>Ga0181566_10003594_pt1 | contig 12741 bp, 9 predicted proteins | sample 101ome_15_FD_133762 | JGI IMG/M metagenome (GOLD analysis project Ga0181566, IMG submission 133762) | Coastal salt marsh microbial communities from the Groves Creek Marsh, Skidaway Island, Georgia - 101402AT metaG (megahit assembly) | ecosystem: Environmental > Aquatic > Marine > Intertidal zone... | reverse complement strand
GTTCTTTCAGGTTGTGCAAAATTGCTTTCGCTTCTTCGCTGCCCTTTTCCACATGGAGTCCGAGTTCTTCAGCTTTCATCAGGACATTCGACTGCCCTGACAGCTCCGAAACGAGAATGCGCTGGCGGTTGCCAACTGTTGCCGGCTCCACGTGCTCGAAGCTGTGCGCGACTTTCTGAACGGCATTAACGTGCATACCTCCCTTATGGGCAAAGGCTGTCGCCCCGACATAAGGAGCCCTGATGTTGTGAGCGCAATTGGCAAGGTCGTCGACAAAATGGGCTAGCCTCGTCAGCTTGTCGATATTGGGAACGACCGGCCGATCCATTTTGAGTTGGAGGTTCGGGATCATTGTCGTCAGGTTGCAGTTCCCGACTCGTTCGCCGTATCCATTAATTGTGCCCTGTATCTGGGTTGCCCCGGCCCGGACCGAGGCGAGCGCGTTTGCTACTGCTACACCCGTATCGTCGTGCGTGTGGATCCCAACCGGGATGCCGATTTCGCGCATTACCACTTCCGTGATTTCAGCGACCTCATCCGGCATTGTCCCGCCGTTGGTATCGCAGAGTACGACCCAATCCGCGCCGCCGTCTTTAGCTGCCTGCAGAGTCGCGAGAGCGTGCTCAGCCGAATCCTTGTAGCCATCGAAAAAATGCTCGGCGTCGTAGATGACTTCGCGACCGTTTTCCTTCAGGTAGCGAGTGGTCTCGCGAATCATCGCCTGGTTTTCTTCTTCTGTGGTATTCAGGATTTCGGTGACATGCAGGCGCCAGCTCTTTCCAAAAAACGTAATTGCTGGAGTATTGGCATCGAGCAGCAGTTTTACCTGCGGGTCGTCCTCGACCGGGGTTCCTTTTCTTCGCGTACTGCCGAAGGCGGCAATCTTCGCATTTTTCCAATCGAGATCCGCAGCGCGCTCGAAAAACGAGACGTCCTTGGGGTTCGAGCCTGGCCAGCCACCCTCGATGTAATGCATCCCGAACTCGTCCAACTCCTCCGCAATTCGAATTTTGTCGAGCGAACTGAAATTGACGCCTTCGCCCTGCGTGCCGTCTCGCAGGGTCGTATCATAGAGTTTCACTTCGGGATGGTTGCTCATGGTATAAAAAGACCTGACAGGGTTACGTCGATGACCCAACAGGGTTCGATGCGTGACCTAATGGGTTTGAATGTCGGGATAAAGGACATGCTTTCTCCGGTAGGAGGTGATCCCGATTCGGTTCGCTCAGGCAGGGAGGATAAATAGACCGATTCGCAATCACCTTGTGCTCTAGCCAATGCTGGCCGCGCCAATAGTAATTGCTTTGCTAATAATCGAAATGATGAAAATGCGGTTCATCCCTGCAGTTGGTAAAAGTAAGTCAGGATTGAATGAAAGCAAACAGGGAATGGGGTCTACAACTTTTCATTTTCTTGCCGTGCTTGGATTAGCAGGCTGATTTTGATTGGTCTGGACTCCTACGCTCCGATCAGCAAGAAAAGGAGTTGGACCTCAAGTAGAATTCGGCAGAGCCTTCGCTACCTTCCGATTTTTCAAACATGACCTCCATATTTCATCGACATCAAATCGCGCTGGTTTTTGTAGTCGTATCCATGTCCCTGCCCGGTGAAGCTCCGGCACAGGTCAAAGGCGGAGCAGCGGATCCCAAGGTTCATCCCTATGCTTGATGTGCTGGGGGAAGAGAGAATTACCGGCTTTCCAGCGAGACGGTGAACGAGGCTCGCCTCTACGAGTTTTATCAACGTCAGGCTGATTCCTACATGGAAAGCTCGAATGAAGTGCCCGCAGGATCCTTCCTGCCTATCCGGGATTGGATGGCGGATTGCATGGACACTGGGGCAAGCACAACCAGAACAATCACAGCGACGTGCGGTGGAATGACGCGGAAATGGGAGAAGTTGTTACCCAGGTATTTCGGGGCGGAGATATGGTGGTTCTGAAAGGGATTTGTCTCCGGTTGGGGGAGAAGAGGGAGCTTTCAGCTTGCTTCGATCCTCTGACCTTGACCTATCGTTCGGTTTGGGAAAATGGCTTTGTTCATTTTGACGGATTCCGTTGGGGTATCTCACGGAATGCAAAATTGGAAGGTGAAGCCTGGTTCACCACAAAGACTGCCTCCATTTCTGAGGGTGGCAAGTATATGGGGTTCCACCGATACGGGACGCGCATCTCCACTGTGGTTTCTATCCTCACCGTGCTTGAGACGGTTTCGGTGAGTTACTCCGGCCTTTTTCCCGAAATCTCACAGAGTCGTTTCTTCAGGTCTTCGATCCCATCCCCATTTTGGGCCGAGATGGGAAAGATTTCCTGCTTCGGGAAACGGGCCTTCATGGCGTTGAGATACATTTCTGATTCTTCCAGGTCGATCTTGTTAGCGACGATGAGCCATTGGCGTTCTCCGAGCTCCTCATCATAGAGTCGAAGCTCTTTTCGAAGAATCTGAATGTCGGAGATGGGATCTCGCTGGTCGACCCCTGCCGTGTCGACGACGAAAAGAAAGACGGAGCAGCGGCTGATGTGACGGAGAAAGTCATGGCCGAGCCCAACGTTATCGTGAGCGCCCTCGATTAATCCTGGAATATCAGCGACGGTAGCGCGCATGAACCCGGGAAACTCGACGACTCCGACCATGGGTTTTAGTGTCGTGAATGGATAGGCCGCCACTTTCGGGGCCGCGTTGGAGAGCGCGCCTAGCAAGGTGGATTTGCCGGCGTTGGGAAACCCGACAAGACCGACGTCGGCAATACGACGCAGCTCGAGATTAAACCAGCCTTCTCCGCCCGGCTCTCCCATCGTGAACTCGATGGGCGCCTGGTTGGTGTCAGTGCGGAAATTCCAGTTTCCTTTTCCGCCTTTGCCTCCTTCGCAAAGTAGGAAGGTTTGCCCAACTTCGGTGAGATCAGCGATTTTTTCGCCGAAGGGGTGTTCTCCTTCCTCCTCTTCCACGGAGATTTCGTCCCCGTGGAGAGGTTCGTCGACCATCATGTCCTCGCCGACTTCGGACTCGCCTTCTTCGGATTCGTCGAGTTCATTTTCTTCGAGCTCTTCGAGGCTGTTGCTGTTTTCGTCTCGCGACATCACGACCATGCGGCCTTCTTCATCTTTTGCGAATTCACCGGTCCAGTCAGCGTCCGCGGGAACGTCTTCGACGATTTCGTCTTCTGGTTTTTTCTTCGGCTCCGGTGCAGTGGTGCGATACACGATCGTTCCCGGCGGAACCTTGAGCATCAGCTTCTTTCCCGACTTTCCTGTTTTCCGCTGGCCTTGGCCATGCATTCCCCGCTCGGCCTTCTGGTGGGGTCGGTAGAAAAATTCTTTCACGTTGTCGACGTGTTGGTCAACGATGAGGACGATGTCCGCACCATTGCCGCCGTCGCCGCCGTCTGGGCCACCTTTGGGGGTAAACTTTTCCCTACGGAAGCTGGAGCAACCGTGACCGCCATCGCCGGCTTTGGCGTGTATTCTGATATGATCGACAAACATGGAAAATTGAGTTCGCTCGCGAACCGGGTGACTGATAGCACGATTCGGAGTCGGAGGGAAACAGAGTTGATCGCAGAGTAAGGGAGTTTTTCCCAAAGTTATTCACAATTTTCTTCTGACTCTTTGGGATCGGCTAGGGAATTTGGCGAGTTTTTCACAAGTTATTCCCAATTGTTCACAAACCATTTATCAGATGGCAGAAAATTGTGATATGACTTGGGAAATCAGCATTGCATTGCATTCGCGATTTTGTAATGGTTTGCCAACGAACTTTGCGGAATGGTCGCGAAGCTTTCGAATATGGAGTCCGCCGCTGAATCAGGAGAATGCAAGGAGTCGAAATCGGTCCCGTCCGGATTTCAGCGACGCACCCTATGGGGGGCGATCACGGCTCTTTCCATCGTCGTGATCGGGGTGATTGCGGTCGGCTTTACTTGGCTCGGCGGATTCATTCTCAGCTACCTTCAACCGGTGCTGGTTCCTTTGGCCGTTGCGGGGATTATCGCTTATTTGCTGGACCCGATTGTGAGTTGGGTTCAGGGGCGGGGATGGTCCCACGGACGTGCCATGATGGCAGTCTACATTGGTTTTCTCGCTCTCGTGACTCTTCTCGCCGTGGCAGTCATCGTTCCCACGTTTGGACAGGCGCAAGAGATTTACGACGAGCGTGAATCGATCCAGGAAGATGTGACGGAATTGGTGAAAAAGGGAATTACCTCCACCAAGGGCTATTTCAGCAGTGGGGTGGCGGAGAAATACTACGATCGCGGGGTCGAATGGATTTCCAAGGAAGGCCCGGAGATCGCTTCTCAGATTGGGGAGCAAATCTGGAAACGACTGCGTGGCGCCTTCGGCTTCTTTGGTTATTTACTGGGGATGTTGCTCGTGCCGATTTATCTTTTCTATTTCCTTCGTGAGGGACACAAAATTGCAGAAAGCTGGACCGACTATCTACCGCTCCGAGCCTCGAAATTCAAAGACGAGGTCGTCGCAACGCTGACAGAGATTAATGGATACCTGATTTCCTTTTTCCGGGGACAAATGGTGGTGAGCATGATTGATGGCGCACTGATCGCAGTGGCCTTGCAACTCATGGGGCTGCCATACGCACTGCTCATCGGAGTCTTTCTCGCAATCCTCGGGCTGATTCCCTACATTGGAAACTTGATGGTGATGGTGCCGGCTGTCCTGATCGCAATCGCTCATTTTGGGGCAACCGCTGAGGGAACTCTAGAGAAAGAAGGTGATGTCAGTGTTGGTGATGTCGCTCTCGTCCGGGTGATGGATGGGAATCAGGAGCGAACCGATAAGTTCACCGTGACGGAAGTGATTGGAGAAGGAGACAGGGTTGAGGTTTTGACTCATGCCTGGACATGGCTGCCGAATGTTTGGGCTTACCCTCTCATTGTGCTCGCGATTTTCCTGATCCTTCAGCAGATCAACGGATTGGTAACGGCTCCGAAAATCGTGGGCGATTCAGTGGGGCTTCATCCGTTAACCGTTATATTCTCCGTGTTGTTCTGGTCGCTTCTGCTCGGTGGCTTGCTCGGAGCGTTGCTGGCGGTTCCACTGACGGCTGCGGTGAAGGTGCTTTTCCGCCGCTATTTGTGGGAGATGCGATTGGAGCCTGCCGTAGGGAAGCGATTCGGACCCTTGGGTAAATCAGATGGTGAATCAAATGATTCTGAGTCCAGCGATGGCGGTGCGGAAGGGAAGCAGGTTCCGGATCCTGCATAGATTCTCTTTCGCGAGTAGTTGCGTCGACGAAATTCCCGTCCATCATTCTCCAACACCGTTTTCGAACGCCTGAACTATGCAAAACGTCGATACGAACAAGCTCGCCGAAGAAATTCAAAAGCAGGGAACCTGGGTTCCTGCTGTGCGCGCTGAAATGGGGAAAGTCGTTGTGGGGCAGAATCAGCTTGTAGATCGCCTTCTCATTGGTTTACTGACAAATGGTCATGTTCTCCTTGAAGGGGTTCCCGGTCTCGCGAAGACGCTCACAGTGAATTCTCTCGCCGGCGCTCTTGCTGCGGTGTTTCAACGCATTCAGTTTACGCCGGATCTGTTGCCGGCGGATTTGATCGGAACGCTGATTTTCAATCCACAGACCAACGAGTTCTCTCCCAAGCTGGGCCCGATTTTTGCGAACCTCATTCTCGCGGACGAGATCAACCGAGCTCCGGCAAAGGTGCAGAGTGCATTGCTAGAAGCGATGCAGGAACGCCAGGTTACGATTGGCGATACAACCTACCAATTGCCGGATCCTTTTCTCGTTCTCGCGACGCAGAATCCGATTGATCAGGAGGGAACCTACCAGCTCCCCGAGGCGCAGCTTGATCGTTTTCTTTTCAAAGTGCTGGTGGACTATCCGACGGTGGACGAAGAGCGTATCATTCTCGATCGGATGGCAACATCGAAAGCGAAGACCTCGACGCAGGCGGTGGTCGATCCGAAGCAGGTCATCGCGAGCCGGGAGTTGGTGAATTACATTTACGTCGACGAGGGGGTGAAGGACTACATCGTCACTCTGATTCACGCGACGCGTGTACCAGGGGAGATCGAGCCTGCGCTGGAGCCGCTTGTCAGGGCTGGTGCTTCGCCACGGGGAACGATCAATCTGACGCTGGCGGCAAAGGCGAACGCGTTTTTGCAGGGGCGTGGTTATGTCGTTCCGCAGGATGTGAAAGATCTCGTCTACGATGTGCTCCGTCATCGCCTACTTCTCAGTTATGAGGCCGAGGCGGAAGAAATCTCCAGCGAGCAGATCATTGCGACCATTCTCGATCGAGTCCCCGTGCCCTGATCGAAAAAGTAGATCGCCATTGTGCCTAATTTTGTTGCTGCTCAACTCGTTCCGATGGAAAGAGCGGGTATTCCCGTTTCCATTTTCTGATGAAAAAAGACGCTGCCCGCTTTGTAGTTCTCGCCTTTGCCTTGATGGGCGTCATTACTATCCTCGTGATGTGGAAAAAGCACGACCGCGCCAGCGCGCTTGAAGAGTTACAGGAGCGCTACCAGGCGGACGTGATTGATACAGGCGATGAGATGACGATCGGTTGTGCCAGCGAAAGACTTGTGGATCTGGTCGATTTCGCCGGGGTTGTCGCCCGCGCCGGCCAACCTGCTATTCTTGACCTGACTGGAGCTCCGAATCTGGAGACGCTCAAAGGGGTGGAGAAACTGCTCGGTCTTGAATCACTCGTCGCGATTGATTGTCCGAAGCTCTTTTCCGCCGAGGGAGTCGAGAGACACGCGGGACTTCGTGAATTGGTTTTTGTCGACAGTCGGAATTTCGCGGACGCTTCGGCGATTCGTGGGCTTCCCCAACTGGAAACGCTCGACCTGAGCGGATGCGAAGCTCTTACTGCATTGAGTGTCGATGAGCTCCCCGCATTGGAAAATCTCTATCTCAGCCGCTGTCGCAATCTTTCCACCGTCGATGTTTCTCCTTTCTCTGGACTGAAGCAGCTCAATCTCGATGGGTGTGGCGCAGTGACAGCGATTGTAGGGCTGAACGGACTCACGGAATTGACCGACCTCGACCTCAGTAATGCGACTTTACTGGAGAGTATCGAAGGAATATCAGGCCTCTCCTCCCTGATTGTCCTGGATATTCGCAATGTGGAACTGGACGATTTTTCGGAGATCGGAAAACTCTCTTCGCTGCGTGTTCTCCGCATGGGTGGGCAAACGACTTTGGAAACCTTGGAGCCGTTTTCTGGATTGCCAGAACTTCGAGAGATTCATTTGGAAGCTTGCCCGAATTTTCGCTCGGTCCAAGGAATTCCCGCAAGCGTTTCGCAGTATGCAGGGTTTACGCACTGCCCGAAATTGACATCACTGGATGGCATCCAGGCTGCAAAGGGATTAGAGCAACTCTACGTGACCGGATCGGAGAATCTGGAATCCATCAAGCCACTTTCCGCGTTGAAAAATATGGTTCAGCTCAGTTTGATCAGTTGCCGAAAGGTCAATGATCTTGCACCCATTCTCGAACTGGAAAAGCTCGTCATCGTGATGTTAGGAGGATCGGGAGTCGTCCCGGCAGCCACCAAGGATTTGAAGACGGCGAACAAGGAAATTATCTTCGATTTCGCAGTGCCGGAGTGAGAGCAAACAGAAACAGGGTCGACTCGAAGACTCAACAGGGTTGTAGAGCGGACTTTATCCCTCGAGACCCCTTACGCCGGCTGCAGTGCTGCTTCCGAATGTCTCTGTTTGCACTCCCATACGCTGCGCCATGCTGACGAAAAGGTTTGCTAGTGGCGTATTGTTGTCCGCATCGTGGGCGACGTAGCTACCGTGCTTGTATCCTCCACCTGCGACGATGATGGGGAGGTTGCGCCAGCTGTGACTGCTGGCGTTTCCTAGGTTGGAACCATAGAGAACGGCGGTTCGATCGAGAAGAGATTTTCCGTTTTCCTCGATGGATTTGAGTTTGCCGAGAAATTCAGAGAAAACCTCAAACTGGGCGTTCTCGATAATTTTCAGCTCATCGAGTTTTTTCGGATCCTTGCCGTGGTGGGAGAGGTTGTGCCAGTCGGTTTTTACTCCGGGAATGGTGGGCACGGCATTGAGTCCACCAAGACGAAATGTGACTGTGCGAGTCGAGTCGTTCTGCAGAGCGAGAACGATCATTTCGTTCATTAGACGCTGTTTTCCGATGGCATCCTGTTTGTCCTGGATGTCGGTCGGAGGCTCGGCGTCGACTTGGGGCTTGGGCCGTTCTGCCCATGCTTCGGATTCCTCGAGGCGGATCTCCAGTTCTCGAACTGAGGTGAGATACTCATCGAGTTTTTCGCGGTCTTTTTCCCCAAGTGTTTTGTCGAGTCGTTTCGCATCCCCAAGGACAGTATCGAGAATGCTGCGTCCGCGTATGAATTGCTTTTTCTCTGCGGTAATTTCTTTTTCGGTCCCGTCGACGAAGAGAGCCTTGAAAAGCTTGGCGGGGGAGGATTGCCCTGGAATTTCGACGCCGTTCGAGGTCCACGAAAGAGAAGTGCTCCCGGTTGACAAGGCGAGGTAGGGATAACGTGTAAGGGAACCAACTTCGTGGGCGATTCGCTGGTCGAGCGAGATGGTATTCTTGAAGCCCGCGAGACCTGGTCGCCTTGCTGAAGTGAGGAAAGTCATCTCGGATGCGTGTCCATTATTGCCCTGCTGCTCGGGATGAGAGAGCCCGGAAAATACCGTGAAGTCCGATTTATGATCAGCGAGTTTCGACAAATAGGGTGTCATTTCGTAGCCCGCGCCCGGAGTTTCGGGAAACAGGTGCGGTGCGTGAAAGCCCAGGGTGCCGCACATCGACACGAATCGCTTTGGTGAAGATACCGTCGAAGCCTTCGAGAAAGCAGGAGACATGGCTTCGAGGAGAGGGAGTCCGAGAGCGGTTCCGCCGACGCCTCGCAGAAAATGTCGGCGGCTGAGGCTGCTTCCAGCGGCGATGTATGGAGTCTTCATGATGTGCTGAGGCCAGAGGTTTTATTTGTGGCGGAAAATTTCACTGCTTACGGAAAGGAGGATGAGGTCGCTGACGCCAAAGTCGAGTTTTTCTGCTTCAGAAACGATGCGATTGATTTCGGGGCGATCGGAGAATCCCATTTCACGGCCTGTTGAAAAGGTCAGGAATTTCGTGACGAGTGCTTTTGCCAGTTTCTTGCGATCTTTCGCAATCAGGTCGCGGTATTCGCGAAAACCCTCGAAGGGTTGACCGTCCTGCAGGACTCCGGAATCATCAACGGGGGGACCAATTTTGTAACGAACGTATGCGTTCCCAGCGCGTCTGACGGTTGGAGTTTCCCCTTCTCCTAAACTTCGGAAATGTTCGCGCCAACCTCCGATCGGACTGAAACTTTCGAGCGCGAATCCTGGGGGATCGATCATCTCATGACAGGCCTGGCAGCTTTCGGAATCGCGATGTTTGTCGAGTAACTCGCGGAGAGTGTCTGCCCCGCGGATATCGGGCTCGACACCTGGAATGCCGGGCGGGGGCGGCGCAGGATGTTTACCGAGGATACGCTCATTCACCCAGACGCCACGAAGAACCGGCGATGTATTGGTGCCGTTGGCGGAGACTTTGTGAATGCTTGCCTGGGAGAGGAAGCCTCCTCGGACGCTGTCGACAGAAAGGCTCACTTTTTCCACCTCCGGTGAATCAATATTGGGGATCTCGTAGTGACGGGAGAGCCGAGCATTCAGCATCGCAAAATCCGATTTCACGACATGATCAATGCTCAAATTGGATTGGATCAATTCGCGAAAGTAAGAACGCGTCTCTGAGAGGATGGAGTATTGGAGATACTTGTCGTATTCGGGGAAGAGTTGGGAATCGGGAACGGTGAAATCGATGCTTCGCAGGTCCAGCCAGGAGTTCGTGAAATCAGTCACAAATCTATCGAAGTGATCGTTTTTAATAAGGCGAATCGCGTGCTCTTTCAGTGCTTCTGGATCGAAGGAAAGGGAGCCGGAAGTCGCGGCATCAAGAAGCTGCTGGTCCGGCAAGCTCCGATTCAAAAAGAAGGAGAGCCGCGACGCGAGTGCGAAATCGTCGAGAGCTCCTCTGGGTTCTTCGAGGTAGAGGAACTTGGGTGAGCAGAGTATCGCCGAGAGTGAGGTGCGCAGCGCCGTCTCGAAACCTTCTCCTTTGGTGAGCTCCTTCTGAAACAGAATCAGGTAAGGGGAAATGGTCTCATCGTTGGCGGGGCGGCGGAAGGCTCGGGAAGCGAATCGTTTTAGGGCGGGGATGGCATCGGCGGTGGGATTCTCGGAGACGATCTCAAACTCCGGGCGATACCACGATTTTGTCTTCGTATTGGGATTGGAAGGTTCGATTTCCTTCCGCTCGATTCCATCGAAAATCAGTTTGTGACCCTTGGAAGGAAATTCAGAAACGATGGGACCTTCCAGCTCGACTTTGAGAATCGCGAGTCCTTCGTCGGGATAACTTTTCACCCCACCGTTTTTGAGAAGGTTCTCCTCATCGAAGATCTCTTTAGGCGTGATCTCGACCATATAGCGTTCATCCATCCAACCGATGACTTCCACGGTTGTGGGTTTGCCAGGAGGGAATGAGAAATAGCCATAGGTGGGTTTTTCAGCGCCTCGGCTGAAGGTGGTGCTGCCGATGGAAAAAATGACGGGCTTGTCACTTTGGTAGGCATACCCAGTGACGCGAATTTTGTAGTAGCCTGATTTTTTGGCGTTTGCCTCCCGCAGCATCCCGTTTGGGTAGCCCCTCTCGTTGAAAAAGATGATCGCGCCGTCATCGTTTTTCAGCCAGACTTTGCCGATGTGTTTCTGGCTGTCTCGATTGTCCGCGTAGCTGGCTGAAATGACGGTGCTTTCAGGGGGCTTGGTGTCTTTTGCAATTGCAGTATCGAGCGCGAGATCTGCCGCTTTCAAATACTGCTGCAACTGGATCATGGATATGCCGAGAGCCTCGCCCACGGTATCAAATTCACCGGACCGTCCGTCTTCCGGCAAGAGCCCTGCTACGTCGAGATGGACGCCAAGAATATCGGAAAGAGTGTTTTCGTATTCCTTTCGGTTCAGGCGGCGGAGGACAGTTCCTTTTTCCGCCTCATGTGCCGATGAAAGGGAGGGAGCTAGTGTTTCCCGAAAGATTTGTTTTTCTCCCGGTCTAGGTTGTTCTTTGTCCTTGGGAGGCATCTCACCATGCGAGACTCGATCGTAGATGCGGACCCATTTTGCGAACGTTGCCGGGTCACTGAGATCGGTACCGAGCTCATCCAGATCAAGTCCGCCTTTTTTCGATAGGTCGTCGTGGCACTCGTAGCAATGGATATCGAAAAATGCAGTGAGCTTCGACGATGGCGCTTTTTCAGCCGCCACAGAAATGCTGCAAATGCCTGTGCTGATGGCAATGAAGAAAGCGGAAATGGAGGAAACTGTTTTCAACTTAGAATTGTAAAACGGATGGCCGAAAAATCCTGACACGATTTCGCGGGATATATTCAGTCCGTTTTGACTTGAGGTGATGACCGTATGGGATGAAATACGGGGGCCATGAGTAGTAAAGTTGCATTTGTCACAGGAGCCAGCAAAGGAGTCGGAAGAGGAATCGCCTATGGCTTGGCCGATGCAGGATGGGACGTAGCCGTGAATTATCACAGTGATATCGACGGGGCCGAGGAAACGAAGGAAGTGGTCGAGAGCAAAGGGCGCAGGTGTTTTGCGATGTCGGGAGACGTTGGCGAAAAGCTACCGGTTGAAGCGATGTTCTCTGCAGTTATCGCAGAGTTGGGCAGGCTTGATTGTCTGGTCAACAATGCCGGCAGGCAGACTTTCGCGTCATTGTTAGAACTCGACGAGGCGGACTGGGATAAAACGATCAAGACAAATTTGAAAGGGAGCTTTCTCTGCACTCAGATTGGCGCACGAATCATGCGGGATCAGGGGGAGGGAGGATCCATCATCAACATTGGTTCCGGTGCGAATAAGCAGCCATTTTTAAACCTCGTCGACTATTGCGCGTCGAAAGGTGGACTGGATCAACTGACTCGGGTGAGTGCCTGTGAATTAGGTAAATACGGCATCCGTGTGAACTGCGTTGCGCCCGGAGCGATTGAAATCGAGCGGACCAAGGAGGAGTCTCCCGACTATTCGGGTGATTGGTCACCCCTGACCCCGATGGGCCGCGTCGGCTTGCCGGAAGATGTTGCGCGTATGGTCGTTCATCTCGCCAGCGACGAGGCCAACTTTGTCACAGGGCAGACCATCTACGTAGACGGCGGATTGTGGACGAAGACACACTGGCCTTACGAGACGGATTGATAGCGAGGGCTCACCACTCCACCACCTGCAGCAAGTTGCAGTAGTCGTCGGTCCAGAGAATTTCTTTAGCGTCTTCTTCGTCCCACTCGGACAGGTAGCCCTTGTGAGAAAGCATGTCCTTCAAACGTTTGTTAGAGGAGATCAGGATCCAGTCGGAGTAGTAGCTGTGGTAGTTGTTCTCTTCCGGATCGTAGGCGACCCGACTCGCATCGTAGCCAAGTTCTTTACAGATCGTCCTGACAGGATCACTCAATTCGAGATGGAGATTGCTGATGTGGACAGCAAGGATTCCGCCCGGTTTTAGATGCTGAAAGTAGAGCTCGAAAGCTTCTTTCGTCATTAGGTGGATGGGGATGGAGTCACCGGAAAAAGCATCGACGACGAGGATATCAAATTCCTGTGAGCCACTTTCTTTCAGCTCTTTTTCGAGTGAGATCCGGGCATCTCCGATCACAACTGAT
>Ga0181566_10003590_pt1 | contig 12743 bp, 12 predicted proteins | sample 101ome_15_FD_133762 | JGI IMG/M metagenome (GOLD analysis project Ga0181566, IMG submission 133762) | Coastal salt marsh microbial communities from the Groves Creek Marsh, Skidaway Island, Georgia - 101402AT metaG (megahit assembly) | ecosystem: Environmental > Aquatic > Marine > Intertidal... | reverse complement strand
TTTCAGCATTGGGTATTTTCTTTGTGGGAATTGAATTGATAAAATCAAGAGATAAGTAGAATCTTCAACGGTTGAACTCAAGAACCCCTTGCGTTTCCGATAACTCGTAGGGCGCTTAGCTCAGCTTGGAAGAGCACCTGGTTTGCAACCAGGTGGCCGGGGGTTCAAATCCCCCAGCGTCCACCATTTAGAGTGCCTATTGTAGTATTCTATCCTAGTTGTTAGAGTGATTGCTCCCAATTGATCTTCCAAGACGAGTAATTCTATATTGATTCTTACCCAGTGATTCAATCAATGGATTTCGAAGATTAACCATTTCACCGACATGAGATGAAATAAGAGGTTGACTTAAACCGGAAAAATCAGATATTTCAATAGTCTTAAATGATTTTTCCCAATCCTCTCCATCATTATACCAGTTGAAAATATTAACAAGAACATTGCGGACTCCTGATTTATTTTTAAGCCAGATATTAGCATCCTGTATGTGGCCAAGTAATGGGATTTTCTGAAAACTTTCAACTAAATTTTCATCTGGTTTAAATTCCCCTACAGTTGGTTTGCGTATATCATATCCAATTGAACCAATTAGACAATTAATATCGTGACCATCGCCTGAAATCGACATAGCACCAATCAAATAACCTGAAGGAGATTCTTCGACTAACAAGACATGATATTTGGGTATGACATCATTTTTGGAGTATTCGTCTGCATCACGTTTGATTAAATATTCAAAATTTGTTGCAATCTCTAGCGGTTTCTGAGAACAATCCATTGCAATAACTTCAATTTTAGGAATTTCATATGATTTTTTTTCTTCAAGTCTTATGTCTACCAAACGACGTATGAAATGTTTCCTTAGATGTTCTGCGTTAGCATTTTCAGAACCTTCTTTAGACCAAGGATGAACCATTATTACCCTGTCGTATTCCTTTTCTTCCAGGTGCGCTATAGCAGCAACACCGATTGAGGCATGCATTGGTACGACCAGAGTTTTCACAAATACTCGTATTTTAATGAATTATTAAATATATCCTTAAATTTAAAGTAATTTAAAACCTAAATTAATTAAAAACGTTAAATAATTAAGAAAATATTCGGATACTCCTTACTAAGGCATGTGTTATCCGAAGATTATGATGAATACAAAATCAGATTTAATTATGCTAATCGACTGGGAAAATATAAGCTATGGCAGGAAACAATTTGTAGATTTAGATGGGATTATTGAAAAGGCGAAAAATTGGGGAGACTTAAGGCACTCAATTGCATACTCCGGATTTAACAAAAAATATGCATCATTAATAGGGCTGATGCACCAGAAAGGCATAGAGCCGAGATATACTTTGACAAAACAAATTAAAGATGGGGAAGAATACACAATTAAGAATGCGGCAGACATACATCTTTCAGTTGAAGCGATGACAATTGCACACACAAATCCTGCAATATCAGGGTTTGTAATAGTTAGCGGAGATGGTGGATTTCTCCCACTTATTAGAACACTCAAAGTTCTTGGAAAACGTGTCTATGTCATTGGAAAAGATCGGAAGTCTACAATGAAGGCTATGGCACAAGAAGTTGATGGCCTGGCCTACCACTCGGAATTAGGTGAAGAAGAATGAAAATTGGAATTATCGGATGGGGGTCGGTCGGTAATGCTGCCGTCCTAGGACTCAAACCACATCATGAAGTATATGGTTACGACATAGATGGAAGAGGAAGATGGAGTGACATAGAAGAATCTGAAATCGCTCTTATATGTGTCCAGACGGATGGAAACGCTGATGGAACATTAGACATGAGCAATGTTTTCGATGTCGCTTCAAACTTAAATAAATCAAATTATAATGGTCTAGTGGTAATAAAAAGTACTCTCCAACCTGGGACAATGGATAAACTGGAATCAATTTATCCCAATTTTCGTTTCGTATATATGCCAGAGTTTTTACGAGAAAAGGACGCTATAGAATGGTTTGCAAATCCCGATCGTATAGTTGCAAGTGGTTCTGATAATGATATCGATTTGGCACTGGATTGCTTTTCTTGGGTTCCAGAAAGCATTCCAAGAATTAGAATGAAACATATTGAAGCAGAAATAGGAAAACTAGCTCACAATGCTTACATCGCAACTAAAGTAACTTTCACCTGTGAAATTGAAAGGATTTGTCGTTCTAAAAATGCAAATCCAATACCAGTTATGGAAACTGTTTGGACAGATAGGAGAGTGAAAAATAGTGCACATTTAACACCAGAATTAGGGGGATTTGACGGGAAGTGCGTACCAAAAGATACTCGGGCTCTTGCATCAATTGATTTAGATGAAGAGTCCATGATTAAAATACTCAATATGAGAGGAGAGAGAGATGAAGTTAGTAAAAGAACAAAAAGAGAAAATACTACCAAGAATGAAAAAATCGGGAATAAAATCGGAATAATCATCTTAACTGCAATGTTGATTTTATCACCTATTATGATGTTAAACTGGGATTTGGGGGATTCTGATGATGAACCAATCCACATGATATGGGAGGGAGAAGAATTACCCCCTTCGGGTTCTGTGATATTTTTTGAAAACCTGAACTCAAAAGAAACACATACTGAAAATTATCAGTCAACTACTTGTTACCGAGAATACGGGAGTGGTATAGAATCGTGCGATACAACATATAGAGAAATTACTTTTCTGATTTTCACTCTGAATGAGGATACGATTTATGCAGAATTCCAAGATCTAGATGACGCCATAGAAAAATGTATAATAAATTCTTGCGATATTCTTGGGCTAATGGAAGATAATAATATTTTTTACATACTTGATGTAAGGTGAGTTAATGAATATTATCGCAATAATTCCTACTCATGATAGGCCTGAGAAATTTTTCAAATCATTTGATTCTGTATTATCTCAATCATTATCTGCTGACAAAATTATTGTAGTCCATGAGGATTCAGACGAATACCCATTGTTAATTGAAAAAAATAAAGCCTATGTGACAAAAAATCAGAGAACAAAATCTCTGAGTGGCGCCGTTAATCATGCAATTGATCAGATAATAATGAATAGACATGTTTGGAATATAAATTTAGAATCTACTTGGTTAGCTCTACTTGATGATGATGATTGGTGGGACAATAAGTATCTTGAGAAATGTACATCAATAATTGACAACGATTGTAATCAAGTTGTTTCTGGCATAATTCGTTATGATCTTAATAATCCTGGTGGATTAAAATTAATAATTCCAGATTCACTAAATTCTGAATCTTTTCTAGTTAAAAATCCACATATTCAAGGTTCCAATATTTTTGTAAGAATGGATTCTTTTCTGAAATCAGGAGGATTTGATGAATCTCTACTTTCATGTACCGATAGAGATTTCAATATACGTCTATTCGAAACTAAAAATCATAGTTGGAAGAAATTGAATGAACATCTTGTACATCATGATGCAAGAGATGAGGGCAGAATTTCGGACCCAATGTCTCAGAGAAAAAAAGATGGCCTCACGAGATTTGGATTGAAACATCAGTTCCGCATGAACAAAAACGATTGGGAAAATTTTCTTAAAATATCAGAAGAAAGATTTGGTATTACACCAAGAGAAATGAAAGAAAAAGAAATATTTATTGAAAACAAAACGACAATTACTCCTGGAAAGAAGATTCATAATTATAATTTGACTATAGGAGTCACCTTCAGTAATATGAAATTATCAAAACAATTTACTGGTTCATTAAGAAGTATGTTCTCAGAATGGCCTTCGAAAATAAGACTAATAGTATGTCTTCATAAAATTCAGATAGAAGAAATTACTCCTGTACTGGAAGAATTAGAAGCAGATAAATTTGAAACTATCATTTATGATGAATCTTCTGGATTTGAACTTGGAAAAAAAGGGTTGTTAGGACCATGGTTTACAAACGTTAAGCAAAGAACTGGAGTTTCATGGGGGAGATGTGTATTACATCGAAGAATAGTTGAAAATATAGAGAATGATGAAAGGCCTTTGATTTGGATTGTAGATGAAGATATGAGGATTGACAGATGTCAGAATAAATACTCCGGAAATATTGGAGTAGATTCATTTATTGAGATTATTTCTTTAATGGAGAAATCAAAAATTGATGTAGGAGTAGGTCATGTTATAGGGGACCCACCGATAAATGAAATTTTCACACTAAGAACTCAACTAGTAGATTTACACTACAAGAATGTGGCTGAAAAATCAAATCTCAATCATAAAAAATGGAGCTCATTTAATCCTGAAGAAATACATCACGATCTTTCTACAGAAAGATATGATCATCTTGAATTCCCTTGGGGGATATTTTCAATTAAAGGAGATAATAAAAGTTCTTTAGACCTAATCAGAGCAGGAAAATGTTTGTCAAGACCAGTGCATTCTAATTGGAAAACTAAGGGAGATATGGATTTGATAGTTAGAGGTGGTAATACAATAATCTTGGATCCAAGTACACTATCAGATTGGTCTAATATTGCACCTTTATTTGGAAATATTCAGACGAGAAGAGGCGATTCTTTATGGTCATTTTTTTCACAGCGTATTGCGAGTAGGACTAGAGGTAAAGAAAAAAGAAAAGTAAAATGGATTCCTTTTGCCATGCCACAAGAAAGAGATTCGAGTAAGAATATTAAACATAACTTGGAAAATATTAGAGGAGATATTATTGGCAGTATGATGCTAAAAGAATTATCTTTAAAATTCCCTCCTGGCTGTATGGATGAAAATAGGAGAAAATGGATTAAAGGAGGTTGGAGTGAGGATGTAAGTCATAAAATAGTTGAAAAATCGAGACAAAGAGAGGCTAGACTAATTTCGAGTCTTTACCGTGTAATGACTTTAGAGAGTTATCTCGATTCAAAAACATCTGTCGCAGAGATTCTTGAGCATTTATACCATTCCGATTACGAATATGAACTCATAAATGATATTCAGAATTTTTTAGATGAACTGCCATCAAACATGATAGATTTTCGCTCATTACAACCAAAGATTCGGCCAAGATATAGGATTATTGATGCCAGAAGAAATTAAAAAAAATATACAAATATTGAGAATCTAGATGTAAAAGGAGATGGATCAGAAGGAGTAGTATTCAAGCATAATGGTAAAGCAATTAAAGTATATCACAATGATATTTCATTAGCGAATAATTATTTTGATCACATTACAGAAATAGATTATGAGGGCATAGAATGTTTACCCGATAATTTTGAAATTTTGAATATTAAACCACATATCGTATCTTATGATTGGGTAGATGGAGTGCATCCAGAATTTCAAACAAACGCAAAACCATGGTTAGATTTACTTCGAGAAGCTAGAGAAAATATGTTCGTTTATTGGGATTTGAAACCACTGAATCTTATACTTACTAATGAAAATAAGTTAGCAATAATCGATGTAGGTGATGATCTCAAACCTTTCACTGAAGAGGATTGGGAAAGTATGGTAAGGAAAGCGTATCTTTGTTGGAGATATTGGGACAAAAAAAATCTCAAAGAATTATTGACTAAATCTGTAAGAAATTCCGATCCAGAGAGTTTTCCTGAATTAAGAGGTATAGAAGGCTTTAGAGAAGCAATAGAGATTCAGGATAAATCAGATTTACATGACCCTTGGTTTGTATCAATAGTTGGTAGAAACTCCGGAAAAATACTTGACTGGGGTTGTGGTAGCGGTAGATTAACGAGAAGTATTGCAGAATTAGGGTTTGAAATTGATGCTTATGATCCAATTATTGAATATAAGAAAAAGGTGACAGATAATCCTAATATTAATTGGGTAGATGGTCCAAAAGACATAAAATCGAATAGATATTCAGTTGTTATATCTAACTTAGTCTTATGTGAAATTGAAAGTGATGATGAATCAAAAGAAGTGCTCAGTATAATTTCTAAATCATTGGAATCCAATGGTAAAGCATTGGTTACTGTCTGTCACCCAGATAGCGTTAATGTCAGATGTAGTACAACAATAGAAAGGCCCTCTATATCTCTAAATGGAAATAAAGTCACATATACAAAAATTGTCAGATCTACAGGAAGGGAACGAGTTGAGCATACTAGATCTCTAGAAAAAATTAGAGAAATGGCTAATTCTGTTGGCCTGAAAATCAATCAAACTTTTAATTCACCCGGCATGAATATTGATGATTGCACACATACATCAGAGTACTTATGCATTGAATTCATAAAGGATGGAAATAAGTAAAGATTAACACACTGAAGAAAAACGAGAGAATGGAGGAGATAAATTGGTTTACAAGTTTCAAATTGCAATAATTGGTGGAAGAGACATAGATTCAGATGGAGAAAAATTGGTTGAAGATATTGCAAGAATGATTATAGAAGAAGGATATAGAATTGTTACAGGAGGATTAGGAGTTCTTCCTAAGGCAGCATATAGGGGAGCGAAATCAGCAGAAAATAGTACTGATTCAGATACTATATCTATCCTCCCAGGATTTGACCCTAAACCAGCAATTGAATATTCTGACATCATTATCCCTACTGGTCTAGACGCCTATAGAAATGTCCTAGTTTCTAATTCTGACGCTATTATTGCAGTCGGCGGGGGAGCAGGAACATTGAGTGAAATCGCTTATGCATGGCAATTTAGGAGACCAATTATAGCGGCATTAGTTGACGGTTGGAGTTCTAAGATTGCTGGAGAATCAATAGATTCAAGGAATAGAAAAATAGATGATTCTGTAGAGGATATTGTATTTCCCTGTGAAAATATTGTACAAATTCGTTTGAAACTTAAACAATTATTACCATTATACACGAAAAGACATCGTGGCATTCCTGAGTAAATAACATTAGTTTAAAATTTCTTCCGGACACCCCAGCGTCCACCATTTAGAGTCCATACCCCTCGCTGTGAGGGGATCTAGCAAGGTTTTGTCCCGAGTTAAGAAATTAGGCTGAGAAGTTATTGCCTCTTGTCCTCAAACTCGTAACCGAATCTATCAATTTCCCAATGGCAATGTTTAGCGATTAGAGAAATCGATGAATCGTTATACATCAAGGAGTAATGTTCTCTGTTCTTGCGGGAGTATGACTTGGCTCGAGGGAGTTCGACCCTCTCTAGGCCTAATGAGTCCAAGAGCTCAGGCCATTCTTCTTTCAGATTTTCGAACCTAATGAAACGATCTACTGCAGGTTTGTTTCCAAGCATGTAAATTGAGGTGTTAGTGAGAATATCTGGAGAAGCCTGAGTGAGAAAATCTTCGAATGTTAGTGTTTCAGGTAGATGCGGTGAATGCTGCTTTTGCCAGTAGAAGAGTGAAACGGCTCTATCCCATGGATTTCTTACAACGCAGAACTTGTAGTATTCGTCGAAGGCCTCGGCTTCCAGGCGCCGCTTCAACAGTTCCGCTGATGTATGATTGAAATGATGAGCAGGACCACCTCCCGTTAGTCTGAACCATAGATCCCATTTCCTATACATAGTCAGGGGAATTTGTGTATTTTGCGTTCCTCTGTAACCCAAATCAAGCCTCATTTGCTCTTCTACAAGTCGAGTGATTATGTCTTCTGGGCCACAGTGCTTCGAGAGCGCGATTTCGATACTAGAACCTGCAGTCTTCCTAGTCTTCAGGAAGATGAATTTATTCTTGTGCGAGACTATCATTTACATCCCTGGTATATATTAAGAAATAAAGACTACACTTTTTAAATTTGTCTGTGGATTCTTCTATCTCTCCCATCATATTGTAAATATTTTACATCTAGGACTTGAGTATTGGGGTCAATATAGACTCCTGTTACAGTAGTATTGTATGGATTTATTACATCAACAATATGCATTTCACTCCAACCAGCGATATATGCATAGGTATTACCATCTGGTGATTCTGCAACCTGAACTTCTGCATTACCAGGTGCAAGAAGTGCGCGCCTTAACTGCATTATAGTAGCGAGTAAGCGAGACATCTTCAAACCATCGCTCCTTTACGGAGTAATATGAGGTCGGTCACAGTATCTTTCATGATGATGCTGATAGTACTGTCAGTATCAACCAATGTACAAGCACATGATCCTCAAAATTATACTATTCTTCTTTTTGAAGATGGGTCGACTCCGGAAGGAGTAGTTCCTGGGATCTTGGTGGAGAACGATTCTTTGTTTGTTAGGAATCACGATACAAGGGATAATGTTAGCCATCGGTTAATTGTAGATTTGGATGCTGATGGTGTTTTTAAAGGAGTTGATGACTATTCAACACAATGGCTAAACTCATCTTGTGATTTGAATGAGACAGGGGAAAAAATAGATCAAAATTGCAATGTTCATGAAATAATTAACTTAGTTGCAAGCAATGGTTTCCTTCAAGGAAATATTTCAATAAAACACCAAGTAAAATTAGGTGATAATATCACTGAATTTGACTTTTTGTAAATTTTGGTCCTGATATTCATGATATGGATGAAAATCTTCCGACTGGAAATGAACCAATTGAAGAAAATAATGATTCAAACCGACCTTTGATATTTGTATTGTTATTTTTCTCGATTATTGGAATCTTATTGATTGTTCCTCAATTAATTAAATCAAACGAATAAGTTCAACTAATTCAACGGTTGAACACAAGAACCCCTTGCGTTTCCGATAACTCGTAGGGCGCTTAGCTCAGCTTGGAAGAGCACCTAGTTTGCAACCAGGTGGCCGGGGGTTCAAATCCCCCAACGTCCACCATTTTATTCGAATTCCTAGTTTCAAAGGCCACTCCTGAAAATATTTTTTAATGTTAAGGTTCATTCAATGAAAATTTATTTCCAAAAAGATGTCATATCAGAAAAATCATTAAACCCTCGATATTATCTTAGATTTTACCATGGTGTGTAAGCGACTACAATTGTCTTGGGGGATAGGATTTTTAGATAGAGAATTTCCTAAGATTGAGACTGGAGAAACTATACTAATTCGAGGTAGAAGATCTTCAAATGAAATTCTCATCAATCATATGATTTGTGAGGAATTATCCAAGCGACAGCCCGTTTATTGGATAGATGGTGGGATGAGACTAGATCCTTCCTTACTAATTCCTACCCTACAAAAAAAGCATGGAAAGATCACAAATTTAGACTATTTATACGCAAGCAGAGGATTTACAGCTCACCAAATGCTAGAGATTATCAAACGCCTTGCAAGAGAAGAAGAAAACGAAAAAAGATTACATAGTGGGAAATTGATTATAATTTCAGATTTAGTCAATATGTTCATGGATGAACAAGTAAGTTCATCTGAAGGCAAATCAATGTTAAAAAAATCTTTATCTTATATCAAAGAAATAGCCATGAAATATAACTCAGTTGTAATATTAACCATTGGATCAAAACAAGAATCATTTCTTCCCAATTCTATGAGAGACATTTTAAATTCGGAAATCAATGACTCTATTAGCATCATATCTCAATCTAGAGAAATTACTTTTCTAGAATCTGAATCTACAGGTATTGTGATAAACCCATTAATTACACAAAAATACATATCTAATTTACAGGAATTGGATATCGATAACCAAGTGTCCAAAGTTGTTTGGATACATCCTCTTGAAAGTATATCATCTTCTGAAATACCAAACGGGGATAAAAGCGCAAAAGTAGCACGTAGAGCTAAAGTATGATAATATTCAAAGTCAGGATTCTGCCCTAATATTGAAGATTTTCCTAACTTGATTTCAGATTTTAATCTGACCCTATCTGAGGGATTTGTCCTATCTTTCCCAACTACTACGAATCTAATTTTTTGTCCCGGAAATGTCTTATCTCCAATTTTCGCCTCTCTAAGAAGAGCTGCTGCAGTCAGATTCAATACTTTATTCTCACCTATGTTGTATTGAACTCTTCTCGCAATAATAAGTTCTGATATTGGAATTTCATTATTCCTAAGTCTGAGAATTTCTTGATGGAAAATATCTATCGATTTTCCAATTCCTTTCTTGGGAAATCCTTCTCTTAATTTCTCAAGAACACTAGTTTGAATATCTTTGACCCACTTGCAAGTCGAATGTTGACGAAGTTCAATACCTCTTATTTTCCAACCTTTTTGCCCATATGCAAAATACTTATTGAGAGAACCAACACCTGTACTTTTATTTGGCACAAAAGCAATCCACTCATAGACGTCTTCAAGTTCTATAGTGACTCCAGATTTAGATTCTATTCGAGACATAAGATTAGTTATCGATTTATCAAGTTCTTCACTATTTCTTTGACGAGAATCTACTAACCAAATAGAATCAACAATTGCGTGTAGACACTCCCATCCATCTTCTTCAGCATCGTTCATAGCATCTATTATCATTTTTCTGGACCAAGCACATATAGCCTCATGGCACTCTATTCGGCCAAATCGAGCATTCCTGTAACCAGTATATCCAAAACAAGTAACTAGCAACCATTTCAAAACATTTTGTCGCCTGTCCCAGCTATCATTCTTGGATTTTACTTGTGATTTGAGAAATTTCCTTCTTTGAATTATTGGTGCTACAACTCTACCTAAAAAACCATATCTCTTGGTACAAGTATGAATATAAATTTCAGGAACGAGAAGTTGTAGTCTTTTATTCGATTTTTGACGTGATTCAATCTCTTTCGTCGCTTTTTCAGGATTGATTGGAAGAAATCCTATACGAAAATTATCTTTCTTAGATACCTCGCAACATTTACAATTCATGGTTTCGGGACTTATATTTCTAGTCGCTATAATACTGGGGAACAAACTTGCGAAGTCTAACTCATACACTTTTTGGTAAATACCAGGTTTAGGATCGAGGTAGAAGCCTCCTCTATCCGAAATTAACATTTGAGTACCAGTCTTAAAATCCTCAGGTCTATTCTTCTTCCAGGGTACTAATACACCATCCTCCATTGACTGTTTTATTTGTACAGCAGAGATTATCGACCCAGGAGATAGTCTAGAAATATCTTGAGCCGGTATACAAGACATTTGAGAAAGTTCGCAGATTCCTTCTATGCCTCCTTCTTTACCTATGAAAGAGGTACTCATATCGATATGTATTCTACCTTCCAATGCATGATAAGCATCTGACCTAATTATACGTCCGTAGCTTCTCGTTGTAACTGCTCTTCTTCGAACTTTGATATCATGCATGTATCTACCAATCTTCAATGTTTGACCTTTATCAGATGCTATCTTCATCAAGGTTGGAAAATCGAAATTATCTCCTCCAAAAGTTACTATTACATCGGGGTCTATTGTATTAACTAACTGCTCTATTTTTTCGATAAAATTATGTGAATTCTCTTTGCAATCAAGAGTTATATCAAAACTAATATTATCAGATTCCTCTCCTAAAGTACCCATATCTGTTATTGTCACACCATATATTTCTTCACTCAAATTTATATTTGATTGTTTACTCTTTGAATTGATTCTAATCATTACCTGCTTTAGTGGAGGCATATTAGATAGGTTATTATTTTCATCCAATGATATGATATTGTCGCCAGAAATTCTAATTTTTCCGAAAGGAAATATTTTTTCACTTAATAAAAAACGTTGTGAAGGTTTGGAGTCTACGGAAAAAATTTCATATTTATCCCATTCACCAAGTGCAGAAATAACGTCAGCCACTTGCTTAATTTTCGAGGGTTTTGTGAGAGAAATGCGTAAAACCTCTGAAGGTAGAGAATCTTCATGACTGGTCAACCTATGTTCTCTTGAAAATTTCATTTCTCCGTACAACATTTGATATTCTATTTTTCTGAGTTTAAATTCAAGTTTTTGTAAATCATCTAAGTCTGCTTTGACATGTAAATAAGAAGTCCATCTACTAAAATGCTTAGTTACCTTGCCGCAATCCTCCTTTATCCACAAAACTATTTTTTCAGATTTCTCATCTAGATAAGTATCAAGAATCCACCCCTCAACCATTTTTCTCTTCCGCCTTTTCTAATTTTGAAATTCTTAAACTAATATCAACAAGTGCGGCTAGAATAGCCGGTTCAAAAACATCTGAAGCAGGAAGCATTCCGCAAGCAGATGAGCGGTTTCTTATAGATTTTAAAATACGATCAAATTCATCCTTCTCGGATAATCTAAGGACTCTTCTGAAAAGGATCCAAGATTCTATTCTACGCTCTATTCTATCTCTCCAAGTTGACACAGTCCTACCCATAGCGTTGTAGATTGTTTCGGCGGTGTAATGAACTTTTCATACCATCAACTACGGAATTTAATTTTTGGCAACTCTTAGTATACTTATTTCAATTATTTACATTCTCGCTATGCTTCTACAGCAGTCCACCGGAGGGACGGTGTACATAGTTCAGGAAGAGTCAAACGGTTTGTTTTTAATCCAAAATTTACAATTTCAAATCCCCAGCGTCCACATTTAGCACTCATTATTGATATCTAATCTTAAAAATTTAACTTGCTGAGATGTATTTCTGAAACTACTCTTCCAGATGACTCTATTGCTCCACCAACTGTCCCTATAGGTTGACCAAAACAATCTCCAATTATTGAGATTCTGTTAGTATGGATTATTTCTCTAGGACCATCTACAGGGATAGCGTATTTCCAATAATGAGCCTGCCAATTTGACGAGTCGACTCCTAATTTATCAGTAACAAAATCTATTACTTGTTTTGAATTTAATTTGTCACCAACATCAATTTCATCATTTCTGATACGAATTTCCATCACTCCTGAACCACTATTATGATAGTATGATTCCCAG
>Ga0181566_10003588_pt1 | contig 12744 bp, 16 predicted proteins | sample 101ome_15_FD_133762 | JGI IMG/M metagenome (GOLD analysis project Ga0181566, IMG submission 133762) | Coastal salt marsh microbial communities from the Groves Creek Marsh, Skidaway Island, Georgia - 101402AT metaG (megahit assembly) | ecosystem: Environmental > Aquatic > Marine > Intertidal... | reverse complement strand
CCAAAATCAAAGCCAGAACGCGACGCTGGCCCCGCCTCATCTGGCCCCGCCTCATCTGGCCCAATATCATCAGGCCAAACATCTTCTAGCAAGACAGATATCATGCAGACACATCTTGTTTCTGCATTAGGCTTGCTGGCAGAAAAGCTGGAAGATATCGAAAACCGTCTATCCGCCATGACCCTGACCCCCTATGAAGGGATTAATCCTGAGCTAGGTGACAGCACGCCAATGCAACTTCGCCGCTCAGGCTTTTCAGAAAAAATCATTACCAGCCTGCATGCCAGCTTTGCCGGTCTGGGATATGAAGCAGGCGTGAGCTCGTTTCTCAGTCATCTGGGCCAGCAGCTGGCAATAAAAAATGCTGACAGCCTGATGAAAAAGCGGATTTATTTCATTGTTGGGCCTAGCGGTTCAGGGCGCAGCACGCTAGCGGCCAAGCTAGCCACTAACTTAAAAGATGAACATTCAGGACGAGTTGTAGCGCTTGCCCATCTTGCGTCATCATCTGCTGAAACTGACAATAAATTGAAAAGCTACGCCAGATTGTTAAATTTACCTTTCTGCCATCTAACCCATGACCTTCCTGCCAATCAGTTCGACAAGATGACAGATTTTGACATCATGGTGGTCGATGTGACTCTGTCTGTTGAACAATCTTTAAATTATCTTGGCCAGCTTTATGACCATCTGGGTAGCGCGGACATGCAAGCCATCATGTCACTTCAGGGCGGCTCATCTGCCAGCCTGATTACGCAAAGTCTGGCAGCCTATAAACAGATTAACCCGCTCATTGCGCTCACCAAACTTGATGAATGTGAGACCACACCTGCAGAATTTTCTGCACTGGCCGAACAGCAAGCCTCAATTGCCCTGTTATCAGGCACCAGATCTGTGGTAGGTGCGCTAGCATTTGCGTCTGGCAACATAATCAGCCAGTATCTAACTGAAAATTTCTCATCTGCTCTGCGTCTGAACTCAGAGCATGAGAAAGGGGTATAATGATGACGGTATCTATCTCGATTGCAAGTGGCAAAGGCGGCGTAGGAAAAACAAACTGTGCTGTCAATCTGTCTCTGGCCTTATGCAAGCAAGGCAAGAAGGTGGTGTTATTTGATACTGATTTCGGTATGGCAAATGCACATATTCTGCTAGGCACAAATCCGCGCCACTCTGCGGCTAGTTTTCTGAAGGGTGAAGCCAAGCTTGATGATATTCTGACAGACGCCCCGCAAAATCTGAAATTCATTGCCGGCGGGTCTGGTCTGCTTGAATTGCTGAATCTGAATAATGAAACACGCTACCGGATGCTTCAGTCGCTATCATCGCTGGAAGGCCAGATCGACTATCTGATTGTGGACACACCGGCAGGCGCTTCAGATTCAACGCTGTTTTTCACCAGTGCAACAGATATTCCGCTGATTGTTCTGGTGGCCGAGCCTACCAGCTTTCTAGATGCCTATGCGCTGATAAAAGCTGCCCATATTGAAAAGGGGCTGACCCAGTTCAGTGTGCTGGTCAATATGGCCAATAGCGCAAGTTCAGCCGAACAGAATTTCAAGAAATTTTCAGAAATCTGTAATCGCTTTCTAGATATAAAGCTAAGCTATGCAGGGATGATTACCCAGTCTAATGCTATCCGGCGTTCAATCGTAAAACGCAAGCCGGTAACCATTGGCATGCCCTCATCTCCAGAAGCAAAATTATTTTCTGATCTGGCAAATAAAATCCCGTCTCTGCCTCATAATACCCATGATGGCATCACCTTCTTTTCGAAGGATAAAGGATAATGGCTATGACAATACATTCTTATGCAGATGCACAACAAGATGTGAATGAGCTGATTTCTACCCATTCAGAACTCGTCCGGAAAATTGCATGGCAAATTCACGGGCGGGCACGCCATATCACAGAAATTGAAGATCTTGTCCAGATTGGCTTTACCGGCCTGATTATGGCGGCACAAAAATACACCCCCCAAGATGGTGCAAATTTTGCCTCTTATGCCAGCATCAGGATAAGAGGCGCTATTATCGATCATTTGCGCAAAAGCTCAAATTTATGCCGCACCACCATCCAGATTAAAAAGCGCTATAATGATGTGGTTGAATTTTTACAAAAAGAGTATCTAAGGCCGCCTAGCCGAGAAGAAATTGCTGTAAAAATGGATATGACTGAAGATGAATTGATGGGATGGGAAGCAGCGTTTCAGGCCAATATTCACCAGTCTATCGATTCAATCTATGACCAGTTTTCTATCTGGTTTGCATCGGCTGACAATACCCCTGAAGAGGATGTGAATGAAGCTGAATTACAAGAGGTGCTAAAATCGGCTTTGCGCACATTGCCGGAAAAAGAAGCGCTGGTAATTCAGCTTTATTATGTTGAAGAGCTTAACGTTTTTGAAATTGGCGAAGTGATGGAAATATCTACTGGCCGTGTATCGCAAATCAAAAAATCAGCTATTGGAAAATTACGTGAATTTATCCAGAATGCTGAAAGTGACAGTCTGGCTGAAAGCTAGGCTGTTCACATTTTGAAAGAAGGGTACCTGTCAATGACAAAAACACAGTTTGAGCATATTCAGGCCATCCAGATTTCTGTTCATACTGCTGAATTACAATTTAGTCATGGACGTGCAGGCCTTGCCTTACAGCTAAGCGGCTCGCTTATCAATATTGCACGAGGTAGCTGCCAGCTCACCCTTACCCCCTCGCCATCGCTACCCTCTATGCCTTGCGGCGTGCTGGATATTTCACTTGAACGTCTGGTGATGAAAGCAAAGGCAACCTTAAGACAGGATGATTTTGACAGGCTGACAGCTGTGATGACAACCCCGTCACCAAGACCAGCTACGGTGATATTAAGTCTGCTGAAACCACTTACGGTCAGCATGGAAGGCATTTTGTTTCTTGATCACGACATGCAAATTGATATTGCAGATATTTCAAGCCATGTGCCGCTTAAATAGCGCACGCTGCTACCTTCTGATAGCTACTTAACTAATTTTTGGAAAATCTGTTACTGGGACAGGCGTTTTGTCAATTCTGTTTCCGCCTGCATCAGGCGCGACGTGCCTGAAAAAGCCTGTTGCGCACGCATCAAATCTGTCAGTTCTTTTGTCATATCAGTATTTGATAATTCTAGCGCGCCAGAAATAACTTTGCCATATTCGCCTTCAAAGGCAGGGCCAATTTCAGCAGGGCCAGAAGCCTGATTTGCCGAGAACAGATTGCGTCCTTCAGCTTTCAGGCGCGTTTCATCTGCGAATACAGCCAGCCCGACACGTCCAATATTCACCACTGAACGGTCATTCATCTGGGCGGTCACATTTCCAGATGTATCAATCAGAAGCTCGCTTAAAAATACGGTATCTCCATCAGCATTTAGCGCCTGACGCGGCACACGGAAATCATCACCTGTGCTTGATTTTAGCCGCTGGCCATCACTGGCAACAACATAGCCTTCAACATCAAGCGTAAACGAGCCGTCACGTGTAAATTTTGCATCATCCGTATTTGTAGAGCCAGGCTTATTCAGGATAAATAGCCCCTGCCCTTCGATTGCCAGATCCAGTGTCTGGCCAGTTTCCAGCAACGGCCCTTGAGTACGTGCGGTGCGGGTATCTGCAATCATTGTTCCCATGCCAATTTTAGATGGCGAAAGAAAGGATACTTTTTCAGAATATAAATCTTCAAACTGGTTGATAGACCGTTTAAAGCCAGTTGTGCGAGCATTCGCAATATTATTGGAAATTTGATCAATATGCTTCATGGAAGCATTCATACCTGAGCGGATTACATTGATCATTGCTGTATACTCCTGACGATCTTGCCAATATTTCGGGCTTTGCTGTCCAGACTGAGCAATAATTATGCCAATCTTTTGACGATCAATATCTTGTAGCAGAGAGTTTCTGCAAAAACCGTCAAAAACCTTACATGTCAGACAGCAGATTTTGTGCTGAAATTAATTCTGCAAAAAGATACTTGTAGCAATAGCCAGAAACGCTCATTATAGAGATGTGTTTTTGTGATGATGACTGTTGATTTGAAGTTATGACCGAGAAAAAGCCTAACTCACTTATTCCTATGCCACAGCGGGCTGCTACAATTTATTCGGAAAAGCAGGCAGGAAAAAGAGATTCATTAAATGAAAATCAGCATAAATTTGAAACACGTGAAGATGTGCGTCAATTCCTGCCTGACATTCTTGGCAAGGTGCTTGCGCGCATCTGGATAGACCCTGAATTTCACAGGAAATTTTCTTTTAATCCCATCCAGACTCTGGCAGAAAATGGCGTAATACTGCCTGAAAACATGACCATTGAGTTTCAGCGGGAAAATACTGAGCGCCCTCGAATTGTGGTGTTTGAACAACGTCCGGGTTCTAATTTTAAAATGCGGATTTTATACCTTCAACTGGTAATGATGGCCGGACGGTGACGCTCATATGTGTATTGCCAGCCTGTTATCACCAGACAGACAGACACGCTTAAATTCTGGCATTTGGTTAGCGATCGCGGGGATATCTATCTCGCTATTGGTATCACCGGTATCAATCACAACAGCCATCGCAGAAAACCATTCAGCGAATCAGTCTGGCATGAGTGAATTTGCAAAAGCCGTGAAGGCAATCAAAGATAAGCAATTTCAGGATGGGCTATCGCGTTTTATCATTCTGGCAGAAGCAGGCGATCCAGAAGCACAATATAATGTGGCTGTGCTTCTTCATTCAGGTCGTGGCAGACCTCAAAATTACAGTGACGCGCTATTCTGGGCCCGACTATCACAGCTTGGTGCTATTGAACAGGCAGAAGGGCTAGCTGAAGACATTCAGGACAGAATGACAGAGGCCGATATTAAGGCGGTTCTGGAACGCGTTAAAAGCTGGCTGATTTCGCGCGTCAATGATGGCTATCTTGAGACCATCCCGCAATTAGCAAACTTTCATCTGCAACTTCTGCCAGAACAGGATTATGAAACCGCCTATATCTGGTATACGCTAGCGACAGCATTGAATATCCCTGAGACCATAACGCTCAGAGATGAAACCGAAGAAGAGCTGGCACCTGAGCAAATTAGCAAATTACAGGCCCAGACCAATCAATTATTTGACCGCATCGTTGCAGGCGAACCAATCATGGAAAGTGAGCAGACGAATGAAAATTAAAGTAAGATGGCTAATCGATGGCGTGATGGAAGTAGAAGCAACAGATGCAAAACAGGCAGAAGAGCATGTATCGCAATTGCTTTCTACCCTTATTGACCAAGTTCCAGAGCTAAAAACCTATTTTGGGGCTCAGGCAATACAGGGGCAGGCAATGGATGAAAACGGAGAGACGCACTAGCCCTATCAAATCAGGATGCCCTGAATAGGCAGATTGCTGTAAGACAAATTCTTTGGGTTAAAACCCGTTTAGCAAATCGGCGATTGTTTTTTCAAGATCTTCATTGTCACGTTCAATATCCGAAATTTCCTGTCTTAATTCTTCGATACGCTGTTTGCGCTGTTCCATGACTTCTTTGATTTCTTCCAGAATACCGGAAAGGCGCTCGCTTAGATCTACTTCTTCTGCCATATCACGCTCCATCTAATTACCCAAGCTGGCCGACCAGACTTGTCATGCAGATTATCGCTGTCATATTTACAGCCATAAATCCTTTATTTGCCTATGATAAAACCCTCGCCACTTGTGACGTAAACACAATCACGTCATAGTTAAGTGCAATTTTAAGACCAGTTTTTCGATTACAGAAATTTATTTATGATGAAAATCGTTATCACACCGCCCCAAAATTGTATCTATCGGGCTAAAAGATGTACATTAAAGCTAATATTAGCAATGGCCTTATGCTTGTGGTCAATAGCCAGCACGGCCGCATTTTCGCAGACTATCCCTTGTCAGGTCAGACTGGAATTCGAAACTACCAGCACAGGTCAACAGCTAGTCCATTATCGTTTATATATGCAGATTACCAACTTAAAACCCCGCCCCATCACGGCGGTTTCAGTTAATTGGCTGAATGAAAATAACGAAATAATTGGCAATAGCGACGCTGATTGCAGACTAGATAATCAGCCGTTGGGATTATCCCAGACAGGACAATGTAGCCGCAAAGTTCAGTCTATAAATCAACGTTGGATGGAAAAATTAGGCCAGATGATTTGGACAGAAATGGTAAATTCTGAATTATCAGAGTTCAGACGGATCAAATCTTGCAAGATACAGGGGTATCGGTTTGAATAGCTTCGCTAGGCATTGTTTTAATTGAACAATATCCTGCGATAAAATTTTTTATGAGATAGCTTATGGATAATGATCTCATCAGACAGCAGATTGAAAGCGCAAAAAAATCATTTGTTTCAACAAAAACGAAACAAAATGACAGGCAATTTTCAATGGCGAATGTAAAACATGCTGGCACTGTCACAGATTTATCCAGAATTGAACAGCAAGCGCAGATCATGACGCGGCTGAAATCATTGATGGATGAAGCTGCAAAGACCCCAAGACAGGACAGGCAAATGCCTCAGCCAGAAGATGGGCATGGCAGGCCACGTGAATCAGCACCTTTTTGGGCCCAAAAACAGCATGATATTCCCCCTTCAGAACGTTTTGCAAACCAACAACGCGAACAGGAGAGCAAGATGGCAGATACGCCGCCTTCAACCTCAGAACAGACAGCTGTGCCATCTGAGCAGGCTAGCCAGACCCCACAGCCTGTTATGCCAGAAGCGCCTGCCACCGATGCTAGCGCCATGCCAGACAGACAGGTCTCGCCACCTGCCCAGCCACCGGCAATGCCGCCTAAACCTTCAAATGAAGATGCGTTGTCAGCGATTAGAAGCGAAGTCTTTAGCCATATGGAAAAAGCGCCTATCCCTGCCGAATTGCTTGAGCGGATAGAACAGATTGAACAGCGCGCTAACCAGCAACAACAAGATTTAACCGCCGTATTGAAGCTGGTTCGCCAACTAGCCTCGTCTCAGAAAGAAATGGAAGCAGGCAACCAGCCTAAAGGGCGCGGTGTGTTTGCAACAATGCTATTTTCTGTTCTGGTGATCATTGGTTTGATATGTGTTGGCGCAATCGGATGGCTGTATGTCATGAATCCTGACTGGATGAATTCCATTTTTACCCAGCTGATCAATACCATCTTTAGCCAGACAATCCATCTTATATCACTGGTAGCTGGTATATTTGGTCTTGAAATGTAGCTGTAACAGGACCTGAACATGGCTGAAGCCGCATCAAATACCTCTTTACTTGCAAAACTGGGTCTGGTCGCATTGCTTGGCACAGCAGCAAGTGCCGTGTTTGGTATGTTTTATGCTGGCTATGTCAATCTTGCCGCGCCTGCAACACCGCACAACCAGTCTCTGGAAGACAGGCTAGCCGCTACTGGCGTGCTAGAAGATAGGTCCGAAGAGCCTGAAACAGAACCTGTTTTATCAGAAGAAGAACAGGCGCTGATGCTGTTTAACAAACCGAAACATAGCTATTATCTTTTTCCGATTCCATTTGTTTCAAATCTGAAAGATAGCAAAAAACTGCTTACCATTGAGCTAGCGGTCAGTATTTATGCCTCTCCTCTGCAAGGTGACGGTCTGCTTAGTGCCCTGTTCAAGCTTGATCCTGCAATGCGTAATGTCATCCTAGCCCATCTATTAACCAAACATCCTGACGAGCTGGTATCGCGCCAAGACAGACAGATGCTAGCAGAAGAGCTGAAAGAAAAGCTAAATAAGCTGATCCTGTCCGGACAGGATGATGAAGATGCCACCAGAATTTCAGAAGTGCATATCCAGAAACTGGTTGTAGGCTAAATTAGGCCTCTTCAAAATCAATCATAATGGCTTCAAAGGCCTGTCGTTCTGCCTCCGAAAGCGATAAGGCAGGCTGAGCAAGCTGGGCAAATGCCGCTATCTGGGATGTGCCAAATTCTTCGTGCTGATGAAGTTCTGAGGCAAATACCCATTTCATTTCTAGCCTGTTCTGGCGGGTAAATCTGAATTCGATATCAATGCCAAATGGGGAAAATGCCTGTTTTAACTGGCGCTGAATCTGCCCGAAATGGGGCAATCTGACATGGCGCGGGAATAACATGGTTTTGACAATGGGCCGGCCTGATGTGTCTGCAACAGGCGTTGCCAGCTCGTCCTGTGCCAGCCCAAGATCAAGCGATAATTGGGCGGTTTGATGATCTGCCATAGATACGGCTGAAGGCATAAGATGCACGCAATTTACTGTGTCAGGGTTTTGACAGTAAATTATCAATATATAGTAGGTGTGTCAATAAATTGCCCCCATATACAGCTAAATATATGGGGGAATCAGCCTGCTGTTTCTAGTGGGCTATGCGTTTGGATTAAAAATTATCTTTTCTGGTCCGAATTTCGGCAAACACCTCAGAATCAGTGGCATTTGCTAATCCAAGATGCGCCCTGATTGCGCTATCAGATGCCCGTAAAAACGGATTTGTTGCCAGCTCTTCAGATAGCAGACTAGGGACTGTTGCCAGCCCTTTTTCCCGCTTTGCGGCTATCTCGGCTGCCCTGTCTTTGAGATGCTGGTTATCAGGGTCAACAGATAGTGCAAAGGCTGCATTGGCCTGTGTATATTCATGGCTGGAATAGATCACAGTATCAGCAGGTAGCGCCATCAGCTTGGTCAGGCTGTTCCACATCATCGGAAAATCGCCTTCAAAAACGCGGCCGCACCCAAGCGAGAACAGCGTATCGCCGGTAAAACATACCCCTTCTGAAGGAAGATAATAATTCAGCATATCCAGCGTGTGACCTGGTGTATGCAGTATCTGTATCTTCTCGCCTGCAAATTCGATCACATCACCTTCGGCCAATTTTGTCATGATATGGGCATGGCCCGGATTATCGCCATCTGGCCCATAGATATGTGCGCCTGTATTTTCGGCAAGGGCATTCACCCCTTCTGTGTGGTCACCATGATGGTGGGTGATAAAGATATGGCTTAACTGCCAGCCTTTTTCATCTAGTGCCTGCTGATATTTGCTGAAATCCCCTGCATCAATCGCAGCAGTCTGTTTTGTTTCAGGATCGTGAATAAGCACACCGTAATTATCACTGCCATACAGAAATTGATGATAGGCAAAACGTGGCATGATAAGCTCCTTTTCACTATGAATATGTTATGTTGACGAAAGCATATCGGGCAGACAGACAGGCTGCAAGCCCTCTGCTTCAAGCCCTTCTTTGATAAATTCTGCAATTTCGACCGCCTGCGGGCCATCACCATGCACACAGACAGATTCTGCCTGAACGCTTAGCTCTGTGCCATCAACAGCGATAATTTTATGCTCGCAGAACATCCTCACACATTGGGCAAGCGACTCTTTTTTATCATGAATCATCGCATCTGGGCGTGAACGAGGGACCAGCTGGCCATCTGGCATATAGGCTCTATCTGCAAAAACCTCGCCTGCAACAGGCAGGCCTGCCGCCTCACCTGCGGCATAGAGCTGGCTTAATACAGGGGCAAGCAGGATGATATCTTTATTCACTGCCTTTGTACCTCTGACAATGGCATCTGCAAGTGCGCGGTCTGCACATGCCATATTATTAATCGCGCCATGAGGCTTGATATGTGTAACGGCAATGCCAGATAGCTGGCCAATCGCGATGGTGGCGCCAAGCTGATAGGCAATAAGCCGTTCAACTTCAGCTTCGGACAGGTTAAGCTGACGTCGTCCAAAGCCATGTAAATCGTAAAAACCGGGATGCGCGCCAACAGATACATTTGTAGCAAGTGCCTTTGTCATGGCCTTGCCCATGATATGATAGTCACCAGCATGAAACCCACAGGCAATATTGGCTGTGTTGACAATGTTAAGCAGGCCATCATCATTGCCCATCTGCCAGTCGCCAAATCCTTCGGCCATATCTGCATTCAGATTGAATCTTGTCATTTTACCTTGTCACTATGTTGTTTAATCGCCACATTAAGTTTTATAGTGCTAGCATAACCAGAACCGATATCTTATTGCCAGTAATTTTGCCTGCATATCTGGCTTTGTTTAACCAGCTTAACCCGGAATGATATATGTCTGCCACCATTCCTGTTTCTGAACCTGAAAAACAAATGTCCGAATTGCCAATGCCTGTCTGGCATCCCTGCGGAGACACAGGGCTGTTGCTTGATCTAGGCGGATATATACCTGCCTATCATGATCTGTTATGTGCGATTGAAGATAAATCAGTACTGACTTTGTTAGCGCGCCAGCTTGCAACAAAAATACATCATAAACGCCAGTCTGGAGCAATTCATGGCATCACAGATATCGTGCCCGGTCTGGCAAGCCTGCTGATTCATTATGACCCGCTTGTGATCACCGCTAGCCAGTTAAAATCTGCCCTATACCCGATATTAAATTTAGCCGAAGACAGCATCGTTCAACCAGCCAAATTATGGCATCTTCCGGTCTGTTATGAAGCTGATTATGCACCTGATCTGGCAGATATATCAGCACAGCTTGCAATACCCGCCGAACAGATTATCGAGCTTCACCAATCTGTTATCCATGAAGTGGCCATTATGGGATTTCTGCCCGGTCTTGGCTATATGACAGGGCTGCCTGCCCCGCTTCATCTACCGCGTCGTTCCAATCCCAGAACACAGGTAATTCAGGGCTCGGTTGGTATTGCAATGGATCAGACCGTGATATATCCGCTAGATAGTCCGGGCGGCTGGAATCTGATTGGCCGTATGCCTTATCTGTTATTCGACCCTGATCACGAACAGCCTATTTGGCTATCGGCTGGTGATAAAGTCAAATTTTCTGCCATCTCATCAGAGGGTTTTCAGCAATATTATCACGAATCAACATCAGGTAGACGCCCCTCTTACGAGATTATCGGGGAAGCAGAATAATGGCTGATCATATCACCATCATCACAGCCGGACCACATGGCTCGATACAGGATGGAGGGCGTGCTGGCCATCAGGCATTTGGCGTGCCTGAGGGCGGAGCAATGGATAGGGATGCGCTCAGGCTGGGAAATATGCTGGTTGGCAACCCGCTTGATGCGGCAGGGTTTGAAATCTGTCTTGGCGGATTTAGCTTTTCTGTTTCTGGTGAGGTTAGCATAGCACTAACTGGTACGGTGAATGACAAATTGACCATTACAGGCCCAACTGGCGAGGTAACAGAGCTTGGTGCTGGTATATCTTACATAGTTGGGGCTGGCGACATTATTTCAACAGGCTTTTTCAGAGATACAAATTGTGCCTTTATTGCGATTGGCGGAAAATTTGATATTGGCGCGCCCTTTGGCTCACACTCAACCTCAGCCAATGCGCAGATGGGCGGACTTGACGGAAAGCTTCTATCGGACGGCGATCATATCCCGTTAATCCGGCCATCTCAGACCAGCCCGACATACCAGATCAATACACAGATTTTTGCCCGCAAATATCAGTTTCAAATTGTGCTAGGCCCTCAGCAAAACTGGTTTGCTGAAGATGCGATACAAATGTTTGTGAATAGTGAATGGCGACTTACCTCAAAAATGAGCCGAATGGGGATCAGGCTTGCAGGGCCTGTGATTTCCCACCGCCATAATGCCGATATTCTATCTGACGGAATTGTGCGGGGTGCCATACAGATTCCAGGTGACGGCCAGCCGATTATCATGATGAATGATCATCAGACCACAGGCGGCTACACCAAGATTGCCAGCATTATCTCAGCTGACTTGCCCGCCTTCTCGCGGCTGTCATCTGCCAGCAAAATAACCTTTATTCCGACCACGCAGGAACAGGCTGAACAAATAGCGCGCGCGCATCAGGCAAAAATTGATCGGATAATTTCCGAAAAGGTCAAACTTTAGGCTTGTGATGATACAAAAGTTAGACACAATAGGCGCTGGTAAGTGGTTTAGGAGACAGTCATGACAATATCAGAGTTGGAAGCAGATTATATTGTAGTCGGGGCAGGTTCGGCCGGTTGCACAGTGGCAGGCAGATTATCTGAAGATAGTAATATTTCTGTTATTCTGATTGAGGCCGGCAATGACGATACCAACCCGCTGATCCATATTCCGTCTGGCTATATCAAACTGATGAATAAGCCTGAATTTAACTGGATGTTCAAAAATGAAGCTGATGAAGGCATGAAATATCGTGAAATTGATATGCCACGCGGCAAGGTCATGGGGGGATCATCTTCTATCAATGCCATGCTATATATCAGAGGTCAGGCAGAAGATTATAATGGCTGGGCCCAGCGCGGCAATAAGGGCTGGTCTTATGATGATGTGCTTCCCTATTTTATTAAGGCAGAAAAATCAAACCGGCTGATAGCAAATGACCGGATTGCCGAAAAAGACAGGCTGGCAGCCGATTATCACGGCACAGAGGGCCCGCTTCAGGTATCAGATATCCAAGAACGCTATCATGCGCTTGATCTGTTGTGTGAAGCTGCCCAGAATGCAGGTTATCGTTATAATTCTGATTTCAATGGCGCCTATCAGGACGGGTTCGGATATTATCAGGTAACCCAGAAAGACGGTAAACGCTTTTCATCTAAACGCGCCTATATCGATCCAGCAAAGGGGCGTAAAAATCTAACTATCCTGACCAATAGTCGGGTAACCTCTATCGGTTTTGACAGTGATGATCTGGAAACAGCAGGCGCAAAGCAGGCGCGATATGTCCATATAAAACAGGGCACAAACAGCCGCACAGTCAAGGCAAGACGGGCGATT
>Ga0181566_10003579_pt1 | contig 12762 bp, 7 predicted proteins | sample 101ome_15_FD_133762 | JGI IMG/M metagenome (GOLD analysis project Ga0181566, IMG submission 133762) | Coastal salt marsh microbial communities from the Groves Creek Marsh, Skidaway Island, Georgia - 101402AT metaG (megahit assembly) | ecosystem: Environmental > Aquatic > Marine > Intertidal zone... | reverse complement strand
CGCAGATCATCGCCGCGTCCGCGAAGACGTCCGGCCGGTTCTCCTTCAGCCACAGCGCCTTCGGGATCATCCACTCCGCGCTCACGGGGCCGTCGCCGCCGCAGTTGAGCGCCAGCGCGCCGTCGCGCGTGGACAACACCGCCTCGGTCTGGGAAGCCGCGCGCATGTCCATCCACAGGATGCACGGGATCAGGGGCTCGCCGCTCGCGTCGAGGGCGACGACCGTGCAGCACGTGGTGTCGCAGCACAGACCGGCGACGTCGGCGGGCGCGACCCGGGCCTCCGCGAGGACGCGGCGCACGCTGGACGCCATCCCGGCCCACCACGCGCGCGGGTCCTGCTCCGCCCAACCGGGGTGAGGGTAACGCGTCTCGTACGGCGTGTCCGCGAAACCGACGGGCGCGCCGGTCGCGATCTCGAAGAGACCGGCGCGGATGCCGCCGGTGCCTCCGTCCACGCCGAGGACGTACCGGGGAGAGGACATCGCGGCCGAAGACGAGCGCGAGCGCGCGACGCGAAGTGCGCGCACGTCGAGGCCGATCGACGGAGAGAGCGGCCCATCTCTAGCTAGATTAGCACTGATCTAAATGACACAATATATGGGTGATCGGGGGGTTAATAGACCCTCGGACTGTCGGATTCGACACGTGTCGAGAGGATCGATACGAACGCGCGTCGCCCCTTCCTCCTCTCACGCGGCGTCTCCCCTCCCTCACGCGGCGTCTCCCCTCCCTCCCCTCCCTCGTCCGCGTCCCCTCCCTACCCCCGCTTCGCCTTCCCCCCCTCGCTCGGCCGCATCCGCCTCGCGTTCCCCGCCCTCGCGTACTTCTCCACCACCTCCCACCCGAGCGCCGCGAACACGGCGAGGCACCCCCACGCCTGCGCGGGCGCCAGTTTCGTCGACCGGTCCCTCGCCACGCTCAGCGCGGTGCTGAAGATCTTCCGCGTCGTCGTCGCCGAGGTCAGGACCAGTGGGTCGAACTCCGTGATCGTGAAGTACACGAACAGCTGGCCGACGACGCTCGCGAGCGCGTACGCGAAGATCGCCCGCGCGACCCCAGCGTGCCTCGCGCAAAACGCCACCCCCTCGGTCCAGTGCCCCGACCACAGCGAAAAAGCGAGCGCCGCGATCGCGCCGCCGAGGTTCGTCCACAGCATCGACTCGAACATGGACGTCCTCGCGCCGGGGTCGCCGGGGTTCATGCGCCGCGTCGCGGTCTTCACGCGGTCCTGGAGCGTCGCGGTTACGAAATCCATCGCGAGCGACGCGGCGACGAGGCCGAGGCCGTACGCGCTGTCGGACCTCACGCCGGACCCGGACCCGCCCTTCTTCGCGGCGGGTTTCCCGAGGTTGAACGCGGCGACGCCGAGGGTCATGACGAGGACCTGGACGTACTGCGCGCGCTTGTACGTCTTCCCCGCGACGACGCCGCCGATCATGACTGGGACCATCTTGCACGACTTGCCGAGGTTCTGCGTGGCGAAGGAGACGTACCGCAGCGCCTCGTTCGAGGACGCCATGGCGAGCATCTGCGACACGCCGCTGGTGAGGATCTCGCGCACGGGCACCGCGACGCGCGCGCGATCCGAGCGGGTTTTACCCGAGCGCCGGCGGCGCCAGGCGGCGACGAGGACGCCGATCGCGCCCGCGAGGGTGTTCACGCCGCGCTCGACCACGAGCACGAGGAAGGTGGCGCGGAAGCGTTCGCCGCCGTGGGACGTGCGGTACACGTCCTCCTGGAGCACAGCGAAGGCGCTGAACGCGAAGAAGATGCCCCCGACCGCGAACGCGAGCTTCACCTCGGACGGGACCGCGGGGACGGAGCCGCGGGGGCGGGAGGGGGAGGGAGACGCGCCGGAGGGCGCGGGCGAGCGCGCCGCCGACGCGCCCGTCCGGGAGCGCGTCGCCACCATCGCGAGTGACGCCGAGGCGCGCGCGACGGACGAACGGACCGCGGCGAGTCGGGAGGCGCGCGGCCGCCGCCGAATTATTTATTCGAAGCGCGCGCCTCGGCGATCCGACTCGCGCGGGTTCGACGCTCGGATTGATCGCGAAATCGGCCGATCGAACCCTCACGTACCGATGAAATCGACCCCATACAGCTGTCGACCCATACAGCTGTCAGATCCCCAGTGGAGGACTATGTCGTACGCATGCGGAGCCAAAACCCAACACCCGCGCCCGGCGCCCGCCCGTGGGAAAACACACGAGTCCGGGCACGCCGCGGCGCCGATCGCTCACACGAGCGTCGCGCCCCTCGCGTGCAGCGTCTCAGATCACGCGATGATGTCGAAGACGATCGTTCGGATGGCCCTCCTCGCTCTGCTCGCGTGCGCGATGGGCGCCTCCGCGGCGTCCGCCGCGGACGACGTGGCTGCGTTGGGCCCTCGCGTCGAGGATGCCTTCGCCTCGCACCAGCACTCGCCGGCGTTCCTCGGCTTCATGAGCAAGCACGGCAAGGAGTACTGCGAGGGCAAGGGCAAGGCGTGCGAGGTCTCCGTCCTCCGCGAGAAGATCTTCAACCTGAACCAGGAGTTCGTGAACACGCACAACTCCAACCCTGGTGCGCGCCCGCCCGCGGATTCCCCGCGTGGCGCGGGAGGGCGATCGACGAAAATCTCAACACCCCCCCGCTCCCCCCCGCGCGTCCCGTTCGCGCGCGCGATCGCCCCGCCCTCGGCCCCCTCGCCGACCCGCGCGCGCTCACCCACTCCGCCCCCGCCCTCTCGCCCATCACCGCGTCAGATCGCACGTTCAACATGGCGATGGGTCGCTTCGCCGATCTGAGCGAGGAGGAGTTCGTGAAGACGCACCTCAAGTACCGCCCGAGCGCGCGCAAGGTGTCGACGGTGAAGACGGACATCGCCACGATGCACGCGTCGCGCGCCGCCGCGCTGGGCGAGTACGAGGAGAACTACGACGACCTCCCCGCGGAATTTCGCTGGACGGACAAGCAGCCCGGGTTCGGGCGCGTCGTCGGCCCCGTGCACAACCAGCAGGACATCTGCGCGAGTTGCTGGGCGTTCGTCTCTGCGGATTCCATCGCCGGCCGGTGGGCGGTGATGAACAAGGAGGACATCGAGGAGATGTCGGTGAAGCAGCTCATGGTGTGCGACCACCAGGACAACGGGTGCAACACCGGGAACATGTACACCGCGTACGACTGGATCGGCGAGAACGGCGGCTTGGCCACGCGCGAGGCGTACGACGCGATCGTCCCCGGCCCGGTGCAGGACGACGAGACGGCGGCGTGCGTCGAGGATGCGCCGCTCAAGCTGACGACGCCCGGCATGTGCGACTTGAAGATGACGGCGGGGAACCGCGCGCTGATGATCGCCATCAAGGAGGCGGGCCCGGTCGCGATCGGGATCAACGCGAACAACCTGCAGTTCTACGAGTCCGGCATCATCGACGCGGACTCCTGCCCCCCCGCGGGGCGCGGGATCCAGTCCATCAACCACGCCGCGCTCGTCGTCGGGTGGGGCGAGGAGGGCGGGAAGCGGTACTGGCTCGTCAAGAACTCGTACGGCACCGACTTCGGCGAGCACGGATACTTCAAGCTCGAGCGCGACACCCCGAGCGCGGATAACCTCTTCGGGACGTGCGGCCTCCTGTTCGAGTCCGTGTACCCCGTCGTCACGCAGGTCGGCGACCCGGCGATCGACGCCGAGGCGCAGTGCAGCGAGGGCTCGGTGTTCAAAAAAGACTACTACCGCAACGAGGACGACAACCCGGGGGCGACGGCGTACGCCTCCGCCGCCGCCATGGCGGAGGCGGATGCCGCCGTCGCCGCCGCCGCCGCCGCCGCCGCCGCCGCGTCCCTCGGCCGCGACGTCGACGTTAAAATCGCGAACGCCGAGCTCGGAGCCGCGCCGAAAAACGAGGAGCGGACGGGTCACCAGCAGCGCGGGTTCGGGTTCGTCGTCGACGCCAGCCCGGGCGCCGTCGCCGCGGTGAAGGCGGCGTCGCTGCTCGTCGCCGCCGCGGGGGTGGCGGTGATTGCCGTCGACGCCGTCGGCGGGGGGGGGAAGCGCCGGGGGGAAAAGGCACCCATCATGCGGTGAAAGCGAAGACGGACGGATAGCAGAGGGGAGGGGGGGAGCGTGTTGTGATGAACGAAACGACCTCTTAGAGGTATCGATACCTTCGTTGGTCGAGACGCGCGCGAGACGGGCGCGACGAGCGCGCGACGGGAAACCACCCCCGAGAGGACACTCGTGCGGCCTGGCGGGAAAAAAATCGCGCGCTCTTGGTGCGCATGAGAGCAGCACTTTCGCGCCGTGCCCCTCGCAGCAGCGTCGAGAAAACAACGGTCCGCGCGCGCGGCCGCGGCACTTCCTCGAGCGCGCGCGATGGACTTCCGCGTCAACCTCGACGACCTCGCGAAGCAGTTCAAGGATGTGAAGAAGCTCTTCACGACCTCCGGACCGGGTCTTCCCGAGTCGGACGCGGAGATGGTGACGGAGGCGGACCGATCGTACGCCGAAGGTGCGTTGTTGACGAGCGCGCGGACGTGCGACGCGCGAGATCTCCGAAAGCCGCGCCCCGCGACGCGACGCGACTGACCGCGCGAACCCCGACCCGACCCCGCTCGCAGCCGCCTCCACGCCCGCGACGACCGCGGAGGACCACGCGGAGCAGGACGCCGCGCGCTTCCGCCTGGCTTGGGCGCTCGCGCACTCCAAGCGCGAGGGCGACGCCGCGCGCGCCGTGGAGCTCCTGCGGGACGGGACGTACGACTGGGGCGAGGCGGTGAAACCGCGCGACCGGAAGTACATCTCCGCCGTCGCGCACTTCAACGAGGGCGACTTCCTCTCCGCGCGAGCGGACGCGGAGGCGGCGCTGAGGCTCGACTCGGGGTGTCGTCAGGCGGACGCGCTTCGGCTCGCCGCGGAGGACGCCATCGCCAGGGACGGGCTCATAGGCTTGGGCGCCGTGGGCGTCGGCGCCGCGGTGCTCGGAGGCATCGTCACCGCGCTCGCCACGTCCAAGCGAAGATAGACGAGGAGAGTTCGGGGCCGAGAGACCGGGGCCTCGCAAGCGCGCCTCGGGGTGTGATACTTCCATCGGGGGAGACGAGAGGGGCGCGAGGAACCCGCCGACCTCCGGACGGGAAGAGACGAACGCGAGCGACGACATCTCGGCGAAGTAAAAAAACGCTATCGTATTCGTCGCGTCGTCGTCACAACCCCGCCGCCTTGGCGAGCTTCCGTTTGTATGCGCGTATGTCGTCGCGCCACACCTCCACCCCGCCGTTCTCGCACACCCAGATCTCCTTCGCGACCTGGTCGATGAGCCGAAAATCGTGCGAGACCAGGACGAGACCTCCCTTGAACGCGTTGATCGCTTTCGCGAGCGCGTCGATGGCGTCGATGTCGAGGTGGTTCGTGGGCTCGTCCAGCAACAAGAGGTTGGGTTCCTCCACGCAAATCATCGCGAACACGAGCCTGGACTTCTGTCCGTCGGAGAGCAGCCCGATGCGCGTCGTCTGCAGCCTCCCCGAGATGCCGAACTTGCCCAGGAATCCGCGCCACTCGTCCGCGGACCGCTTGAGCTTCTCGAACGCGCCCGCGAAGAAATCCACGGGCGACGCTCCCTCGTCCAAGACGTCCACGGAGTGCTGGTGGTACCGCCCGATCCTGAGATGGGCGTGGCGACCGACGCTCCCCCCGACGGGTTCGCACTCGCCCGTCATCAGTTTGAGCAGCGTGCTCTTGCCCGCGCCGTTCGGGCCGACGAGCGCGACGCGCGAGTCGCAGTCCACTCCGAACTCGAGGTTTCGCAGCAGCGGCGGCGCGTTCGGGTCCGCGCCCGGGTACGAGAAGGTGACATCTTTGAACGGGAGCACGGGCGGGGGCAGCTTGCGGCAGTCCGGGAACGCGAACTCGAACGTGCGCTCGGCTTTCGGGCTGGGCGTGAGCCCCGCGGCTTCCATCTTGTCGAGTATCTTCTGTTTCGAGTGCGCCTGCTTCATCGCGTTGGCGTACGTCCCGCAGCTCGCGATGAACTCGCGCAGGTGCTTGATGTCCGCCTGCTCCTTGTCGTGCTTCCTCTGCTGGATCACGTCGTCCGCCTCGAGCGTCTTGCGAAACGTGTCGTAGTCGCCGGTGTACGTCTTGAGCGTCTGGTTCGCGAGGCGAACGACGTGCGTGCACACGCCGTTCAAGAAATCCGCCGAGTGGCTCACCACGAGCAAGCACTTGTCGTACTTCGCCAGGTGGTGCTCCAGCCACACGCACGCGCCCAGGTCGAGGTGGTTCGTGGGCTCGTCGAGGAGAAGCAGCGCGGGCGACGCGAACAGCGCCCGGGCGAGCGCGACGCGCATCCTCCACCCGCCGCTCATGTCCCGCGTCGCTCGAGCCCGCATCGCGCCGTCGAACCCGAGGCCGTGCAACAGCTCGGCGGCGCGAGCCTCGAACCCGTTCGGGTCGAGCGCCTCGAGCCGCTCGTAAATCGGCTGCAGGCGCTCGTCCCCGGGCCCGCTCTCCGCCAAAATCCCAGCCTCGAGCCTCTGCAGCCGCGCCACCTCCGCCTTGATGTGGTCCACCACCGCCTCCAGCGCGGTCCGGTCCGAGGGCTCAGCCTCCTCGCGGAGGAGGTACGCGTCCAGGTGCGGAGGCACGGGAACCTCCCGCCGAGCGATCGCGGCGAGGAGGTTGCTCTTGCCGCACCCGTTCGCGCCGAGGAGGCCGTACCGCCGGCCCTGGTTGAGCTCGATCGCGCAGTCGCGCACGAGCTCCCGGCCGTTGACCTGCATCGAGAACTGCTCGATGCGAACGTCCATCGCCGTCGAGCGGGACGCGAGCACGCCCGTGACGGTGCGGTCGGCGGCGGAGGGGTCGCGCGCGTCGCGCGCGCCCGCCGCGGCGCCCTCGCCCTCGCCCTCGCCCTCCCCGCCGCCCTCCTCGCCCGACTTCTCGACGTCGCCTCGCTCCCCCTTCGCGCCGCGCGCGTTTTCCCTCTTCTCGTCCGCGCGTTGTTTCCTTCTGGCGGCGGCGCTTCGCTTTCCCGCGCCCGCGACGCCGTTTCCCTCCGCGGAGGCCACCGCGCCCTGGTACACGCGCCAGCTGTCCGTGCACAAATCCGCGACGAAGCTCGCGTTGTGGCTCACAGTCAACACCCCGCCCTTGAACTTTTTCAGCGCGTCTGTGAGCGCGGCGAGCGTCTCGTTATCCAGGTAGTTCGTCGGCTCGTCCAGCGCGATGACGTGCGGCTTGGTCCACATCGCCGCGGCGAGCACGAGCCGAGATTTCTGCCCGCCGGACATGCGTCTGATTTTCCCATCCGCGAGCTCGACGCCGATGCCGAAATCGCTCAGGTGCGCGTACACCTCCGCGGACGTCAGCGGTCGAATGTCCAGCCCGCTCTGACTCGCCTTGAGCTTCTCGTCGTAGTGCCGCGTCATCTTCGCCACGTACGAGGACTTCAGGAACTCCTGCGGCTCCCACCGCGTCACCCCCGGCCGGTCCCCGGTTTTCTTCACCTCGTAACACAGCGACCCGCCCTTCATCGCCCGCCCGAGGATCTCGCACACGTTGCCCTTGACCCGCATCTGCGCCTGCTCCTCCTCCGTCATCTCCATCGTCGCCATCGCCGCGAGCTCCTTATCGCGGCCCAAGAAAAACCTCGTCTGAATGTACGCCTTCGGGCTCTGCTCGAGGTTCGACTCGAGGTGGTGCATGGAGTGCTGCGCGATGTACGACACGCGCAGGTTGTGGTGGCGCCACACCGACCCCGTCCCGGGAATCAGCTCGCCGACGATGCACTTCAGAAGCGTCGTCTTCCCCGCACCGTTCGCGCCGACGATCGCGACGCGCGACGCGAGGGTGACCCTGGCGTTCACCCCGTCCAGAACCGGCGACGTGCTCGTGGGGTACGCGAACCCGAGGTCGTCCACGCGAAGCACCGGCTGCTGGCGATTCTTGATCCCGTCGAGCGGGCCCGGGTCGGGAAACGAAATCAGAGGCTTCTCCCTCTTCCCCGCGCCGTTCGAACCCGCGCCGCCGCCGCTCGACGCGGTCCCGCGCGACATCGCCGCCGCGAACCCGCCGCCGGCGCCGCTGTCGCCCCGCGCGGAGGCGCGCGTGCCGACGCTCTCGACGCCGACCCCGCCGAGCGCGGCGGAGGCCATCTTCCGCCCGCGCGCGGCGGCGTCGTCGTCGCTCCCGGCGGTCCCGCCCCCGCCGGGGTCCTCGCCCGCGGCTTTCGCGGACGCCTCGATCGCGGCGACGACGTCGCGTTTCATGCGCGGTAAGACGAGTTTCGGGCGCGCGGCGCGGAACCCCGCGAACCCGCCGCTGAACGTCGTGAGCTCCTGGTTCTCGAAGTGCACGATGTCCGTCGCGACGTCGGCGAGAAAGTCGTAATCGTGCGACACCACGAGCACGGTCGTGTCCGCGAGCGAGGTGAGGTGCTTCGCGAGCCACTCCACCGCGCCGACGTCCAGGTGGTTCGTGGGCTCATCCAGGAGCAAGAGGTCCGCCCGTTGCAGCATCGCGCGCGCGATGGCGAGGCGCATGCGCCACCCGCCGGAGAGCTCGGCGACGGCTTTGGCGCGCGTCTCGGGAGTGAAGCCCACCGCGTCGAGGCACGGGACGACGTCCGCGGCGTCCGCGCCGAGGGTCGCCGCCTGCGACGCGAGGAAGTCTTGAACGGACTGCTCGAGCGCGACGAGGACCTCGTGCTGGACGAAGACGCACCGGAGGTCCGCGGGCCAGCCGTTGATGTCCCCCGCGGCGAGGCGCGTCAGGAGCGTCGTCTTACCGGCGCCGTTTTGCCCGACGACGCCGTAGCGCCGACCGCGAGCGAGCTTGAGCGAGGTCGGGCGCAGGAGCACCTTGCCCGCGAAGGCGAGGATGATGCCGTCCAGGTCGAGGCACATCGCGGGGGCGGAGTCGGACGCGGGAGAGCGCGCGGCCTCGCCGCTCGCGCCTCCGTCGCCGACGAAGTGCGCGACCGCGCCCTCGCACAACGCCCGAACCGCCGCCTCGTCCACGAACTCCCCGAGCATCGGACCCGTCGCGTCCACGAGCTCGTCGACCATCTCCGCCCTCGAGCGCCCGACCTCGCCGTCCGACAGCAGGTCGCCGACCATCTCGGCGACGTATTCAGACACCTCATCGTCGACCGCCGTCGACGCGAGCACACCCTTGACGTGCGCGACGACGTCCGCGCCCATCGCGTGTGTGGGGTTTCCGAGATCCGCCGGGTGCCCACAGCCGCACCGGGTCTTGTCTATCGGCAGACACCAGCAGCGAAGTTTGACCCGACGAGGGTCTGTTAACTCAAGGAAATTCAACCCAACAGAACTGACGAGCCGAAGACGAGCGATTCGAAGCCGCCGGGCCGCGGGCTGGATTCCATCTGCGAAGCAAAATACAGTTACCTGCGCCTCCTGTCGGCGGCCGCTTCGAAGGGGCGCGGGCTCGAGGCATCTTCGCGCGTTCGATCTCCTCGCATCTCGCGAGGGGTTCGACCTCGAGGACGCCCCGAGCGCGATGCCGCTCATGGACGCGTTCAGCAGGGCGATGTTTCTCCGCGCGGCGAGCGGCGGCGACGCCGCGAACGCGTCGGAAGCATCCTCGGGCGGCGGACAACTCCCTCCACTCGAGAGCGCGAGCGCGTTCGAGCTGGAAATCCCTCCGATGGGCGCGAGCAGCGGGATGTGGGAGGGCGACAGCGTCCTGGGTTCGCCCGGGGGAAGCGACGCGAGCGGGCTGCCCTCGCCCGGGATGAGCGAGACCCCCGGCAGCCTTCGCGGGGGAAGAAAGAGCCTCAAGAAAAAGCGCAACCTCCTGGCGCCGAGGAAGAGCACGCTGCGTGCGTCGGTGTACGAGCCGCCGAACCTGAACGTCGCGATGGCGCGCATGCGCAGCATTCAGCCCCACGAGGTGATCGAGCCCGACGAAGAGGGCAAGACGACGCGCAAGCTCTCGCTCAAGATCGGGACGGAGGAGATGATGAACCGCTTCTCCGAGGGCGTGGTGTTCTGGTTCCTCCTCCTCCGCGATTACCTCATCGTCTTCGTCGTGCTCACGATCGTCGCCTCGGGGTACTTCAACCTCGTCCGCCGCGCGAACGAGGAGGCGGGCACGACCTGGGAGCGCCTCGATGGCATCTCGCGCGCGAGCTTCGGCGCGGTGCTCTTCTGGAGCGCGAAAAAGAGCCGCGACGGGGCCCCGCCGTCGGGCGCCGACAAGGACGAGACGCTCGCAATCGTGATCCTCGACGCGCTGTCCATGGTCCTCCTGTTGGGCGTCGCGGTGTACCACCACATCTATAAGGAGCGAGTCAAGGAAGATGTGGACGATAACACGATCACGATGGATGATTACGCCGTGGAGGTGCGGGGTTTACCCCCCGACGCGACGGAGGAGAGCGTCCGAGCGCACTTCGAGAGACACTGCGGACCGGTGCACGAGATCACGTTCGGGCGGGACGTTCTCGAGGTGATGGAGCTGCGCAAGAAGGCGCTCGCGCTCGAGGCGAACCACGAGCTCCTGGAGTGGATGCTCCGACGCGCGCAGAAGCTGCTGGGCGAGGCGAGCGACGACGAGCGCGATGGCCCGGCGCGGTGGCGGCGCCTCTGGCGGAAAGCCTACGACAAGACGAAGAGAGAGCTCGTCGCGGCGGGCGTGCTGAAGAAGCGCGTGGATTTGTGGGGGGCCGCGCTGGCGGCGGCGCGCGACGAGAGCTTGTCCATGCGCGAGCGCACGGCGAGCGCGGCGAAGGCGGCTCAGCGGTCGATGAAGAAGGGTACCGTGGGCGCGGCCGGGTCCTCGAACGCGGACGACTTCAACCCGGAGCTGATCCGCCAGAAGATGCGGCAGAGCGTGATCGAGCGCGAGGAGAACGCGAACGAAATCGCGGCGTGCGCGCAGGAGGGGTACTCGATCGTGTGCGCGTGGGTGGCGTTCGTGGAGGAGCAGCACTGCGTCGATTGCGTCGCGCTCGTGAACGACTCGAAACGCGTGGACAAGAAGGATCGCGCCGCGAAGGGGACGCCGAGGTCGCGGATGCAGATGCGGGGCGGAGACGACATCCGCCTCTTCCGCGTCTCCCCGCTCGACCAGGGGTGGAAGCTGAAAATCAAGCCCGCGGATCCGCCCTCGGACGTGCTCTGGGAGAACCTGCACTACCGGGACAGGACGATGTGGAAGCGAAAGCTCCGGTCCTTCGTGGTGCTCATTTTTTTCCTCGTCGTCAACATCGCCGCCATCGCCGCCGCGATGGCGGCGATGAAATCGCTGCACCCGATCGCGGCGTGCGACGACATCGGCGCCGACGGCGAACTGCTCAGCTGCCCCGCGATCTGGGACCTCGCCTCGAGCAGCGCCTCGAGCCCGGCGGCGCGCGAGGATATCCGGCCTTTCCTCGCTCGCCGCGTGACTGCGAACGACTGCGAGGATCACGTCAAGTTTGGCGGCTTCGTCGGCGACATGCGCGCGCACAGCGATTTTTATTCCGGCTCGGGGGCGGCGGCTTTCAGGGCCTCATTCCCCGACGGCGGCCTGGACCCGTCCAGCCAGGTGGACGAGTGCGCGGCGTTCGTCTGTTACGCGTGCTACTGCGGCGATCGAGGATACTCGAAGTACTCGAACGACTCGGACGGGCTCGGGAGCTTCTGCGAGAAGTACTGGACGGACCAGATCAACCGGTGGTTGGTGGTGATTGCCGCGGTGCTGGTCTCGACGACGATGAACATCATCCTGAAGGAGCTGTGCATCTGGCTCGCGTGGTTCGAGCACCCGCAGAGCCTCACGGCGCGCGAGCTGAGCACCGCGTCGTACATGATCGTCGCGCTGGTCGTGAACATGGCGCTCTTACCGCTGTTCATGACGGCGGATATCTCCGAGCTCTCTTCCCTCCCGTGGCTCTTCAAAGGCGACCACTACGACGTCGCGGGGCCGTGGTACGGGGAGTTCTCCAAAAAGTTCGCGGAGATCGCGATCATCAACGCCGTGTCCTTCCCCTTCACCCTGCTCTCGCCCGTGATCCTCTGGAGGCTCAAGCTGTGGTTCTTCGTCAACAAGGTCAAGTCGCAGCGCGAGCTCAACGAGCTCACGACGCCGCCGCCGTTTCTTCTCTCGGAGAGGTACGGCCAGCTCATCGCGCAGGTCCTCTACTCCCTCATCTTCTCCGCCGGGATCCCGCTCGTGTACGTCGGGATGGTGGTGTTCCTGGCCCTGTCCATAGTCATCGACCGCGTCATGCTCCTCCGCTACTGCGCGAACCCGCCGAGGTACACCGGGAAGCTCGCGGCTCTGCTCATTCACCTCATCCCGATCGGCGTCGCGCTGCACTTCGCGATGGGGACGTGGATCTTCGGCCAGAGGGATGCCCCCTCGCACGTCCTCGACGGGGGCGTCTCCGGGTCGTACGCGGCGGGCGGCGGCGCGTACGCGGAGGACGGGCAGTGGGACGCGGGCGCGAGGCTCGCGCGCGTCAACGGGATGGTGTCCTTCGTCGGCTTCGTGACCACGGCGTCGCTCGCGCTCGTCGCGGAAACCGCGCTGGCGGTGAAGAAACGCCTGGACGGGCTCAACATGGACGTGGAGGGGTGCCCGCCGCTGCCGCAGGCGATCGCGCGGGGGCTGCTCACGGATCTGCCGTCGTATAAAATCACGGCGCACCCGGAGTATAAGCACCTCTTCCCGAAGGGGGACGACGTCACGGAACCGCTGTGAGAAGGCGAGGGGCGGGGAACGAAAATATTTGGCGCTGCGAAGCCAAGAGGAGTGATGAGGTCGGGGAATCCCCGG
>Ga0181566_10003576_pt1 | contig 12766 bp, 13 predicted proteins | sample 101ome_15_FD_133762 | JGI IMG/M metagenome (GOLD analysis project Ga0181566, IMG submission 133762) | Coastal salt marsh microbial communities from the Groves Creek Marsh, Skidaway Island, Georgia - 101402AT metaG (megahit assembly) | ecosystem: Environmental > Aquatic > Marine > Intertidal... | reverse complement strand
GTTTTAATCTATCCGAAGATGATATTCAAGCAGATTTTTGCGCAGGTATAATATTCAGCCTAGCGCAGAGATTAGCGCGCTCGCAACATCTTTTTGTACCTGTTCATCCAGATAGGGATGCATTGGCAGGGCAAGCACATGGTCTGCCAGATATTCGGTGATAGCCAACCCCCCCTCACTGACAGGATAATGCCGATAAGGTGGCTGGCCATGCATTGGTCGCGGATAATAGATCGCCGTTGGAATGTTGGCGGCTGCCATCTTTTTCTGAACATCGCTTCTATCTGCATCTTCTGGCAGAATAATCACATATTGTGCCCAGCTAGAATAGGCTTGTGGTGCTATATAGGGGGTGGTAACAAGCGAAGATAAAACGGCATGATAGCTTTCTGCCAGATCATTACGAAGCTGTAATTCCTGATCAAAAATTTCCAGCTTTGATAGCAAAATAGCTGCCTGGATTGTATCTAGCCTTGCGGTCATGCCAATGCGTATGTTTTCGTACTTATCTTCGCCCTGCCCGTGAATTCTGGCTGAACGCGCAATCTCGGCCAGCTGGTCATCATTGGTAAATACGGCCCCGCCATCCCCATAGCATCCCAGCGGTTTGGCCGGAAAAAAACTGGTAGCTGTGATATCTGCCAGACTGCCTGATGGCTGGTTCTGCCATTTTCCGCCAAAGCTTTGTGCGGCATCATCAAGTAGCCATAGCTTATGGGCCTGAGCATAAGCTGAAAGCGCTGTGAAATCGGCTGGCTGGCCAAATAGCCCCACAGCCATGATGCCCACAATTTCTATTTTTTGTGCATGTGCGGCCGCCATTGCGCTATCTAGCTTGCCAGCATCCAGATTAAAGCTTCTAGCATCAATTTCAGCAAATACAGGGATTGCTCCCATTACCGCTATTGCTTCGGCACTTGCGGCGAAAGTGAAGCTGGGCACGATAACACCCTGTCCGGGTTTAACCCCGAATGCGATCAGCGCCAGAATAAGTGCATCTGTTCCAGAAGAACATGATATTACATGTTTTGAGTGGGTGTAGTCTGCAAGCTGTGCTTCCAGCTCTGCTACCTCAGGGCCCATAATATATTGGCCATGATCAAGTACAGTATTTATCCGGCGTTCAATATCGCTTCGGATTCTATGTTGCTGGCTGGCAAGATCAATAAATGAAATCATAACTCAAATAGGCCCTTATGTTTGCCTGTAAAGGCGGTGTTTATGCAGAAATATCCTGGTAGTGGTCAATCATTGTCTGAAGTGTTTTTTGTACCGCCAGCCCTTCGGTCAGATCAGTTGGTGCGGGGCTATTGGTGGTACAGCTTTTTGCAAATGCCTGCATCTCCAGCCGCAATGGCTCAGAAGGCTCAATGGCAATATATTGGGCTGGCATCCGGTTTATTGAAACCATTTCATGCTCAGTGATAAAACTATCTTGATAGAGGCATAATTTCTGATCCCACCCTTGTGTGTCATCAAACACAATCGATCCCTTACTGCCTGTTACCGTAAATTTATGCTCTTTGGTGGGGTGAATCCAGCTAGTCTGCATCTGGGCAGTAATGCCGTCTGAAAATCGCATGGATGTGGTTACATGATCTGCAATGCCGGCGGTGACATGCGAAACACCACTACAGATCAGATGCGAAGGTTGCTGTTTCATCATTGACAGGATCAACGACAGATCATGCGGGCATAAATCCATTAGCACTGATTCTGATTTTCGTATCCGCCCCATTGCCAGCCGGTTGGCCTGAAGATGATAAATCTCGCCAACTGCACCTTGTTCAACCAGTTGCTGTAAGCGCTGAAAGGCTGGATGATATCTAATAAGATGGCCAATCATCACCTGTTTTTTGGCCTGTTTTGCAGCCATTTCAATTAAGCCCGCCTCATCTAGGCTCATCGCCATTGGCTTTTCGATATAGACATGCTTGCCAGCATCAAGCGCATCACAGGCAATCTTGCAATGGGTTGTCGCCGGACTTGTGATGACCAGTGCCGAAATCTCTTCATCTGCCAGAATTTGATCAAGCGTGCCTGTTTGGGCATTAAATTCAGAGGCAAATCTAGTGGCGTTTTCGGTATTGCTATCACACACAAAGCGTAACAGTCCCATTTCGCTAAGATTGCGTGCGATATTACGCCCCCACATGCCACACCCGACCAATGCCATATGAACAGAAGTAGGAGAAGGCTGGGCTGAGAGCATGGAATTCATCACATCGGTGTAAATTTTAGTAAATTTTGGCAGAAATGATGCCTGTTGGGACTTGTTATAAAAACCAACTAGCCTAAGGTCAATCGTTGCATTTCGTTACAGTTTTCACCTGTTTTGATCTTGTAATCTGTGCAGATATAATGATATCAGAAACAATTTGAGCTACCACGAAAAGGACGTAGGCAAAATAGTCAAAACTTCCATGCGCAGGATCAGATATCTATGGATGCTTCATCTCACTATCAGGATAGCCTACCTCTGTCATCAGACAGATTGCTTGCGATGCTGGAAGAAGGGGCGTTTGAGTATCAGCGCATTGACCATATTCCGTTACGTACCGTGCAGGATTCAAAACAGGTCAGAGACGGATTTTTACCTGCCGAACAAGGTGGTGGCCATATAAAGAATCTGTTTTTGCGTGATAAAAGAAAACAGAATTTTCTGGTTGTTCTGCCCGAAGATAAGGAAGTTGATCTAAAATTTCTGGCTGAACATTTAGGTGCGGGCAGGTTTTCCTTTGGTTCCGCAGACAGGCTGTTTGAGATATTGGGGGTCAGGCCGGGGGCTGTTACACCTCTTTCTATGGTTAATGGAATTCAGCATCAGGTCAGGCTGATCATGGACGCATCATTACAGCAATGCCGCTATCTTTATATGCACCCGCTGGTAAATGACAGAACAGTCGCAATGAGCCCTGTTACAACACAAGCCTTTCTAGCTTCGCTTGGCGTGCAGATAGAATGGACAGAGATATAAGGACATAGAGATGGAACAGATTATCGGATCAGAACAGGCAAGTGATATCATTGATGTTACCGTCCAGAATTTTATGGAAGAGGTCATAGAGGCCAGCAAGCAAAAAGCAGTGATTGTTCAGTTCTGGGCGCCTTGGTGCGGGCCGTGTAAACAGCTTGGGCCTGTTCTTGAAAAGGTAGCAGGCGAAAAGAAAAATATTCGGCTGGCGCGGGTAAATATTGATGAAAATCAGGAAATAGCAGCCCAGATGCGTGTTCAGTCTGTGCCAACCGTCTTTGGTCTGGTTGAAGGCAGGCCGGTGGACGCCTTTGCTGGGGCTCAGCCTGAATCTGCCGTGCGTCAATTTGTAGATAAGCTGTCTGAAATGGCACCTGGCAGTCCTGATATTTCCGCATTTCTTGAGGCTGGCAGACAGGCCCTGATGGATAATCAGCCTGAACAGGCAATGCACCAGTTCCAGTCTGCTATGGCACAATTGCCTGAATCGCTGGAAGCATTAAGCGGTCTGGTGCGCACGCTGGTGCTGATGGGCGAGGTTGAACAGGCACGTGATGTGCTAGACCAGCTTGACCCTGAAAAATGTCAGCAGGCTGAAATGAGAGAAGCTGTTTCAGCTGTTGAAATTGCCGAAAAAGGTGCTGGAAGCGCTTCTGAGATTGATGCATTGCGCAAAAAGCTCGCAGATACACCTGAAGATCACCAGCTTCATCTAGATCTGGCCGTAGCGCTATTTTCTGCCTCTGAACAGGCAGAGGCCATGCATATTCTTCTTGATTCCATTAAAATAGATGCAAGCTGGCAGGATGGCGCGGCACGTACACAATTATTGGAATTTTTTACAGCGTTAGGGCCAGCTCACCCAGATGTAATTAAGGCAAGACGAAAATTATCTACCTATTTGTTTTCTTGAATAGCGCACTATTTTGATTGGCAGGGGCAAGATAAGCAGACTAATTTAGCACTAAAAGATGTGTTGGTTTTGCCTAAATGAATATGGGTTAACAGCAGAGGAAACGCTGTAAATGTCAGAATCGAGAGGGCCATTTGAGCCCCTGTTTGATGAATTACCTGTCCAGATACCGTTATTTCCGCTGCCAGGTGCACTTGTCTTGCCGGGCGGGCGTCTGCCTTTGAATATCTTTGAGCCGCGCTATCTTGCGATGGTGCGCGATGCAATTGCCAGCCCGCACCGGCTGATAGGCATGATCCAGCCAAAGGACGAGCTTTCTGAAGAAACAGACGATACAGATGGTCTATATCATACTGGATGTGCTGGCCGGATTTCATCTTTTAATGAATCAGATGATGGCCGGATTCTTATCACGCTTTCAGGGGTAGCCCGATTTCATTGTGAGCGCATAGTTGAAACTGATGATGGCTATTTTATGGCGACCTGCAACTGGCAGAATTTTGCCTCAGACCTGATGGTGGACCACAGCATTGTGAATCGGGAAAAATTAAAATCGATTTTACGTCACTATTTCGATGTGAAAGGATTTCAGGCAGACTGGGAACATATCGAGGCCTGTGAAGATGAGCGTCTGATTTCTACCCTGTCAATGATATGCCCATTCTCAGTTCCTGAAAAACAGGCACTTCTGGAAGCAGAAAATCTGGATAGCAGGGCGCAGCTATTAATTGCCATTATGGAAATGGCTACCCACGCATATCAGGATGAAATCGCGCCTAGACATTAACCTATTCTGATGAGCTGTTTTGATTAATTGCCATGACAAACCGAACTGATTCAGATAGCACATATGAAACGCACACCTTATCTCATTTTTTAGATAATCTGGTCTGTCCTATCAGCCTGACACCCCTGATTTATGATGCGTTGCAGGGTGAATTAATCTCATATCATTCTGGCTATGCCTTTCGGCTGGTTGACGGGCAGGCGTTAATGCGTATAACTGATGCTCGACGGCTTTCAGACGAAGAAATCAAAAAAAGGCTCTAAATCCTCAGGATGACTAGATGACAATCACCATCAAACCGACAGAAATCAGATGTAGTGCAGATAAACAGACATTATCTGTTACATTTTCCAACGGGGTGATTGCTAATTTACGTGCCGAATTATTGCGGGTTGAATCACCAAGTGCCGAAGTGCAAGGGCATGGTGCAAACAGCAAAATTACGCCGCTTGATAAACAGGATATCAAAATTACAGCGATTCATCCGGTTGGAAATTACGCCATTAGAATCAGCTTTGATGATGGGCATGATACCGGTATTTATAGCTGGGCGATACTAGCAGATTATGCAGAACGCCAGCATGAAATGATGGCAGCCTATCATGAACGTGTAGCTAATCTGGCCTAGATAAGGCTACTATTTATTGTGGCAAACGGCCTGAAAATAGCTCTGGCTGGCTGAGCACGCCGCCCATCGCAAGCTGTTTTAGCTGGAACATAAGCGCTGAACGGCCAATCACGCTCATCCCGACCCCGCCAATAAGCCGCATCATTCCTTCTGGACGTGAAAACCACCGGTTAAGAATCTGAGTTGTTGCACTTAGTGCCAGAATTTCTGCCTGACGCTTGGTCTGATAGGTCTGGCAAATACTGATATGGGCCGGTGTAAGCCCATTTTGTCGTGCCTGTATAAGACAATCTAGCAGACAGGCTGCATCAGCCAGTCCCAAATTCAGCCCCATACCTGCAAGCGGATGAAGTCCATGTGCTGAATCCCCTGCCAGAACAACGCCATTTTTTGCAATGGTGCGGATATAATGTGGGGATAAAGGCCAGCGCAAGGGCTGGTCACAAAAGCTAAGCTGGCCTGCCTGAGTGCCAAAAGCGTAGTTTAATTCTGCATCAATCTCAGGCAGATCAAGTGCCATTAGCCTGTCTGCAGTACCATCGGAGACTGTCCAGACCAAAGAATAATGGCTGTCATCCATTGCCATTAAGGCCACCGGCCCTTCGGCCAGAAATCGCTGATAGGCGCTATGTGCGGTAGATTGCGAGCTTTTAAGCATGCCCACCAATGCTGTCTGGCCTGCTTTCTGGCTGATTTTTCTGAAACCTGCTTGACTGATAAGTTCACTATGTCCGCCAGCACAGACAACCAGCAGGTCAAACGGGTGTTCTGTGCCTTCTGAATCTGTTACAAATCGCCGGTCACCTGTTGTAACAGAGGCAATGTTTAGCTGATGCTGGTTTATATCATAGCGCTTTGTCAGCGTTTGGCAGGCATGATATAGTTCGGTATTTAGCACAACATGTGCCATCGGTTCAGCATCTTGCCAATCCAAAGGCCAGTCTTTACCAGCCCTTTCTTGCCTGTCAGATACCAAAATACAGTTTATTGGCCAGGCCGGGCTGTTAAGCAATTCTAAAACGCCAAGCGCACCAAGCATTTTCATGCCTGCGCGATGAATTGTCGTTGTTCGATTATCTGTTTTATCACTTTTGGCAGCAGGTGCGCCTGCCAGCCACAAAATATTACAACCCGCATGATAGAGGCATAATGCCATAATTTGTGCTGTCAGACCGTTGCCTGTCAGGATGACTTGATGATGTGAAGGCTGGTTAGTCATAAATACCTTAATAATTGATCAGGCCAGCTTGTGCCAGTGCCGAACCTACACAGTCAAATAAATTTGTGTCTGGATCAAATCGCACACTGGTACAGCCTGCTGCTTCACCTGCTTTTACATCAGTATCCTTGTCACCGATCATCACTGAACGTGATAAATCTATTTGCCATTTTTCGGCAAGCTGTCTCAGCATGCCTGCTTTGGGCTTTCTGCACGCACATGGTGTTTTTAATGCCGGAATGATGGCTTGCGGGTGATGCGGGCAAAAAGCAATATCTGCGATATATCCGCCTGCCTGTATTGTTTCTGATTTCAATTTTTCATTAAAGCCATGCATCTGCTCTTCTGTGAAAAACCCTCTGGCGATGCCGCCCTGATTGGTAACAATAAACACATCGATATTGTGCTGTCTGGCAAACTGCAATGCGGTATCTGCACCAGCCATCCATCTGAAATCCGAAATCTTATATACATAGCCTGTATCCACAACCAGCGTATCATCACGGTCAAGAAACAAGGCAGGTTTCATTATAAAATTCCTATATATTCAATATTATTAGCGTTAAGATGATTGAGCCAAAAATCGCATCTAACCGGAAATCGTGCAAGCGGCTAGTGCTGACAAGACACAGTCTACGTGCTAATGATATTGCTCGCAACTATGGTCTTGCGCTAGAGTAGAACAAGTGGCGTAATGCCAGTTTAATGCAGCTTATTAATGACAGGTTTTCAGCAACATGATCAATCCTGATTTTGCCCTTTTTGATGATAATATGTTTATTCAGGTGCGAGAGCTTCTAGAAGGTGTCTCGCCTGATCCGGCGCAGCCTGTTATTGATGTTACAGTGGGCGAACCACGCATCGCGCCCCCAGATATTCTGATCCGCAGATTGAATGAGGCTTCAGAAAACTGGCAGGCCTATCCAAAAGCATTTGCAGATCAGCAGTTTTTTGACGATCTGCATCTATATTTTGAAGACAGATTTCCGTCAATCGCAGGCAATTTCGACTATGCCAGCCATATTGTGCCAGTACCGGGTACCAGAGAGCCATTGCATTTTCTAGGCATTTGTGTGGCAGGTGTAAAACAGAATGCTGCAGCATTGGTCAGCATGCCCTTCTATCACGCCTGGCGCACAGGGGCGATGGCCACAGGCGGCGAAATTATCTATATGCCTGCCTTTGAAGCAGATGGGTTTTTACCTGATTTATCACGTCTTGATGATGAATTATTAAAGCGCACCAGCATGATGATTTTATGCTCGCCTACAAACCCGCAAGGCAGCATTGCCTCTGCTGACTATATTGCACATGCCATTGAGCTAGCCCGCCATCATGATTTTCTGCTGGTAATGGATGAATGCTATATTGATATCTGGCGCGAACAAAAGCCAGTAAGTGCGCTAGAGGTAGCGATGGGGATGAGCGCAGGCGAAGAAGACCCGTTTCATCATCTAATTGTTCTAAATTCCCTGTCAAAACGTTCAAGCGCGGCAGGGCTTAGGGTTGGGTTTATCTGCGGGGACAGACAGGTTGCGGCTGCCTATATCAAACTGGTTGCAAATGGTGGTGCGCTTGTGCCGACACCTTTGCTTCGTGTGGGTGGCGCCTTATATCGTGACAGCCAGCATAATGCAGATATCAGGGCGCATTACGATACCTCATTCGATATTCTGAAACAGTATATTGACATTACTGTGCCAAAAGGCGGCTTCTTTTTATGGTATCCTGTGCCACGAGCTTTTAATGGCGATGATAAAGCCTTTGCGGTAAAACTATTTGAAACAGCCAGCATAAAATCTGTGCCAGGCTCGGTAATGGCAACAGATGGCGGGGCTGGCAATCCTGGTGCCGGCTTTGTCAGGCTTGCCATTGTTCATGATCATGCGACAATAGACATATTGGCTAGACGAATGGCAAAATTAGGCGAAAATCTATGAATGAGCTTGAGGAAAATACCCCTCTTGTTTCTGCCCCTGTCAGAACATTTATCCAAAATTCCGCCATTTCATTATTTGGTGTTTTGCTGATTTTAACAGGAATTGCTATCGTGGTAATGCTTGGTTCTGCAGATCAGGCAGACCCCTCTTATAATACAGCATCTGGTGCGGCGGTCAGGAACTGGCTCGGGATTGCAGGTGCGCAGATTTCGTCGCTTCTATTTGAAATGGCAGGGCCTATGGCGTTTATTACGGCATTGCCATTTTTTGCATGGGGGCTAAGGCTGGCGCGCTTTTGCTACATCGAAAGATGGAAAGCACGTCTGCTGATGATTATTTTTTCCTGGCTGTTTCTTGCAGGCGCAGCAGAGCTGTTATTTGACAATGAGGCTTCTGGCAGGGCTGGTGGCGAGATAGGCAGGCTGTTTGTTGGGTTTGTTGATTTGGTTACCCAGCATATGACCCCGATTAACGGGGTGAATATACCGCTTATCGCTGGCGGGTTATCTGCCATAGCGGGAATAGTATCGCTCATATGGGGAAGTGCAATTCCTGCGCATATGCTGGGTGCGGCAGTCAAACTGCCTACAACGTTTGTGGCGCGCTCTGTGGTGCGCCCCATAAAGTCGATTTTCAAACGCACATCTGCCATTACCGATCTGGCAGATGAAGACAGATATGATGATGATGAAAATCAGGCGGTTGCCGAAGCACCAGCCGCCCAGAAAAAAACATCAAAAAAAGCAGACAAAAAATCCAGCCGTAACAGTAAACAAAAACGGCGTGAGCCAAGATTATCATCAGGAGTCGCCAGCCCTCCAGAGGCTGCTGCCTCTCAAGGCCAGTTTGATTTCAATAATAGTGATTTTAAACTGCCGCCGCTCAAACTGTTAAAAACACCACCAAAACAGCATGGCGGCCCTGCCCAGTCTGAACTGGATGATAATGCCCAAGCCCTTACCCAAGTGCTAGGAGATTTCCGAATTCAGGGCAATATCGAAGAAGTGCGTTATGGGCCTGTGGTAACCAGATATGGGCTGAACCCTGCTCCGGGTACAAAATCCCAGCGTGTGATTGCACTGGCAGATGATATTGCGCGTTCAATGGCAGTAATATCAGTGCGGGTGGCGGTTGTGCCTGGCCAGAATATAATCGGCATTGAGCTACCAAATGATACGCGTGAGATGGTGTTATTGCGTCATATTCTTGATCATCCTAACTGGCAGGCATTTGATGGTGGCCTGCCAGTTGCACTTGGCAAAGATATTGCGGGCGAGCCGGTAATTGCCGATCTGGCCAGAATGCCGCATCTGCTGGTAGCCGGTACAACAGGTTCAGGTAAATCTGTCGGGGTGAATGGGATGATCCTGTCGCTGTTATATCGCTACACGCCTGAACAGTGCCGGCTGATTATGATTGATCCGAAAATGCTGGAATTATCTGTGTATGATGGTATTCCGCATCTGTTAAGTCCGGTCGTAACAGAACCGCCAAAAGCAGTGATGGCGCTGAAATGGGCAGTGCGCGAGATGGAAACACGCTACCGCAATATGGCTAAGCTTGGGGTGCGCAATATTGGCGGCTATAACGAGCGGCTGGCAGAAGCCAGAGCCAAAGGCGAGGTGCTGACACGGCGTGTACAGACCGGCTTTGATCCGGAAACAGGCAAGCCTGTCTATGAAGAAGATATGCTAGATTTATCGCCTCTGCCATTCATCGTGGTGATTATTGACGAGGTGGCAGACCTGATGCTGGTGGCTGGCAAGGAAATCGAAGCGGCTGTGCAACGGCTGGCGCAGATGGCACGTGCGGCAGGTATCCATGTGATTATGGCAACCCAGCGTCCTTCAGTTGATGTGATTACAGGTACGATTAAGGCAAATTTCCCTACTCGTATTTCATTTCAGGTAACCTCACGCATTGACAGCCGGACCATTCTTGGCGAACAGGGCGCCGAACAGCTTCTCGGTAAAGGTGATATGCTCTATATGGAAGGTGGCGGCAGAATTACCCGAATTCATGGGCCATTTGTAGATGATAGAGAAGTTGAAGAAGTCGCCAATTTTCTAAGAGCTCAAGGTGAGCCTGAATATAATCAAAGTGTGACAGAAGAATCAGAAGATGAGGCAGAAATGCCAGCTTCTGGTGGTGCTAGCCCGTCTGCTACTGGCAACAGCCTGTATGACGAGGCGGTAGCGCTTGTCATCAGAGAGCAGAAAGCCTCAACCAGCTTTATCCAGCGTCATTTGAAAATAGGCTATAACAGGGCGGCAACCTTGATAGAAGAAATGGAAGCAGCAGGCATCATCAGCGCTGCCAATCATGTTGGCAAAAGAGATGTACTGCTTGCGCCGGATGAACATTGAGCAGATGATTACATGAAAGGCATGTTGCCATAAAAATGAGAATATTCATGCGCAAATTTCTATCTGTTTTGGCAGGGATGATCTGGCTAGCCCTGTCTGTTTCACCTGCACAGGCATTGAGCCAGCAACAGATTATTGCCAAAGCTGAACAGGCTTTGTTGGAGATGAAAACCCTGCAGGCAGATTTTATCCAGTTTGCCTCAGATGGCAGTGTTGGTGAGGGGCGGATTTATTTTCGCAGGCCGCACCAGCTGCGCATTGACTATCTTAATCCTGAAACGCTTAGTTTTGTCACCAGCCGCATCTGGATACATGTAGATGACAAGATTGACAGACAGGTAACCAGCTATCCGATATCGCAATCCCCTTTTTATACCCTGCTACAAAAAGATATCAGCTTTACCTCAGAAGAGCTAACAACCAACGCAACCTTAAAAGATGGGGTGGCCTCAATTTCAATGGTGCGCGAAACAGGTGAAGCCGCAGGCGAGCTGATACTTGAATTTGATGCTCAGAACTGGCAGTTGCGACGCTGGATTATCATTGATGCGCTAGGTGTCAGAACGCAGGTAACCTTGCAAAATACGCTCTATGATCTGGCGCTTGAAAACAGGCTGTTTGGCGTGCCAAGCTATCCGGTAGTCTCAGACAATTAAAGAAGATAAGTACTGCGCTGTCTAGATTGTCATAAATTGTGACAAAATTTCACGTTTGGCATCATCAATGGGGCAGGGTTTTCTGCTGATGCGGTTGATATTGACATGCACAAAATGTCCGGCCGCTTTTGCCTGATCATCAGAACCGGTAAATAGCGCAACATCATAACGCATTGATGAGTTGCCAAGATGGGCAATCTTCATGCCTGCTATCACCTGCTCTGGATAGGCAATTTCGGCAAAATACCTACAAGCTGTTTCAACCACCACAAAGATTGTCTCGCCCGACTGTACATCCAGCAGGCTATTTTCCAGCAGAAATCTGTTCACGGCTGTATCAAAAAGCTGGTAATAGACCGCATTATTCAGATGGCCATACTGGTCATTATCTGACCATCTTGTCTCAAGCGGTAACAGATAGCGCATATCTGATTTTACAGGAATTTCTGGCGCACTCATTTTTTGCCTGTTTTGAATTATCTTGTTTTTATCGCTATGGATAGACTAGAACAGTTACATTCAAAGCACCATATCAATTATCAGCGCCATCGGGCACCGCAAACATCATTGCCCCAAGAAGTTCTGTGACACAAAAAAGAGGATAAAATGCGCATTGCTAGCTGGAATATAAATTCGGTAAGATTGCGGCTTGGGCTTGTGCTGAAGGTGCTTGAGGGGCTTGATTTGGATGTCTTATGCCTGCAGGAAACAAAAACACAGGATGAATTTTTCCCCAAAGACGAGATAATACAGGCGGGCTGGCCGCATATCTGTTTCAGAGGCGAGAAATCCTATAATGGGGTGGCAATTATCTCGCGCCTGCCAATTGATGATGTAACATTCCTTAATTGGGTTGGCAAAGAAGACTGCCGGCATATTACGGCTTCTATTTCAGGGCTGACCATCCATAATTTTTATATACCGGCGGGCGGTGATATTCCTGACAGAGATGAAAATCCGAAATTCGGGCATAAGCTGGATTTTCTCAGCGAGCTGACAGATTATTTTATCGCTGACAATCCGCGCCATACCGTGCTTGTTGGTGATTTGAATATCGCGCCTCTGGCTGAAGATGTCTGGTCGACAAAACAGTTGCGGAATGTGGTTAGCCATACAGATATTGAGCGCAAAATGCTGATGGATGCGATTGAAAAGGGCGGCTTTACAGATGCTATCAGACGCTATTTTGGTGATGACGAGATATTATATAGCTGGTGGTCATACAGGGCGCGGGACTGGGCGGCAAGCAATCGCGGCAGACGGCTTGACCATATCTGGGTAAG
>Ga0181566_10003572_pt1 | contig 12781 bp, 12 predicted proteins | sample 101ome_15_FD_133762 | JGI IMG/M metagenome (GOLD analysis project Ga0181566, IMG submission 133762) | Coastal salt marsh microbial communities from the Groves Creek Marsh, Skidaway Island, Georgia - 101402AT metaG (megahit assembly) | ecosystem: Environmental > Aquatic > Marine > Intertidal... | reverse complement strand
ATATCAACATTCGCAAAATACGTTAAAAATATGGCAATGTTGAAATTGTTATATATATGACGAGGGATCACGACCAAAACAAAAACATATATTACAATAAATCCAACTGCATTTTTAATCAAATGTATTATACCATCTTCGACCTCTTTTTCTGTATTCTTTATTTCATATTGTTGCATATAAAATAAGGTCACATATTATTAGAGGAAACCTAGGTTTCCCCTATGACCCCATCCTTTCTCTTATGTAAGAATCTTGTGTCCGGCTGAGGATGGTTTTGAACATTTAAACACTGACCTAATTCAGAATAATACTTCTTATTATATGAAATGATATCATTGTATATTTTCTAAAAAAAAACTAGATTTACTATATATTTTTGGTTTAATTTGATTTTTTGTTAAGCATTTATTAATTAAATCTTTTTTTTTATTTGCTAATAATTGGCATTTTTTTTCATAAATGTTTTTTTTATGATTTTCAAATTTTTGATATTTTTTTTTATGTACACCTCCTCCCCTTATTTCTTTTACACCTCTTAAATATTCCTCTGATTGAGTTCTATAATGGTTATTATGAATTAAATTATTATGACAGCACTTAATATGTAATATTTTTGATTCTTTTTCAACTATACAATGATGTATATCTATATTTTTAATCACTTTACTTCTTACTATACTTTTATATCCTTTACTAAAGGATGTGGGATCAATAGATATACTATGTGTGTATAAATTATCATTTATTACAGATTTGGGTTGATAATAAGAATCATGTTTAAATAATTTCCATGGAACACAAATATAATCATAGATAGATAGTTCATTGTTAAGTAAACTTTTTAGGGTTGATTTCGGTGGAACACTAAAAAAAAATTCATCCATATCACATATTATTACCCAATCAAACATTTTAATTTCTTTTAAATATAAATCATATTCTTTTTCTTGTGTTAGACGTGCTTTTTGTATTATTATTTTTTTTGATTTAATCAAATCATTCATCCATTCCTTATTTAATTCAAGATAGTTATCATCCGAATTATCATCAATTAATATAAAACAATCAATACCTTCTTCTAAATAGTGATTTATAAACTCATACATTATATGTCTTTCGTTTTTAAATCTTGCTATTAAACATACGGACATTATATATATATTATAAAATAATTTAGAAGGAGGTAAAATTATATGAAATAATATAAAAATTTAAAATAATCGGCATTTTAATTGTTCAAAGATCTAAAGGAAACCTTAGGTGAAACCAAGGTTTCCCCTATGACCCCATCCTTTCTCTTATGTAAGAATCTTGTGTCCGGCTGAGGAAGGTTTTAAAGGAAACCTTAGGGGAAACCAAGGTTTCCCCTATGACCCCATCCTTTCTCTTATGACTCCATCCTTTCTCTTATGACCCCATCCTTTCTCTTATGACCCCATCCTTTCTCTTATGTAATAATCTTATGTCCGGCTGAGGAAGGTTTTAAAGGAAACCTGGGTTTCCTTTTCTTATGTAAGAATCTTGTGTCCGGCTGAGGATGGTTTTAAAGGAAACCTGGGTTTCCTTTAGAGTTTGACCAAGCAAATCCCTCCTTGTGGTGAAGGAAAATTCGATATTTCCTTTTCATTCTCTTCATTTAAAACTACCTGCAAATTCGGTATTAATAATTTCTTCGATGGAGCCCGATGTGAACACCCCGTTTCGCGTTCTTTTTCAATCGTGTCCCATGTTTCGCGTATGCGAGGCAAGGCTGCTTCAAACCATAATTTATTCCGCTTTACCAATACACAACTCATTTCCTCTAAATACCAATAAATTGTCGTATATAGCGACCAACTCCTTCTAAGTTTCGCACGGGTTTCTTCGATCCACGTATCAACATTTTCCTTTGTCAATGAAATATCCAATGGCATGTATTCGTAACGTGGAATTCCCGAATATTCTTGTGCCAATGTATACCCTTGTTGACCATCATCCATTACGTCTTTTTCTAAACTCGGATATGTATTTGATCGCGGTCTCTTTTCGTCACACGATTCGCGTTCTCCGCTATCATATATACTAACTCTTTCTACAAAATACAATATTATACCCCTGCGTTTACCCGAATCATCATTCCAAAACTCTTCTTCTTGTTCATATTCTTTAAACCGTGTTTCTAAGAAATCACAGTCATCCAAATTACAACACTCCATTTGCATTTGCATTTGAATCCAATAATCTTTCAAGGGAATTCCGGTAATATCTCGATTTACAATATTTTTTATTTCTAACATACGGCCATAACGTGGGCAATCTGTTTTTGTGACAATACCATCTGGTGACGCTCCTATAAACGGATATGTTTTGTGTTGAATACAGCCAAATTCGCTTACTTTTGTATTGTGTATTTTTTCGTAAAGTGCGATTGATAATGGTTCGTATTTTTGCCCCCAATGCATTGGACTCGCTACACTACACGATCCATTGAATCGGTTTTCGTTTAGTGGCTGGCATTTTTCGTAAATCAGACGATTTCGCGAAGCCTCTGTGCCGAAGATTTTACCTAAACTACTTGCACTAATAAGGTTGTGACGGAATTCATACCACTCCTTTGTTCGTTGTTCCGGTTGATGAACTAACGCAAGTTCCCTTAAAACATTACTATAATGTGCGTTAATTAATGGCTGTTGCGCAGTTGCCAATGGATTTGTGTAATAAATCGATCTGGGTGGCGCGTGACTGATTCCTAATTGAAAATAGTCGTTGCATACCATTTTCGTGTGTTCCTTTAAACATTCCATTTGTTCGTCGTCGTCTTCGATTCCGTCGCAAATACCCGTGTTTTCCCATTGTGCTATTACCAGTTCGATTATATCGTTTTCGAGGTTTGTATGGAATTTGGGGTCGTGCATATCGAGGACATAGAAACGCAAATATTCGTCGGTGAATTCGTAGATCATGGGAATGGAATCGATCAAATCGTCTTCGTTGATGGTTCGTGACGTATCGTCATCATGCTCCGAGCATAGCGAATCAGAGCTTTTTACTGACGTCATTTCTTCTTGATCGTTCATTAATATATATTTGGATTAATACACTAAATATATATCAATTTTGTTTTTAATATGATTCTCTAAACTTATTCTTTATTACGCACGTGCGTGCGCTTTATCCGAGAAAGTAATATGTGAAATACCCGGTGCGCATGTAGGTTTGTGTTTCGGCTAAAGCTTGTTGAGGTGTTCGGTTGTGTTTCAATAAACTGGCGTAAATATTCTTGGCGCGGTATAAACGTCCGAAGTAACCGGTTACCATAACCAATGTCAAATAGATGGGTAAATTGCCTAGGGGACGGGTTTTGCCGATGAAAAACTGGCAAAGAACCATGTAAATGAGTAAATAGGCGATTACGTGAAATAATACGGAAAACGCGACTTCCATATTGACTAATTCTGCGTAAGTGGTATGGGGATTGGTAGTCCATAAATAGAGATCGAAGCAATTGTTCATTTAGTATACACGTCGATTTTATTTGCAAGGTAACAATATCTTGCAAATAGCGTTTGTATTTCAAATCAATGAGAAAGGTTTATCTATCTTTATTCTGAAACAGCACGTTTGGGAGTGAGCGATTTCAGAGTCGAAACACGTTTACCGTCTGTGCTCCGTACTACGAATTGCCGTTTATCCGGGTTGAAAAAAAGTCCAGGAATAGATTCAATAATGCCTTTTTCGCGGTTATAAATAACGTCTTTGGTTTTCACTAATTTGCCTTTGTCCAAACAATCGTTAAAATATAACTTCAATGTTTTCATGTCTCTCATTGCGAGTTCCTTTTCGCGACAATATGTTTCTGCGAAAGCATGTAATAGTTGAATCCGACGTGTTTTGTCCAGTTTATTCCAATGATCCGATTTGTTTTGTTGCTTTTCCAGTTCCAATAAATTATCCAATGAACTCATTTTCATCGAATTCTGGATCTGATTTTGCTCAAATGTCATTGGAATATATTCCTTTTTCGTCGATGCAAGAGGCTGTTGTTCGACTGTTTCATTTTCTTGTTCCACCTTTTCAGAAAACATTATTTCGTGCTTTTCCTTTAAGTATCTATCAACCCGAATGTTTATTCCCTTTGTTTAAATAAGTTATTTTGAAGAGTATCTTTAGGCGAATTTCGTGGTTTTTCCTTCAAACAGTATTCTTGTCTTGGAACTTTAGGAAAAAATACGCGCCTAGAGATAAAATGGAACAAATGTTTTTCTAAATTTATCCTACATTAGTCTATCTATTTTAGTAAATTTCCAAGACAAAACACTATGAATGACGAAAAAAACACCGAAAATGAGCGCATTTTGAACATTATACTGGAAAAGCCGAAAAAGTCCAAGAAGGTGGACCTGAAAAAACCGCGAAAAAGACGACAAATTGCAAACCATGACTCTTGGAACCAATATGTAACGAATTTCCAAGACGAGAGTTTTCTGTCAATTATTGACGGTTTAGAGAAAGGTGTCGCGCAATGGTCGATGTTAATATCGCATATTAAAACCAAAATCCGGGGATATTATGCACAAGATAAGGAAAAGAAACTGGTGAACGACGAAAAATTCGTGACATATGACAACGTGATTCAGTTGTTCCGATCTAGCAACGGAATTTGCCATTATTGCAAATCCGACGTATTGTTTTTATACGAATTTGTGCGCGACCCGAAACAATGGACATTAGAGAGGAAAAACAACGATTATGGTCACAACAATGACAACGTAGTACTGGCCTGTTTAAATTGTAATGTTCGGAGGAAAACCATGAAAATGGAGCGCTATGAAATGACGAAGTTAATGACAACAATCGAGAAAATCGGCCATAATGACGAAAAAGAGGATTGAAATATTGATGGCTTGGTAAAATACTTAAACAGCATTCCTTAAAACATTGTAATGTGTGCTGCGTTTCAACATCTTGTGTATCATCCTCATATAAAACAGAAACTCGATTATTTTCATACGAAAAATTGCATACCGAATTTGCTCTTTCATGGCAATTCGGGCACGGGTAAAAGGACACTCGTATACCAATACATTTATCAAATATACCAAGGAAGCAAGGAAAAACTGAAGACCAATGTAATGTTTGTCAATTGTGCGCATGGAAAGGGGATAAAGTTCATTCGCGAAGAACTGAAATTCTTTGCAAAATCGAATTTGAAGGGAAAACAGGGGATTTGTTTCAAGACCATTGTCTTGTTTAACGCCGATAATTTGACAATTGACGCACAATCCGCATTGCGTCGATGCATTGAACTGTTTAGTTATAATACACGGTTTTTCATTGTTATTGAAGATAAAAACAAATTGCTAAATCCCATATTGTCCAGATTTTGCGAAATCCACGTTCCCGATATTTTGGATCATTCTGGAAAACCGATCAACTTGCATCATTATTATTTAGAGAAAAGTTACGGATCGAAAATAAACAAGAGTCAATGGTTTCATTTAAAAATGCAGGACTTTAGAGGAGAACCCGAGGAATGTGCACTTCTAGCGGACGAAATATACGAAAAAGGCTATTCCACGTTGGATCTAGTCCACTGGGTCCAAAATGATTCTTCTTTAGACGAATATGAAAAAATGAAAACTGTCATGCAATTTCACAAAATCCGGTGTGAATTTAAAAACGAGAAACTATTGTTGTTTAGTTTATTGTGCTCGCTGGTTATTCGTTGAAAGGCTTATTTCAATATATCATTATAGACTATTAAATGGACGATTTTGTCATATCCAATTTACACGAATCTCGTAACGAATGGTGTGGTCGTTTGGTGAGTATTTTTACGCCTTTGATCCATGAAGGATTCCAATCCATTTTCGACGAAGCATGGAAAATGTGCATTGAAAATGATGAGGCGAGTAAATACTTGATGACCTTCCAAAACCTATTGTCCCGTGTTCCCAAGTGGAATTCGGTGATTATTGAAGAAGAGCGTCAGCGTATTATCGAGCGAAGTGGATGCAACTATTTAGAGGATTTGATCACTTGTGTGCATATTATTCAATTAAAAGTGTTGACATGCATTCGCGTCGGAAACAAGCAAAAGAAAATCGACATTTCGATTCCAAAACTCGATCATTTTATTCACAAGGTTTACGTGCACGTGGCGCGTAAGTTGTATATGAACGTATATTTATACGAGAAGAATCTGACTGCATTGCAGAAACAGAAAAACATGCGCGAATTGGAACTATTGATCCAAGAGTGCATTTTGGTTACGATCCGTGAAAGTGTTCCTACAGAGGATATTATTAAGGCGTATATGGATGAAAGCGAGGAACAAGAAGAAGAGGTGTTTATCGAAAGTGTCAAAGAACCGGTCTTGGAAAAACCCGAACAAACAACTACGAGTCAAGCGCTCATTGAAGTGAAGAACGAAGAACCAAAGGAAGAATTGGCGATCGTGCCTTCCATTAAAAACATTGATGAAGAGAAGGTCGTTACACAATTGACGTTCAATAACAATGACAGTGTATTAGACGAAGAAGACAATATCAAAGACATTGAAGCCCCCAAAACATTGGAACGTTTAGAGGAAATTAGCACAAGTCGCGCGCTGGAACGTAAATTAGCGGAACAAGATGAAGATGATGACGATGAACGAATCAAAATATCTACTGAAGACATCAACTTAACGGGATTCGATGTATTGGATGATTCGGCATCGTTGAATATTAAACCCGATGAAACGGAAATCAAACTAGACTTTGAAGAACTATAATAAAGGAAACCCAGGTTTCCTTTAAAACCTTCCTATTTCTTACGTAAGAATCTTATGTCTGGCTGAGGAAGGTTTCCCCTATGACCCCTTCCTATTTCTTACATAAGAATCTTATGTCTGGCTGAGGAAGGTTTCCCATATGACCCCCTTCCTATTTCTTACGTAAGAATCTTATGTCTGGCTGAGGAAGGTTTCCCATATGACCCCCTTCCTATTTCTTACGTAAGAATCTTACATAAGAATCTTTGTAAGAATCTTATGCCCGGCGGAGGAAGGGGTCATAGGGGAAACCTCGGTTTCCCCTAAAAGGATGCGTTATTATTTAAGCGAAATTATGATTATAAATTTATATAGTCCATGGATCCAATGTTTCTAGTAGCCATTCTTGTAACCATTGTTTACGCCCTAGTGAAATTCGGCGAATATAAATTTCTACAAAAAGACGATGAAAAAACCCCCTTAAAAGATATATTCCGTGAACTAATCATCGTATCCCTTTGTTCTTTAGGTGCTTCGTATATTTACTTCCATTTCCAAGGCTCCATTAATGAGTTTTTCAATGTTGTAACAGATGCAAAGGTATTAAACCAAGCCAATACACAAGTCTTTACTGACAAACCCAACTTCTAATAAAATTGATATTTTGTAATGCCATAATGAAATCCAGAATTCATTATGACAACACGTATTCAGAAATTCAATAAATCCGTGCAACATTTCATAGATTTATTTGAACCACCGATTCAAAATTGGCAACTCGTAAAAGAGGACTTTCAACATTCCCGTGGAAGCAGACATTCCTTTACTATTCAAATTCCCTCAACGTATTCCGAAGAAATTCCCTCTTCACAAGAAGGCAATATAACATGGAGTTTAGAGGAAAAACAACAAGACGTTCCAAATGACGAAGTATTTCGCACAAAATTCGATAATTATTTCGGACCCTGTAGAACCCAAGTAGACAGTTCGTATGGCGGTTGGGTCGAAATTAGCTTATTACAAGTCAATGAATACAACAGCCTCCATGCACAAATCATTTTACAAATGAATAAAGGTAAGTTACCATTTCCAACCGAAGATAACCAAGGTGATTTACATTACAAACGTCTGGAAGAAAAAATGCGTAAAAGTGAAAACCGTTATATTCGACTGTTAGAATCGGTCAACAACATTCGTCGTTATTATCACGATCGTTTTGACGAACTTGTTATATCACGTCGTAGAGCACGAGTACGTCATGAAAAGGAAAAAAACGATATACTAACTCGCATGTATACTACAAACAGTCGATTTGTAAATGAAATTACAAAATATTATGCCGTGCAACCAAATCACGAAGATTGTTCAATTTGTTGGGAAAAAATAGAACCCAATAAATTAACTATAAGTAGCTGTTGTCACTACTTTTGTTCATCATGCGCATACAAAGCCTTTTCTAGAACAAACAAATGTCCCGTATGCCGTTGTATTCAACCTACTGAATTTTGCGATCAACTTCAAGAACAATCGCCACAGCAAATACAAGAAAATCCTCCAAACCAATTATCGGACACGCACGACGAAGCAATGATGCAACAAATGCTCATGGACATCATTCAAGAAGATATTAACAGCATTGGTAACAATCCAATGACGATTCAATCTACACCATCCGAAACTTAACAAAACTGGTCAATGGAAAATACGTCGTTTAAGTCAACGGTTTCTTTATTTACCTTGTATTTCGCGAAAAACGGGCGTTGTAATTGTGCCTCGGGCGTATGGTTGTGAACCGTTCGGGAAATCATTTTATACAATTTGAATGCCGGATAGCGCTCTCTTCCGTTCTTCAAATACAATACGTTTTTTCCGTTGTCGTCTAAACACCATTCCCGTACTATTTTTTGTAAATCATCGTAGTCGGATACATCATCGTCGATTTCCATCATGAAATCGAACATAGAAGTTCCAAGACGACACAAATCAAAGGAATAATTCGGCTCCAATCGAGGTTTCTTTTCATTAAAAAAAGGCTCGCAATTGTATTGCGTAGAAGCATCACCGCCCGGTCCGAAACTATCACTACAAAAGGTTTTTCCTAAATATTTATAAATGCCGCGACCGAAATCAATGAGTTTGAATATTTTACCGTATGTCGGGACTTTATAGACATTTCCTTCAAACATATAATACAAAAACGGTTTATCGGTTTTTACATACATTATATTGTTTGTATGCAAATCGTTATGTGTAAAGGAATACGTTTTTTGATAGGTTAGTAAGATCATAATTACCTGAAACAAGGCACTGCATCCATTATCTTCGTCGATTTTGTCGTTTTCAAGTAATTGATCGAGTGTACCATCACATTGTTCCATGCAAATCATTTGTATGGGGAAATTGTCAATGAATCCATATATTTCTTCTTCTTCGCTTTCACTCTCACTATCACTATCACTTTCACTGTCACTGTCACTCTCACTCTCACTATCATTGTCCAATAATTTTCCAAAGGGTTTTACTAAATCATCACCAACATCTTCTTCGATTACAATACTATCATCATCCGAACTATAATTGATAACACTACTGCTGTTACTCGAGCTTTTACTCGAAAGGGAACTATTATAAGTCGTTTCACTGTTTTTAGGAGAATTTTCATAAACCATTTCAATATCCAAATCCGTTTCTAAAGGCGTCAGACCATTATGGTGTTCAATTGACTCGCTCTCTATTTCGACAATCGGTAACTCGACTTCTTCTTCACCAGTTTCCTCTAAACATAATCGTAACCGGAATTTGCGAGAACCGTCGTATGTGGATCGTGCATGCATGATGGTGTTCCGGTGTTTTTCTTCAATATGAAAGAGACCACCGAGGTTTTTGTTGAAAAAAGCGGAATTGTCTAAATATTCCATATCATCGCTCAAAGCCACCTTGTATTTTTTCTGAATGCCTAAATAAGAACCATAAAAATCAATGCCGTTTTCGAAATTGTAATTGTTCTTCAAAACACTGGAAAGGAAAGTGAAAAAGCAATCGACGTAAGATGTATTGTTTGGAGAAACGAGCTTCGGATGACTCTCCAAGGATTCGCTTTGGCAATGAAGTTTAGGCAAAACTCGGATTGTGGGATCGGAAACGTCGTATTTGCCGATCATATATCGATATGGGTCTAACAAGGGCGAGAATTTGATGAAAACTTTGCGCTCTTCAACATTGCCTTCTTGGCTATTTACATGATGTAAATCCTTAATATGATAGGGATGGTTTAAAGCAATACTCTGATAATTTGAATCATTCATTTCGAAAAAACGGCTATAAATTGGATTATATAACTGTAGCTCTTGGATTTCATATGGATTAAAGTCTTCATGGGGATTCTGTTGTTGCAATTCCTCTAAATGAATTGTATTCGGTTTATAGTAATTCAATTTATAATCCATGTGTTATACGTTTTCCAAATAGATTTTAAAAAATAGTTAAACGTAATAGCCTTTCTAGGTGCGTGTTTAATCAGTCAAAATTTAATCTAAGAGATTTAGTATACTCGACATTCCTAAATATGACATTGCAATTGAAAAAGTTCGATATGAAATGGATTACCTTTAAACCGAATGAAAACAAGGGTCCGGTGATTGTGATGATTGGTCGTCGTGATACAGGTAAATCGTTTTTAGTGCGCGATTTGCTTTTTCATCACCAAGACATTCCGATTGGCACCGTGATTTCAGGAACAGAAGCCGGAAACGGTTTTTATTCGGCTCATGTACCCAAGTTGTTTATTCATGAAGAATACAATACGGTATTGGTGGAAAATGTTCTGCGGCGTCAAAAAGCGGTGCTAAAACAAATGACAAAAGAAAAAGAGCAGTTCAATCGTTCTACAATAGATCCTCGTACATTCGTCATTTTAGATGATTGTTTGTATGATCAGTCTTGGACAAAGGATAAGATGATGCGTTTGATGTTCATGAATGGGCGTCATTGGAAGATTATGCTTATTATTACCATGCAATATCCATTGGGTATACCTCCCAATCTGCGTACGAACATCGATTACGTTTTTATTTTGAGGGAGCCCTATTTGACCAATCGTAAGCGTATTTGGGAGAATTATGCATCCATGTTTCCTACATTAGAGTCGTTTTGTTCGGTCATGGACCAAACCACGGAAAACTACGAGTGTTTGGTCATCAACAATAATGCAAAATCGAATAAATTGAATGATCAAATATTCTGGTACAAGGCGGAAAATAGACCGGCTTTTAGACTGGGTTCGAAAGAATTTTGGGATATTTCCAAGGAAATGGGATCGGATGATGAAGGAGAGCAATACGATCCGTCAAAGTCGAAAAAGCGTAATGCAGTGTCGATCAATGTGAAAAAATCGACCAAATGGTAAGAAGAATGCAAAAATAGTTTAGTAAAAAGAATAAAGGTAATTCGCATTATAAAACAATGAATAATAGTCAATTTTTCATTGTTTTTACAACGTTATGTGCAATCATATTTTTAGAGAAAAAAATGCCGTATATTGGTAAAATCCACGTGGCTTCGTTTTTACATTGTTGTATTACGGCGATTACGGCGCATTATGTACTTATAAACGATCCATGGAAATTTCTGACAATATACGAATACAATATGGAGGATTTTCCGTTAATTGCTCAAATCGTTCCCTATATTAGTTATGCATTCGGGTTTTATGACTTATATTACGGAATTACATTGAGAAAAGTAGATTTTATAATTCACGGAACTGTGTTTACCACGAGTGCACTAATTACAGATTATTACAATGCAATGCATTATTCCTATATGGGATTGTTATTGGAAACAAGCACACCTTTTTTCCATTTATTACATTACAAAAATCCGTTCATCGAAACGGCTTTTGCCTTTACCTTTTTATTATACCGATGTGTGTTTTTTCCCATTATGACCATTATTTATTTCTTTCGCACTTATAACAATATTGTAAATAACGAAATGAACCTGGAAAAAGGAGTAATAATTTGCGCATGCACGCTAAACGCGCTCAATATATATTGGGGCAGCAAAATCGTCAAACGAGCCATCCGAAAATATTATCCTGCAAAAGAAGACTAAATAATTATACAATCGTGTATAATTATTTTACGATTTACATTTCATCGCGAATATTTGCCGCACCTGTATCCTTTAAACGTTGTTGTTCCTTTTCCATCAAATCCTTTTCGTGTTGTTCGCGATCTTCTTCATTTGCTACATCACGGCTTTCGAAATCAACGGTGTCTGCTACACCTACCAATTCACCCTTTTCATTAAGCGTCTGGGTCAATTTGTTTCCGCTTTCCTCGGCTTTCTTAATATTTTCTGCAATTGCCTTTTCCTTCGTCTCCTTGACCCTCTTGTCGAACTCCTCCTTTGCCTTCTTCTCGTTCTTGATCTTCTCTTGATGCAATTTGTTCAATTCCTCTTCCATGAACTCCACACGACCCGTCTTGTATGCATTTGGATCCCATGGTAGCCATACACCTACAGGTGCTACGAAAATGTCGTGATTTGGATCACGCTCTCTTAGCTTCTTGCAGTGGAATTCGGCTTCTTCTTGTGTGGAAAAGTTACCACGGTTTTTCAAACCACGCACAGAAGTCTGGAAACCATGTTCACGTTGGAATTGCTCGGTCAATTTATCCTCGTTCTTATCCAGGAAATTTTGATAATCACCGCTCACAGACTCGGACTTTAGGCGATCTTCCTCCTCCTTACAAAAATCATTGAAATCGGCGAAAACCTTTTCACTGTTCAATCCATATTTATAACTCAAATAATTAATGAAATCACCGAATTTAGCCATAGATTTAGTGAAATCGAAACGCTGAATAAATTGATCAAACAAAAACATCTCGCGCTTTTCCAAAATCTTATCGGGTGAAAGAAAAGACATACAACTAAAACCTTGACCAGCGATTTTCTCGTCTTGGTCCAGCACATCTACATATTTAGGATTTGGAGAACCATCGTCCAACTGTTTTCTCTCAAAACTAGACATTATATTGT
>Ga0181566_10003571_pt1 | contig 12784 bp, 10 predicted proteins | sample 101ome_15_FD_133762 | JGI IMG/M metagenome (GOLD analysis project Ga0181566, IMG submission 133762) | Coastal salt marsh microbial communities from the Groves Creek Marsh, Skidaway Island, Georgia - 101402AT metaG (megahit assembly) | ecosystem: Environmental > Aquatic > Marine > Intertidal... | reverse complement strand
GTTCGACCTTCGTCGAACTCGGATCACCAAAGAATCCTACGTAGAGTCTCTGAACCTTTACCTTTGCCATGCTGCATTTTTTGCATAGATTCGCGCCCTCACGGGCAATTGTCCTAAAAAAAAGACGGCAAAGCCCCTGAGCGAGATAATCCAACACCATGAGTGACCAAGAAAAAGTCCGGATTTATGACACAACCCTTAGGGATGGGACGCAGGGAGAAGGTTTTTCATTGTCTGGTCTTGATAAGATTCGGATTGCAAAGCGTTTGGATGCATTCGGTGTAGATTACATTGAGGGGGGCTGGCCCGGTTCGAACCCCAAAGATATTGAGTTTTTTAAGGCTGCGGCTCAGGAGACTTGGCAGCATGCCAAGATCGCGGCTTTCGGCTCCACTCGTCGGGCCGATATTTCCGTTGAAGAGGACCCTCAGGTGCAGTTGCTCATTGATGCACAAACACCCGTGATCACCATCTTTGGGAAAAGCTGGGAGCTTCAGGTTACGGAAGTTTTGCGCACGAGTGTTGAGGAAAATCAGGCGATGATTCGAGATACCTGCCGTCACCTCAAAGAGGCTGGCCGAGAGGTCGTTTATGATGCGGAGCACTTTTTTGATGGTTACAAAGATGGTCCAGATCATGCGATGGCTACTTTGAAGGCAGCGGTGGAAGGAGGAGCAGACTGGCTTGTGTTGTGTGATACCAATGGAGGTTGTTTGCCGGGCGAGATCGCGCAAATTAGTCGCGTGGTCAGGGAGAGCTTTCCAGAGGTTGCTCTTGGGATTCACACCCACAATGACTGCGAGCTGGGGGTTGCAAACGCGATCGCTTCTGTCGAAGCGGGTGCGACCCAAGTGCAAGGCACGATCAATGGCTACGGTGAGCGAACTGGAAATTGTAATCTGACGTCGGTGATCCCCATTCTTGAGCTGAAAATGGGTCGTCAAGCCGTAACGGATGTCTCTAAAATGAGAGATCTCTCATTTTTCGTAGATGATGTTTCAAACAATCCGCACTTTGCGCGGGCTCCCTTCGTGGGCCGAACAGCATTCGCTCACAAGGGAGGGATGCACGTCAATGCAGTTCAAAAGCTGGCAAGGACCTATGAGCACATTCGTCCAGAGCAAGTGGGTAACGAGCAGCAGATTCTGGTAAGTGAATTATCAGGACAGTCCAATATTCTCATCAAAGCTCAGCAAATGGGTCTTCCGCTGGAAAAGGGTAGCGAAGAAGCCAAGCAGATTCTTGGAACCATCAAAGAGATGGAGCAGGTTGGCTATACTTTTGAGGCTGCCGGAGGTTCTCTTGAGTTATTGATTCGGAGACAACTTGGTCAATGGGAGCGCCCCTGGAATTTGAGCGAATATCATTGTTCCTTCCGACAGTATCGGGACGGTCACGAGCCGGTGTGTGAAGCGACAGTGAAGCTCGATGTTCAAGGGGAATCGACGCATACGGTTTCAGAAGGTAGCGGTGTGGTGAACGCTCTTGATTCAGCTCTCCGAAAAGCCTTACTTCCATTTTTCCCCGAAATCCAAAAGGTGCAACTCATCGATTATAAAGTCCGTATTATTGATGGGGGAAATGCAACCGCAGCTAAGACTCGGGTGCTCATTGTCCAAACTGATGGCGAGAAAACTTGGGGCACCGTCGGGGTTTCCGATAGTATCATCGAGGCGAGCTGGATTGCCTTGTCGGATGGGATCGATTTGTTCCTTCAAAGACGTTAGGGTCGAATGATTCCATCAGCGTTTTTATCCTTGCTTTTAGGGGGTGAAACTTCGGAGAGTCTCGCTGGTTTATATAAAAACACCTACGAACCAAATCGTCCCGAAAGGGATCCTAAAGCCATTTCGATGGCTTGGTCAGGCTCGATAGAGTCTGACTACTTTTCTTCCCCGATCTTACTATTGGAGTCCTTATCCGATTGAGGCGGTGGACTTTCTAACAAAAAAGCAGAAGCCCTGAGGTTTCTGCTTTTTTGTTGGAGAGGCGGCCCTTCAAAGGGTGCAGAGGGATTTAGAGTGCGATTGCCGTTAAAAATGCCCAAATCCTAGGCTTGTTTTGTCAGAAAGATTGATCAGAATCCTTTTTTCCCGAATGGGGAATTATATTAATAACGACACAATCGAAATATGAGTGATAGTGAACAAGTAAACAGAAAGCGGCTTCTATGGGCCGGGTTTGTCGCGATTTTGGCGGCCGGTGTCGGATTCGGAATCCGCGGAGGGATCCTAGGTAACTGGGCTTCTGAATTTGGATTTTCCGGAGCTGAGTTGGGCAAAATCGGCGGAGCCGGATTCACTGGATTCTGCTTTGGAATCATGATCGGCGGCGTCGTCGTCGATAAAATTGGATACGGCAAATTGGTTGCTGTTGCTTTCTTATGCCACGTGGTGTCGGCATTTGTAACGCTTGGAGCGACAGAGGGACAGGCCATGTCTGCAGCTTACAATTTCCTATTCTGGGGAACCTTTATCTTTGCCTTTGCAAACGGAACTCTTGAAGCAGTTGCTAACCCACTTGTTTCAACTCTTTTCCCAGAAAACCGCGCGCACAACCTCAATATTCTCCATGCATCATGGCCTTTGGGAATGGTGATCGGTGGAATGATTGGATGGTTCCTTGGAACTGGGGAGGGAGCACTTCACTGGAAGACTCAGCTTGCTCTCTACTTGATTCCTACCCTCGTTTACGGATTGATGTTCTTCCGTCAGAAGTATCCTCAGTCAGAGGCTGCCGAAAAGGGTCTTAAGATGGGAGAGATGTTTAAGGACATCGGTCTCATGGGTGGTGCAGTTGTTGCCTACATGCTTTATCTCTTCTTTGGAGGAACTCTTGCTCCTCTTTTTGAGGCGGGTTCGAATGTTCCCCAAATCTTAGCGATTGTGATCGGAGTGGGAACGCTGCTCTGGATCGGTAAAATTACTAGCTTTGCGCCAGGTCATTGGTTGATCTTCGTCTTATTTGTAACTCATGCACTTGTCGGTGCTGTTGAGCTTGGAACAGACGGGTGGATGCAGAACATCACTGGAGCGATCCTCAATGAAGAGCAGGGTAAAATCCTCTTTGTGATTACTTCATTGGCCATGTTCTTGCTTCGGTTCTGCACACACTTTATCGAGGAAAAAACTGGTTTAAACCCCATTAGCCTCCTCTTCGTCAGTGCGGTGATTGCCTGCGTAGGATTGAATACGGTTGCGGCGATTACTTCCTTTGGACCTGCTATTGGAGCGGTTCTCGTTTATTCCATTGGTAAGACTTTCTTCTGGCCAACGATGCTTGCCGTCGTTGGAGACCGTTTCCCAGCCACGGGAGCGATTGCAATGAGTTTGATGGGTGGAATCGGTATGATGTCTGCTGGTTTGATTGGTTCGGCAGGACTGGGCTATTTCAAAGACCGTTATTCCGCTGAGGAGTTGAAAACTGCTGATGAAGCTCTCTATGCAGAGTGGAAGAGTGAAGGTGATCCAAGTGCTTTCCTCGGTTTTGAAGCGGTTCAGCCGATCGATTCTAAGCGCCTTGAAGAAACAAAGAAAATTGCCAAAGATGAAAGATCTGAAGCTCAACAAACTGTTGTTGATGCGGATATCCGTGGTAACAGAAGAACATTGAAGACGGACTCATTGATTCCGGCTGCAATGGCGGTGATTTACCTCTTGTTGATGTTCTACTTCAAAGCAAGTGGAGGCTATAAGGCTCTCTCCATTAAAGACTAATTTCTAAAGTTGAGCGTCAACAATCAAGAAAGGTTGATACTCTTTTAAAGAAGAAAATGTTCGAAGCGGCGGCCTCATGGTCGCCGCTTTTTTGTTCCTAGAGAGCAGGAATCGTTGAAGCAGTGGCTCTAAAAAAGCGCTAGACATCCCCGTGATCGTGGGCCAAGTCTTTGGCCCGAAAATGAGGCGCGACGCTGATTTTTGAGACATGAAAATCCTTCCTTTATTGATGGCTCCTTTTCTTGGCATGCTCTTAGTGAGTTGCGTTGAAAATTCATCGACCACAATCAATTCGGCAGGTATCCATCTCCGAAATTCGACGAATACAGCTTCGCAATCTCTCTCGAGCCAGTGGAGTGCCTACCAAAATCGCCTTGCATCGCTGAAAAATCGGACTGGAGCTGGTTTTTATCCTGCGAGTATTTCGGCTTCAGAGGTCAAGCGGGCAGCGAAGCTCCCGAGAGATAAGCATGGCATGCCGACCTACCCTGATTCGGTTCGGACGCGAGTGGTTCGCACCACGGGATATTCGCACATGGAAATGGAGCCTGGAGCCCCATGGAGAAAAAACGCCCTTGGAACCTATTTGCAGTACGGTTCATTGCGAAGTGCAGCGGCTGATTGGTCGGTTCTTCCCGCAGGAACTCGTTTTAAGATCAAAGGACTTCCGTATACCTATGTGGTGGATGATTATGGTCGAAGTCTCGTAGGTAGCAACACGATTGATATATACCACCCAAACCTTTCGCTGATGAAAAAGTGGGGCACTCGTTATGTAGAAATGACGATCATCCAGTGGGGTTCGTGGCAAGGGACGGTTTCATTCCTCAGTAAGAAAACTCACCGTGCTCACACGCGTCAGATGTATTATGCTGCGAGGAGAAAATTGACCTCCGGGAGGGTAACGATTCGGTGAGTCGCTGGATTTTCATATTTTTGAATCTCTTACCCTGCTTTTTTATTTTCGTAGGGCGTGTCTTACTTCAGTAATTGGGATGCTTAAAACGCAACGTGCCCAATACGTGCTCGAACGTCTGGAGGAACTTTATCCAGAGACGCCTGTTCCTCTGGATCATGATGATCCCTACACCTTGCTTGTAGCGGTTTTGCTCTCAGCTCAGTGCACGGATGTGCGTGTCAATCAGGTGACGCCAGCACTTTTCAAGCTTGCCAATACACCCGAGAAAATGCGCAAAAAGGGGGTTGAGGAAATTGATGCCATCGTGCGTCCTTGTGGGCTTGCCCCAAAGAAAGCTCAGGCGATTCAACGCTTATCAGAGATTTTGGTCGACGAGCATGAGGGAAAGGTTCCGGCAAATCTTGAAGCTTTAGAGGCGCTGCCGGGCGTGGGTCATAAAACGGCTTCTGTTGTGATGTCACAGGCTTTTGGTGTTCCCGCTTTTCCTGTTGATACCCATATCCATCGCCTCGCTCAGCGTTGGAAGTTAACTGACGGGAAGAGTGTGAAAAAAACCGAAGAAGATCTCAAAAAACTCTTTCCTCGTGCCTCTTGGAACAAACTCCACTTACAAATCATTTTTTATGGAAGGGAGTTTTGTTCTGCTCGGGGGTGTGATGGAACAGTTTGCCAAATATGTCGCACCCTCTTTCCTCGTCGCAAATCACCGATTCAGACCAAAAAGGCATGATCAAACCGCTGTCGCGGTGAGAGTCTCTCACTTTTTGTCAAGGTTTCCCTCTGAAAAGAATCAGCAATTTAGCGGAAAACATTCTTTACTCACAGACTTCACTTATGAAAATGGCGAACAGATCACACCAAACGTACCTCAAGAAATCATGACCTTTACCTCATCGTTCCAGTCCGGCAAAAAATGGATTGTCGGTTCTCTTTTTACATTCCTTGCTGCCGCTCCTGCTCTCGCGCAGGAAGGCGGAGCCAAGGACAAGAATGCTCTTGACCAGTTTCTTCTCGATGGGGGTCCTCTGACGATTTTCATCGTTGCCGTTGGTTTGCTCTCTTTAATCAGCCTGACGGTCTTCAACTTCATGAACTTGACGAAGGCCAAGTTCGCTCCAGATGACCTCAAAGGAGCTCTTCTCGAGCATATGACCAATTGCCGTGTGCGTTCGGCCATTGAGTTGTCGGCCTCCCACCCAAGCTATCTTGGTCGCATGATGGCTTATTCATTGCCAAACATTGATGCCACTCAGCCCGAGGATCTCGGTCGTGACCATGTCGAAGATGCGATCGCCGATTTTTCCATTAATGAAACTCGCAAACAGATGACCTTCATTAATCTTCTGTCATTGGTTGCGCAGGCCGCTCCGATGTTGGGACTCTTCGGAACCGTTTTCGGGATGATCGGAGCGTTCGCAACTTTGGGTGAGAACGCTGGTGCAGATCCACAAGATCTCGCGAAAGATATTTCGGTCGCTCTCTTAACAACTATGTGGGGCTTGATCGTTGCGATCCTCTCTCTCTTTGCGTATTTCTTCTTTAAAAATAAGTTTAACTCTCTCGTTGCTGATTGTCATGGGACTGCTGAGACTCTCATCAATTCATCGATCCAGACCGTCAACGCGGACGCACATCTTGCTAAGATTCCTGAGGGGATTGCCGTTTAATTTTTTGGAAGCAAGAGCCTAAAAGCTCTCCAGAAGGTTTGAGCAAAGTTTCTACCCCATCATCTCATGGCTTCAGACAAACTACGTGCGGTTAACGAAAACCAAGGCGAAGACGCGGCAATGGATATGTCGCCGATGATCGACATGGTCTTTCTATTGCTCCTCTTCTTCTTAGTGGTTTCAAATCCGAAGACCATTAAGATTGATACGAGGCTCGAACCTCCGATTGCCGATGGAGCGAGGGCAACGAAGTCGATTCACGGCAAGATTGTGATGAATATTCACAACAATGGGGATTTTTTTGCGGAGGATATGAAAACCCAGTTTTTGACCAGAGAGGACATGATTGATTACATCTCGAAGGAGAAGGATAAGGTCAAAGCGATTGGTAATACTCCTGTGATTCATATTCGTGCTGATAAAGGAGTCGATTTTAGCTATTGTCGGCAGGTGATTCGTTCAGCGGCAGCTGCTGGGGTCGACGTCGTGGCCTATGGGGCCTTCAATAAATAATACAGAGATCTGAAAGTTCATGGCCCGCCGAAAAAAAAGCCAACCCTTTGAAGATGATGAACCAGGTTTGGATATCTCTTCCCTGATTGACGTCTGTTTCCTTTTGCTCATCTACTTCCTCGTAACGACGCAGATTGTTAAAAAGGAACAAGAGCTCAATACCTCACTTCCAGCCAATACCCCTTCGACCACTCCTCCTGAGCTCTCCCCGATGCTCATTTTGTTGGATCAAGAGGGGAAAGTGTTCATCAAAACTGAAAGTGGTGTGGATGAATTGCTGGAATCTGATCCGGATTCTCGATTGCTCCCTGTCCTCTCGCAGCGTCTGAACCTTTACCGCAGTCTTGCTGAAAACTCCGGCCAAGAACCTTTAGTGCAGCTTCGTGTGGATGGCAAAACAGAGCAGCAAAGGGTGATCGATGTTTTGAATGCACTCGCGAAAGAAAACATCACAAAAATCACTTTCACAGACCTGTTAGACCAAACCGACAAGTAGTGCTTACCCATCTGTCGAAATTGCCTTTTAAAACACCTAAGGAAAATCACCCCACCACGTTTTATACTCTGCCGGAAGGCTGATGAGCCTTTTGGGCTCTCAGCCTTTCATTTGCTTCTAAACAACACTGACTACAATCACTTCATGAATTCTATGCTCAAAATCCGACGCTCGCTGGCAATGTTGTTGTTGATTTTCGGGGCCTTTTGCGCGCCAGTTCAGGGGCAGGCAATCCAGCAGATGCATGCTGATTCGCTCACAGAAATGAAGGCAGGGAATTGGGCTGCTGCCTACGCGATTCTTGTTCGGGCCACTGACAATTATGACGGGAGAGCCTTGCAGCTTTTTGGGCCTCGTTTTGGATGGTTTTGGTATCACCGCGCCTATGCAGAAATCAAGCTCGCCAAGTATGCTGATGCGATGAAATCCTGTGAGAAGTGTTATACCAAATATAAGAACACGGCTCCTAAGGAAGGGGATGCTCCAAGTCTCAATATCTATAACAAGCGTGCTCTGCTTTTGTGGGGGCATGCTGCTAAGGGAGCGGAGGAGTGGGACACTTCGATTCGCATGTATAAAAAATTCCTTAAAGAGCGTGATCCAGCACGTGATTCTTATGAAAGGGGAGTTTTTTACATTAATATGGCCATCAACCATTTTAAGCTTCGCAAGATTAAGGAAGGAAATGAGTTCCTCGAGACTTCTATCAAGGGTAAGACGACCTTCCCAACTCCCAATAAAGGCATCATGTCTGCCTTTAGCGAGATGGTGGAAGCGGTCATTGAAAAGAAGGATGAGGCCGCTCTTCTCGACTTCCTCTCAAAAAACCGTGCGCATATCCAGTTGGAGCCATTTGAAGCCCATGAGTTTTCGCAGCTTTTTATGAAGCTGGCTCAAGACGCCAAAGGAGCAGACATGATCCGTTCGACTTTCGAGCTTTATGCCCTCGTTCCCAGCACGATCGCTGCAATCGACGATATCAATGCCCGCCTTACAATGATTGGGGACTATGACCGGACCATCAAAGATGGATCAATGATCGTTAATCGAGCTGAGTTGTCGGCAAGTTTGGAAGATTTGGAGTCGGCAGATAAGCAGGGCAAGGTCAATGAGGTCTATGCATTTCTCAACACCGCAGTGATGCACGAGGCAGATGGAAATGTGAGAGGGGCATTTGCAGCCTATGAGCAGCTTGAGCTTTATTTACCTAAAGCAAAGATTCTTAGGGATAAGCAGCTCGTCGCAATGCGTGAGAGTAACCTCTATAATCTTGTTCGGACTTCTGCGGTGATTGGGGAAGTTCTCACCACCGAACATTACGGAACGATCTTTTTGAAAGATTTCCCCACAAGCCAACATGTCGATGAGGTGCGGCGGATGATGCTTACGAGCCTCTTCTTTGAGGGAGAGTATGCCAAGTGTATTGAGGTGGCGCAAAAAATGATTGGGAAACTGAAGAAGCCTTCCAAACCCCATGATATTTGTCTTTTCGTCTTAGGGGGAAGTAAGCACTACACCGCAGAGTTCGTCGAAGCGCAGCCTCTGCTCAATGAATACGTTGAGACCTATGGAGGGCAGGGTGCCGATAAGACGAGAATTCAGGCGGCACTCTATTTTCAAGCGGCAAACTATTCCCGCCTCCAAGAATGGACGCGAGCGGCTTCACTTCTGGATACCTTCTTCGAGAAATATCCGGATCCTCGAACCAATATTTATATGCCTTTCGCCCTTTATGACCGAGCAAATTGTCACTACGCCGAGGAAGAAAATGACCCCGCCTTAGAAATGGTCAACCGGGTTGAGAAGGAATATCCAGGTGTTTCCATCATGGAGAGCAACTTTGCCTTAAAGGGTAATATTCTCCAAACCCTCACCAAAGAAGAAGAGGCTGAAGAGTATTATCTCAAAGCGCTTGAGTTGGCTGAGACCAAGAAGAATGACATGGTCGCTGGTGAGTGTCTCTACTATCTCACTGCTCTGATTGGAAAAGAAAAGATCGGTAAGGAAGAGAATCCACGGGTTGCTGAGGCTGTTCCTTTCTACAATCGATTCTGGGATCAATATGGATCTGACTCACCCTTTAAGGCACGTGTGGCTGTTGTTGGCATTCCCGGAATGGCTAAAATTGGCAAGCTCGACGAAGCTTTAGAGCGTCTTCAAGGGGTGATCGCTGATATTGCAAAGAGCCCAGGAACTCCTGGCCTTGAAGAGGCAATTGGCTCTTACACTGAGGCTTATCTCCAGTCACACACCCCCACTGAGTTAAAAGATCACTACTACGCCTTTCCACGAATCGATTCTCGTGACAAGGCGACAAGAGCTCTGCTTCGTATTGCAATTATCGATGTTTTTGAAGGCGAGCTCGAGAAGGCTGATAAGGAGAAAGACCAAAAGATGGCGACTGATGCAAAAGCCATGATTCAGGTCCTCTTCACTGAGCTGAGAACAGATTTTGATCCCAAAGACCTTTCAAATTTCATCCTTGTGAAAGTGGGTGATTTTATTCGCAAGAAAACGACCAATCCGGTCGCTGCAAAACCTTATTATGAAGAGGCCCTGAATCGTAAAGATGATCAGTCTCATAAGTATCGGGCCATTTTTGGGTTGGCGGACGTATTAGGCCGAGGTGGAAGTGGAGATCAAGCAGAGGCCATTACCCTGTTGCGGAGAGTCATCGCGGATTCCGAAGAAGCGGATGATAAGGAAGAAGCGCTTTATTTGATCGCTTCATTACAAGCAGCTCGTGGTGAATATGATGCTGCGGTCACCACGGCTGGTGAGTATATCAATAACAAATCGTATCGCCGCAAAAAGCTTGAGGCTCGAATGCTCATGGCTTCCGCGTATGATCAAGCTGGGAAGAAAGAAGACGCAATGGGAGTTTATGCTCAGGTATGGGGCGCGAATATGGGTGCAATTCGCTATTCTGCCCCCGCTCTCGATCGTTGGATGGATTTGGTTTGGACCAGAAATGGCACTAATAGCAATGGCAAAAGTGATCGGCAGTATGCCTACGAAAAAGGTGATGAATATATCAAACTCACCGTCAATGCGATTAAGAAAGCAACCCCTGAAGAGTTAGTTTTGTATAATAAAGTCAAAGAGAGGGTCGCCAATTATGAGGCCCATTCGGATACCTCCAAGGTTGTCGAAGAACAATAAGCCATAGCACCACTTTTTTCATCGATCTTATGAAAACATTTTTGACCACCACCCTCGCTCTTCTTTCCGGACTGATGAGCCTCCATGCACAAGGGGAAACTTCGTTGCAGGCTCTCATCATGAATGATGAAAACACCTTCAAAGGTTTTATTATTGCATCCGATGACGCGAATATTCTCTGGAAGGAGACCGAGAATTCGACGACGCGGCGCAAGGCTAGCCTAGCAACGCACAAGGTGTATTTCCTGCAGCCACAAGAGTTTAGCGAGGCGATGGAAGCCTACAAAGGTCGAAACTATGAAGCTGCTCAACCTTTGTTTAAAGGCTGTTATGAGAAGTATAAAAGTGTGAGAACGATTCCTGGCAATTACTCCACTTTAGCTGGCTTTTATGAGATGGATTGTGCTCGTCGTTTGGAAGATTTGGATACTTTAGCAGCGCTTCATTCTCAGTTCGATCCGGAGAAGCTTTTGCATGAGTTCCATAAAACCCAATTTAAGATTTATGGGGTTTTTTGGGATGCCGTGCGCACGAAAAGCTGGGCCCGCTTAGACGCAGTGGTGATGAGTGAAGAGTGGAGAAATGCCAGGCTTCCTGGTAACCTCAGGACTCAGATTTGCTACTGCCATGGCTTAGCCTTAGAGGGAATGAATGAGCCAGTGAGGGCGCTAAACTCATACAATGGGGCATTTGTTGGCGATTTTGCCGCGACCGGAGAACTCGCCAAGAAAGCGGCCTTAAATTGCATGAGGATTCTTGCGGAGCACCCGGATGTTCAGCTTACCATGGATCTCTACAATACTGAGGATTACAGTAGGGACTCGAATGGTGCTTTTTTAATTAAGGAAGGCACCGCTCTCTTGAGCCTGTGGGACAAGACTCTTGGGGGAGGTGACAAGGTTCCTGAGAAGTACAAGATCTTCTTAAAATACCCCCCCAAGTGATGCCAATCTTGCTCATGACGCTGGTGAGTAAGAGGGAAGTAATGGGTGAGGTAAAACTCTCGGCTTGTTGATCAATTCGAATCAATAATCTTCCCCTCTACAACACTCCCGGTAGAATCATCCAGTGACCGAGATAACTTCCACCTTGATCGATTTAGCTTTAGCTGAAGATCTTGGTCAGGGTGATGTGACTTCTTGCTACTTTGTTGATACAGACCGTGTCTCTCGAGCCTTAATTTTGGCAAAGAATCCAGGGGTCATTGCGGGGGTCAATGTGGCAATCGAAGTCTTTAAGAGAGTTGATCCAGAAATAAGAGTGAATACTCTTGTCAGAGATGGAAGTCGGGTCGCTTCACGGGCAGGAATTCTGGAGTTGTCTGGAAAAGCTCGTTCACTTTTAACTGCGGAGCGCACAGCGTTAAATTTTCTACAGCGCTTGTCGGGAGTGGCAACGAAGACTTCACAGTTTGTAGACTTGGTCAAATCAACCTCAACAAAGATTCTTGATACAAGAAAGACGACGCCGGGCTGGCGGGAGCTAGAAAAGGCCGCTGTTGTCGCTGGAGGGGGATATAATCATCGTATGGGGCTCTATGATCGTGCAATGGTCAAAGATAATCACCTGATGGTCAGTGACCTTGATGAGTTGCAAAACGCAATTGATCGCCTTCGCCGAGAGAAACCAGATGTTCAAGTGGAACTTGAAGCTGACCGTTTGGATCAAGTTGAAGCATTTTTAGGCTTAACGGGAGTCGATTACCTTTTGTTGGATAACATGAGTTGTGAAGAGATGAGACAAGCTGTTCGTCTACGAGGTCACGATGGTCCACTTTTGGAAGCGAGTGGAGGCGTTGATCTCACAACTGTCGCTGAAATCGCTGCGACTGGGGTCGATTTTATCTCAGTAGGAGCATTGACTCATTCCGCGGTGGCCCTTGATTTATCCCTTGAGTTTCTCGGCAATGAAGACAGAGGGTGAGTGGAATGGTGAGCTCTTAGCACAGTTGTCTCAACAATGGGCATCACGTGTGATCTTCTTTGATGAATGTGGATCAACGAATGATGAAGCGAGGAAGCTTGCTCAAAAGGGGGCAGCGCATGAGGCCCTCATCTTGACTGAGAGGCAGACGGCGGGTCGTGGTCGACGTGGACAAGCTTGGGCTTGTATTCCAGGAAAAGGGTTGGCGTGTTCTCTCTTATTGCGACCAAGTGCGCCTCCGTTCCTGTGGTCAAGACATGCCCTCGCTGCTGGCTTAGCGGTTGCTGAGGCCGTAGAAAGTTTGGGATTGAGTGCCATGGTAAAGTGGCCAAACGACGTTTGGGTCCATGGTAGAAAAATCTGTGGCATTCTCGTCGAGGCAGGCGAG
>Ga0181566_10003564_pt1 | contig 12795 bp, 4 predicted proteins | sample 101ome_15_FD_133762 | JGI IMG/M metagenome (GOLD analysis project Ga0181566, IMG submission 133762) | Coastal salt marsh microbial communities from the Groves Creek Marsh, Skidaway Island, Georgia - 101402AT metaG (megahit assembly) | ecosystem: Environmental > Aquatic > Marine > Intertidal zone... | reverse complement strand
GGGAACACGACGGCGAGGGAACGCGGGGAAAGGGAGCACGGGGAAAGCAGGGAAAGCGAACGGGAGGCGAGGACACGCATCATAAAGCGTCGTCAGACGCTCAGAAGACGTCGCTCGCGGCGGTCTCCGAGACGGAGCGTCGTCTCCAGGCGGCTTGCGCGGCGCTGCGCGTGTGTCTTGAGACGCACGTCGCGAGGGAGGAGGCGGAGCTCTGGCCTCTGTTTGAGAAGCACTTCAGCGCGACGGAGCAGGGGAAGCTCGTCGGTCTGATCATCGGGCGAACCGGCGCGGAGGTTCTGCAGTCGATGCTGAGCTGGCAGCGCAAGGCGCTCACGGAGCCGGAGCAGGCGCGCATGATCGGGTCCATGCGCGAGTCCAGCCGCGGGTCCCGGTTCGAGAGCTGGCTGGAGACGTGGTGGCAGGCGAAGGAGGAATCCGCGAGCGGCCAAGACAAAGGCGGGAGGGGGGGAACACCCGGGAGGAGCGGGGATCCCGGTCCCGCGTCCGGCGCGCCTAAGCTCGAGGAGGAGAAGGCGATGGCGGGCCTGGAGGAGGTGCAGGAGTATCTGAAGCAGCGCCAGAGGGGCGCGGCGCTCACCTCCGCGAGCTCGGCGGCGAAGGCGGCGGTGGAGGCGCAGAAGGCGGCGGCGGCGGTGGACAAGACGGGATACACCCCGAGCTGGGACGACATGTTCCGCATGAACCGCCAGCAGCTCGAGGAGTCCGCGCGGACGCTCTCGCGGGACGACACCCTCGCGCCGGAGCGAAAGGCGTACCTGATGCAGCACCTGCTCGCCGCGCGGTGGATCTGCGCGCAGAGGCGCAGACGCGGCGGGAAGGACAAGGACCCCCCCGGGGCGAATAAGGCGGAGGAGCACAAGAGCGCGCCCGGGGAAGCGGCGGCGTCGAAGGACGAGAAGGACGCCGGCGCCGAGACGGACGAGCCGAAGGACGCCGGCACCGCTCGTGGCGATTCAGATCGCCCCGGGAAGACCGGGACGTCCGCGGAGGCCCTCGCGATCGCCGGCGCGAGTCGCGCGGCGTCCTATCGGCGCGGGACGGAAGCGAACAGACCTCGAGCGGACTCGGCCGAAGACGACGGAGACGACCCGGGGGGGTCTTCTCCGATTGTGTGCCCCCCGGCGGGAACCGAGTTCGGGTGCAAGCACTACTCGCGAAAGGCTCGCCTGGTCGCCGCGTGCTGCGGCGGCGCGCACGTGTGCCGCTTCTGCCACGACGAGGTGGAGGACCACACGATCGACCGGTACGCGACGCGAGAGATGGTGTGCATGCTGTGCTCGGAGCGGCAGCCGAGCGCGAAGGAGTGCCGCGCGTGCGGCGAAGCCATGGCCAAGTATTACTGCGGCGTGTGTCGCTTCTGGGACGACTCCGAGGACGTGTACCACTGCCCGTTCTGCAACGTGTGCCGGCGCGGGAAGGGACTGGGGAAGGACTTCTTCCACTGCATGCAGTGTAACTCGTGCGTCTCCCTCACGATGGGGCCGCACGTGTGTTCTTCCAAAGACGGCGCGAGCGCCGGCGGGCCGGGCGCGATGGAGAGCGACTGTCCCGTGTGCAAGGACTTTCTGTTCACCTCGGACACGCCCGTGAAGTGCCTGCCGTGCGGCCACCTCATGCACACGCGCTGCTTCGAGTCGTACACCAAGCACTACTACACGTGTCCCCTCTGTAGGAAGTCGCTGGGGGACTTCACCGCGTACTTTCGCATGCTGGACGCGATCCTGGCGGAGGAGCGCGAGGCGCGGGGGAAGGAGGAACACGGAGAGACGCACGAGCGACAAAAGGTGGCGTGCAACGACTGCGGCGCGCAAACCACGGCGCCGTTCCACTTCGTGTACCACGCGTGCGGATCGTGTCGAAGCTATAACACGCGCGTCCTGGGACCGGGCGAGGAAGGAGGCGAGGCGCGAGCGGACGCGTGATCGATTCGAGGAGGCGAGGCGCGAGCGCGTTCGATTCGACTCAGGTGGTATGTGATACTCGTAGGTAGGTGGTAGGTTCCCGTAGCTCTAGAATCGAATCGGATCCCCCTCGGATGATCACAGCCCCGGGAGGCTCCCGCCTCCTCCCGCGCCTCCCCCGATTTCGCCCTGCACGCGGTCCTCGATGTCTTGCGTTTCCGCCCCCACCTCCCCCGCTCTCTGGCGCCACGTCGCGAGCGCCGTTTTGAGCCTCTGCATCTCTTTGCTCGCCGTGTCTTTGCTGGCGCTGTTTTTGATGGTCCGGACGCGCGTGGCGTACGTCAGGGAGTTCTGCGTCTCCTCGAGGTTCCCGTCCGTCGGGGACACGTTGACGAACATGAGCGTCTTCGCATTCCCACCCAGCGAGTCGGACATGAGCATTGTGAGCTTGTGGTTCCTGTACGGGATGTGCGCCTGCTCCGAGGCCAACGCGGAGATGACGTCGCCGAGCGCGGAGAGCGACTTGTTGATGGCCTGCGCCTCCTTCATCGTGTCGCCCGCCGCGCCGGATTTCTTCACGCGCTCGGACCCGGCCAAGTCCAAGAACGAGAGCTTCCCGCGCGTCACCGCCTGCGTCTGCGCGTCCGTCGTCTCGATGACGAGCGAGAAGATGAGGTGCGAGCGGCTCGACGCGACGTTCATCTTCGTGCTCGTCGTCTTGCGCACGCTCAAGCCGGCGTCGATGACGCGCGAGATGTCCTCCTGGGATCCCACGGAGACCACCGTGGCGTTGGTCACGGTGACCCACCCCTTGGCGTCCTTCTTGATGTCCAGCTTCGGCGGCGCCTTCTGCTTACTGGGCGGCAGGAGCAAATCGTTGATCTGCTCCTGGTACAGCTCGAGCATGTACGCCTCCATCTTCACCGAGAACTTCCCCTTCGCGCTCCCCTCGTAGGCGATGCGCATCACCTCCGCGATGGCGCGCGGGGTTAGGCCCGGGTGAGATTCGTCGCCGTAGATGGTGTGCGTCTTCCCGCTCCCGGTCTGGCCGTACGCGAAGATGCACACGTTGTACCCGTCGAACGCGGATTGCACGAGGTACTTGGTGTCCTCGAAAACAGCCTCCTGGGTCGTCTCGGGGGCGAAGACGGTGTCGAAACTGTACGCGCGGGGCGCCTTCTCGTCCCGCCACGGATGCTCCAGCGTGAACTCGTCGGGGAAGGTTAACGCGAACGTCTGCTTCTCGCCCTTCTCTTTGCTCGTGAGCGGCCTCGTGCGCGCGTACACCCGGATTTTGCCCTTCATGTCCTCCATCTGGTTGAAATATCGCTTCCTGAGCGTGGACTCCTCCCGGTACTTTCCCTCCAAGAGCTCGATCTGTTCGCCCTGGCGCTTGATGATCGCTGCCGTCTGTCGCTCCTTGCGCTCGACGTCCGCGACTTTCTCGCGGAGCTCCTCGAGCTCCTCCAGATCCCGCGTCGCCGCCTCCGTCTCCGCGCGCATCGCCTCCATCGCCGCGTTCGCCTCGTCCACCTGCGCGGACGCGGAGAGCGCTCTCGCCTCGGCGGTCTCGAGTTTGGCCCTGAGCTCCGCCACCTCCGCGCCGGCGGACTCGCGAGCCTTCTCCGTCTCCTCGGTGGCGGACGCCTGGAGGCGGGCCAATTTTTGCTCGAGCAGACGAATCTCGCCCTCCGCCGCGCGGGACTTCTCCGCCTCCGCCGCGGACGTCTTCGTGAGCTCCGCGACCTTCGCCTGGAGCTCACCGTCATTCGAGGGACTAGCAGCTCCCCCGCCGCCTCCGTTCGACGCGGCGATCTGCGCCTTGGCGTCCGAGAGGTCCGCGCTCAAGCGCTCGACGTCCGCCGCGGCGGCGGCGGCGCGGTCGGCCGCTGCGCGCGCGTTTTCATTCGCCTCCAAGAGCTGCCTCTGCAGACCCGCGCGCTCGCGAACCATCTCCGCCATCTTCGCGTTCGTCGCCTCCAGAGCCTTCTGCATCTGCGAGCTCACCTTCGAGGATGCGCCGCCGCCGCCGCCGACGGCTTGCTTGGAGAAGGCGGCGTCGCTCGCCGCCTGCGTCGCCGCCGACGGCGTCGACGGCGTTGGCGAGGCGGGCAGACCCGCGGAGGGCGTTCCCTGAGCGCCCTCCTTCCTCTGCTTCTGCGAGTTGTACCGCCGGGTCATGACGTCATTGATGTGCGTCTGGAGGGCGACGCAGATGTCTTCGCCCTGCTTGGTGTCGAACTGGAAGATGTGCAGCACGCCGGCGACGCGCATCTTGAAAAATACCGCCGCCGCGGAGGAGCCGAATTGCATGATGTCTCTCAGCTCGGCGCTGTGCAAATACTCCATCGGCGCGGGGCGGAAGAAGTGGATCCCGCGCGTGTTGATCCCGAGCACGATGCGCCCGGGTAACAGCCCGATCGGGTCCTCGATTCGCTTGACCGGGAAGAACGCGGACCCGCCGTACGGTAACGCGCGAATCATGCGAAGCAAACTATGCCGCGCGTCCTCCTTCGGCCTCGAGGCGAGCGCCCTGTGCCGCGTCTGCACCTCCACCGCCCAGTCCTCGCGCGGGCGCTGCTGCAGAATCGCGCGCGGGATGAAGCGTGGCAGAGCCGCCGCGAGCGTCTCCAGAGCGCCCTGCCCGAGCGCGGCACCGTCCTCCGCCTGGATCTGAAACGCCGCGAGCTGCGTGGCGTCCTCCTTGCCCACGGGGTAGTTCCCGCCGAGGTAATCGTGCTTCGCCTGCAAGTACGAGAGCGAAACGAACATCGGCTCGGACACCGCCTCGTCCGCGTCGCGAAACATGCGTTTCTTGAAGAGGAGCCGGCAGGTCTGCGCGCCCGTGCCGCCCTGGCCCGGCGAGTCCTCCGCGCTCGAGGCCTCGCGGACGCGTTTGAAATCCTGAAGCACGTCGGACAACAGCTGCCCGTCCTGCAGCGCGACGCACTCCTCCACGTGCGCCTCCTCCGCGTCCGCGGCGCTCGATCTCGGCGATAACCGCTTCCGCGATTCGAACAGCGCGAACGTGGAGTACTCGCGCAGGCGTATGATCCCGGCCAGGCTCGGCACCGCGTCCCCGACGGTCGTCAAGCAGTCGTACGGCAGCTCCTCGAACGTCTCGTCGAGGAAAAAAACAATCGCGCTCAATTTCCGGTCGACCCTCAAAGCCTCGAACTCGTCCGGCGTCGGCGGGTGCCTGCGCGGGGCGGGCGCCTTCGCGCTCCGCTTCAAGGCCCCCATCGCTCTCTGCGCGAGCTTCCGCGTCGTCGCGCTCAGCGCGTCCGAGTTGGCGCACTCGTTGACGTACTCGGAGAAGAAGCCCAAAAACTCGCGGCTCGGCGCGCACGCCGCGAGGACGCAGTGCGTCAGCTCCCACGCGCGCGCGAGCTTTTCCGAGTCGTCGTTCCTCCGCGTCGCCCTGACTACCATCAGCGCGAGCTCATCCCTCAGCTCGGGGCGCTTGATCGTCTCCCGCGCGAGCTTGCTGAGCGTCGCCGCGAACTCGCCCGGGGGGACGGCGCCGTCGCTCACGAGGCGGTGCACCGCGGGGGCCATCTTGATCGACTTCGCCGTCGCCTCCGCGCTGAGCTTCAGAAGGGAGCACGGGAGCGGAGGGGCGTGACCCAAAGCGGCGTCGACGACGTCCGCGAACGCGACGCCCGCCTCGCCTTTCGACTTGGAGCGCATGAACGACATGACCCCGCCCGAACGGGACGGGCCTCGCTTCGTCGCCTCGGCCAAAGCGTCGACGTTGAACTTATCCTCCAGCGACACGAGCGCCGCGAACGCGCCATCGCCGGGGGCGTGCGATCTCGGCGCGGAAGCCGTCTGCGCACGCGCGGGGAAACGAGGGACGCGAGCGGACGGGGCCCGCGGCGGGGGATGGGGGACGGGGGGTGAGTCTCTCGTCACGGATCTGGGAGTGGGCACACGCCCGCGGAAAGACGCGCGTCCGAGATCTCGCGCGAACGCTCCCGGAACGCACCGCGTCGTCCGACATGGGGTGCGGGGCGTCGTCGCTCAGCGGCGGGAGACCCATGACGCTCGTCGAGTCGCGAACGCGCCCCGGCCACGCGCGGTGGTGACGCCTCCACCGCGTCGCCCGAGATCAGTGGGCGGCGACGGTAAACGGCTCGGGAAAAGATTGGTGCCTTTTCGGTGAAACGGCGCGCGCGGTGCGTCGCGAGGCCCCGGCGGGCTCAGCCGCGAATCTCGCGAATCACGGAATCGCAGGCAGGCACCGCGCGATTCGGCCGCTTCTCGGCAGCGTGCATTTCATTTATGATACCCTCACGTGATTGCTCCCTCCTCCCGCGCCGCTCCTTCCTACTCCTCACAGAGCGTTTATGTTCCCGACGAGCTCATCCACGAAGATGGCGCGCTGCGTCGGCGACTTCACTCCCGGTAGCCCCGGCGTCCACGCGCGGGGCTCCGTCGCCTCCGTCCGCGCCTCGGGCGATCGCGTCCGCCGCGCGTCGTCCCTCCGGCCGTCCCCCGCCCCCGACGCCTCCGCGACGCCTCGTCGCGCGTCTCGCTCGAACGCGTCCGAACCGATCGGCTCCCTCGCCTCCGATCGGTACCAGTCCGATCGCTCCGCCCGTTCGCGCTCGTTCGCCCGGTCGTGATGACTCCGTTCACCCGGCGGACTCCGAGAGCGTCGGCCGCCCGTCTGATGACTTCTCCGTTCCCGCTGCCACCTCGTCGCTTCCGCCTCCGCGTGGAACCTTCTCCGGCGTTCCTCCTCCACGACCGCCTCGGCGCGCGTCTCCGCCGCCTTCCACGCCGCCTCGACGTCCCTGACCCGCCGCTCCGAGCGCTCCGCGTCGCCCCTGGCTTTTCGAATCTCCGCCTCGAGCCGTTCCGAGGCGGCGCGAACCTCCGCGCGCGCTAAATCTTTGGCGCGTCTGATTTCCTCCTCGCGCGCCTCGAGGAGCTCCACGGCTTTGCGCATGGTCTCCTCCTCGCGCGCCTTCGCCCCCGCGGTCGCCGCCTCGGCGCCCTCCAGGTTCGCGACCACGACCGCGAGTTCGCGGCGTAACCGCGCGTCCTCCTCGATCGCCTCGCGCCTGTGCTTATGGAAGGCGGTCTTTTCCGCCGAGAGCTCCGCGGCGGCGGCTTGGCGGTGCGCGTCCAGCCTCGCCTTCGCGGCGCGCGCCTCCTCCTCCGCCTCCCGAACGCGCGCCTCCACGGACCGCCGAGTGCCTTCGAGCTCGCGCTTCGCCGCCTCGCGCTCCTCCCTCGCGCGCGCGAGCTCGTCCGCCTTTTGCTCGGCTTCCTCGAGCGCCTTGACGCGGTTCTGATCGAGTTCGTCGAGGGCGTTTTTCGTCTCGGCTCGCGCGTCGCGGAGTTCGTCGAGGAGGCGACGGCGCTCGGCGTCGGCGCTCTGTTGTTGCTTCTCGACGCGAACCTCCTGTTGCTTCTCGAGCTCCGATAGTTTCGTCTCGTACGCCTCGCACTTCTTCTCGAGGGATTCTTTGGACGCCTTGGCGGTCTCGAGCTCCGCGGAGACTCGCGCGAGCGTCTCCGCGGCGACGCGGTCGTGTTCGTTGACGACGCGCGACACCTCCGTCTCGAACGCCGCCTCCGACGTCCCCGCGGCGAGCGCGGCGGACCGTTCCGCCTCGCGGAGCTTCGCCTCCGACTCCAACGCGCGATCCCTCGCCGTCTTCGCCGTCTCCGCGAGCGCCTCGAGCTTCCCCTCCGCGGCCGCGAGAGAACTCAGAGCGGCGTTCAGTTTCGCGCGCTCCTCCGCGAACGCTCGTTCGGACGCCTCCGCGCGGTCCCTCGCCGCGACCACGCGCGCGTCCGCCGTCGCCTCCGCCGCCTCGCGCGCACCGGCCTCGCGCCTCTGCGCCTCCAACGCCCGCGCCTCCGCCAGCTCCAGCGCGATCCCCACCTGGTGCACGCGCTCCTCCGCGCTCGTCTCCGCCTCCTTCGCGCGAACCTCGGCGGCGACGGCGCGGCGCTCGGCAGCCTCCACCGCGCCGCGGAGCCGAAGCGCCTCCGACCGCCCCGTCGCCTTGGCGTGCGCCAGCGCCGCGCTCGCATCGCGGCGCTCGTCCGCGAGCGCCTCCGCGTTCGCCACCTGGGGGCGAGACGCGCGATCGAGCTTGGCGTGTGATGCCTGAAGGGCTTGCCTCAACGTCTCGCACGTCGCCTCCAGCGCCTCGAGCTCGGCCCGGAGGTCGCTCGCGGTTTTGTTTGCCGCGCTGAGCTGCGCGTGCGTCGCCTCGCGGTATCGCGCCTCCTCGGGGTTGACCCTCGGCTTGAGCGCCGCCGCCAGCACCGTCGCCGCCACCGCGTTCGGGGCGACGCACGCGGAAACCCACGACGCGGATTTCTCAGCCACCGCCTGGAGCAGAGCCCGGCGCTCGGCCCGCGCCCTCGCGGCGCTCGCGTTCATCTCCGCGGTCGCCGCCAGCGTCGCAACGTCGCCCGAGTCCGCGGCGGCGCGAGCCGCGACGAGCTCGTTCGCCGTGCCCACGTCGTCCTCCGCCGTCGCCGCCTTGAGCTCCCTCTGCGCCGCCGCCAGTTCGCTCGCCGCGCCGGACAAGAGCTTCGACGCGAACGCCGCCGCCTTAGACACCGCCGCCGCGTCGTCGGGGTTCCAGGCGCCGGCGCCGGGCGACGAGCCGACCGCGCTCGGCCTGACCCCGCCCGGGGTGAGCGGGTGGAGGATCCCGCCGGGCGCGGACAGCGACGCGACGTCCGACGCGGGGTCGCCGCCGTCCAGAAGGAGCTCAGAGGGGTCGGGGGTGCCCGACTTCGCCGCGCGAGAAACCGTGAACGGCGTCGAGGGAACCGAAGACGGCGACGAGGACGGATCCTCGTGAGCCCGGCGAGAGCCGCCCGGCGGCGTCTCGTTTGATCCTAGGGGGGACGCCCGGGTCGCGGGGGTCATGATGAAAGAGGGCGGCGATTCCGCCGGGGGAAAAGACGGAGACGCGCCGCTCGTCTCGTCGCGCGTCTCGTCGCCCTCCTCGCGAACGGGGGAGCCGAACGCGAACTCGTCGACGCCGCCGCCGACGTAGACGCCCCCGGCGCCCACGGGGGTGTGGATTTGATTCGAATCGACGCTTCCCCCGACCATCCGTGACTCCGAAACCACCCCGGGGTCCGACGCCCGCGCGGACTCCGGGCCGGGGGACTCCGGGCTCGCCGGGTGACTCGGCACGCGCACGAACTCGCGAGAAAACAGCGATCCCGGGGAAGACGCCGGGGAGGTCGCCGGCGAAGACCTCGCGGGCGAGCGCGGGGAGGAGGTCGGGTCCGGCGAGCGCGAGTGGCCCGGGGACGCGGGGTCCGGGGACGCGGGGTCCGGGGACGCCTTCGGGGAAGCCGGCTCTTTCCTCGGGGAACGTTTCCGCGGGGAATCTTGCCTCGGCGCGGCGTCCTCGTCCCGCTCCTCGGCGTTCGCGGCGAGCTTCTTCGCCGCGCGCGCCGCCAGGCTCTTGCGCGGGCTCTTCTTCGGGCGCGGGACGCCCTCCTGGGCGACGCCGCCGATGACGACGCGTTTTTTCTTCCCCCGCGGCGATCCCGACGGCGCGGCGGTTCCGGCGGACGCGACGTCCTTTTGGTTTTGGTGGTGGACCGACCTCCCGAGGCCCGACCTCGGGGGCGTCGAGGGCGGACCCGCCATCGGCGCCGCGGCGGCGGTGGAATCGCGCGTCCACGACGCCTTCCCGGCGTTGGACCAGCCCGAGGAGCCCCAGGGCGGACGCTCGCGGTTTTCGCGCGCGGCCGCCGCCTTCTTCCGAGCCTCGTGCACTAACGGCATGAGCGGCGAGAGCGCCTCCCGATCGGGGCGCGCTTCGCGAGGCGCGACGCGGCCGCGGCGCGGAACGCCGCGACCTCGGCGTGCGCTTCCGCTCTCGCGCGAACGCGCGGCTCGGGAAGCGTGCGCGCGCGAAGTGTCGCGTCGCGCGCCTCGGGCTGAACGAGCGGAGGGGGACGGGGCGGAGAGTCGCGTCCCGGACGGGGGGCGTGTCGTGGAATCCGGCATGTGACCGTTGGCGTCCGCGGCGATTCGCGCGCGGCTTCCGAGAAAACGGTTTTCGGGCCGAGATTTTTCGGCGAGTCCGACAACCCGAGCGCGACGCGTCGCGGGCTCCGCGGAGCCACCGACGGGGGGGCACACCCGCGCGCGCGCCTCTCGCGTCCGCGCTTCGCACCGCCGCCTCCGCGGGGCGTGAGGCCGCGATGGCGGTCGACGCGAGCGTCGCCGCGGCGAAGGGCGCCGCGCCCTCCGCGAGCGCGACGCGTTCGCGATCGCCGAAAGCCGCGGGGGGGAACGGGAAGACGCCCACGAAACCCACGAACCCGCGCCCGGGTCGGGTGAGCCCGAACGAGGTCGTCGCCGGGCTCGCCGGCTCCGCCATCTGCATGCTCGTCTCAACCGCGGCTCGGCTCGCGAAGCGTCGGTTCCGGCGGAAGCTCTCCGAGCGCGAGTCCGCGAGGCTCGAGGCGATGAAGCAGGAACTCCGCGACGCCATGGACCAGCTCCGGGAGCAGCGCCGGACGCTCGATCACCTCGCGGCGCAAAACAAGGAGATGGCGATAGAAAACCAGCAGCTCAAGCGCCAGGCCGCGGAGGTCGCCGAGGTCGTCTCGAGGGGCGTCTCCACCCCCAAGGGCGTCCTCAGTCTCCGCACCTCCCCGGAGTCCACGGAAGGAGAGCCCGGCTTCGGAGAAGGCGCGCGGCCGTTCTACGCCGCGCGCGACGCGAGCGCCGATCCCGTTCGCGCGCTCGTCCGCGACGCGTTCGACGCCGTCCTCCGCTCGGCGGGCGAGGCGCCGATGAGGGACTACGCGGGTGCGGATGACGGTCGCCCGTCGCGCGGTGTCGCGCCGCCGCAGGAGCTTTCGTTCATCCACGAGGAGGAGGACGCCTGGGCGGGGGTGCCGCGCGGGTCGCCGCGGGCGGACGACGACGACGACGACGACAACTTCGACGACGCGAGGAGCGTGAGGTCGGCGGCGTCGGGGTTCAGCGGGATCAGCGACCTCTCGACGCTGAGTCAGGCGGAGGCGGCGCTGACCCGGATGCGAACCAAGTTCGTGCTCATGGCGAGGATCAAGAGCCACAGGTGATCCGAAAGCAGGAGGGGTTTGATTCAATTCACTTCACGGGGGGGACGCGCAGCGCAGCTTTTTTGCCACAGCATTTTGTAATGATGATGAGGGACATTTTTTTCAAGGAACGGAGATCGGGAGGGCGGGAGGCGCGCATCCCGTCGTCATCACTCTCGCGCGCGGGGGGCGCATGCGTCTCGCCTCGGTCCCGCGCGTGAGGACCGCTCCGTCGGCTCTCACTCGCGCGCGCGTCTCGACGGCGCCTCGACGACGCGCGCCTCCCGTTCGCGCCTCGGGGAACGCCGACCCCGCGGAGCCCGAGCCCGAGGTGGCGTCCGTGACGTATCGGGGCGTGCCCTGCGAGGCCCGCGTCGGGTCGAAGCTCCGCAGCGCTCTGCTCAGGGCTGGGCTCACCCCCCACAACGGCCGCGCCAAGGTCATCAACTGCCGCGGCCTCGGCACGTGCGGCACGTGCGCGGTCGCGATCGAGGGGCGCGTCCTCCCGGTGCGACGAACGGGGACGGAGGAGGCGCGGCTCCACTTCCCGCCGCACGCCGCGCCCCGCAGCGACGATCTTCGCTTGGCGTGCCAGGTTCGCGTCGCCGCCGACGCGCTCGTCGTGCGAAAGCGCGACGGGTTCTGGGGCCAGGGCGAGCGCGACCTCCCGGACGTGGACGTGGGCGACGCGAGGATGGACGCGGCCGGGGCGATGCCCTTCGGCGCGCTCGAGTTCGCGCTCGACCCGGAGGAGTGGACCGGCGTCGGCGCGGTCGAGGAGGCGGGCGACGACGGAGGGCGGCGATGACAAAAAGACGGCGCGAGGGTCGCTCGCGAGCGTTTTATCTTTTATCGCCGCTCTCGCGGCTCAAAGCTCTCCACAGCTCTTTCTACCCACTTCGAGCTCTCTCCTACCCCGCGAAAAAACGCGCTTCGGACGGTTCCCTGAGATTCAAGAAGTCGTCGAGCAGGTCCGCCATCTTCGGCGGCCACCGTCTCACGCCCCTGACCCACGCCTCGTCGCGATACTTGGCGCACCCGACGCTGATTTTGTCGCACGCGAATTCCCACTCGCGCTCGGCGTCCTCCCCGTCGCCCTCCCCCCAGTACAGCGCCGCGAGCGCCGCGCGCGCGTCCACCACCCCGGGCGCCTTTCGCGATACCCTGCGCATCTCCTCCTTCGCCCCGGCGAGGTCGCCCAACTGCGCGAGCGCGAGCGCCGCGTTGGCCGCCGCGAACGCGACGCCGTCCGAGCGCACCGCGTTGGACGTCTCGCGCTCCCGCCGGGTCGCGCTCGCCCCTCGGAACCCGCTCGCCGCGTCGAGGTACGCGGCCCGCGCGGAGGCGTACTCGCCGAGCGCCGCGAGCGCGTTCCCGCGCGAGTTCAGGATGAAGGGGTCGGGCGGGAGACCGGCCGACGCGGCGGTGGCTAACGCGGCGTCGTAATCCGCGAGCGCCGCGGTCCACTCGCCGGAGCCCTCCCGCGCCAACGCGCGCCCGGCGAGAAGGCGGGCGGAAGAGATCGCGTCGCCGGAAGCGGTGAGCGCCAACGCGGCGTCGAACTCGGCGGCGGCGGCGCGAAACTCGGAGGCGGTCGTGCCGGAGTCGACGAGGCACTGGCCGAGCGCCTCGCGCCAGCTCGGGTTCGAGGGCTCGAGGTCGGCGAGGCGCCGCAACGACGCCGTCGCCGACGCGAAATCGCGCTCGGAGAAGGCGCGGACCGCCGCCTCCTGTAAAGACGCCGCGGACGCCGACGGGTCGGGCGCGGCCGAGGCGGTGCGCGCGAACGGACGCGACGACT
>Ga0181566_10003562_pt1 | contig 12795 bp, 11 predicted proteins | sample 101ome_15_FD_133762 | JGI IMG/M metagenome (GOLD analysis project Ga0181566, IMG submission 133762) | Coastal salt marsh microbial communities from the Groves Creek Marsh, Skidaway Island, Georgia - 101402AT metaG (megahit assembly) | ecosystem: Environmental > Aquatic > Marine > Intertidal... | reverse complement strand
TCATACCACTCATACCACTCATACCACCACCAAATAGATTTCCTTTGAATAAATTGAAAATATCATGCATATTGTGTTCGGTGTGTGCGGTGTGTGTAGCGTGTGTATGATGTGGATGTGCTGGATTTAATTTCATATCATAATCCCGTCTTTTGTCATCATCACTTAATGTTTCATATGCATCATTTATTTCCGCCATTTTCTGCGTTGCATCATTATCGTTATTATGATCTGGATGATATTTCATTGATAATGTTCGATACGCCTTTTTGATGTCTTTTGGATTTGAATCTTTGCTGACGCCTAATGTTTCATAATAATTCTTCATAATTCGTCTATATAATATACTATGTATTCCATTTAATTTAGTTTTTCTAAACTACATAAACATTCCATAAGATGAAATTGTATGAATAATCTCACTTTTTCTCATAAATATAGACCTAGAACATTACAAGATTTTTCTTTGGATGATGATTTATCAGACATGTTACATACCTTTCTCCAAATAGATAGTATTAATGTATTACTTATTGGTAATTCAGGTTCAGGAAAAACTTCTCTCACAAATGCTATCATTCATACATACTACAATATTGGAAAAGACGAAAGCATACCACGTTCTAATGTACTCATAGTAAATGACCTCCGAGAACAAGGTATTCAGTATTTTAGAGGAGAAATGAAAACATTTTGTCAATCCAAAAGCACCATTCATGGTAAAAAAAAGCTTCTCATAATTGATGATTTGGATAATCTTAGCGATCATTGTCAACAAGTGTTCCGTAATTACATTGATAAATACAGTTCAAATATTAATTTCATTGCAACCTGTCAAAACTGTCAAAAGGTCATTGAAAGTATCCAATCTAGAGTACATATGCTTAAATTAAATCCAGTTTCACCAGAACATACCATGTCTGTCATGAAGAAAATCATCCAAAATGAAAATATTACTGTTGACGAAGAATCTCTACAGTATCTCATTAAAGTAACTAATGGCTCCATAAGACAAATCTACAATTATCTGGAAAAATTTTATATTTTTGGTAAACCAATTGACCTGCCGTTATGTAAATCATTGTGTACGAACATCAATTCTCATGAACTAGAGTGCTTCATGGATAATGTTAAACAAAATAAATCATATGAAGCGTATCAGTATTTGATATCATTGTATGAATATGGATACTCTGTTATAGATATTTTAGACCATTTCTTCTTTTTTATAAAACAAACCTCTGTTCTTTCGGAAGACGAAAAATATGAGATAATACCTATACTTTGCAAATACATCACATACTTTCATGATATTCACGAACATCCCATAGAACTTACTTTATTCACAAATGATATGTGTGAACTTTATAGCGAAAAGTAATTTTAGAAGAATATATATTTATTGTATATGAGCCACTTTCATACCAGTGTTCCAAATGATATATTTTATTCTTTATTGGATGAACTTTGCCTTAAAACTAACAAATATTACTTATTCAATCAAAATTCTTACAAGAAAATGTTCTACACAGACGATGATAACGACGTGAGTTTATTCGAACAGTTTCGCGAGATATTGCTAACATATTATCATGAGGATAAAGCACATTATATCACTCGTGACATGACTTATAATCGTTTCACCAGTGTTCTACGGCAAATATGTAAAAATAATAAAGTCCCTCATTCAAGTGCTGTTAAATATGCCAACTCACAATATTGTATAGAGCATTTTATCTATTACGGATAGTCCAACAACAATCTAACGACAATCCAAGTACAATCCAAGTACAATCCAAGTACAATCCAAGTACAATCCAAGTACAATCCACCGATTTTTAATGTTGTTTTAGTATATATGCTCGATTCAAAATTAATACAAAAATATATTTTACCTGTTACAGCAATGTTTTTAGTGGTTGCTTATTCTGATAAAATTAAATCATTCATGGGAAGCGGTGAAGAATCTGATTATGATATTATTCGCAAATATTTATTAAATGATTCCCCTTTATACGGGAAACGTCGTCCCAAATTATGGATTCATTCTAAATACGAAGTCAATGCACGTAAATGGCAATCTTTCCACTCCCGTAACTCGGAAGAACTCAATCAACCTTATATTGTAGAATGCGTGCAATCCATTATCAATCATTGCGGGCATGCTTTCAATATTTGTCTTATTGATGATGAGAGTTTTGAAAAACTTCTCCCTGGATGGGATGTTGATTTAAAGAATTTGACCGAACAACATAAGGACGTTCATAGAAATCTTGGAATACTTAAGCTTATTCATCATTATGGAGGTATGACCGTTCCAAACAGTTTTTTATGCTTACATAATTTAGAACCTATCTACGACCATTATACTTTACAAAAAAAACCATTTGTCATTCAAAATGTAAACAAGACCGTTAATATGAATAACGAAAAATCTTATTATAGTCCTGATTTACAATGTTTTGGGGCACCAAAACAAGATAAAAACCTTAGTACTATCATTGGCTTGATAGAAAGTCAAATCAAAAGCGGACATAACAGCGACCAGTCTTATTTTAGAAACAATTTTGGTGATTGGTGTCGTCAGAATCCAGATAAAATTAGTATCGCCGGTCCAGAACTTATTGGTATTGTTGACAAAGATGGTAAAAACATATGTTTAGAAGATTTCATGGAAGAAAAATACATTCATGTTGATGATAATGCATATGGTATTTTGATCCCTCGTGACGAATTATTACGTCGTACCAAATACCAATGGTTTACTGTTTCTGAAATCAATGATATTATGGTTTCTAGAAATGCAATCGGTAGATACTTTGTAATCAGTCGTTACAACCACAGTAAGGAAGACGTTAGTTCATTACCTACTGTCACATCCATTTAAGGTTGTTTTAAGGTTGTTTTAAGGTTGTTTTACGGTTGTTTTACGGTTGTTTTACGGTTGTTTTGACGTATAGATATATCAACATTTTGTATCTATACATCTATACATCTTTACAGTCACGCGAATATGAATTATTATAATTCTATGTTTCAAAGCCCCTGTAGAAGAGATTACGAATTTGCTTGTGAAGCTTTTGACGAATTATGGAAGACATATCTAGCATACAAACATGATTTACACGAAAACCAAAAATGGTTACATTATCAATTTAATATTTTACAACGTTACAAACAACAGCTCATCAATTTAGGAATCAATGAAATTGATGCCACTTTACTCTTCTCCACTAGATTCTCGAATGAGATTGATATACTGTATGATAATCAGAAACTTTACCATAACTGTCATGTCATTGAAGATGCTCTGGAATCTCATTATCATCATTTGTTAAATTTACTACGGATATGTGTCTTTCAAGAATTCAAATTGCTTCCTATAGAATTGCATGATAACATTCATTCATTTTTGATAGATGAATCATATACACGTCGCATACGAGTCAATATATGCTATCATTTTCGTTTCAACCCGTTTTCATTCCTGTCTATCTCTATCTTACCCAAATGCCATCTTAACTTTCTCGCGACGTTCGAAGAAAATTCTTCTGACTTGACTACAAGTGACGCCGCGAAAATAATGAAAGACTACGAACATTCTATTGGTTTCTATCCTATTCAATATCCTTCTAAATATTCGGTTTCCATTAAGAATCTTGTTGCAATTCATAGATGCTTTTCCACAATTACCACAACCACGACAACCCCCATAACCACCACAACCACCACAACCACCACAACCACCACAACCACCACCACAATTCGTTAATCTATACTGAGTCGTAACTTATTATAGATTGTTGTTAAATACATCGTATTCATCGTATATATCCTACATATCATTTATTTTCTAGATTTTCTGGATTTTCTAGATTTTCTGGTTTTACTCATTTTAACAGCACCAAATTTACCTTTTTTGGCAGTGTATCCGTGTTTCTTTAAACGTTGTTCTTTTGATGCACTTTCATGTTTGGCTTTGGATACGATTCTTCCCCATTTGTTTTTGATTAAATCACCTGATGTTAATCCTCCTGGAGTTTTGTATGCTGTTCCATTATGTACTTGTGCTCTTGAACCTACCAATTCAGGATAAGTGGCTTGTTTGATGTGGTACATACCATCTTCACTTCTGCGGATTTGTTTTACCATTTTATATACATCTGTGAGAAAATATCTTCATCGGTAATTTGACATCAAACGCGCTCGCATGGCATATCGCATTTTTTCTGTCATTCTTGCGTTAGTAGGCTGAGTTGCCTTTTGTGTGTAGTTCATCACACTAAATCGCTGACATTGTTGATTACAATATTTTTCTATACTAAAATTGGAAGGGGGTGCCATATACTATATTTTGCTAAAAAATTGATTCTAAAACCATATTAAAAACAATGGTATAATTATTGTATAATGGCTACTTCTTCTACACTCGCTAAGCAATACCAACGTAAAACTGATAAACAGCATATTCTTGATAACCCAGATACCTATATTGGTTCGGTTGAGAATGTCGATGCTGATATGTGGATCTTTGATAATGACAAGAATCAAGTCGTCCATAAAACCATCGAATACATTCCAGGGTTATATAAATTATTTGATGAAGGCATTGTCAATTGCAGAGACCATGTCATTCGTATGATTCATAATTCCTCCCTTGATAAAAAATTTGTTTCTCAAATTTCTGTCAATATCACCGATGATGGAACCATTGAATTATATAATGATGGTAACGGTATTGACATTGCCAAACATCCTGAATATGACATTTGGATTCCTGAAATGATTTTCGGACACCTTCGTACATCTACCAATTATGATAAAAGTGAAAAGCGCATTGTTGGAGGTAAAAATGGTTTCGGATTCAAATTAGTCCTCATTTGGTCCACTTACGGACGTGTGGAAACTGTCGACCATACCCGTGGTCTCAAGTACATTCAAGAATTTAAAAACAATCTAAATGAATTAGGTACTCCTAAAATTACCAAATGTACCACTTCTAAACCTTATACTAAAGTTACATTTAAACCAGATTATGCTCGTTTTGGAGTCCCTGGTATTACTAATGATATGTTGAATCTTTTAAAAAAACGTGTATATGATATTGCTTCTATTACAGACCATTCTGTTAAAAAAATTAAAGTATCTTTTAATGACTCTATTATCCCTGTTAAAAATTTTACTCAATATATTGATTTATATATTGGCTCTAAAGGCGAACATAAACGTATTTATGAAACTACGGATGAACGTTGGGAGTATGCTGTTGCTATGACCCCAAACGATGAATTTATGCAAGTCTCCTTTGTCAATGGTATATGTACTTCCAAAGGTGGTAAACATGTGGATTATATTATGGGACAAATCACCCGTAAATTATGCGATTATATTGAAAAGAAAAAGAAAGTACGTGTTAATGCCACTGCCATTAAAGAACAATTAATCCTATTCTTACGTTGTGATATTGACAATCCATCATTTGACAGTCAAACTAAGGACTATATGAATACTCCTCTTGCCAAATTCGGTTCCACTTGTACCGTCAGTGATAGTTTCATTGAGAAGGTGGCTAAATTGGGTGTCATGGATATGGCATGTAACATCAGTGAAGCAAAAGAACAAAAAATGGCAAAAAAGACGGATGGTTCTAAAACCAAAACTGTTCGTGGTATTGCTAACTTTATTGATGCAAACCATAGTGGTGGTACAAATTCTAAGGAGTGTATTCTAATTCTGTGTGAGGGATTGAGTGCTATGTCCGGTATTGTATCTGGTTTATCTAGTGAGGACCGTAACACAATTGGTATTTATCCATTGAAAGGAAAATTATTAAATGTTCGCGGAGAGCAAGTCAAACGTATCAATGAAAATAAAGAAATCAATGACATTAAAAAAATCATGGGGCTTGAATCTGGTAAAACCTATGAAAGTTTGGATGACGTATACAAAACTCTTCGTTATGGAAAAATTATGATTTTATGCGATCAAGATACGGATGGTTCCCATATCAAGGGTCTCTGTATTAATATGTTTCATAGTGAATGGAGCTCTCTGATTCGAATTCCAGGGTTTCTATCATTTATGAATACTCCTATTCTTCGCATCCGTAAAGGTGAAGAAATCCGCAATTTCTATAATGACGGTGAATATCGTGCATGGAGAGAACAAGTCAAAGATGGATACCGCAGTTGGAAGATAAAATATTTTAAAGGTCTTGGTACTTCTACATCCAAAGAATTCAAAGAATATTTTGCCGATAAGAAGGTTGTGGATTTTGTATATACTGGTCCGGAAAGTGATGATATTATTGATAAGGTGTTTAATAAAAAGCGTGCAAATGACCGTAAAGACTGGCTTGTAAATTACAACAAACATTTGTTCTTGAATACCAGCAACCAACAAGTCAAATATGAAGATTTTATCAATCAGGAATTAATTCATTTCAGTACATATGATTGTGCTCGAAGTATTCCGAATGTAATTGATGGATTAAAAACATCTCTTCGTAAAATCTTATTCTCTGCATTTAAACGTCGTCTTTATAATGAAATTAAAGTTGCTCAATTCTCTGGTTATGTTTCCGAACATAGTGCATATCATCACGGTGAAGCAAGTTTGAATGGTGCTATCATCAACATGGCACAAACTTTTGTTGGTTCTAATAATCTTAATCTGCTTATGCCAAACGGTCAATTTGGTACTCGTCTTCAAGGGGGTGATGATAGTGCCAGTGAAAGATATATCTTTACACAACTTAATCCTATCACACGTTGTATTTTCCAAGAAGCCGACGACCAAGTATTGCCTCATCAGAACGATGATGGTATCGTAGTGGAACCTGAATATTATATTCCTATCATTCCTATGGCACTTGTTAATGGTGTTAATGGTATTGGCACTGGATTCTCTTGTTCCATTCCACCATTTAATATTGAAGTCATACTTACATATCTCAGACGAATGTTGAAAGATGAACCGCTTGATGATATTGAGTTTATTCCTTATTATGAAGGATTCAAAGGGGAGGTTCTAAAAACAAAAGATGAAGGCAAGTTCCTTATCAAGGGTGTCTATGAGAAAATCAACGATGATAACATCATTATTACAGAATTACCTGTAGGAACCTGGACTATGCCTTATATTACCTTCTTAGAAGGTATTATTGACAACAAAAAGAATCAACCTCTTCGTGATTTCAATTCATTATGCACTGAAGTAAACGTCCATATCAAAGTCACTTTCCATAAAGGAGTATTACAAACACTTGAAAATGATGTGGACGAATATGGAGTTAATGGAGTCCATAAATTATTGAAACTTACCAGTAGCACGAATATTAACAACATGCATTTATTCAATAACAAATGCAAACTTCATAAATTTAAATCAGTACCGGAAATTATTAACACCCATGCTGAAACTCGTCTTCAACACTACAGGGTTCGTAAACAATTCTTAATTGATGTATTAGAAAAGAAATATATAAAGATGACAAATAAAGCTCGTTACATTCAAGCTATACTCGATGATGAATTAGATTTAAGAAGAAAATCGCGAGATGAAGTTGAAAATATTTTAAGAACATCCCAATATGCTACAATAGACTCATCATACAAATACCTAGTGAAAATGCCTATGGATTCTGTTACTAGTGAAAATGTTAAGGAGATAATAGATGAACGCGATGAGACCAAAGATGAGATTGAATTCATTCGCAATATGAGTATTGAGAAAATGTGGTATAGTGAATTGGAATTATTCCATACAGAGTATAAAAATTTCAAAATGTATCGTGAAACATTACAAGAAGCAGAAGCAGATGCAAGTGAAAAACCTAAGAAAGCTGCTTCAAAACGTAAAATAACAAAGAAAAAATAAAGAATTAATAAAACCAATATAAAATATATTTTTTGCTGCTTAATATACAATAGAATGACGATTGCGTTTGATTTGGAGAATATTAGAAAGCAACATGATTGTGTAAATTATTTTGAAACTGGTTTGTGGGATCCTCGCACAAATGTATCCAGTCGCCAAGCATTAGCTGCAAATTTTAAGAAGGTTTTTTGTATTGAACTAAGACAATTATGGGTAGATTTAGGAAAGGATGTATTCAAAGAGGAAATTACAACAGGAAGATATAATCTTTACCACGATGATAGTAGCAACATGAGAAAATATTTATATGATAACGAAGCATTTAATGAGAAGACCCTATTTTTTCTTGACGCACATGTCGACAATAACAACATTCACAACTATAAAAGACGTTGCCCTTTATTGGATGAATTAGAAGCAATTGGTTCCCTAGAAAGAAAAAATCATGTTATAATGGTTGATGATTTGAGAATTGTGAATAGTGCATTCCCGTGGGGTGAAACTAGTTATGGTAACATCGACTTTCTCCAACAAATCAAAAATAAAATTTCATCTATTAATGGTGATTACAAGTTTGACACCTTAGACGGACATGTTCCAAATGATATCCTTATTGCATACATCTAACCAAACAGTGAAAATACATTTTTTGCCGTGACCGGTGATGAGGGTATAATATAATTATGAAGATATAAACACAATGGCACTTTCTCCATTGGAGGTCTATTGATAGTATTCGGGTGCAGTTGTATATTATCTGATAGACCATTGATTTTTAAAATACTTGTTTGTTTTCGGGATAATTCCGAAACCAAATATTGAAACCCTTGTTGAAATGCTGTATGATGACTTTCTGTTTTACACAAACTTATCGAACTTGTTACTATCATACCATATCCATCATAATCATCATAAAATAGGTTCTCCGGTTTGACTATGTATATTCCTATAATCTGCCTCTTATCAAATAATAGATATATTCGGATGCTTTCACTTTCTATTTGTGAAATCAAAGATGCACGCTCTAAAGATAAATTATATAACATATTCGTGTTCTCCGTCTCTAATATTTCAAAGAGATTTTGATAATGTTCCTCTTTGCATTCGTTTACACTATATCCAGGTTTCATGTGTGTCTTTGCAGTATTCTTAATGTTGTATATATTTTGTGTTGTCTTGACAAATGGTACGACACCTGTAAATTGTATCCCGTATTTGACAATTAAATGAAATGTAGGTTCTCCAATTGTTTGAAAAATATTGTAAATATGATTGTCTAATAATTTCTGATGTATCTCTTTTCTCTTGACACTTTCATATCTATTCGAACATATATGATGGAGAACCCAACCTTTTATTTTCAGTGTTGTATTTGGAGTATTGATAGACATTTTCACTGGATAACTCCCTATCATACCTAATATATTCTTATACTGATTGATTTGAAGTTCTCCACGCCCTTTATACGAGAAGTCTTGAAGACGGTATGTTGTTATCATACTTTGAGGATCTTTATAAATATTATCAATTGTTTTTATTTCTACCTTATGGAGAACCTGTTCTTCCTCTGTATAATGCTCTTGAAGTAATTTACATAATTCACTATTATCACAATCTGAATAAATCTTGGTTTGATATTGCATCGGGTCATAGTATTTTGTTTTAATAATATTTAATAGAAATGGATTAGTGAAGCACGGTGAAATCCAATCATACGAATGATATATTGGCTGTGTGCTCCAAAACGGATAATTTATTTTGATGTATGCAAAGATAGAAATGAAAAATATTGTAGATATGATAATAAACCATTCAATCATTATAGTAGATGGATACTATTATGATTTGTTTAGGACGTACTAGGACAGTACTAGAGACGTGCGGGGGACAATCATTAGGACTAATGTGACTTTTCGAATATATAAATATATTGATGGACGTCACCATTCATATGCTTCATGTCTGTCTTGGAGTGTAAGTGGAACCCCAGAGAGAGTGCTAAATTTTCAATTGCTTTTGGGCTTTCTAAATAGTAATGATGTTCGTTTACGCGGATATTTTTATTATCTGAATCTTGGAACTTCTCATGTAGTGTCATTTCGTTCGAATTTACCTTATATTCGGCTTCATAAGTAAAACCATTGAAATCTATATGCGATTTATGAATTTTTCTATATTTTTGAGGATTCATAATTAAAGTTGGCTTTGCTAATGGTATCGTTTTGTCAAATTTGGTAGGTTCTATAACATGTATGATGAAATAACCGTTATGTTTCAACCATGAATGAGCGTTTGCAAACATCTGTTTTTTGTTTTCAACTTCATATAATGTAAAGTTAGTACAGATGATATGAGAAAATATTCCTTTATCGAATGCCATCGGATTTAAAAAATCATCTTTTTTCACAATTGCATGTTGGTTATTTTTATCGTTCAGATCACACATGGAGTCATTTTTATCAATACCATATGCTTTATATCCTTGAGAGTTTAGTTTTTCTACTAAATACCCTGTGCCACAACCCATATCCAGTATATTTGATCGGTTCACACTAGGATGAGTGGATTCAAATATATGAAATAATTCATTATTAGAACGTTTATCATTACAAAACAGATTATCATAAGCGTATACATAGAAATTATCATACACTTCATTTCCAGCCTTGTATACGTAGGGTTGATGTTGGGTAAATCCCTCCTCGTATGGATGGTCCGGTGCAACCAAGTAACGATATCCCAGATATAGAACTGTCAAGCATGTTAATATTATCAATATTTTATAAAGGGTTTCATTCGTGTAATTCATATTTAACATATTATATACGTGTGATTATATAATATTTTGATAAATTATTCCAAATTACGTAACTGTGTGCGACTATGATTATGGAATGTATCATTACCGATTTGAGGAACAAACTGAGGGGCACTTGCATACTGAAAACGATTGAATAATAATGGATGTGGCTGTGTATCTGGTCTAGTTGGTACCATTGTATTATACAAATCACTGGAACTATCAGGAATATAAGTGCTTAACGGGTCAGAACGTTGAAGAGGACGGATTTGATTTCTTAAATCATTCTCTTTGGATATATTGGCTAAAAAGCCTTCAACGGGAGCTTTGCTATTGCCTCCATAAAATACTGCTTCTGGACTATAATCTAAATAAGATTTACTTTTGTGTGGGACCCTTTCATCTACAACAGGTAACTTAGTGCGTTTTGTTGCAGCAGGACGAGGATCAAAATTAGGTCGTAATATTGAAGATGGTACTATACGATCAAAAAGGCGACGATTTAATTCTTCCGTTCTTTCTTGTTGTCCTATTTGTAATCCATGGGTTTTAATATGTTGTTCTTGCATTGTATAATATAGGAGTATAAAAAATGTTCTGATTTATCAAATATAAAAACTAATTTACAATGTATTTCAAGTTATGATTGTAATCAAATTTTTTTCAAATTTTTGCTCTTCGCAACATTGTATTGATACATATATTCGAATCGCACAGTTAAATGATGACCCTTACTTTGGGAACACTTATAGATTTACAAATGATAATGATTATACTCATGCAATTATCATCAATACAGCTATGCCCAATCTCAATGTAAAAAAAGAAAATGTTATTGGTTTAGCATTTGAGCCAATACAATTTTTGGGATTGTCACCGGATTTTATCCGATATGCCACCAATAATATAGGTAAATATTACATAGGTGACGCCAGTCAGTTACCAAATCCTTTTATGGAGAGCTTTACCTTTATGTGGCACAACGAACCTGTTCCCAAAATTGTGAAAAAGCCAAAAAAAATGTCAATTATGATTTCCAATAAAACTTCTGCTCCCGGTCATATATATCGTCACAAACTTGTGCGATACATATTAGATAGTAAATTGAATATTGATATATTTGGTAGAGGTTGTGCAATGTATAGTAATATAATTGATGATAGATTGAAAGGTAAATTCAAACATTCGTACGAAATGCTTAATGATTATGAATATCATATATGTATTGAAAATTTCGTGACCCCTCACTATTTTAGTGAAAAAATTATAGACCCACTCCTCAGCAATACTATACCTATTTATATTGGATGCGCAAATATAAACCGATACTTTAATAACATGTTATATCACCTTACCGGAAACCTTGATGAAGATTTTGCTTTAATTCAGCGTTTACACGATTCTCCACGAACAAAAGAAATAGACATAGAACAAGTCAAATCACAAATTACTATTAAAAAGTTAATTAATTCACTAACAATATAACGTACAATGTAATTTAAAGATGTATATTTGTAGTTATCAATATAATGATTACCTTTGTGACTTGTTGGTACCGATTAAAGGCAAAATTTCCAAAAGATACATATAAGCAGTGGATTAATAATTTTCTATCAAATGTAAATAATTTCAATCTTGTAATATTTACAGATCAAAACAGTTCAATGGACTTAGAAAAGTATTCAACAAATAATAAAATAGTAATAATAATCAAACCTATTGATAAATTCTATGGTATTAAATACAAAGAATATTGGTTACAAAATCATGAAATAAATCACACATTGAATGCTAATAGTCGGTGGGATATTGATTGGCAATTGAATATGTTATGGTCTGAAAAAATAAATCTTGTTAAAGAAGTTGTCAATAAAAACCTATTCCATGGGTCTTGGTTTGGGTGGTGTGATATTGGTTATTTTAGAACCCGACATCTCATTGATATTCCATTCGATAGTATTGCAAATTGGCCTAAAACAAATGCTGAAGACAATCTTAAAATAAATAAAATATATTACAATGTTGTCGGTTCAAACGAACAAATGAAAGATTCAATGACCCGGGTTATGAACTCAAATGATGAACACTTACCAAACCCACCTTTTTCTTCTAATCAG
>Ga0181566_10003557_pt1 | contig 12802 bp, 11 predicted proteins | sample 101ome_15_FD_133762 | JGI IMG/M metagenome (GOLD analysis project Ga0181566, IMG submission 133762) | Coastal salt marsh microbial communities from the Groves Creek Marsh, Skidaway Island, Georgia - 101402AT metaG (megahit assembly) | ecosystem: Environmental > Aquatic > Marine > Intertidal... | reverse complement strand
GCCGCCAGTAAGCCGATCAGGGCTGATGGGAAAAGCGGCCAGCCTAGCTTTGCGCTCATGATGGCGAAAGCATAGGCGGCAACCCCCATGATCGCCCCATGGCAAAGCGACACCATGCCGCCAAACCCAGCGCAGAGATCAAGGCTGATCGCAAGAATGGCAAGGATGATAATCTCAACAACAATTTCGCGCGCAAAGTAACTGCCAAAACTGGCATAGCTGGCTAGAAAAATCAGCGCGGCGATAAGCGTAATGCTACGAAACTTGGTTTGATAAAACATCCTAACCTCGCGCAGGGATCAGCCCTTGCGGACGCCATATTAATACAACCGCAAGCAACACATAGGTCAGCACCGCTGAAAAAGACGGGATCATGACAGCGCCAAAAGTTTCCATAAACCCGATTATGATTGATCCGGCGATTGCGCCTTCTAGGCTGCCCAAGCCGCCAATCACCACGACGATCAGCGTTGGAATCAAAATGGTAATCCCCATAGTTGTTGTCGCTGAAAGTATCGGTGCCGCAGCTACCCCGGCAAGGCCAGCCAGCGCACAGCCAAAACAGAACACCAGAAAAAATAATGTGCTGACATTAATACCCATAGCGGCGGCCATATCGGTGTTTTCAACACTGGCCCTGATCATTGCCCCAATTTGAGTCCGCGAGAGAATGAACCACATGGTGGTCATTACCCCTAACCCAAGGGCAATGATAAAAAGCCGATAGGCCGGATAATCCACGCCAAGGAAACGCGTGGTGCCAGACAAAGACTGTGGGCCATCAAGCCCTAAGGCAATATCCCCCCACCCCATTCGGACAAGATCAAGAAAGATAAAAATCAATCCAAAGGTCACTAGCACTTGGTTCATGGGGCCAGCAGTTCGCATCCGATCAATCAGGGTGAAATAAAGCATCGCCCCAATTAATGTTACGATAACAGGGGCAAGGAAAAACGCGGCCCAGAAACTGCCCGTTAATGCCGCTACCGAAATGCCAATATATGCCCCCATCATATAAAGTGAGGCATGCGCCAAATTGACAAAATGCAGCAACCCAAAAATGACGGTTAGCCCAATGGACAAAAGAAACAGCAACATGGAATACTGCATCGCATTAAGGAATTGCAGTATCCAAAACGACAGATCCATGGAGATGGTCTCCTGATCAAGGAAAATCAAGATGACTCAAGCTAGTTTGAGCCATCCATCATGAGTTACATTTGGCATCCTGCCGCATCATCGCGGACACTAGGAACGGTATCAATCATCTTTTGGGTCAATACCCCATTTTCCATTACGGTGTCATAGATATAAATGTTCTGGACGATGTTATTGGTGGCAGGATCAATTTCCAGTGGCCCACGCGGCCCAACATAACTGACACGCGGAAGCTGTGCTGCCAATGTTGCCCGATCCACACCGCCATTATCAACCGCCGCCATCAAAGCCAGCGCGGCGTCATAGCCTTGAACGGCATATTCGGATGGCATGGCGTTATATTTTGCCTGAAACGCCTTGATAAAGGCTTTGTTTTCAGGGGTGTCCAAGGTTGGGATATAATGCAATGATGCCCTTACCCCAATCGCGGCCTCACCCTCTGCTTCCACATAAAGAGGCGAAGTCAGAAAACCAGACCCATAAAGAGGGGTTTTGATATCAAATGAGCCATATTGTTTGACAAAATTGATTGCTTCACCCCCTGCATAGAAAACAAAAATGCCATCCGCGCCTGATGCTTGGGCATTGGTGAGGTAGGGGCCAAAATCCTTGGTCTGACCAAAGGGTGTGAACTCTGATCCGATGACTTCCCCCCCGGCGGCGGTAAAGGCCTTGGTGAAGGCATCAATCATCTGATGCCCGGCGGCATAATCTGGCGCCAGAGTATAGATGGTCTTTACCCCATTTTCAGCCAGCCAAGTGCCCATGGGACGATTGATCTGACCATTGGAAAAGGACACGCGCACAATATAAGGCGAGCAATTTTCCCCTGTCGCAAGATTATTTCCAGCATTGGCAACAATCAGTGGTACTTGAGATTGATGGATAAAGTCACGCATAGCGCCCAGAACGCCAGAAGACACCACCCCAGCGATGACATCCACCTCATCTTGATAGACGAGCTTTCGCGCTTTGGCGAGACCGACAGGAGGCTTCATTTCGCTATCTTCAACGATAACCGTGAACTCATCTTCACGGCCAGCCTCTTCAATGGCTAATTCAAATCCTTCGGTGATGGCATTACCAAGCGCGGCATAAGTCCCGGTATAAGGCAAAAGAAGCCCGACTTTGGTTTCCGCACTAGCAGTGCTAATCATGCTAAAGCCAAGATTTAAGCAAAGCCCAGTTACGAGCGCTAGCTTTGTTGCGATGGTTTTCACAATAGTCCCCCAATACGAAAGATTATATTTTTCCATTTATAACGATCTTTATTAAACCCTAGGGCCTTAAAAGCAACCGCAAAATCAATTTGCTAGGTTGCGGCACTCTGTCCCTATCGTTAAGGATAGGGTGTTGCTCTCTTGCTATTGCGGCTATTTTGGGTCAAATTCAGTTATTTTTTAAGGTTATGATGACCATGTTATTCCTTACGCTAATAAGGTGTTGAGAAGGGTTAATCTATGCAAATGCCTGAACCTGATGCCGCTGTTATCGCTCGCCGTGACAGCATATTAGCAGCCTTGAGAAAAATAGTCCCTGCGACCTCTGTCGTTGACAGTGAGGAAGGTCGCCGTGCTTATGATGCAGATGGGCTTTCTGCTTATCGGCAATTGCCGTTAGTGGTGGTGTTGCCAGAAACGGTCAAACAGGTATCTGCCATTATGCGTTATTGTTACCAAGAAGGCATAAAAGTTGTGCCCCGGGGGTCTGGTACCTCATTATCTGGCGGCGCATTGCCATTGGCGGATGCGGTGTTGCTAGCGATGGGTAAGTTTAACCGCATTCTTGATATTGATTATGCTAATCGCTGTGTTGTCACCCAGCCGGGGGTAACCAATCTTGCCATTACCCACGCGGTTGAAGATGAAGGGTTTTATTATGCCCCTGATCCCTCAAGCCAGATTGCCTGTTCTGTTGGCGGAAATGTTGCTGAAAACTCTGGCGGTGTGCATTGTCTGAAATATGGGCTGACTACTAACAACCTGCTTGGGGTTGAAATGGTCACCATGGAAGGGGAAGTGGTGCGGCTTGGCGGCAAACATCTTGATGCCGGGGATTATGATCTCTTGGGGATTATGACAGGTTCAGAAGGGCTTTTGGGTGTGGTCACAGAGGTCAGCCTGCGTATCTTGCAAAAACCTGCGACGCGCCGTGCCTTACTAGTGGGGTTTGATGAAACCGCAACCGCGGCGCAAGCGGTTGGTGATATTATCGCCGCAGGCATCATTCCAGCAGGGATGGAAATGATGGATCATCTGGCTATTAACGCGGCAGAGGATTTTGTCCATGCCGGATATCCAAGGGATGCCGCCGCGCTCTTGATTATTGAACTTGATGGCCCAGAGGTTGAGGTTGATGCGTTGATTGACCGGGTGGATACGATTGTCAATCAAGCAGGGGCAAGTTCAATCAAAATCAGCATGAGCGAAGATGAACGCTTGCGGTTTTGGGCCGGGCGCAAGGCGGCCTTTCCGGCGGTTGGGCGCATCTCACCAGATTATTTATGCATGGATGGCACTATACCGCGCCGCGCTTTGCCAGATATGATGGTGCGTATGGCGGCGTTGAGCCAAAAATACGGATTGAGGGTCGCTAATGTCTTCCATGCTGGTGATGGCAATTTGCATCCGCTGATTCTGTTTGACGCTAATGAAGCGGGGGAATTGCAACGCGCCGAAGACTTTGGCGCAGACATCCTTAGGGCCTGTGTAGAAATGGGTGGGGTTTTGACAGGCGAACATGGGGTTGGTGTTGAAAAGCGTGATCTGATGCCAATCCAATTCAGCGAAGATGATCTCAAGCAACAGCAACGCTTAAAATGTGCGTTTGATGCAGATCATTTGCTTAATCCCGGTAAGGTATTTCCCCAATTGCACCGTTGTGCAGAATTAGGCCGGCTTCATGTTCATCAAGGGAAAATGCCGTTTCCTGATTTGCCGCGGTTCTAGGTGGTCACCATGACCGAAACGCCATTACGTCCTGAAACGCTGGCTGACATTCTGCCGATCATAGCTGAGGCTATGGCGACACAGCAGCCTCTTGCGGTGGCTGGGGCAAGCACGAAATCCGCAATAGGCTATCCTGTCGCTGCGGCGACGCTTGTGCAATGTGATCGCTGGACAGGTATCTTAGATTATCAACCCGAAGAACTGGTGTTGACGGTTAGGGCGGGAACGCCGATGGCGGAGCTGACGGATTTGCTCGAATCGCATCAGCAAATGCTAGCCTTTGAGCCGCCTGATCCGCGCCCATTATTTGGTGGAAATCATCAAGGGACAATAGGCGGCGTACTGGCCAGCAATGCCTCTGGGTCGCGGCGGCTGACCGCAGGGGCGGCACGTGATTTTCTTCTTGGGTTTGAGGCCGCATCTGGCCGCGGTGAACGCTTTCGCGCTGGCGGAAAAGTTGTTAAGAATGTGACGGGTTATGATCTCTCAAAACTTATGGTTGGGTCTTTTGGCACGCTTGCCCTGATGGATGAAGTGACACTAAAAACCTTGCCACGACCAGAAACAGCCATAAGCCTAACTTTTCCTGCAGCTCATTTTGCTGAGGCGCAAGCCATCATCGCAGGTATTTTTGCAACCCCTTATGAACCTTCGGCGGCGGCAATCTTGCCAGCAGATATGGCGCAGAAAGCCGGATTGTCTGAAGTGATGCAGGTAGTGATCAGGCTGGAAGGTTTTGCGGTCTCAGTGGCGGATAGGGCGACACATTTGCTCAATCGTTTTGATAGAGGCGAAAAACAAGGCGAAGCCGAAAGCCGTCGGCTATGGCAAGATATTTGTGACACGCGTCTGCTGGCTGATGAGAACGCCGATATCTGGAAGATATCGTGCCCTCCTTCAAGTGGCGCAGAAATCTTAGCTACTCTTGAGGCAGAGATAAATTCTGCTGATAATCCCTATCCTTATTACGCGGATTGGGGGGGCGGATTAATCTGGATGGCGGCACCATCCTATACCCCATCAAAGGTTGCCTTTGGCTCTATCTTGCGTGATGCGGTGGCACAGCATGGCGGGGGGTTTGCCATGAGGGTCCGCACAGCAGATTCCGATCAGGGGTTAACCCCCGTTGTTGTTCCGCCATTTCAGCCGTTGGATGCTGGACGGTTGGCGTTGCATCAACGCATTAAAGCCGCCTTTGATCCGATAGGCATATTAAACCCTGGCCGCATGCATCAAGGGATTTAAGACTAGCGATGCAAACCCATTTTTCCCCTGATCAATTAAAAGACCCTATGATGGCCGAAGCCGATGCTATCCTTAGGGCTTGTGTGCATTGTGGATTTTGCACCGCGACTTGCCCGACTTTTGTTTTAACAGGGGATGAGCGCGATAGCCCTCGCGGCCGTATCTGGATGATGCGAGAATTGCTAGAACGCCCTGAAAGCGTGACGGCGGATACAGGGGTGCATCTGGATCGGTGTCTTGGTTGCCTGTCTTGCACCACCACCTGTCCATCAGGGGTGGATTATCCCCATCTCTTGGATATTGGCAGAGCGCAGTTGGACAAACAGGTCAAGAGGCCGATGCCAGACCGAATGATGCGTGGCTTTCTGGCAAAGACAATACCTTATGCTAGGCGCTTTCATGCGATGATGCGGTTGGCGCAAATGGGCAGATGGTTTCGTTGGGCCATGCCAGCGCGTCTGAGGCGAATGCTTGATAAAGTGCCAGCACAAGTGCCGCGCCGACCTGATCCTATCGGGGAAAAAACTGCGGTATATGCCCCATCAGATCCCCTCGTGATGCGTGTGGCCTTGCTAGCAGGTTGCGCCCAAAGAGCCCTTGATCCTGACATTAACGCCAGCACAATCCGCCTTCTTAATCGGATAGGGGTGGAGGTAAAGGTTCATGCGGAAACCCATTGTTGTGGGGCTTTGGCGCATCATATCGGGGCGGTAGATGCCGCGCATCACAGCGTCAAAACCGCTATCCATCACTGGCATACCGCCCTGAAAGAAGGGGCGATTGATGCCATTGTCGTTAATGCCTCAGGTTGCGGAACTATGGTGAAGGATTATGGGCATATGATGCAGCATGATCCGGAATGGGCGGCAAAGGCGGCGGCGGTATCAGCGGCGGCCTGTGATATCACCGAATTGCTTGATCGGCTTGATTGGCAGGCGCTGCTTAGTTCTGAGACGCGCCACATGGCAAATGAAACAACATTGGCTTATCATTCTGCGTGTTCTCTCCAGCATGGTCAAAAGATACATGATCTGCCTTTGCGCTTGTTGCGGCAAGCTGGATTTCAAGTGGTACAACCGCGTGAAGGTCATCTTTGTTGCGGCTCCGCAGGGGTTTATAATTTGCTCCAGCCGGAATTGGCAGACGGGCTGAAATCACGCAAAACAGCGCACTTAAAAGCCACTGGCGCAGAGGTGGTGGCAGCAGGAAATATCGGCTGCATTAGCCAACTCAACGCGTCAGATTTGCCCGTGCGGCATACGGTGCAATTTCTAGACTGGGTGACAGGTGGGCAGAAGCCGTTTTAAGGTGATAATGAGATAATCATAATCAGCTCTTATTCATCACCCCTCTTGAATATGAAGGGGAAATCCCCTTATATTTATAGGATAGAGATTAAGATTAGGTTTGCGTAATTCTATGGGAAGCTGGGGGAAGACTGATATGACACAAGTGCCGAGCGTTAAGGCTTTTTTTGATGAGGCGTCCAATACCATTAGCTATGTGGTTGTTGATCCGGCCACGAAAAAAACCGCAATCATCGACCCTGTGCTAGATTTTGATTACGCAAGCGGCACAATTTTTTATGATCATGCGGATGAAATTATTTCCTATGTCAAAGCCGAAGGGCTTGATGTGGTATGGCTGATTGAAACGCATGTTCACGCCGATCATCTGTCTGCCGCGCCGTATCTTCAAGAAAAGATTGGCGGTAAGATTGGCATTTCAGAAAAGATTACCGAAGTTCAGAATATCTTTGGCAAGGTGTTCAACGCCGGCACGAAGTTTGAGCGTGATGGCAGCCAGTTTGATCAGCTGTTTGCCGATGGGGACACCTATCAGATCGGGGAAATTGCCGCATCGGTGATCGCTACGCCTGGGCATACGCCGGCTTGTATGGCTCATATCATTGGTGATGCTATCTTTGCTGGTGACACCCTTTTCATGCCTGATGGCGGCACAGCAAGGGCAGATTTTCCGGGGGGTGATGCTCGCACCCTTTATCGGTCGATCAAAAGCCTGTTGGAATTGCCGCCGGAAACACGCATCTTTATTTGCCATGATTATGGCCCCAATGGGCGTGAGATCGCATGGGAAACCACGGTTGGTGAACAACGGGCTAATAACATTCATGTCCGAGATGGCATCAGCGAAGACGAATATGTCACTATGCGTGAGACGCGCGATGCCACACTGGCTATGCCAAAACTCATCATGCCATCAATTCAGGTCAATATGCGAGCAGGCCATTTCCCCGAAACCGAAGATAATGGGGAAACTTATCTCAAAGTGCCGGTCAAAGGATTGCGTTCCTGATCATAAATCCAGCCAATGAAGGGGCGCGAGGCCAGCAAAGTCGCGCCATCTTTTTTATTATCCTTGGCCTGTCACTGGCAGCATTGACAGGCGCAATGATGAAAGTCTTAACCGAAGAATTAGACCCGGTGCTGGTAGCGTGGCTTCGTTTTGTTGGTTATTTCAGTATCCTTTTACCGTTGGCAATATGGCGAGCAGGGTGGAGGGCGTTTGCGCCGCCGCGCCCACAACTTCAGGTGCTAAGAGGGGTGATGCTGGCGATTGGCAATGTTGCCTTTATTATGGGGGTGCAACATATCGCTTTTGGTAATGCCATAGCCATTCTTTATATTTATCCGTTCCTTATGATCATCTTTGCCCCTATTTTTCTAGGCGAGAAAGTGGCAGCATCTGCATGGTTCGGGGTTGTTGGCGGATTTACCGGAGTGCTATTGGTGATGCGACCGGACCCTTTTGATCTGGACGCCCATGCCATGATGATTGTCCTGTCGGGGGTCATGGTCTCTATGCAGATGATGATTAACCGCAAGCTAGGGGTGGCCGTTGATCCAATTGTCATGTCGATGTGGGGCGGCATGGCCGCCTCGATCAGTCTGATCCCTTTTTTGCCTGCTGTATGGGTGCCCCCTTTGCATTGGCCCTTGGGGATGTTGGCTTTGCTGGCTGTCATCAGTGCCTTAGCGCAAACGCTTATGATTATGGCATTGGCACGCGCGACCGCAGGCTCGCTTGCCCCGTTCACTTATTCTGAAATTGTATCAGGGATTTGTCTTGGGCTGATTATGTTTGGCACTTGGCCAGACCCGCTGGCGTGGGCAGGGATGATTTTCATCATCAGTAGCGGCGTTATGGTCGCCAGAGCCCAAGGCCAGTTGGTGTTGCGGCGACGCGAGAAAATGTAACGCGAATTGCCCTATTGGATGGCGGTAATCTCGCGGTTATTCTGATGCTGAAAAGCGGCCAAAAATATGGCTGGCGGCAGCACCAAGAACCACCCAAGCAATCAGGCCAACACCAAGCACGCGTGACGCAAATAGCGCGGCGACCTCTGGCGGCACAGGGCCGCGCAAATAGGTAACCTCAGGTGGGCCGAAGAGATGTGGGGCAAAGAGCAAGATCACCCCAAGCCCTATCATCTTTCGGGTTTTGGCAAACGCGAATAGCCATAACGCTACAGAAGTGGCTAAAGTCGTGGCAAACCACCAGACTTGCCGGGCTTCCAGATCAGCGCTAGCCCCACCGGGAACCTCTGGTGCTAAACCAAAACTAGGCGCTAGATGCAAGGCCACAAATCCCCCCACGCCCCAGATGATGCCATGGCGAAAGGTGGGATGTGCCGATATCAAGGATTGGTCTGATGCTATCCCCATGAGTGCGACAAGCATAAGCCCATATCCACAATAAATCAGCAAAGAAAAGGCTAGACTCCACAGATCACGCGTCAGATCAAAGCCAGCATAACCCATTGAGATCATGGCCGGTTCTGCCCCGAAATGGACAAGCTGACCAGATTCATAAAGTTCTGCCAACAAAAGCACAGGCTGAACAAAATAAAGCTGTAATATTCCGCCCACTAGCCCTGCTAAGGCGCCAGCGAATATGGCGCTTGTCAAAAGACGCATAAACATTAGTGCCTACCTTGAAAGATAGTCGTAAAAATAGGGATTAGTGGCAGGGAAAACCTGTAGCATGGCGTGTGTCATGCGCGGCACCATGAAGGCCTGGTGTCTGGGCATGGCCAGCAACAGCAAGGATACTAAAACCCAAGAGCATAACAGCAACATAAGTCACTAGTCGGCTAGATAGGTTGCTGGAAATATTTTGGGAAAGGGTCGTTGCGGCGGTATCTTTGGTCGTCATATTTGGCTCCATCTCCTGTCACACCCGACAGAAATGCGGTTAATATTACGCTCGGCAGGTCTCCTGACTTGCGCTTAAACGCCCCATCCCGCCTTCCCAGATAATCCAGTGGCATTAATGGATGTGGGCTCACGCTCACAGTTGCGGGGGCAGTCACGGCTAGGGCCCCCTAATCTTGGGTCATCCCCTCCCGTATTCCCTTTTCATCCAGCAGGCTTAGCCTGACTAGAACCGAACATCTGACTTTTGTCATTTTTACCGATCAAGTCAAGCATTAACTTGTTCTCGGGATTAGGCTTGACCTTCATCATGAGTATGGCATCGTAGGTAAAGTGAGAAAAGAGGTTGTGATGATGACGGAAATTTCTACAAAACCCTCTGCTAGCCCCGATTTACCCTTGGTCAGTATTGATCATGACGACGCATCAGGGATTGCGACGATAACCCTTAATCGTCCAGATCGCCGGAATAGTCTGTCACGCGCCATGATGGCGGCGATATGTGATGCGCTAAATACCCTTGAGGGCAATGCCTATGTTCGGGTGATCTTGCTACGGGCAGAAGGGTCGGTGTTTTCTGCTGGTCACGATCTGAAGGAAATTACTGCGGCGCGGCAAGATAGCGATGGCGGCAAGGCTTTTTTCGAAGCGACCATGGCGGATTGTGTGCGGCTAATGATGGCTATCACCCGATCCCCCAAACCTATTATTGCGGTAGTGGGCGGTCTTGCTACTGCCGCTGGTTGCCAGTTGGTGGCCAGTTGTGATCTTGCGGTCGCCAGCGATGCGGCGAGTTTTGCCACACCGGGGGTTCATATTGGGCTGTTTTGTTCAACGCCGATGGTGGCCTTAAGTCGGAATATTCCGCGCAAGCGCGCCATGGAAATGCTGTTGACAGGTGTTCCTATCTCGGCACATCAGGCGGCGGAGTGGGGGTTAGTAAATCAAGTGGTACCAGCAGAGGAACTTGATGCATCAGCCCTAGCCTTGGCGCAACGGATCACAAGCAAACCTCCTGTCACTTTGCGGATGGGTAAAGCGGCGTTTTATGACCAGCTGGACATGTCTTTATCCGATGCTTACGCGCATACAGCAGAGGTGATGGTGGAAAATATGCTTCACCCCGAAGCCAAAGAAGGCATGGATGCCTTTATTCACAAACGCCCAGCCGACTGGAAGAAAGTATTATCATAATGGATTATGCCTCTGTCATGGCCTCTGGCGTATTAAAATTTATTCATACGACAGAACGCTTTTATTCCTCTGAAGCCGCGACGCTTTCCCTTTCTGACACTCGCCAAGCCTATGATCAGTTGTGCCGTGCGTTTGATTCCCCACTGCCGCCACATATGGCGGTTCATGATAAGACGGTCTTAGGGCGCGATGGCCATCATCAGATTGGTGTCAGATGCTATTCGCCTGAAAACACCAATGTGGATCATATTCTGATTTATCTGCATGGGGGCGGCTTTACCTTAGGCGGTTTGGATACCCATCACAGTATTTGTGCAGACATTTCCTATCGCAGTGGCGCGGAATTGGTGGCGGTGGATTATCGGCTTGCTCCAGAAAATCGGTTTCCCACTTTGCTAGAAGATGCTGAGGATGCGGTAACATGGGCGGCTTTGGCCTATCCGGATCGGCGTATGGTATTAATCGGTGACAGCGCCGGCGCGTGGCTTGCCGCTATGGTGTCTGCGGCCTTAGCATCAGATTTGCCAATAGCAGGACAGGTATTGATCTATCCATGGCTTGGGGGTGCGGCGACGAAAGGCAGTTACATTGAACACGCCAATGCCCCTTTGTTATCGCTCCGCGAGGCTATCGCCTGTGGCAAAGCCCTCTATGGTGATAATTATGATCACGAAACGGCCTCTCCCCCTTTGGCAAATAGGGATGCGTTTGGCTTGCCGCCTACCCGTGCCTTTGCCGCAGAATGTGATCCCCTTAGGGATGACGCCGCCGCGTATTGTGATAACATCATTTCCGCTGGTGGTGATGCCAGCCTAATGTTGGAAAGAGGATTGCCGCATGGGTATTTGCGCGGCCGCCACCATAGTGTTGAAATTGCCGAGGCGTTTGAGCATATTATTGATGCCGTCAAAGGGTTGATGCAATTGCCTAAGGACAGTGATGATCAGATTTTGAAAACAAGGTGAGACATATGACAACATCAGCAGATGCCATCATTATTGGAACAGGTGTTATTGGTACGGCAATCGCCTATGAAATGGCAAAAAAGGGGTATAGCACCATCTCCATTGACCGCAACAAACAGATCGGTCACGGTTCCACCGCCGGATCATGCGCCATTATTCGGATGCATTATTCTACTTTCGACGGCACCGCCTTTGCGTGGGAAGGCTATCATTACTGGCGGGATTGGCAGGATTATTTGCAAGAAAATGACGCCAGCAGTCTTGCCAGTTTTAAGGAAACAGGGTGTCTGGTCATGAAAACTGATGCCAATGGGCATCTGGAAAAACATATGGTCAACAGTAAGGCGTTGGATTGCCCGTTTGAAGAATGGGATGCTGAAACTATTACCCGTCGTTTGCCGATCTATTCGCTTGAGAGTTTCACTCCACCTCGGCGCATGGATGACGCTGATTTTGGCAAAGCTAACGGCAATCTGTTGCATGGCGGCGTGTTTTGGCCCAATGCAGGTTATGTTACGGATCCCGCTTTATCATCCCAGAATCTTGCCGCCGCGGCCAAGCGCCATGGCGCGAGGTTTGAAATGGGGGTTGAGGTGATTGAGATTCTTCAGCAATCAGGCCGCGTTTCTGGCGTAAAATTATCTCATGGTGAGACCATTTCTGCACCTGTGGTGATTAATGTCGCTGGGCCGGGTTCTGCTCATATTAATGCCTTGGCAGGTGTTGATCACGATATGGCGATCAAAACACGACCCCTGCGCCAAGAGGTCGTTCATGTCCCAGCCCCAGAAGGGTTTGATTTTGAACATAAGGGGACAATAGTATCGGATAGTGATATCGCGTGTTATTGCCGCCCTGAACATGGCAATCATATCTTGATTGGAAGCGAAGACCCAGAATGTGACCCCCATCAATGGGCAGATAACGATAAGGATTATCCGCGCGATTTCACAGATCAATGGACGACCCAAGCCATGCGTTATGCCCAGCGTGTTCCCTCATTGGGCATTCCCTCTCAGACGCGCGGTGTGGTTGATCTCTATGATGCCTCAACCGATTGGATACCGATTTACGATAAATCCTGTTTGGGTGGGTTTTATATGGCCTGCGGCAGCAG
>Ga0181566_10003553_pt1 | contig 12805 bp, 8 predicted proteins | sample 101ome_15_FD_133762 | JGI IMG/M metagenome (GOLD analysis project Ga0181566, IMG submission 133762) | Coastal salt marsh microbial communities from the Groves Creek Marsh, Skidaway Island, Georgia - 101402AT metaG (megahit assembly) | ecosystem: Environmental > Aquatic > Marine > Intertidal zone... | reverse complement strand
GGGTTTGCTGAAGTTGATGACCAACTGGAGCGCCGACCTGTTGCAATCCTGCAGACTGCCCATCTGATGCGCAGTTTCAGAAGAAATCCGCTGGGGGGGGTTCAAATCCCTCTGCTCCCACCAATTTTCACTTTTCAAGGACAAACGTCGCCAAAATCTTGAATTGGCAAGAAAGCCAGACTTGGCTATGAAATCCCTCGATTGGGTCATTGAGCACTGGCTTGTTGCCCGTTGGGTGGTCTTCGCCATTGTGGTCGGCTCTGTTTGGGGCATGCTGAACACGGTTTTGGCTAATGACCCCCCGACTTCTTCGGGAATCGTCGATTCGGATGGGTGGATGAGTTTCTGTTGTGGCTTGGGCGTTGGGTTGTTGATTGTCCCGCTTTGGGGGATTCATCTCAGCGAGGGATACCTGAGCAGGAACTTGTCTGTCTTCATTGTTCTCATCTTGATGACCGTCTCGCTGACGTTGGGCATTGAAACCACAGAGGGGGCATTGGAGGATACTGGATTTTGGATTGCCATGTTTGTAGTTTGCATCTTTGCGTTCAGCCTCCTCGCGTCGCCTGTGAACTATCTGGGCGCATTGGCTCAACGCTTGTCCTCTGCGGACGACGAGCAATGAGACAAAACATCTCAGCGTTAGGTTGATGCCACCTCGCGACTTCGCCAACGTCAAGGGATACCATGCAACGAACACTCGCCTTTGTGGTCCTTGCGTTGTTCATGGCCCCCCTCACCGGCTCGTTGGTGGTGACCTCAGAACCCATCGAGTGGTCCACGCTTGATGACGACGACTTCCAATGGATTCGCTCTGGCTACACCACCGTGGTTCCCGATCAGGCAACTCCCGCATGGGTTGGCGACGAAGCGCCCTGGTGGGAACGCACCACGCTTGACATGAACAGGAACAAGGTTCACGACAGCCTTGAGACATTCTTTGGTACAACCGGCATTGGCCTCTCCTATGGCGTCGATGTCTCAACACACCACCTTGCTCAACTTGACGCCCTAGGCCTTGCTGTTGTTGATGTCATTGAGTCCGTTGATGCCGTGTTGTTGGGCCAAATCAACGCCACGATGATCGCTGACCTCGCTTCCCTTGACGATGTGGTGATGGTGGAACGCTACGGGCAAATACACCTCTACGGCGACATTCAAACGCCTGCCGTCAAAGCACGCAACTCCAGCTTCTACCCCGTTGGGGCCTGGGACCTCGGCTACACCGGTGCGGACGTGAACATCGCCATGGTGGACACGGGCGTAGACAACGAACACCCGGGTCTTAACGAGAAATTCATCGCTGGCTACGACGCTGTATGCTATCTCCACAGTGACCCCTCCTGCGTCATCGCTGGTTTTGGTTCGCGAGAAACGGATGGAACCTTTGACCCCGATGATGGCCACCAGCACGGGACAGCCTGCATGGGCATGGCCGCAGCGACGGGCGTTGATTCAAGCGGGTCCCAAACAGATTTCTACGGTTCCGCCCCGGATTCCGACCTGATCGATGTCCGAATTGGCACCGATGCGGGTGCTGGACCTTTTGAGAACTATTTGCTGTCCCAAGAGTTTTACGAATCCGCCATGAACGGTCTCCAGTGGATCATTGACAACAAGGACACTGCATGGGAAGGCGCCGACGAGGAAAATTACGGCATTGACATCATTTCTCTTTCGTGGGGCATCACCTCTCACGAAGGCGGGGGGTCGGATGGCGAGGACATGCACAGCCGTCTGCTCAACGAAGCCATGGAAGCAGGTGTTGTGGTTAGCGTCGCAGCCGGAAACGACGGTCCGAGCAACGACGGTCTCTCCGGCATGGGCTCCTCGAGCCTCTCCATCACCGTCGGAGCAACCGACGACAAGAACACCGTTGACCGAGATGACGACACCGTGGCTGGGTACTCGTCCCGTGGTCCTCGTCGAGACAACGGGGACGGTAACCCACTCAACGAATTGAAACCTGAAGTTTCGGCTCCGGGGACAAACATCGTACAGGCAGAAGGGTGCGTGAGCAGCGGTTCATGCAACAATTTCATTGGCGGCGATGCCTCAGACAACGGCTACACTGGGCGCGGCTCGGGAACCTCCTACGCTACACCTTCTGTGTCTGGGATTCTTGCTATGATGATCGAGGCAAATCCTGACTTGAGCACAGCAGAAATGAAAGAAATTCTGAAACTCACGGCCGAGCGGCGTGGCGAACCCTCCGCTCCCGATGTGGATCCCTTTTGGAACCGAGATTTCGGTTGGGGCATGGTCGATGCTTACGAGGCTGTGTCGCTCTCCATTTATCTCCGTGACCAAAACTTGACTGGAAACGTCGACGTGTCCACGCAAGTTCACATCACAAATGCCAGCGTCAACGAATCCACGGGACTCTACGAGGTTCGTGGGGTCGCTTGGGGCCAAGCAGGCGCCGTTTCGGCAGTCGAAGTACGCATTGATGGTGGTTCGTGGATGAAGGCCACCTACGAGGTGGTTGAAGGCGAACTCGGGCCACTTGAGCGATTTGAATGGATGGTCGCCTACGACATTGACCAACTTTCTAAGGGCAATCACACGCTCGAAGTACGCGGCTTGAATCAAGAAGGTACGCCCTCTCTTCCCGTCTTTGTGACCTTTTCTGGAACTGGAGCAGGAAGCGATGGAGCAGGAGGACTGAACGCTGACCTGCTCTTTGTCGTGGGTGCCGTGGTTCTCCTCGCTTTGATGGTGATGTTTGCCGTTGGCGGTCGCACTGACCCACCGCTTCTGCTTGCCTCTGTTGAGAGCGACGCAATTTCTCATGAGGTCGTTGACGCAGTCTTGGTTGAGGAAGAGGCGAAGAAATCCGGTAAGGGCTCGAAAACATAACTGCATTGAAATGCAACGCTGGCCTCGCCGAAGTCATGCGCACCTTCAGTGACCGTGCACTTGCAATTCAGCCCACTGGGGTGCGCAAGATGTTTGACCTTGCGGGTGATGATGTTATTTCCTTTGGTCTGGGCGAACCCGACTTTCAACCGCCTAAGGTCGCCATCGATGCCTTCTATCAAGCCATGCTGGACGGGCGCAACAAGTACACGACCACCGCTGGCCTTCCTGCGCTGCGAAGGAAAATTGCTGAATCGTGGGCCGCTTATGAAACAGGCATGGACGAGCAAAATGTCTGCATGACCATGTCCGGAACCAATGCGTTGCTGAACCTCTTCATGACCTTGGTCAACCCGGGACAGAACGTCCTCCTACCCGAACCGTATTTCCCTCTGTATGGCCCTGACGCCACCCTTGTGGGTGGAGAGGCCAAGTACTACCCTTGCTTGTTTGAAAATGAATTTATCCCAAGCGTGGCGGACCTCGAAGACTTGGTGGATGAGAATACGGTCGCCATTCTCTACAATTTTCCGAGCAACCCGACCGGGGGGACATTAAACGCCCAGCAGCGAGATGATTTACTTGCCTTCGCCAAAAAACACGACCTCTGGATCATTTCGGATGAAGTCTACGACCGCATTGTCTTCGAGGGTGAGCATGTCTCGTTCATGGGAACCGGATATGACAAGCTGATGGTGGTGAACTCTTTCTCCAAAACCTTCGCCATGACCGGTTGGCGTATCGGCTATGTGATTTCCACGAATGTTGAGGCGATGAAGCAAGTCATCAAAATCCAGTATTATATTTCAGCGTGCAGCAACGATGCCATGCAGTACGCTGTGCTTGAAGCGATGAATCAAGCCAATGACTACCCTGCCATGATGGCCAGTGAATTCCAGCAGCGCTGCAACCTCATCGTTGACAGACTGAACGCCATGCCTGGTGTTCAATGCCACCGGCCCAAAGGGGCCATCTATGTCTTCCCGAAAGTGGATGTCCCAGGCATGACTTCCGAACAGGTTGCGCTTGAATTGCTGAAAGACGGCGTTCTTTGTTCTCCGGGAAGCGCCTTTGGCCCCTCCGGCGAAGGCCACTTGCGCTTTGCTTACACCATCAGTCAGGAGGACATCGCTCGTGGCATGGACAAGGTAGAGGCGACGCTCAACCGATTACAAGCGTAAAGAGGCGAAATATATGGGTCTCGGAACAAGCCTCGCCCTGTTCAGTTTGGGTGCGGGTATTGGTCACGTCGGTCCTCGGCTGCCAACGTTGTGGATGACCCGTGGAAAGGGGTTCAATGTCCGCTTCTCCCCACATCCGCAACCCGTCAACTTGACGCCCCACCTGACGCAGCGTGTTCTCCACCTTCGCACCTTTTACTGGCTCAGTTTTGTTCTTGGAGGCATGGTGATTGGTTTCGGTGCAGCCAGCCTCCGTTGGGGTTCCCCCACCTTTGGCTTCGGCCTTTGGATCGCTGCCTCTTGGATGATGCTTTCAAGGCTTCAAAACGCCCTTGCAGGTCGCCCTGCACCTTGGTCGCATCAGATGGCTGTTGAACTTCAAGCCGTGATGGATCGTTCTCGGACGGGTGAGTCATGTTGTGGCGTTGCTGCACCCGCGTGGGAGGTGCAGTGTGTGCGCTGCCAATCCTGTCAAGCTGTCCTCTCTCGTATGGCTCGGCCCGACCTGGGGCGCCCGCGCAGCGACGGTCGGTTACGAGGTATGCTTCGCCTTCTCATCACCGATGGGTATCCGATGAGCGACCCGTTGCCCGAACCCAAAGCAGAGCAAGAATAGTCCTTTTTTTCTCTAAACGAGGGCAACCTTTGAGAAAAGCACGGGATGGCTCGCATCTATGGACCACCGTCCCAACGTTGGCTCGCTCCTAGCGCGCTTGGGACTGACCGGCCAACTCCTCGCCCAAATTTTCCTCACGCCGATGGCTGCGTTTTCGTTGACCTATTTGCTGGTGTTTTCAGCCCAGGGCGGAGACTTTCGTTTGAGCATCGAAGTGGACATGATTCCTTGGATCGGTATGGCTTCGTTGTTTTACGGTATGCTGGCGCTCGCGCTGGCGCTGTCCATGGGGGGTTTTGTCCCCATGAAGGTGATTGAATCGGGTGGTTGGCGCCTCGCTCTTGGCTTGACGCGACATCCCGGAAGCTCCGTTCACCGCTTTGCTGCGCGCCAACGCTACGCTGGTTCTGCTCACGGGCGCCTGTCGTTGTTGGTTCACGAACGCTTCACGGCAGGACATGCGCTGTGGACCATTCGTGGTTCGCTGGTGTTGTTGGCCATTCCCTTCCAAGTTCTGCTGGCTACCATTCCACTCACCCTCGTTCTTTTGTTTCCCGACGGCGTGATACATCAGCATCGTCAACTTGAGCTTGCCCTGTTGCTCTACTGCTTCTGTCTCTTCCTCTCCATCCGGCTTTTCCCTTGGTTTGCCAAACGCTACATTACGCTGGCTTCGTTAGGGAGGAAATTCCTCGGGAATACGTTGCGTATTTCATGGGCCTTCCCAGTCTTTTTGCTCTGGTCAATGGGCCAGTTGTCAACCTATATCGTGCAGCGGGCTCTCGGGGATAACGTCGCGTTGAACATCGCGTTTGAGCAGGATTTGTTCGAATCCCTCATCTCCGCCAGTTCAACCCCCGAGAGTTCGTTTCTGAACCTGCTGACAGCGCTGGCCGTCATGCCTATGGCGGCCTTTACGACCTTGGCGGTCTTGGGAGGTGGGTCTGGGAAACCACCGACATGGATGCAACCTGGGGTGTCTCTGAGCGGCGATGATGAGGTGCAGGAGCAACTCGATTCCCTCTCTTCGAGTTTGGACCAGTTGGCTGCTGAGGTGAACCAACAAACCGTGGCCGCGCCTCAACCCGTCCACACGCCAGCGGTGGTGCAGCATGTCGTCGTGCCCGTGATTCAATCCGTCCCCGCGCAGGTTGAAGACACGCCGCCGCCCATGCAACAAGACACCTCCTCAATGGTGGATGATTTGGATTTCGATCGCCTTGCCTCCTCGCTTTCTTCACCACAGGAGCCTGCCAAGCCTCAAGGCCCCGCCCACGACGAGCCAATCATCAAGGGATTCAACCTTGATGAAATGGATTAATGTGCAAATCCTCACATCAAGAACGAACCACGGAAAGGCGACCTTCTTATGCTCCATCCTGTTGGGAGGGACTGATGATGTCCATGCGCCGATTGATGCCCTTCACCATTGTGATGCTGCTCGTGTTGCAAACGACCGCTTTGAACTTCGTTTCACCTGCCGAAGCCGCCTCTGGTCGTGGCGGTACGAACGACGATTTCACGGTGAAATCCATCACTATCGGAAACGCCTCGGTGAGCGCAGACCAATGGGTCCAGTCCGACGGCAGCGTCGTGGATTACATTTTCATCGGCCAAACCATCGAAGTGACGGTCGCTATCCAGCGCTTCGGACAATCGGGTATCGGGGAAGAAGCCCCCGTCCAACTCGACATCGTTCATCCTGTTGGGTTCGTTATGGAATCCTTCTCGTTTGACACAACCTTGCTCACAGGTGGCCAATCCTACAATCACCTGCTAAAATGGACTCCAAGCGCTGCCCATTCCATTCTTAACACCAGCACGAACGACCTTCACGGTGGCTTGATTCTCAGAGCGACGGTGACCTTTGCAGACGACAACACCAACGCCAACGACCAGCGAGAAAAGGTTGTCCCAGTGGCCGTTTCAGCAAACACCATGGAAGATTGGGCTGCCACTCCTGCCCCCCAATTCCTTTCCGGCAAATACCCTGCAGAAGGCGGCGATGCTGTTGCAGCCGGTTCATGGCAAACGGACGCCACCACCAGCGCCGTTGGCTCCAAACATTGGCGCCACTCCTCTCCGGGGAGTAATTACCCGTCCAACGCTGAGGCGACCCGATTGGTCCACGCCCGATACATGCAGGGCAACTCCTGCGATACCGACGCTCCCGACCCGGGCATGACGTTCGTCTATCAGGCCTATCTTTGCCGAATTCTGTTTTACTCCAACGAATTCGTATCAAGTCAATTCCATCTCCAAGCATGGGGTAGCATGGCTGCAGGGGACAGTGTCTCTATGGAACTTTGGCGCGGCTCTGGTAACATCAGCGATCCGTTTGAATCCATTTCCTGGGACATATCCCAAGGCAACCCAAGCGCAGCACCAGGTCAGTGGACCAACATCTCGTGGGACCCCCAAGAGACATGGGTGCAGACGCCGAACCTCGCCAATCCCGAAGTCTTCCTCGGTGGCAGTTCCTACTCCTTCAGTGTCCTGTTTACCTCGGACAGCAGTGTTGCAAGCGAAGGCTTCCACATTGACGACTTCGTTCACTTCGGTGTCAGCCGTGTCACGGATTACACCTTGGATGTGGAGTGTGACAACCCACTTAACGGCTACACGCTCGCACCCAACGAAATGGCTGTCCTGCACTGCTATCTCACCAACAACGGCTATTCGCCCGCCACCATTCGGTTGCAAACAAACGTGACCAACGACTCCTGGATGGCACCCTACCCCATCATTCGACTCGACGTTGAGGGCAGCAGCAACCACGGCACCAACGTCATTATCCCGCCGCTCGGTGCTGGAAAGACCATCGAGTTCTGGGCCAACCTCACGGTACCTGCGGGTGCTGATGTTCAACAGCGGGTCTGGAATTTGTGGCTCAAGGACGCTAGCAGCGCCCAACTTGGCGAAAAGGCTCGTCTGACGATGGACTTGGCTGTGAGCGAACAATTCAGCGTCGCCCTGACATCAACCGCCTCTTTACTTGCTGCGAACGTTGCTCCCGGCGAAAGCGGTCTTGTTGATTTCAAGTTGCAAAACACCGGTAACCGTGACGCAGCGTTCAATCTTGCCACGACTTTCTCAGAGAATACTGGATGGACCGCTTTGGTGCAAAACGAAACGGGCGTGGTTAAGCAAAACCCAATCACGCTGTTCAAGGGAGAAAGGGTGGATTTGGTACTCAACCTCACAGCACCTGATCTGGCAAACCCGGGCACCGTTTCGTTCAATCTGCGAGCAACGTGTCCTTCGTGCAGCACGGCGTTGTTTGGGAACGACGTGTTGGTACGAAACATCGAAGTGCCGGTGATTCGTTCCGTCGAACTGGTTGCCGAAGAAAACACCTTCGAGGGCGCTGCCAACGGAATCAGCAAATCGATGTATCTGAACTTGTTCAACCTCGGCAACGATGACGAGCAATACAACCTCTCGTTGGTCCAGAGCAACTGGCGCCTCCAAGCCTCGCTCGCAGCCGACCAATCTCCAGTCCTTGACGCATGGGACGGCGAGTCGGTTGTTGCGGTGTCTTTGGCCATGCCCGTTGGGTTGTCTCCAGGATACTATTCGATCACGGTCACGGCGACCAGCGTAGACGATGCCAGTGTTTCCTCCTCAGTTGAGTTGATCATACAGATTCTCGAGACCGCAGCCGTCCACGTCTCGAACGAAGAAACCGGACAATCCTACATTCCTGGCGACTTGGCCCAAACGATGTCCTTTGAAGTGCGAAACGACGGTAACAACGCTGACAGTTTTGCCATGAGCCTGAACATACCCAACGGCATGGTTGCGGAGTTCACGAACCTCGTCGATGGCAACACCCCAGAGATTGAAGTAGGATCCAGTTACAACGTCTCGGTGGAATTCTCATTCGTTGAGGGTACCGAAGGGAGTTTGGTGCTCACCGTCGTGGCGACAAGCAACGCCGATACCGGCATCAGTGCTTCCGGTCAAGCCACCTACTTGGTGGGTTCCCAAGACTGGCTCCGCATCTTTGCCATCCCGCCGCTTTCCATCAGCGAAGAGGGAGAGTACGAGGTTGCCATTCGCGTCGTCAATCAATACACCACCGGACAACGGGTTGTGATGGACCTCGACACAGGGGAATCAAATTCATGGTTCCAATCATCTATTGCTCGGTTGGATAAGGATTTCACGCTTGGCATCGGTGAAACGAAGGAGATCACCCTGACCGTTGATGTCACCGAAACGACGCTGAAGAACCTCAACGACGACACCCTCACGGTCAACATGACCGTTTGGGCCCGCTCCGAAACGGTCAGTGACGCTGCCAACGCCGTTCTCCAAGTCACCCTCGTGCGCATGGAGTCGGACTCCGCTACAAACACAGACGGTGCAGGTGCCGGCTTGCCGCTTGAAGAAATCGCCCTTTGGATTGTCTTCATTGTCATCCTCGCTGGTGGTGCGATGGTCATCATGATGATTTTGCGAACTGAAGAAGAAGAAGACGAGTACGAAAAGTGGGGCGAGGAGGGCTACGAAGACAGCCTTTCGGCAACTTACGGTGCCGTAGCCGCTGCGCCGACGGTGCCTGCCGCCATGCCCACGCCCGCCCCTGCGCCAGCAGCGCCTGCGCCAGCACCAGCGCCAGCTGCTGACGAAGGCATGCCGCCTCTTCCACCAGGTGGTTTGCCCGCTGGTTGGACCATGGAGCAGTGGAAGCATTACGGTCAACAATGGCTCGACCAAAACCAAGGATGAGCGATTTTGAACCGTGACGCTGACGAAGCGTAGGGTTCAAGTTGCAGGCAACCTCGCCAACGATGCCGGAGGCTCAAACCATGTATGGAAACGGACAAGCGCCCATCTTCATCCTCAAGGACGGAACCCAACGAACGCGAGGGCGCACCGCCCAGTCAAACAACATTGCAGCGGCTAAGGCGGTCGCTGATGCTGTCCGCTCAACGCTGGGTCCAAAAGGCATGGACAAGATGTTGGTGGATTCTATGGGCGACGTTGTCATCACCAATGACGGGGCGACGATTCTCAAGGAGATGGACATTGAACACCCCGCAGCCAAGATGATTATTGAAGTCGCCAAAACCCAAGAACAGCATTGTTTCGACGGAACCACCTCTGCCGTGATTCTTTCCGGCGAATTGCTCAAGCGCAGTGAAGATTTGATCGAACAAAACGTGCATCCAACCGTCATCTGCGAAGGTTTCCGACTTGCTGCAGAGCGTGCTATTGACCTCATGGAAGGTCACGGCATCTCCACAGAAAACGACGATGCTGTGCTCCAAGAGGTTGCCAAGACGGCCCTCACCGGAAAATCTGCGGGAGCCGTGAAGTCCTTTATGGCCGACATCTGTGTTCGGGCCGTTAACGCTGTAGGCGTTGTTGAAGACGGAGAGCGTCTCGTGGACCTTTCCGACATCAAAGTCGAAAAGCGCCAGGGCGGCTCCATCAAGGATTCAACCCTCATCGACGGAATTTTGCTCGACAAAGAACGGGTTCACGCTGGCATGCCGCGCACCATCAGCGATGCAAAGATCGCCCTTGTGAACTCCGCCATCGAAGTCAAGAAAACCGAGGTAGACGCCAAGATTCAGATCACCGACCCCAACCAACTTGCGTTGTTTTGGGGGAGGAAGAGAATTACATCCGGAACCTTGTCAACACCATCGAAGCGGCTGGTGCCAACGTTCTCATCTGTCAGAAGGGCATCGATGAATTGGCTCAACATTACCTTTCAAAGAAAGGAATCTTTGCCATTCGCCGTGCCAAAAAGTCAGACATGGAAGCGTTGGCAAAAGCAACCGGTGGCTCCATCATCACGAATCTGGAAGACATGAACGGTGACGATTTGGGGGTTGCTGCACGGGTCGAAGAAAAGAAAATCGGAGATTCCGACATGACCTTCGTCACCGGATGTCCCGAAGCGAAATCCGTCTCTGTGCTCCTTCGCGGCGGAACCGAACACGTGGTTGATGAAATTCGCCGGGCCTTTGATGACGCTGTTGGCGTGGTCTCGGTTGCCTGGGAGGACGGTGCTGTCCTCACCGGCGGTGGAAGCGTTCTCGCCGCACTCTCCCGTGACCTACGAACCTACGCCGAAACGGTGGGTGGGCGTGAACAAATGGCGATTGAAGCCTTCGCCTCTGCGCTCGAAATTATTCCTCGCACGCTGGCAGAGAACGCAGGTCTCGATCCCGTAACAACGCTCATTGAGTTGCGAAAAGCGCATGCTGACGGGCAAACTCATGCAGGCATCAATGTCTACGAAGGTGGTGTGGTCGACATGAAGGGCGCCAACGTTGTGGAACCACTGCGAGTGGTTGAACAAGCCATTCAATCAGCGACCGAAACGGCCATCATGATCCTCCGAATTGACGACGTTATCTCCTCCAAGGGCGTTCCAATGGACGATGGCATGGGTGACATGGGCGACTTCAACATGTGATGTTGTTTTCTTGCGTTTTTTTCTTCCAAAAAACGAAGAACGGAAGCCCTTTTTGCTCACGGGCCAATAATAACCTTCAAAGGCCACTCAAGGCTGGGAAAGACTGCCCACAGAGCGTGAGCAAGAGGTCATCCTATGGCAGTCGTCGCAAAAGTATGGATTGATGAAGACTGTATCACTTGCGATGCGTGCGAGGACATCTGCCCTGAAGTGTTCAAGGTCACCGACGACTCCTCACAAATTTTGGCAGCCGTTCGTACGGACGGCGTGTTTGACCGAAACGTCGGGGGCTCGCCTTTGGTGGGAGCTCTTGGCGCCGAACTTGGTGACATCATTATCGAGGCAGCAGAAGCCTGCCCGGTTGAAGTCATCAAGTACGAATTGGTCACCGACGGTGCTGCTGAAGCACCCGCTGAGGCTGCGCCCGCAGAAGTTGAAGCGGCCGCTCCCGCAGCCGCTGCGGCTGTGCCTGCTGCAGGTGCTTCCGAGGCATTGACCGCTGTGTTGGGTGGTGACCGAAACCTCAACATTCTCTTTGGTTCACAAACAGGAAACGCTGCTGGTCTGGCTGAGAAGACGGCGAAATTGGCCGCAAATTATGGCCTGACCGCCAATGTCGTTGACATGGACGGCTTCGACCTTGCATCCCTTGCCTCCATGAAACGAGTCATGATCATCACGTCCACATGGGGCGAAGGCGAGATGCCAGACAACGCTGATGCACTGTGGAACGCTATCAACGCCAACGGTCCAGCTCTGGCGGGCGTGCATTTCTCGGTATGTGCCATCGGCGACACCTCGTACGACGAATACTGCAAAGCCGGTCATGATTGGAATCAAAAACTTGCAGCCTTGGGCGGTGTGGAAGCCTTCCCGATTCAAGAATGCGATGTTGATTTCGAGCCACCTTGGAAACTTTGGGTTGACGAGGCACTACCACGTTTGGCTTGCGTCGATGAATCAGGCACACTCCAAGTGGAGCTCCTCGACGAGATGAAGGCCTATGGCGCAGGGGATGACGACGATGTTGTCGAAGGTGACTTCACGCCGGGCACCATCGTTCGTGAAGACCTCACCATCACGCTGGAAATTTTCAGATACTGCCCCGAAGCCGCGAGTTCCGGCTGGGACACCCTCACCTGTTCCGTGCCAGGGCACGCCTCGCTTGAAGATGTGCTGCTCACCATGCAGCGAGACATCGATGGGAGCCTTGCATTCCGCCGTGGCGGGGTTGCAGGCACACCAACCACCGGTGTTCGCGCTAACGGTCGGGTTGTGCTCAGCGACTCAACCATGATCGGTGATGTCGTGGCTGACGGCGGACGTCTCCGTATCGAGCCGCTCCCCGGTCATCCCGTTGTCCGCGACTTGGTGGTTGACACCAGTCGATACGAGAGCCATCGAAGCCGGGCAGAGCCGTGGATGAAAGCCGACCCCCGTGAAGGCGAGAGACTTCCCTCAGGCATGGCCATGGGTACAATGGATGCCGCTACGGCAACGGCCTTGCACCAGGTCGGCGATGTCCAATCCTTCCAACTGATTCAAGCCATGTCCGATACCCTACCCCACGACCCGCATTATGAAGGTCCAGGTGTCCATTTCCAGCAGCGGTTGCGTGTGCTCGATCCGAGAACATCCGAGAAGCAACGCCGGCAAATCATGAACTCTCTTCAGGAAAAAGACGGTGTTTGGTCGGAAGCCGACCACGCCAGC
>Ga0181566_10003552_pt1 | contig 12805 bp, 10 predicted proteins | sample 101ome_15_FD_133762 | JGI IMG/M metagenome (GOLD analysis project Ga0181566, IMG submission 133762) | Coastal salt marsh microbial communities from the Groves Creek Marsh, Skidaway Island, Georgia - 101402AT metaG (megahit assembly) | ecosystem: Environmental > Aquatic > Marine > Intertidal... | reverse complement strand
GATGCTTTTCCTGCTCTGAGGCTCTCAAGAGAGGCGGGGCAAACGGGTGGAACCTTGCCAGCTGTGTTGAACGCTGCAAACGAAGTTGCTAATGAAGCCTTTCGTCATCACCAATTGGATTTCGTTGGAATTTGGAAAACCGTTGAAGAAACGATGAGGAGGGCGGAGCATATCGATTCTCAAGAGCTTGAGATCGTTGTTCACGCAGATCGGGAAGCGCGTGATATTGCTCGGTCTTTGATATGATCTTAGCGAATTCAAAAGCCTCAAACCAAAGGTTTTTGAAGCGTTGATCTTTTGTATTTAGTAACCTTCAACTGGGCTCTGAATGGTGTCTTGTTCAAAGCGGTCTTGTGAGATGACTTCCCGCGTCAGTTCAGTGATTTGGTAATTGATCTCTTCCCAGCGCTCGTTGCTAAAGCGTGGTGGAGTTTGGAGCTTTTTTCTTACTTTTTCAATTCTCTCAAGGGGTTGATCATCCCTGATTTCGAGATTGTTTAAGGCCTCTCTAAGAGAATGCACTTGGTGGCAAACAAGGGCGAGGTCAGCACCAGCCTCAAGAGCAAGTTGGATATCTGGTCCTCGGCCGTAGTGATGGATAATTGCCCCCATATCAAGATCGTCAGTGAGAATTAGGCCTTCATAGCCAAGTTGATCTCGGAGTAATGAGGTGAGGATTCTTTTGCTTAGAGAGGCTGGGTATTGAGGGTCTAAGTTTGGGAAATGCAAGTGGCATGCCATGATCGCATCAAGCTCGGGCATGAGCGCGGTATAAGGCAAGAGATCATCTTTTAGCAGGGCTTCAAGGGTGGCATCCGCAACTGGAAGATCGTGGTGGGGGTCGCTGAGGGCAAGGCCATTGCTTGGAAAGTGCTTGCCGCATGAGAGCACGTTTTGTTTGCGCATCCAGCGGTTAAATGTGCCGGCGTGATTAATGACGTCTTGAGATCCATGACCCCAGCATCGACCGCGAAGGCCATTTTTATTTTGCGGGAAATGATCGAGATCAAGGACAGGAGCAAAGTTGAGGTTGATTCCCAAAAGTTCTAATAGCTGTCCGGTAAGAGCTCCGAAGCGAGCAATTTGTCGGGGGGTTGCTTTTGAGCTAAAGGTTGAGGCGTCTGGAGGAGCAGAACTAAAATCTCTCGTACGCCAAACTCGGCCTCCTTCCTGGTCGATAGAAATCAACGGTCGATCAATGCTTAAAGAGGCAAGAGATTCAGTAAGTTCACGTATTTGTTGGGCTGACTTTAAATTACGACTAAAGAGAATATAACCTGCAGGTTCGATTTCTCGAAAGAGATCACGTTCCTCAGGCGAGAGTTCGTAGCCCTCGATTCCCACAATGAGACGATTGGCCTTCATTGGTTACCTCAGCGAAGCTTTGATAAAACCTGAGAAAATGGGGTGTGGTGAATTTGGCTTTGATTTAAACTCAGGATGGAATTGCGCAGCGATGAAGAAAGGGTGATCTTTAATCTCGATGATTTCCACCAGTCCTTCTTTCACTGATTCGGAGGCGATGATGAGTCCCGCGGATTCAAGCTGTTGGCGGTAGCTTGGGTTGAACTCATAACGATGTCGGTGTCGCTCGTGAATCGTTTCGGTTTGTCCGTAGAGTTCGAAAGACTGAGTGCCTGGAACCAATGATGATTCACAGGATCCAAGTCTCATTGAAGCTCCCATGTCCGTGATCCCTTGTTGCTCTTCTTGGAGGCTGATGACTGGATGGGGGCAGTCTTTATCAAACTCAGTTGAATTGGCCTCCTTAAGGCCGCAGACATTGCGCGCAAACTCAATGGTAGCGATTTGCATTCCTAAGCAGATTCCAAAATAGGGGATGTGCTGCTCCCGAGCATATTGAGCAGCAAGGATTTTGCCCTCTGTTCCTCGTTCTCCAAATCCCCCTGGCACGAGGATTCCATCCACTTGGCCAATGACTTCAGAAGCGCCATTTTTTTCAATATTCTCGGCATCAACTTTCACGATCTCAATGGCAGTGTCATGTTCAGCACCTGCGATTGTCAGTGATTCGTAAATTGATTTGTAGGCATCATTGAGTTCAATGTATTTGCCTACAACCCCAATCTTCGTGCGCTTTGATGGATTGACCAAGCGATCGACAAAACCTTGCCACTTGGAAAGGTCCGGGGTTTCGGATTCCAGCCCCAGAACATCTGAAACTAGTCTGTCTAATTTGTCTTTTCTGAGATCGAGAGGGCATTCATAGATGGTGTTTTCGACATCGCGAAATGCGACGACATTCTTTTTTTGGACATTACAAAACATGGCAATCTTGCGACGGTTGTCATCATCAAGATCATGCTCAGTACGGCAGATAATGATATCTGGCTGAATTCCAATCTCTCTGAGTTTCGCAACGGATTGTTGGGTTGGTTTTGTTTTAATTTCTCCGGCGGCTTTCACCATTGGAAGCAAGGTGACGTGAATGAAACAGACATTTTCATGCCCGACATCGAGAGCAAATTGGCGCAGTGCCTCTAGAAAAAGATGGCCCTCGATATCTCCCACGGTTCCTCCGATTTCGGTGATAATCACATCGGTATCCGGGTTCCGATCGGTTGCCGTTTTCAGTCTACCTTTAATTTCGTCAGTAACATGGGGAATGAACTGAACCGTTGCGCCTAGATATTTACCAGCTCTTTCGTTTTTGATGACGTTCTCAAAAACTTGACCAGAACTGAGGCTGTTGACCTGTGAGAGATTCGCGTGGGTAAAACGCTCGTAGTGGCCGAGGTCTAAATCAGTTTCGGCTCCATCATCAAGGACGTAAACCTCGCCGTGCTGATAGGGCGACATTGTTCCAGGGTCGACGTTGAGGTAAGGATCAAATTTTTGCAACAGGACTTTGAGCCCTCGATGCTCGAGGAGGGTTCCCAGAGAGGCTGCTGCTAATCCTTTTCCGAGTGAGGAAACGACGCCTCCGGTAACGAAGATATATTTCATGATGAAGTGTTAGCTAAAAGTGATTCGATGAGAGCAATCTGATCGGGAGAATCGAGTCCGATGGCTTCGTGATCGGTCAGGTGGACGCGAATTCGTGCCCCGTGCTCAAGAGCTCTGAGCTGCTCAAGCCCCTCAGCAATTTCAAGCGGTGAAGGAGGCAGAGAGACAAAGTGATTAAGAAAAGCCATCTGATATCCGTAGATCCCCAAGTGCCGGTATGTTGTGAGGCCTTGAGAGGGGGAGCGGAAAAATGGAATGGGTGATCGAGAAAAATAAAGGGCGTCTGATTGGCGATTGATGACGAGTTTAACAATATTTGGATCGGCAATGAGTGATTGATCCACCAATGGACTCGCTGCGGTCACCATCTCTAATTGCTGATCTTCTCGTAGCTGGTGAGCGAGTGAGTCGACCAGCTGCGGGTCTAGAAGTGGCTCGTCCCCCTGGATGTTGATGACATGAGTCACACCTGACAACTGACTCGCAGCTTCGGCGATTCGATCGGTCCCACTCGGATGATCGCCGCGTGTGAGGACCACTGGAGCGCCGATTTTATAACAAAAGTCAGAGATTCGATGGTCATCGGTGGCAACGAGGAGTTGGTCCAATTGACTGCAAAGTGAGGCTCGCTCGAAGACGTGTTGGAGGAGGGGCTTCCCTAGAAGTGGGTGTAGCGGCTTTCCGGGGAAGCGGGAGGAGGCCCAGCGGGCCGGAATGATTCCAACGATTTGACTCTGTTCGTTGCCGATATTTCTCCTCCTTCGACGGTTTCAAGACGCTAGTCAGAGAGCTGCAGGCTCACAAGAATAATTACCACATCGAGTAAGATAATTGTCGAAGATCGACAGAGATCAAAGAAACGGGCAGACTTTGCCCCCATGAATGAATGGTTCACTGCGCTCGATTGGGGGGTTTTGTTTGGCTATTTGGCCTTAACCACGGTTGTGGGGCATCGAATGGCGGGAAAGCAGGCCACGATTTCTGATTTTTTTGCAGGAGGAAAATCCCTTCCTTGGTGGGCGGTGAGTGGCTCGATTATTGCCACCGAGATTAGTGGGGTCACCTTTATCGGCGTGCCGGGAGGTGTGATGGCCGCCCATGGTGATTTTAGCTATATGCTCTGGGGTATTGGTTCGATTCTCGGAAGGGTGATTGTTGGTTTGTGTTTTGTGAAGGTTTTCTATGAAAAGGAAATCTACAGCCCTTACGATTATATGGGGAGGCGCATTAAACCTAAGCTAAAGACTTTAGCGACGGTTTTCTTCACGGTAGGGTCGATTTTGGGGCAGAGTGTGCGTGTCCTTGTTGCTGCGCTGCCACTCAAGGTCGTTACTGGTTTGCCTTTTGAGTGGTGTATTTTGATTATCGGAGTTTTCGCAATTGGATGGACCTTGATGGGTGGGATGCGAACAGTAATTTGGACTGATGTGATTCAGTTTGTTCTTTTTACCTTAGGTGGGCTTGTGACCCTTTTTTGGATCAGTTCCTCAATCGAGGGAGGGTGGTCAACGATATGGGATAGAGCAGGTGAATCTGGAAAAACGAAAGTATGGGATGCTCGTTTTGGGATTGGCCCCGAATTTCAGTTTACTTTTTGGGTCGCGCTTCTTGCGGTGCCATTTCAAAACCTGACCGCTTTTGGAGTTGATCAATTGAATGCTCAGCGAATGTTCTGTTGTCGAAATGCAAGTGATGCCCGAAAGGCAATTATTGCAAGTTCAGTCGGCCAGGCGTTGACCTATTTGATGTTGTTGGTCGGAGCCGCTCTTTTTGCTTTTTATTATCTTTACCCTCCAAGTGGCGCAGTTGCCTCAGAATTGGGGTTTGGAGTGCTTGAGGGCTCTAAAACGCTCGCTCAGGGAGCTGTGCCTGCGGATGGAGATCGTGTTTTTCCGATTTGGATCGTCACCGAGCTTCCGGCGGGTCTCAAAGGGCTCATCTTAGCCGGTGTCTTTGCTGCTGCGATCTCGAGTCTTGATTCGATCTTGGCAGCTTTGAGTCAAACGACAGTTTCGGTTCTGTATCATCCCGAAAATGATGCCACTTTGGATCAGCAAGAGCTTGTTCGGCAGTCGAGAAGGTGGGTGGTGGTTTGGGGTGTTGCCCTGACTCTTTTTACTCTCCTGATGGCGTTCGTGAAAGATGTCCTACAAGTGCCCATTGTGCCATTAGCATTTGGGATGACATCCTACACCATGGGGCCTCTTCTAGGGATGTTCTTATGCGCTCTGCTGGGCAAAGGGAGTTATCGAGGAATTTTGATAGGAGCAGCCATTTCTTTTCTTCTGACAATGTTTGTAAGAATGGATGTTTGGATCGTCGTGCAGCAGTTTGCTGGAGACATCGCATGGTTAGCAACTTTGCCAACATACAAGCTTGCTGAAGATGGCCAAGTGGTTGCTCTCGTGGGTTCGCACTGGATGTGGCCGCTTGGAGCGATCATGACCTTTGGCGGAGGGCTTGTAGGAGATTATTTTAGACGCAAATTAAAGGCTTCTTAAGTATCAATACCGTCACTTTTTTTTCAAAAAAACCGTGGATCGCCCGTGGAACAAAGGGGTGAAAAATTTAAAAAATAAAGAGGAAGAATTTCATTTATTTTTCTCTCTGGATTCGCGATTTCTTTCTCGCGCGGTGATGCAAATCTGCTGAATCCGAATTATATTTTTTTAGAATTTTTATTTTTTACACACACCAATGAATCACACCGGGGAAGGGTTTCAGGAGCATGATGAACACGAGAAGAATCAAGAGCAGAAAGAAGGTCAGAGTGCTGGTGTTTGGCAGCAGGTAAAAGAGAAACTCTCGGAGTATTTAAGTCCCGATGCATTTTCGAGATGGTTCAGCCATGCAGAGCTTGTCACTGAGTCGTCTGAGCCAGGGGTGATTCGTGTCCAGTCTGACATGCAGCAGATCTGGATCGAAACGAATTATCTCATTGAATTGCGTGCGGCATTTGCTGAAGGCGCTGGGATTCATTGTTCGCCCAAGGTGGTTGTCGCAGGCCAAGAAGAGTTGGTCTGTGAGGATCGCTTGCCTCAACAACAAGTGGCTCGCGGTGCCCGTCAAGCTGGTCAGGGTAAGGTGAAAGTTGCCGTTGCGGCTGAAGCGACTGGAGTTAAGGATGAGGCTTTTGAGAGAAAACTCAAAAGATTAGGAATTAACCCGGAATTTGATTTCGAGAGTTTTGTCGTTGGAGATAATAGTCAGTTTGCACATGCGGCTTGTGCAGCCGTGGCTTCCCAAGAAGGGCGGAGTTTTAATCCACTCTTTATCCATGGGCGAGCTGGTCTTGGTAAGACCCATTTGATGTCAGCAGTGGCTCAGAAGTATTTGGCCACAAATCCAAAAGCGAAAGTGGTCTTTTTGACCGCTGAGCATTTTGCAAACGAATTTATTGAGGCCGTCCGTAAAGGAAGTTTAGACACCTTCCGCAAGTCCTATCGCAGTGCTGATGTGATGTTGATTGATGATATTCAGTTTCTCGCAGGTAAAGAGCGCACCCAGGACGAGTTTTTTCACACCTTTAGCACTCTTCTCAATAGCCAAACGCAAGTGATTATCACTTGTGATCGACCAGCTCCGGAGATTCAAACCCTTGAACCTCGATTGATTAGTCGCTTTGAATCTGGGCTGACCGTTGAGTTGCAGCCTCCCGGCTTTGAAACCCGGGTCGCTATTTTAAGGCGCAAAATGATCCAGTGGAAGGTTGAGCTCGATAATTCAGTGGTCGTGCACATCGCCAATTTGATTAAAAGTAATGTCAGGCGGCTTGAAGGCGCTCTGACAAGAGTGGCGAGCTATAGTTTTTTGTCTTCGGAATCGATGACTGTCGAGCGGGTTGATGAATTACTGAGAGATTTAGTCCGTGATGAAAACTCCCAGCAGATCACCGTCGATCAGATCCAAAAAGTGGTATCAGAATACTATGATTTAAGCCTCGCGGACATGAGTAGTAGAAGGCGGCCAGCGAGCATCGCCTTTCCTAGGCAGATTGCGATGTATCTCACTCGCCAGCTCACAAAACTTTCACTTGTTGAAATTGGCGATGCATTCGGGCGTCGGGACCATGGAACCGTTATTCACGCCTGTAAAAAGGTCAAAAATGATATGGACAGCAGTCCTGAGGTGAAAGCCTCTGTGGAAAAACTGGTTTCCGCTCTACAGCGTTAATTCCTTAAGGAATCGAAAGGAAATACTTGCCAATAGATCCTTTGGTGGGCAGCCTAAGCATTGCCCACTACGGGTGTCATTTTTATGAAATTTCGGATCGCAAAGGAGGCTTTTCTCGATGGGTTGCAACAAGTGCAGCATGTGGTTAGTAGCCGAACCACACTCCCGATTTTATCAAACGTTCTTATTGAGGCAGGTGAGGGGAGCTTGCGCCTCACGACGACCGACTTAGATGTTGGAGTGAGCGGTATTGTGCCCGCGGAGATTTCAAAAGCAGGAGCGACAACTCTGCCCGTAAAACGGCTCGTCAATATCATCAGAGAGTTGCCTTCAGCAGAGATTGAGGTCTCAGTTGATTCTAAGAATGTGGCTTCGATTAAAAGTGGCCCCAGTTTTTTTAAGATTATCGGGCTTCCTGATGGAGAATTTCCACCACTTGCGGATTTTGAGGAGGCAAAGGAATATAAGATTCCCCAGTCAATTTTGCGCAGTGGTCTGAAGAAGACATCCTATGCAATCTCTACCGATGAGACTCGGTATGTTCTCAACGGGATTTTCACCTCTTTTAAAGAAGGGAAGCTTACTTTGGTAGCCACTGATGGTCGCCGTTTAGCAATGGTTGATCATGAGCTGGAGTTTCCAGCAAGCCACGAGGTTGATTTTATTATTCCAACGAAAGCAGTGCAAGAGTTGCAGAGACATCTTGGAGCCGATGGAGACCTGATTCTTCGCCTTTCGGACAATCAAGTATGCTTTGAAATCGATTCGAGTATGATTGTCAGTAAGTTGATTGAAGGGAATTATCCCAATTATCGACAGGTTATCCCAGGTGAAACAAAGGAACGCCTCACTTTAAGCCGTGAGCAACTTCTTGAAACAACACGACGGGTTTCGCTTCTTTCATCGGAAAAATCGAATTCAGTAAAGCTGAGCTTTGGTCCCAATCAGGTTGATGTGACTGCAAATAGCCCAGATATTGGAGAGGCGAATGAATCAATCGAAGTCGCCTATGATGGGGCGGATTTTGCGATTGCCTTTAACCCCGAGTTTTTGATGGCTCCTTTGAAAAGTCTCGAAGAAGATATGGTGCATCTTGATTTGATTGACGAGATGAGTCCCGGGGTTTTGAGGACTGATGATGCTTTTCTCTATGTCCTGATGCCTATGCGGGTCACCTCCTAGCGTAGGCTGACTTAGGTGTTTGCTCGGATCAGTTCTGATCACCTCTCTCATTTCTAGAAGTCTCTGATCAGGTTTTTGCTCTTTGTGACCCAGTCTCGCTGATGCCGTTTTGCTGTAAGGGTGTGTCCTACCCCAGAGCTTGTTTGGGGTGCTGGTCTCGCCCAATCAAGATCTCCGCGACTGTTTGTCGGACCCATTGTCGAGGGAGCTTTATGCGCTCACTCGTTCGACAAGTTGACGGTTTAATCTAACGGAGGTTCTCAAGATCTTGAGTTGTCTGAGAAGATGGGGATGGCTCCGGCAGGTTTTTTTACAATCAGATCGGTTCTCATTTAAGCTGAGAAAACGTCCAACATCACGGCAATTTTGGGAATGTTCTTCTTGGAGTAATCCTAGTTTCGCCAAGTTTTTGGTGATTTCTCTATTGGTCTGACTGATGTCTCCAAAGCTCTCTTGGATCTCTACTTCGGTGGAGTTATTACCAGCTTGTGTGGTGCTTTTGAGTTGGGTGAGTACGACATCTTTTGCGTCAATTTGGAGGTCAATCTGTTCTAATTTCTCCTTTGTCTGCTCGAATTGCGTCTTGAGATTTGCCAGTGAGCTACGGCATTGGTCAATCTCTTCATTTGATTCTGACCCTTCCTCCAAAAGAACTTTGGTTTTTGTGCTCAGCGCCTTGTGTTGACGCTTAATCACCTGGGCCTCAAACATGATTTCATCACGTGTTTGATTGAGTTGATTGATCGCCTCATGCAGGGATTGACGCTTTCGGGAGAATTCATCTTCAGTATCCGTCGACTGATTGGTAAGCTGGAGTCGGCGCTTTTGAGCGGTTTCGAGATTTTGTTCTAAGTTGCTGATTGTTTGTTTAATGGCTTCTTGTTCACGCTCTAGTCTACGAATTGTCCAATACTCGACAGAGAGTTCTTCAATGTCCTCTGCATGGGACCAACATGATGCACCAAGAATTTCTTCACCGTCTTGAAGGAGGTGCATTTCGGTAGAAATGTCTGTCAGTCGTTTGTTCTTTCGAATACAGCCAAATGATTGCAGCAAAAGGGCGATTCCATAACGAACGTGAGTCATCTCAAGCGAGTTATTTTTTGAGATTTTTTTGAAGATCAGCAATGACAGAGAAGTCTTCGAGAGTTGTGATGTTCCCAGAGACTTCACCCGTGGCAACCAGCTCCTTAAGCAGGCGTCTCATGATTTTACCTGAGCGTGTTTTTGGAAGGCTTGGTGTGAAATAGATTTCATCGGGTTTTGCAATGGCTCCAATGACTTTGCCGACGTGATTGCGAAGCTCGGCTGCCAAGGCGTCCGAGGTTTTCACTCCGCTTTTGACGGTCACAAAGGCGACAACTCCTTGCCCCTTGATTTCGTGAGGTCGACCTACGACAGCAGATTCGGCAACAACTTTATGTTCAACGAGAGCGCTTTCGACTTCTGCTGTTCCTAGCCGGTGCCCCGCAACATTGAGGACGTCATCAAGTCGCCCAACAATCCAGAAGTTTCCTTGTTTGTCAGTGCGGGCTCCATCTCCGGCAGTGTACAAGCCCTCGTAGTCCTTCCAGTAGGTATCACGAAAACGTTTTTTATCACCGTAAATCGTGCGAAGCATTGAGGGCCATGGCTTTCTGATCACTAGTTTTCCGCCCTCGTTTGCTCCGCATTCCTCGCCAGTTTCATCTAAAATGGCAGCATCAACCCCAAAGAATGGAAGGGTTGCTGTTCCGGGCTTGGTTGGAGTGCACCCTGGAAGTGGGGAAATCATAATTGCCCCTGTTTCAGTCTGCCACCAAGTATCAACGATTGGGCAGCGACCGCCTCCAATCTTCTCATGATACCACATCCAAGCCTCAGGGTTAATGGGTTCACCAACCGTTCCAAGGAGGCGCAGGGACGAGAGATCACGAGATTCGGGAAACCGATCGCCGGCTTTGATAAATGCTCTAATTGCGGTGGGTGCGGTATAAAAAATGGTGACGGAATACTTCTCAACAATATCCCAAAAGCGTCCAAAATCCGGATAGTTGGGTGCTCCTTCATACATGACCTGAGTCACTCCATTAGCAAGGGGCCCGTAGGCGATGTATGAGTGCCCGGTAATCCAACCGACGTCTGCCGTGCACCAGTAGACGTCGTCATCCTGCATATCGAAAATATATTTGCAGGTGCTGTAGGTTCCTGTGAGATACCCTCCCGACGTGTGAAGAATGCCTTTCGGTTTACCGGTAGAGCCTGAGGTGTAGAGAATGAAGAGGGGGTGTTCGCTATCAAAGGCTTTGGCTTCGTGGGTGAAGGATGCCTTCTTGGCTTCCTCGTGCCACCAGACGTCTCGCCCTCGTTTCATGGGTGTTTTTTCACCAATGCGCTGATGAACGATGACTGTTTCAATCCCCTTATATTTTTTGAGGGCGGCATCAACATTTGCCTTGAGAGGCACGATGCTTCCACGGCGATATCCGCCATCTGCGGTAATCATGGCCTTGGCTTTGCAATCCTCAAGGCGATCAACAATGGAATCGGCCGAGAAACCTCCAAAAATGACGGAATGAACGGCGCCAATTCTCGCGCAAGCAAGCATTGCGATGACTGCTTCAGGAGTCATCGGCATGTAGATCATGACCCGATCTTTAGGTTTAATTCCTTTAGAAATAAGAACGTTTGCAAAATTACAAACTTCCCGGTGCAACTGGCGGTAGGTGAGAGTGCGGCTTTCTCCTGGTTCACCTTCCCAAATGATCGCGGCCTTATTGGCGCGCCCATTGCTTAGATGTTGGTCAACACAGCTCTCACAAACATTTAGTTTTCCACCAACAAACCATTTGGCGTAGGGTGCTTTCCAGTCGAGCACTTTGGTCCATTTTTTTTGCCAGCTGAGCTCCTTTGCTTCGCGAGCCCAAAAGACTGCCGGCTTATCGATCGACTCGCGATACATCTTCTTGTATTGTGCCAGGCTTTTGATTCTGGCTTTTTTAGAAAAGTCCTTTGATGGCTTAAAACTCCGGTCTTCGCTTAAGTGGCTTTCGATACTGTTACTCATGGATCGTGCTGTAAAAAATGAACTTGTGGGACGTTATCAACGACGAGGGCAGTCAACAATTCCAGATTCAAAAAGAATGAGTCTTAAATCGACTTAGAAGACTGAGCGAGAAGTGCTTCTCGTTCGTGTTTTTCTAAAAGTCGCCATTTTCCTGGCTTGAGATTATCCAAGTTGAGCTCGCCAATACGGACTCTCACAAGCCGTTTGACTCGATGGCCCACGGCTTGGAGCATGTAGCGAATCTGTCTCTTAAGTCCGGTATTTAAAACCATTTCCATCCGTCGTGAGGAGATTCTTTTGACAGAAACTGCTCGGCATTTTCCAACTTCGGTAAAGACGCCCTTTTCTAGCTCGGTCAGGATTACGTTTTCAAAAGCGTTTTCGGTGGTGACGTGATAGATTTTTTTGACGCTATGACTCGGGTGGGTCAACGCTTGGGTGAGTTCACCATCGTTGCTCAATATTAAGAGGCCTTCGGAATCCTTGTCTAACCTGCCCACGTGAGCAAGATGTTGAAAACGCCCAGGTAGCAGATCGTAAATGGTCGCTCGGTGATTTTCATCTTTTCTGGTGCAAACTAACCCAGCTGGTTTGTGCATCACAATGGATTGAAGCATCAGTGGTTCAATCCGTTTTCCTGAAGCTTTGATTTGATCTCCAACTTGAACCCGGTAAGCCGGAGAAAGGCAAGGTTGGCCATTGATCGTCACTTCGCCCTGCTGAACAAGTTGATCGCAGGCTCGGCGGGAGCCAACTCCGGCAGAGGCTAGATACTTATTGAGTCGAATTCCTGAGGAAAGTGGATCGGGGGAGGTGTTTGACATATGCAAATCTGGGCAAAAAGAAACGGAGCCTCGTGAAGGCTCCGCTAGAGAGGATTCTTAGAGGGTATCCTTGGCGGAGCAATTAGCCCTCAGCCTTTGTCTTTGGAAGGCCAATGGCGCTTTGTCCCTCTTTCCATTCTCCACGCTCTTTCATCACCTTGACGCGTTCGAATCGCTTCATGACTGAGCGCTTGCCGGTTGCGCCACCTTTACGTTTGAGAGAGTTGTGCTTTGACATTGGATCAGGAAAATAAGTTGAGGGCGCGGAACCTAGGAGGGTGGAATGAGTTTGGCAAGGATGAAGTTGCGAAAATACTTAACGAAATCAAAAGATCTGATTTACGCCTCGCCACTGGCATTTGCTGAGGATATTTCCTATTTTGCATTGAGCAACACGGCAGACAGCGAAATCCTTAGGCTGGAATACGAGACACCTCGTTTCCTCCAGTCTCTTTTTGCTCATGATGAGAGGCAACTGGCTTATCTTGAGCAGCATGCGAAGGTGCAAATTGTGACGCGCGAGGGATGGCTGACTGCGGAGGGAGGGGCTCAGGGGCGCTTTATTGTCGAGGCTGTCTTTCGTGATCTTGAAAATGCCCGCAGAAATGGAGGG
>Ga0181566_10003544_pt1 | contig 12822 bp, 11 predicted proteins | sample 101ome_15_FD_133762 | JGI IMG/M metagenome (GOLD analysis project Ga0181566, IMG submission 133762) | Coastal salt marsh microbial communities from the Groves Creek Marsh, Skidaway Island, Georgia - 101402AT metaG (megahit assembly) | ecosystem: Environmental > Aquatic > Marine > Intertidal... | reverse complement strand
CATTTCGTCAATTTGCGCACTGACCGCCCTTTTATCGCCGTCTTCCAATTCATCGAAATTCGGTTCCTTTTTCACATTTACCATCCATGCACCTTTTTGACGCTTGATATACTCCAAAGGTAAATTCAATGCGGTCGATAACGCACCCGCTATTTGCGCCTGGCCCTCGATTGTAATAAATTCCCAATATTGATTCAGCTTATACAAAGGGTCACCGCACACTTTCATTTGCTCGAAAAAATTCGCCTTTAAAGACGCCAACGTTAATACGTAGACCTTCTTACGCGATTTCATTCCCTCGGCAATCGCAATCGACGAACATGTTTTTCCCGATCCAAGACCGTGATACAAGAGCAAACCTCGATATGGAGTAAACAAATTCAAATAATCACGGACAACTTGCTGATGAACCAACAACCGGAATTGTTTGTTTGCATCATTTCCACCGTCTTCGCAACTTGCTTTGCGTGTATCGTCTGTTAACATCTTTTTATATTTCGAAAACATAGGAACGAGCTTTTGTATATACTTTTTACGATTTGCCAAGTAATAAGATGACACACGAACTTTGTGCGGTTCGCTGCGTTTTGGTGACAAATTCAGAATGCGATCATCCATTAGGTTCTCCTTACGCAGGTCCGTCTTTCCATATGTTTTCACATCACCCTTCTTTTTCCGGTTCACGATTACGACCGATGATTCTTTAGGCGTTTCTGTTTTTTCCAATTTTTCAGGTTCTTCTATTTCTTCGTCCATCGTCAACCCTTGTTTAGGCATTTTTTCCGACTTTTCCTTTTCGGCGGCTTCGACAGAACCTTCTTTAGGCATTTCTTTTTCCTCCTCTTCATCTACTATTTCTAATGATGTTTCTAGATTTTCCACTGCATCTTCATCAGCCTTTTTAACAACTTTCCTTTCATCTGGTTCTTGGATACTTTGTAATAATTTGTTTTGCGCTTCTTTGTCCATTTGACTTTCCGTTTGTTTTCGTTTAACGCCAAGCACATGTGCTTTTTTCAGATTTTCTACGACCTCATTATAATGGTAATTCGCGATAAGTGCGTTTTTAACAATGGATTTGCGGGTTCTTTTATGGCCTTCCTCTAAACCTTGGTTTGTGTTGTCGGATTCTTTAGGCATTTCTCCTGCATGTTCAATTATTTTTACAATAACACCATTCTCTTGGGTATTATTCGGTACTCCTTTGTATTGCAATGCGTCTAAATCGAATCTTGCGTTTTTAACTGATTCCATAAGTATTATATAATACCGTCATAAATTTCCAAGCGTTTTACCAAATTAATTATCTCGGTTAAATAATAATGAACTTACCTTTCTTTGTATTTTTGTTTGTGATTCCATTTGTCGGTTGTTACCGAAATTTTAGCACAAATACACAGTGTCATGAGACACCGATGATTCAGCTAACCACGTCGAATTTGTTATTGTTAAAGGGCGAAGTAGACGAAAAATCGGTGCAGAAATTCTTGGTCGACTTACATAAGAAAAACCGTAAAGACAAGCTCGTTTTGTTTTTGGATACAAACGGCGGTTCAGTCGATCAAGGAAACCTCATTGTAAATGAGGTCCAGAAATACAATATTGCGTGCATTGCCCAAAAAGCATATAGCATGGGGTTCGTGATTTTGCAAGCATGTAGAGAACGATATATTACGCCTTATGGAAAGATCATGCAGCATCAAATATCATATGGCATTGGAAATGAAAAGGCAAAAGTTGAAAGCTACGTTGATTTGATTAAACAAGTAGAGGAAAACCTGGCTTCAATGCAGGCATCGAAAATCGGCATATCACTCGACGAATTCCGATTGAGAACGTATAATGATTGGTGGATGTTTGGAGAAAATGCTGTTGTGCAAAACTGCGTCGACGGGGTCGTCAATGTAGAATGCAGTGATCGTCTAGTGAAATCGAATTATACCATGGCGCATTATAATATGGATTATGTTTATTCGCAATGTCCGTTGATTCCGGAACCCTTGGAAGTCAAAAAAAATGGGAAAAGCGTAATGGACTTTATTTTTGTATAACGTCAAAAGTATGTTTTGAGGTTAAACCCTTGTATATTAATAATTTTGTAAACAGCGTGCTGCACTTTCACATGCAATTTGTTCCGCCTTTTTCTTGATTTTGTGCGATCCATTGCCTAACAAGATGAGCACTTTATTGTGCACAGACATGTGCTGGTGAATTTCCCCGAAATTGTGGAATTCCTTAATATGTATTGCATCCAATTTGGAAACCGAATGAAAGGGTTGCCCTAAACATAAGTAAACACCCATATTATATCCCATGTCGACATTGTGTTCTTCTACTTCCATATAATCCGGTGTAATTTTGAACTCCTTTTGAATAATGACTTGCAATATGTTCTTGAAATTATCGTCGTTACGAATGAGTTGTATCCAATCAACGTGTTTTTCAAATACTTGTTCTACAAACACTTGTACCATCTGAAATCCGGGACCAGTTAAGAAGACATTCTCAAACCATCCATGCTCGTCATGAACATCGATTTTATTGAAATCCAGAAACATTGCTCCAATAAATGCTTCAAACAAGCATCCGAGTTTTTTTAAATTCGTACGGATTTGTTTTTGTTCTGCGTTTTTTGATAATATAATCCATTTATGCAAACCCATTTCATAAGCAATACGTCCAATCGATTCATTTTTCACAAGAGCAATCTTCTTTTCGGTCATGAAGCCTTCGTTTTCTTTAGGAAAACGTCGATACAAGATATATTTAGTAATACATTCCAAAACGCCGTCGCCCAGAAACTCCAAACGTTCATTTGATTTTGTATGTAGTGGTAAACAATTGCCAGGTTTAGGAACAATAATCACATTGTTTTGCTCGTTTTCTAAATCCGGGCGTTTCAAATACGATCGATGAATAAAAGCTCGTTTGTATAATTCGAAATTATGTATCGATGCACCAATACCGTATTTAGTCAATATATTTTGCACCTCGTTTTGTGAAATAGCAATATTTAGGGGATTATAAGGGTCAAATAAATAGGTTTCGACGCCTTCTTCATTCTTTTCGATACGAATGTCTTCTTCGACCACTTGCTTCGTTTGGGTTTTCATGTTATTCATCAAATAAAATGAAAGTCCTATTCTAAATATAAAACAGATTTGTTTAAATAGATATTATTTCTTCTTTACAATCAATTTTTTGTCTTGCCATACTATATAATATGGCTCTAACTGCAAAGGCAATGACTTCCGCTAATGGATACAGAACCGGTTCCACTGCTACTACTAACCAAAACCAAGGTGGTGGTAATGCGAAAGCTGGTCTTATTCCTACCAAGAATGTTCCACACTGGAGATGGATTCACATGGCAACTGCTCAAACACGCAACACTCTTCCTAACTTCGGTAATCCTGTTGTATTCGGTTTGAAGCACACTGTTAATCCTTGTGTTCAACAATCTCGTCCTGTTGGTTCTCGTCCTCAATTCAACACATACTTCCTTACTGGTAACCAATGTTGCCGTTACTCTTGTACTAATTCCGGTTCTAGCAATCCACTACCACTAAATCCACTACCACTAAGTTATCTTTAAATTCAATAAATTAATTATTAAAAGGACTTAATTAATAATGGAGTTATCCATTATTAATGCAAATTGTCTTGGACGAACGTGAAGTCCAATTGATTCAGCGATTTCATGAGTTAGTTCCACACATAGATTCGATTACAACGAGCCGCCAAATGCTTCCTTTAGGCGATGTTTTGATCCAACACAACGAAAAGGATTTGTTTTTGATTGAACGAAAAACGCTAAGTGATCTAATTGCATCCATTAAAGATGGACGTTATGAGGAACAATCGTATCGTTTTTGTCATTCCGTTCCAATTGAACGTCATCATATTATTTATATTTTAGAGGGTCCAATGAGTCAGCTCAAAACACCACAAGAAAAGAAAATGGTTTATTCTTCTATTATACGAATGCACGCTTTTAAGGGATTTACTGTGTTTCGCAGTTCAAGTGTCTTGGAAACATGTGATTATATTCTTAGTTTATGTGATAAAACCCTTCGTGAATTCCAAAAAGCAACTCCCTTGTGGAGCTTTCAAAACCCGAATGTCCAAGAGCAAGACTATTGTTCGGTTATTAAAAAGGTCAAAAAAGACAATATCACCAAGGAAAACATTGATGAGATTCTGTTATGTCAAATACCCAGTGTCAATAACGTTTCTGCGAAAGCCGTCTTGGAAAAATTCGGATCACTTTATTTATTAATGAACGAAATCCGAAAAGACGTTACGTGTTTAAACGGACTCGTTATCGAATCCAAGGGAAAAACACGTAGGCTCGCCAAAAATGTGATTCAAAACATTGTCCACTTTCTCGGCAATTAAACGGTTCGGATTTCCACTTCATCTCCTTTATACTTACCGGCTTTCACAGCATCCTCGCTATATTGAACGCCGCCCCAATTTGCGCTCATTGCATCAGCAGCTCCTCCACTTGATTGAGGATTTGATTGACTAGAGTTAGCAGCAACAATCGTCGATTGCTGGTGTTTTGGCAACTCATTTGGCTTTTGTAATTGATTTTGAGGTAGTTTGCTGGGCTCTTGCTGGTCGATTATTGACAATGGTTTGGGTGCGGTCATCGAAATTTCCGATTCTTTATAGTCACCTTCTTTCAATTTATCATTGGTGAAAACAGCGCCGCCCCAATTTGTATCCATTGCATTTGCACTAAGCCCAGAAGGAAATTCTGTTTTTGTGGAATGATGAATCTCGTCTAGTATTGTGTATTTTCCGATATATTGGTCACTCGGATCAAAACCATAATGTCCCTTTGGATTTAAATCGCGATTTGCATCTAAATAAGGGACCAATGGAGGATGTTGTTTCTTTACCACAGGTAATCGAGGTGCTTCATTCAACGCAAATTTTGCTTGATATGGCAATGGCATATTATACATGGGACATGGACGATAAGGTTCAACCGGAATAATTGGTTGTCTCGATTGCACAATAGTGTTTTGAGGAGCCCTTTGTTGGAAATAATCGGAAATGGTATTAATGCTTGACAAATCCAATTTATCTAAAGTTCCTCGTGATGTGTCTTTTTTGAGTTCCAAAACGGGACATTTCATATTTGTTTCTTTTCTTCTGTTTTCGGTATAGATTACGTATTCGTCTAAAGTATCGAAATAAAGAGGGTTCTTTCCAGGGACCTTTGGCATGTTTTCATTTAATAACATAATCTTTCCATCCTTTTCTGTCAAAAGTGTGGGACAAGATTCTGTGTTGTCTTTAGGAGGTGCAACTTCCTCTTCCTTCGGACTTACAGATACTTCTTTTACTTCTTCCTTGGGAGTTACAGAAACTTTTTTTACTTCTTCTTTGGGAGTTACAGAAACTTCTTCTTCTTCTTCTTCGGGAATGTGCATATCCATGATCATTTTATAACCCGTATCAAATTCACTTCCAATATGTTTCACAAAAAAATGGTTATGTATGTTTTGAACAAAAGGAGGCATCATTTCAATTCCTTGATCGAAAAACATACAAACATAATAAACAACTACTAAACACAATATAATTATTATCATAATTCCAAGAGAATTCCATAATGACGAAAATTCCAATTTCATTTTTGTATATATTTGCGTTATACAAAAATGTTTTCTAATAATACTTTATATGCCAAAGAAACAAAATTTACATATTGGTCGGATCCATGCAGACTGGTGTGGACATTGTGTTAGTCTTAAAAAAGAATGGGAAACAATGAAACACAACATCCAACACGCATTTGGTCGCTCTATTAAAAACGTAGATCTTGAATATTACGATTTCGAAGACAGTGAAGCACGCAAACAAAAAGGACAGTTTATCGAAAACGAACTAAAAGATTACAACATGAAATTTCTGCCAAACAGCGAGGAAAAAGTCGCTTTACAAGGCGGATTTCCAACTCTTTTTAAATTACTAGACGGGAAACTCGAATATTTTGAAGGCAATCGCCAAGCAAATGACATGATGTCTTGGTATTTACAAGGAACCAAACAAAAAGGCGGCAAACGATCCAGAAAAAAACGCGTAAAATCAAAGAAAAATAAAAAACGGTTTAATCGCTCAACACGCAAAACGAACCTTTTTAGGTGGTTTTAAATCAGATGGTTCATAATCCCTTCCCGCAACACGACTTAAACAATGGTTCAGTGTATCCGATTCAGAAGCCATAAATGGTGGACTGTTTACTTTCATACAATAATCAAATGCGTTTTTCGGATTACTAAAAAAAGGAACCGCGTTGGCATAACCCTCTTTTTGGTTAAATGCTAAATCCAACACCATTAATACAAATAAAAAGATACATGTGCGCACAAAAGCATCTACATAACTATTATTTACTGGCAACTTAAAAAACAATTTATTGTTTACTAAATAGGCCAATAAGAAAACGACTAAAAACTTGATCACGTTCATTATATATATAATACATACAAAATTGAAGATTTATGAAAAGACAACATGTTTTCATAAACCAAATAAACACAATTATTATAATAGAGTATGTCGAAAAAAGTAATCAAAAAAGTGGTGCAAGGGAAATCCTTCAAACTCATCGATTTCCGCGTTTATGACAAACGCGACGAAGATGAAGACGAAAATGGACAATTCAGTTCGTCTTTTGCCATTCAAATGTTTGGAATCAACGAAGCCGGGGAAACGGCAAGTATTACATTGGAAAACTACCAGCCGTTCTTTTATGTCCGCGTAGGTAACCATTGGGACGAAGGAAGCGCACAAGAACTTCTTTATGACATCCGTCGCAAATTATATGGTCATTTTGCCAAAGGAATATTGAAAGCCGAACTCGTTGAATACAACAAATTATACGGCTTTTCCGCCGGAAACAAAGATAAATTTGTCAAACTAACCTTCAAAAACACCTCTTCTATGAACAAAACCAAGTCTTTATGGTATCGCTATTTAACAGAAAAAGAAAAAATCAAAAAGAATACCACGAATTACCGGGTGTTTAAAGGATATGAATTCAATCACAGTTTTCTCGAATTATATGAAAGCAATATCCCACCCCTTTTGCGTTATTTCCATATACATAATATCAGCCCATCTGGATGGGTCCTTATAAAAACGACTAAAGCATCTACTCCAGACGTATGCTCGACCACTTGTAAATACGAATATATATGTAAAACATCGCATATGAAACCGCTACCCGATAAGGAGACCATTGTTCCTTATAAGATCTGTAGTTTTGATATTGAAGCCAGCAGTAGTCACGGCGATTTCCCGTTGCCCGTTAAAACCTATAAACGGTTGGCAATGAACATTGTCGATGTCTTTATGCGAATGAAACAAACACAAAACATCACAATGGCCCAAGGCCAGAATCTCTTAAAACGTTGTATTAACACGGCGTTTGGTCACGACAAACTAGAAGACGTCGATCTCATTTATACGAAAACGATCCCTGCAAAAACCGATTTGCAAAAGAAAATCCAGAAATTCCTCAAAACACAATTATCGGAAATAAATAAATTGAGCAACGATGACGACGACGAAATCGAAGCCAAGTTGACTTTGGAGGAAAACTTCGAAAAATACAAGGAAAGTGTAGACGTGAGCGGAAATGGCGACGGGGAAATCGACGAAAGCCGGTTTGGATACGCCGAAGAAGTGCAACAATCCAATAATAATTTCGATGTTTCGAGAAAGAGGAAAAAAGAGGAACACGGTGAAGGAGAAACGATTGCATCGTTGTTGCTAAATGACCAGCAAACCCGTGAAGTGAAAATCAACGAAATCAATACGTTATTGTGTAAGTTGTTTCCCCAAGTAGAAGGTGATAAAGTAACGTTTATAGGATCCACTTTCATGAAATACGGCGAAAAAGAACCGTATTTGAATCATTGCGTTGTATTAAATGGCTGTGATGACATTGAAAACGCGGAAATCGAAACGACCACTACGGAAGAAGAGCTATTGTTGAAATGGCGGGATTTAATCCAACGCGAAGACCCCGATGTCATTATCGGATACAATATATTTGGTTTTGATTATGAGTTCATGTTTCGCAGATCACAAGAGCTCCATTGCGAATCGGAGTTTCTTAAACTGTCTCGTATGGCAGATGAAACGTGTGCCAAAGTAAATAATGAGACGGGTGCGTATAACATCGAAAATACGAAAATTGTATTGGCAACTGGCGAATATGATCTGAAATATTACGGATTAATCGGCCGTTTGCAAATCGACATGTATACCTATTTCCGGCGTGATTTCAATCTGGCTTCCTACAAACTGGATGATGTGGCGAGTCAATACATTAGCGATTCCATTAAAAAAGTCGTCAATGATGATCACGCTACACTCGGACCCGTTACAATGCTTTGTAGTAAGAATCTGGTTGGATTGCACAAGGACGATTTCATTCACATCGAGCTCAGTGGATTTACATCGGATTATTATCAAGATGGCAAGAAATTCAAGGTGTTGGACATTGAGAAAAACAAGGAATTGTCCAATTCAAATGTATATAATGTGATTTATATTGAGCAAATTCCAGAAATCGAAAGCGCCGGAAAAAGTCTTAAATGGGGCATGGCGAAAGACCATGTTACACCACAAGACATTTTCCGACTCACCAAAGGATCAAACAGCGATCGTGCGATCGTAGCGAAATATTGTATTCAAGATTGTAACCTCGTTCATCATTTAATGACCAAAATCGACGTATTAACGGGCTATGTGGAAATGTCGCGTATTTGCAGTGTCCCCATTTCCTTCTTGGTGTTTCGCGGACAAGGCATTAAATTGACGAGTTATGTGGCGAAAAAATGCCGAGAGAAAAACACACTCATGCCCGATTTGGAAAAATCCGGTGCAAATGACGGCTATGAAGGTGCCATTGTTCTTCCTCCAAAGTGTAATATGTATATGGACAATCCGGTGGCGTGTGTGGATTATGCTTCACTGTACCCGTCATCGATGATCAGTCAAAACTATAGTCATGATTCGAAAGTATGGACCAAAGAATACGATTTAGAGGGAAACTTAGTCGAAGTAACGGGTGAGAAAAATCGAAAGGGAGAATTCATATACGACAATTTGCCCGATTACGGTTATATTGACATTGAATTCGATACGTATAAGTATACGCGTAAAACACCTACTTCGCGTGCGGAAAAGGTGATTTCCGGAAAGAAGATTTGCCGCTGGGCACAATTACCGGATAATCAAAAATCGATTATGCCCTCTATTTTGGAGGAACTATTAAAAGCGCGAAAAGACACGCGTAAATTGATTAAAACAGAGCCCGATCCGTTTATGCAAAATATATTGGATAAACGCCAGCTCGGTTATAAAGTAACGGCGAATTCGTTGTATGGTCAATGTGGTGCTAAAACATCGACGTTTTATGAAAAAGATGTGGCGGCATCCACGACAGCTACCGGACGCATGATGATTATTTATGCAAAGCGTATGATCGAAGAAGTATATGGAAATCGCATATGTGAAACCAAATACGGAACAGCGCGAACACGTGCCGAATATATTTACGGCGATACGGATTCGGTGTTCTTTACCTTGAATTTGGAAGACGCGGAAACCGGAGAAAAGATCCGCGGCCAGCGTGCGCTCGAAATGACCATCGAATTGGGACAAGAAATCGGTAACTTTTGTTCTAGTTTCTTAAAAGCCCCGCAATTTTTAGAATATGAAAAGACGCTCATGCCGTTTATCCTCTTATCAAAGAAGCGGTATGTGGGTATGCTTTACGAGGAAGATCCGAATGTGGGTCACATGAAATTTATGGGACTTTCCTTAAAACGCCGTGATTCGTGCGACTATTTAAAAGACACGTATGGAGGTATATTGAACATATTGATGAAAGAAAACAATATATTGAAAGCCACGGAGTTTTTAGGAAACAGTTTGCAACAACTCATCGACGGCAATGTGTCGATGGAAAAACTGGCCATTACGAAAGCCTTGCGTAGTGATTACAAAAATCCCATGCAAATCGGTCATTGGGTATTGGCGGAACGTATTGGAAAACGCGATCCGGGAAATAAACCGAAACCGGGTGATCGCATGAAATTCGTGTTTGTAGAAAACAATGAAAAGAAGGCTCTTATGGGTGATAAGATCGAAACACCCGATTATATTATTAATAACGGTTTGAAGATCGATTATGCGCATTATATTACGAACCAGTTGATGAAACCTTTGCAACAACTCTTTGGCCTTGCACTGGAGCAAATCTATGAATTACAGCGGAAATCGGGTGCATTGAAAAACGTGCGTAAAGAATACGACAAATACGCAAAAGAAGAACACAATTTGGAATTGCTTATGAAAAAACGGGAAAAATACAGTTCGGCGAAAATCAAAACGCTATTGTTTGAAAAATATTTGACGAAAATTAACCACCAACGTAATGGATTACAATCGATTACGACGTTCTTTTCCCGTTAACCACCGTTTCGAATTACTCAATCAAAACTAAATACAGTTCCATGATATATCCAAGTGTTAAAAAGACGGAGCCAAATAAAATTGCATAAAACATTGTTCCGTATTTTGATCGGGAATCTGTAACAAGATTAAATATCATTGCCATTCCATAACTAATAATATACAATGAAAACGCAATTGCCATAATTGTAGTACTATATTGTTGTATAAATACCGACATCCCAAGAAGGAAATGACTGAATATGATTAACAAACCGTCGATTTCAATATGATTTATATGCGGTTTTTTTACTAAAGCACGATAAAATGTAAACATATGATATTTCTCGTCTGGAAATACAAGACTTAATGCGCCGTAAATAACCACTAAAATATTGTATAATTCGAATTTTTTTACACTCTGTATTTTATGAAATAAATTTCCCGTGTGCATGGAAGTAAACTCATCTAAATATACGGATGCTATGCCAAAAAAAGATACGCAAAACAATATATTCTTTATTAAACCCATGGGATTTTTATAAGTATACAGGAATGAAGCAACCGCAATCATAGCAAAAACGAAGTATCCGAGTGCATTAAATAATGACGCAAGGCGATGTAAAAAATAATCGAGCATTTGTTCTTTTGTATCATTGAGATTATTTACGTTTTGCAATTCAATTACATTCAAATCATCTATTAACACCATTATATATTTAGTAAATATTTTCTTGCGTTACTATATAATGTCTGCGTGGACTGATCTAGTCAATAAAACTTACAACGAAAACAAACACAAACAAGGTTATTTCCTTAAACATGCTTTAAAGGATGCTAAGAAAGTATATAATTCCGTTTCGAGCGATGTTAAAAAAGTAATTGAAAAGAACCCAACAGGAAAACCCAAAAAAAATCCCAAAAGAAAAATGAGAAAAACACAAAGGAAAAAATAATGTGATTGTAGTATATAAAATGAAGACTTGTTCGATGCGCTTTCGCTACTATAATTATACACCGCCCGTATTTCACGCAGCTGCAAAACCAAAATATTATTCCAATGTATCCATGGTTTTCTATAAACCGCACAGTTTAGCGTCTGGAGGACACGGAACTGTCGTCAATTCTCGAGCAGTTGCACGTCGCACATAAAATTGATTTTTCCATTTAGGCAAAAATCAATTTATCTTTTTATAATAAAATGAGCAAACCGTTGATCTTATCTTTAGAGGGAAACATTGGTGCTGGTAAAAGTACATTACTAAATGAGTTACAGAAGTATTATGCTAACAACAAAGAAGTAGTGTTTATGCGTGAACCAGTTGAATTATGGGAAAATATTCAAGACAAGGAAGGAAACAATATGTTGGCGAAATTCTACAGCGATTCAGTCAAATATTCCTTTTCTTTTCAGATCATGGCTTATACAACCCGTCTACATATGCTAAAAAAAACATTGCGCGAAAATCCTTCTTGTAAAATATTGATATGTGAACGGTCTTTAGAAGCCGACAAGCATATTTTCGCTAAAATGCTACATGACGACGGTTTGATCGAAGATGTGAATTATCAGATTTACCAAGCCTACTTTTCAGAATACGAAGAAATGTTTCAACTAAATGGATTGGTTTATGTCCGCGCGGAACCGGATATTTGCTATCAACGCGTTTGCAAACGCAATCGCAATGGCGAAGACTCTATACAACTCGATTATTTACAAAAATGCCATCATTACCATGAAAAATGGTTAGAAAACGCCGATATTCATATTTTATTATTAGATGTAAACAAAAATGTATGTTTAGAGGAGTCGAATATGGATAAAGGTATGTATGCGTGGATTAAACAAGTCGAAGCATTTATAAAAAAATTACAATATAATAATTCATGTTTCGCACTAACAAATGCATAAACGATTTATGTTCATAATATTCTTTATAATATTATTAATTAACTGTTAGCATAGGGGGTAAGGGACCTTTTAGATGTAGTTTTTCTAGTATTGAGTGGATTGTGACCGAATGTATTAGCAATCAGAAGCTCATTTTTAACATTTTCATCATTTTCATTTTCATCATTTTCAACATTTTTTCCATTTTCATTTTTATCTAATAATGGATTAGGCACGAACACTGATGGGTCTTGATGACGGAAATTATTTTTTATTTCTCCGTTATTATAGGTGTCGGCTATGTCGGACTCTAACTTTGGATCTGTTTTATCCCCTAACTCTTCACCTGTTGCACCTCTAGACCTAGCCTTCTGCTTAATGGCTGCAATATTATCTTTCTCTTTACTAGTAGTCGTGATTTGTATCACGTGGAGTATTATCGCTTT
>Ga0181566_10003542_pt1 | contig 12824 bp, 15 predicted proteins | sample 101ome_15_FD_133762 | JGI IMG/M metagenome (GOLD analysis project Ga0181566, IMG submission 133762) | Coastal salt marsh microbial communities from the Groves Creek Marsh, Skidaway Island, Georgia - 101402AT metaG (megahit assembly) | ecosystem: Environmental > Aquatic > Marine > Intertidal... | reverse complement strand
TAATTGGCAATAGTAGCTCAGGGATCCTTGAGGCACCTAGCCTTGGAGTGGTTTCTATCAATATAGGCTCCAGACAAACAGGTAGATTACGGTCTCGAACAGTGATTGATGTGCCTGTCGCATCTGCTGAATCTATCGATCAAGCTATCGCTAGTGTTGCTAGCGAGCAAAATACTGGTTCCGACAAACAGTATGGTGATGGTGATAGCAGTTCGAAAATAGTGACTGTATTGAATGATTTAGTGATAGATGACAAGCTAATAAACAAGTTTCTAGTGGAGTGAAATTATGGCTATTATAGTTAAAGAACATATAAGTTTATTTGATGCCGTGGAGCAAATGCAGAAAGAAAAATCGCGGTTAATTTTTGTTGTCGATCATAGTGATAGATTGGTAGGTGTTGTATCTCAGGGCGACCTATTAAAAATTCCTAATCTTTCCGCATCTATAAATTCATGTATGGAAATGAATCCTGTGTACCTTTTTGATAAAGATAGATCGAGAGCGTTGGAAGTGATGAAACAGTATAAATTTTCAGAGATTCCAATTATAAGCGAGGAGTTTACGATTCTCGATGTGGTAACCATTTGGGAATTAGTTTGATTTATGAAAGATTATAGGTCCATTTTTTTAAATATTATCGAGACCAGATACTACAAGCGTTGGGTAGCCGCACTTATTCGAGAATACTCTTCTGCGATCTACAAGCCTTTTATATTAGATGTTGGTTGTGGCTCTAATAAAATAAGTAAATCCAAAACGGTCACTGGGTGCGATATGTTTCCCGTGTCTGACGATATCATTCAAGCTGCGGCAGATAATTTGCCGTTTAAGGATGGAACGATCGATATGTTGGTTTCATCACACTGTCTTGAGCACATGGCCAATCCAATAAAAACGATTAATGAGTGGTGTCGAACCGTAAGAAGTACGGGAGTGATTTGGTTTATTCTTCCTCATGGCTCGAGAACGTTTGATAGCCTTAGGCCACTTACCTCAACAGATCATATTTTTGATGATTTTAAGCATAAAACCGACGAATATGACCAGACCCATTGGGCTGAATTCAGGGATTTAACAATTCTTTCTGGACACAGGCTTATCCCACCAGAATATATTGGAAAAGCTAATAAAGATGATTTCGAATATTTTAATAGCCAACGCCTCATTCATCACCATGTGTGGACATTGAGTTCTTTTATAGAACTAATGGTAAGACTAAATCTGGAAATCCTTTACGCGACTGATGTGGTGCCAGGACGAAAGGACTCATTCTCTGTAATCGTAAGGCCCAACCTTAATGATTAATTATACAAATCATTTTGATAATCTGAAAAATTTTTATTTAGATAAAGGTCTTTCCGCGGAGGATTCGCTATTTTACGCATCAGAGAAAGTAAAAAAGATAAAAATATCAGCTGATCCGTTCAGCTACAACTCATGGTTGAGTAATCTAATTCCATATCTTAAGAGTGAGACAGATATTCAGTCTGAGGAATTATTGATTTTAGATTTTGGTTGTGGATCTGGAGAAATGGTTATTTTGATGCGATCCCTTGGTTTCAAAGCCTATGGCTACGATATTTATGCTGCGGAGATCGATTTAGCCAATAAATTAGCTAAAGATAATGGCTATCATGAGAGTTTGTTTTTCTCTGAGAAAGAGAAAATCTTTGAGCATATTGGTGATGAAAAGATCAACGTGCTGGCTTCATTTAGTGTACTTGAACATTTATCCGACCAATACTTTCTTGAAAAGGTAGATGATTTCTATGATTATATAGATGGGTGCATATTTGCTGTGGTTCCGAGTAAATATAAGATTGTAGATGACCATACTGGGCTCAAGTTCTTAGGCTTATTTCCTAGAGCAGTCTCCCAAATGTTCGTGACAATTGCCAGGAATCAGTACAAGCTTAGCGAAAGTGGAGATTGGGATGTCTGGTATCGTAGTATTAAAGATTTTCAAAAGCTCAGTGCTTCACGTGGTATGAATTTAACATTAGTAGATGATTCTGTTATGTATCCATCACTTAAAGAGGTTGCCAAAATTGGACAATCAAAGCGCCTATCTTTAGGATCGTTTGTCGAAAGATCTTACGCTAGGGCAATAAAATTATTTACGCAAAATGAAGATAACCTTTATCCATATCTTAATTTTATGCTTAAAAAACGAAAATGAAATTCTTATTTGTAGTGCCTGGCTCACCTGCACCAATCGGGGGATTCAAGCTGCTCTATGAGCACGGTAGAATTCTTATCAATGCAGGACATGACGTCAGATTTTTACACGTAAATGGTGGCCTTTTATCGCAAATAGACGATAGTAGCTCAGTATATCAATTAGTTAGACGTCTTAAATTCTTGTGGCTTAATACCTTTGGCAAGTGGCGAAAGTATGCCAATCAAGAATTTGGATTGAAGTCAGCGTGGCAGCAGAAAATATACCGGCACGATATCAGTAATACTGAAATTTTAGTCATAGCATCTTGGCAACTGTTAAACGAGCTTTATGATGCCTTTGATTTAAGTCACGTGAAGGTTGTTCATCCAGTTATGGATTACCCCGGTTTTATGGGGCCTGCTGATAAAATTAAAAGTTCGTGGGAGAAATCCGCAACATATTTTTGTATTTCTGATTATTTGTATAAATCTGTCCTGTCACATTCTAACCCTGGAAAAATTGCTAATATTGGTTGTCTGCTTCCGGGTGATGATATTGGCTTTGATTATACAGACAAGGAAATACTGGAAGTCTCCCGGAGAGGGATTCTTCTGTCTTTTTCTACAGGAGTGTATAAGAACCCAGAGGGTACTTGTGAGTTAATTTCTGAAATTAGACTTAAATTTCCTAAAGAAAGGATAACGGTTTTTGGTAGGCCTCAGCGCCCAAAGGGCCTCCCAGAAGATGTGACTTATCTGAAGAATATGAGTGATAACGAGGTAGCAGAATTATATCGCTCGTCAAAGGTATTTGTGTTTTTTTCAAATTTCGAGGGATTTGGTCTTATGCCTTTGGAGGCAATGCGGCTTGGTTGTGCCGTTGTCTGCACAGATTGCTTTGGTAATCGTGACTATATAGAGGACAAAGTAAATGCTTTGATTGTATCGCCAGGTGACGTTGAAAAAACCGTATCTGGTGTTGCGGGGCTTCTGAAAGATGAGGATTTGCGGTTACGTCTGGTTAGGGCAGGCTTAAAAAAATCGAGGGAATTTTTACCTAGCAACTTTAAAGAAGCATTAGTTGAGGCGTATGAAAATGTATGACTTAGAAATAGGGTTGCGAGTATATCCTGGGATTTCAAAAAAACCTCTTCTTAAAGGAACTAAGCTCGAAACGTTTGAGCAAGTATATAGCTCGATATTAGACAGTTCTCAATCACTTAATACTAAGATCACTGTTTTCTCTGATGGCTGTGGTGATGAATTTCACGAAATGATACGAAAAATGACTTCTGAGAGATATGACCTTGAAATAGTAAAAGTTGATTGTTTTAGTGGACCGAAAAGTTTTAAGCTGCAATATGATTATCTTTCAAGGTCTGAGGCTAAGTTAGTAGCATTTCTTGAAGATGACTATTTGTTGGATTCCGATGCATTAGATTCAGTGTTTAGATACGCAGAATCTACACAGTTCAAAAGTTACTATACTTTTTTTAATTCGTCGGATTACTACTCCCATGAGTTACATAAATATAGAAGTAAGATCAATTATTTTGAAGGAGATTATTGGCGCACTGTTGCGTCGACGACGTTTACTTTTTTGTGCTCCCCGTCTACTTTAAAGAAGAACAGAGTTTTTTTCAGAACCTATTCTCTTGGTAATTTTGATCATAATGTGTGGGCATCTCAGACCAAACTTGGATGGTGGTGCTTAAACGCTTCCACGCTTAGAAAACCCAGCGCTAACAATTTGAAACGGTTGTTAAAGTTTTACCTGACACTACTTTTACTGTTTCCATTAGTTTTTTCACGACGTGAAAATCTTTGGGTCTGCATGCCAGGTAAGGGGACTCATCTGGAAACTCAGGGTTACTCACTTGACCATCCTCTCGAATAAGCTAAGCTCATCGCCCTATGAGTTGCGCTACCAATTGGCGGGTTTTTTTCTAACGTTAAGTATTCTTTTCGCGGGCAGCCATGTTTATGCCTCAGAGATTTGTTTCACTCTGTTTCTAATTCTTTGCTTATCCAAATTTAAATTTAACCCTTTAGTAGCGGTCATCGGGCTAAGTTGTTTATGTCTCTATACATTATTTAGTATCGGGTCTGACAGAACTCTGAATGAAATGGTTTTTGTTATTTTGCTTTTGGTCTTGCCGTGCCTTGGGCTCACTCCGAACAGTCTAAACATAGATAGTTTAATCAAAGGAATAACCGTAGGGCTGTTAATTTCGACCACTTATGCGTTATTCCTGTTAGCCATGCAGGTAATTTTCCCGATGATAGCCCAGTATCTCGAGTTATGTTTGTACGGTGAAAGGACTGTCAATTCTTGTGGGATTCCACCTTATACAATAGGAGGGTTTCCTTTACAACGACTATACGGTTTTGCGAGTGAACCCAGTACCTATGGAAGGACACACGTAGTATTGTTAGCTTTGGTAATGTCTAATCCAAGAGTTAAGCTATCTTCGGTTTTTATTGTTATACAAATAATAGGTATTCTCGCTACTATTTCCATAACGGCGATGGCCCTGTTGGTTGTGATGTTTATCGTAATGAGCCTTAAGAGAGAGAAATATAACTATGGAAGTAAAAAATTATCTAGTAGGAAAAAATGGACAATTGGCATAAGTATTGCTGCGATACTAATGGGTTTATTTATAACAGTTGACGGAATTTTTGACGCTGTGTTTAGTCGGACATATGACAGAATTGTTGATCTGTTTTTGGGTGAAGATACTTCAGCTTTTAAGAGATCTACGGCGACATGGTCACCAGTTTTATCCTTCTTTACTAATGGATCAATTTCAGAAGTATTGTTTGGGATGGGTGTGAATCAATATCTACTGTTTCTCGAGGGTTTCTCTACGTTTACTATAGTTGATGGAACTCTCGTGGAATTTGCCGGCCAGCCAGGGAGTATTCTTAGTATTCTTTTGGGTGGTTATGGATTAGTTTCCGTGGTTGGGTTTTTGGCAATGCTATTTTTATTGGATCGATACAGATTAACTGTGGTTGCTTGCTGTGTTTTTGGCTTTTTGGTTTTCCATACGTCGGCATTATCGTTTTCAACGTTAGCTTTAATTTATGTGGTCGGTGTAAACAGAGCAAGTATTCCCAATGTCAAATAGAGTGAAGTTATGTTTAATAGTAGTGACGTATAATTCTCAAGAAACTATTAGAGAGTGTTTGGATGCATTAATTAGCCAATGCTTATCGATGGATGAGATTTTGGTATATGATAATGGCTCATCAGATGATACTCCTAAGATTCTAAAAAATTATGAGGCAATTGTGTCTCTTCAGCTTTCTGCTAGCAATTTAGGTTTCTCTTATGCGTGCAATTGGTGTGCACAAAAAGCTACTCAGGCTACCCATCTTGCTTTTATCAATCCAGACGCGATAGTCGGCATAGATTTGGTACATAGAGCGAGAGAAACACTCGCTGATGGTTCTATAAGTTTAGTCGGGTTTTCCTGTAAGGATATAAATGGCTCGCAGGATAAGAATTTCAGGCGTTATCCCGGAGTTTTGTCTGGTGTGCTAACTATAATCGATAGTGTTACCTGTTGTTTCAAGTTCAAGAGCAGTGTAAGATTCGACTTAAATAAACATTATTTAGATGGCAGCTGTATGTTCATAGATCGAAGTATGTTCCTTAGTGCTAATCAGTTCCAAGACTTCTTCTTATACGGTGAAGACGTGATTTTATGCCATGCTTTAAAACAAAAAAGCATTAAAGCTATTTACCATAGTGACGTGTTTTATGTGCACTTAAGAGGAGCTTCATCAAACTCCACCGCAGGGGAAAGAAGTTGGTCAATGTTACCTAATATGGTTTACAGCGAACTATATTTTTTACGCAGTAGAACTTTGTTTTCTAGGGGAGCTTATTTAATACTTAGGTTTATTGAATTGGTTGCTCTAGTGTTGGTATCACAGATATTTTTTAGTAAAAACAAGGTTAAAAAGACCTTTTTTACGAAAAGATTACTTCTCCTCCTCCAGTATTCTCTGTCGTTTTTAATCCAAGGAAAAGGTTTCAGTAAGCCAGAGTTTCACGTGGTGCCTAAGAAATGATAATGGAGATATTTAATCCGTCTTTTTCAAAGAGCGGGCGCTTACGATGAAAATCGGTACCACGCTAATAGATGTCATTGGGTCGACTACTATTTTTACCTCTCAGTTACAAGCCGCGTTAAAAGATCAGACGAGCAAAGAGCCTGTATTGCTTAGTGCTAACACTGGTGCTATTAAAACTAATTTACCGTTACCTAAGCTTTTGCACAGAATTACCACATTAGTTTTATTAGCAAAAATTTATATCATTTTATTTGCTAGGGCAGTTACTTGCTCCCGAAATCAAATTTTTATATTCAATATTCCGCTGGTGCCATCCATAGAGATACTCTTCATTTGGTTAATTCGCTTAAAATCGGGTATTTCTGTAGGAATTCTGCATAACGAAATTCCGTCGCATGGTGAAACGAATCGTATTCGAAATTATAGATACGCTGAATTTTATAATTGCTGTGACGTTATAGTTTTTCATGATTCGTCAATTTTAGAAACATTTGATGATACGTTCCCTAATGCCTTTCCGGTGCTTTTAGATCTTCCAAGTTACAAAGTACCTAATGATTATAAGAATCGTGAAGATTTAGCTCCTGACATCATAAAAATTGCCATTTTAGGTACTATTAGGCCTTATAAAAATCTTGAAGTTATATTTCCTGAGTTTGAGATGCTAGACCAGCGCCAGCGTAAATCGTTGTCTTTGAGGATTTCTGGGAAGGCATTTTATGACATCAGAAATACAATTAGCGACTTGGAAGGTTTGTGTTTAGGTGAATTTTTCTATAATGATGAATTTCTTGGAGACGAACAGTTTTTTAGAGAAATGGCGGACTGTGACTTCTTGTTACTCCCTCATTCAAGTTCATCCGGTAGCGGCTTACTTTCTGTTGCAGCCTCGCTCGGCACTCCCATCATTGGAAGTAAATTACCTGTGCTTACGGATTTTGTAGATCGTTATCGGAGTGGAGTTATTTTCGATCATTTTTCGCGTGGTGATTTATTTCGCGTGGTTTCGAATTTGATCGATAACAGACAATCCATAAAAGATTTAAAAGAAAACGCTATGAGTGCCGTAAACTCAGTCCCAAATTGGGATGATTATGTAGATGCAATCATCGTAGTTTGCGAAGAGCTGACGGCTCGGAGGAGTAATGACAACTAAATTCAACAAACATGCACCATTAGTGTCTGTTGTAATGCCGAATTATAATTCGGAGCGTGTACTTGAAGTAGCGATCCAAAGCGTACTCAGTCAAACATATAAAAATTTAGAGCTAATAATAGTAGATGATTTCTCTAGTGATGATTCACAGTCTGTTATAGCTAAATTCTCGTCTCTGGATTCGAGGATCATACCTGTATATAAAGAGCGTAATGAGGGCGCCGCCATGAGTCGGAATACTGCTCTTGATTTAGTCCAAGGTGACTATATTGCGTTTCTTGATTCTGATGATTGTTGGGTGGATAACAAGATTGAAAGTCAGGTAAAGTTTATGTTGAATAATAATTATCGATTTGTTTATTCGTCCTATGATGTAATTTCAATGGCTGGAGAGCATTGTTATAATCTTTGCGCGCCCAGTATGGTTAACAAGAGAAAGCTGTTACTGAGTAATTTCATCGGTTGCAGCACAGTTGTTGTTGCCAGTTCGCTAGTGGGAGAAATGAGGCAGCGAAATATCCCATGTAGAAATGATTACATGTTTTGGTTGGACCTACTTAAAGATGGAGAAATGGCTTATCGTTGCCCAGGCGTGTTCTCTAGTTATAGGAAGGGTGTTGGCATCTCTTCAAATAAGTTGCGGAATTTTAAATTTTATTGCTATGTTATTAAAAATTCCAGCGCTCTCGGTTTATTACTGCTGCCAATTATTGCTCCCATATTTCTAACTATAAATTTGCTTAAAAAAAGATTTATTGGGCTTTATAACAAATTTGTGGTCAAGCTATAGAGCTAGGTTATGCGAACCTTGGATACGTTTAAAAAATACTTTTTTTTGTGATAGTTATAAATGGAGAATAATAAAATAAATATCCCGTGGAAGCTAAAGTCAAAAGTTTTTCGAGTCATAGATTTGTTCTCTGTAGAAAAGTTCCTTTATTTTCTTCAGAAACACGTCACTAAGAGGTCTCGACTTGAAAAGCAAAGTGTGTCTGAGGACTGGATAAGGCACATGAAAGCCATACGAAAATACGGCACTAATGATGTATTATTTGAGTTTGGTGCGGGGAAGTCTTTAATGCAGAACTTGTTCTTAAGTCCGAATGTGTCAGAACAAATTGTAGTTGACTTAAACCCGATGTTAGATTTAAGTCTTGTTGAGGCGTCTAGGAGTTTTTTGTCTGCCAAAATGACGCTCCCTTCTAATAAACCTATATCGAAGAGATCTGATTTGAACGACTATGGTATTGATTATCGGGCTCCATTTGATGCTTCCGATACGGGATTTCCTGACAAATTTATCGATGTTTGTGTGTCAACAAATACGCTGGAACATATACCAAAAGAAGCTTTAATTAAGATATTTTTTGAGTTGAATAGAATATTAAAGGATTCGGGGATAGTTTCTCTCGTTATTGATTATAGTGATCACTATTCTCATACTGATAGTTCGATTGGGCCACTGAATTACCTGAATTATTCAGAATCAGAGTGGGCTAAATTCAATCATGATTGCCATTTTCAAAATCGGATGAGACATTATGACTATATTGAAATCTTAAAGCACTGTGGATTCCAGATTATTGAAGAGAATTCGAATTATATTAGTGATGAGGTTGATGATAACCTCAAATCTAAATTTTCAGAAGTTGATGAGAGATGGTCTGCAATCTCAGGGTACATATTAGCTCGGAAGATGACTGTTACTAATTAATGTTGTTCTCCTACCATTTACTTACCTATTTCTTGTAACATAAGAGGGTGGATATAAGAATACGCATAGTTAGTCTAAGTTGAACTGAGAATGGAGTGATATAAAGCTGGATATATACTGGAAAGATATTGATCTAAGGGTTGATGAGCTCTTGAAAAATGGCTATACGCAATTACCTTCAATTGCAGAATTTGATTTAGATTTAGTGTCGAAAAATATTCTAGGAGCTATGGGTACCAGTACCTTTGTTGAGGCATCCCCTCCTCATCTTTCATTTTTGGATACGATTGGAGTTGATAAATATTTAACCCCGATACTTTTCGATAAAGCGAAGAGCTGCTTTGGTTATAAAGGAAGTCCAGATGACCAGTATAATATTGCGCGAAAAGTTGAGCCAGGTAACTCTAAGGAGCAGTTTAGGGCACATTTCGATTCGCACTTATTCACGATGGTTTTACCAATAAAGATCCCGTCTGCTCCCAAGGATGGTTCAGCTGGTGAACTAATTACTTATTTCAAAGCTCGCAGATTTCCTAAGAGTGAAGTTGAGAATATTCTAGGTAAAGCCTTTTTTAAGCGGTATGCATCAGAGAGTGGACTCAGAAAATTCTCTCAGAATCATGAAGAGAGTGTATTTAACTTTCTCGATTATCGGCCTATCCTATTTCTTGGTTCATCAACGCTACATACAAACAAGGCGGTTTCAATCGGATGCAATAGTGCGCGTTTGACCTTGCTTGCTCATTTCTTTGACCCTGCACCAAAGTATGGTGTCGGGCGTGCGCTAAGGCTCTTGAGAAATAGATGATTTGTCGTCTCGTTAATACCCAGCTTGTTTCATTCGAGCGAGTTTAGTCATTCTAGATGGGGCCGATTGAATAACTCTTTGAGGAGAACTAATCATGACAAATAAACAGAAGCATGTATTGGTTGTATGTAGTTCAAATAGCGTAGGGAAGTCACTCGTTAAAAGATTTCGATCTGAAGGATGGCGAGTTACCCATTCTTCGAGAGATACTATAAGCGATGAAGCCCATTATTTTTTAGATGTGACATCCGATGAGAGTATCCTAGGTTTTTGCGACTACATTAAGACTGGTCCTCGGATAGATGCCATGATATTGCTTTGTGGCGTCTTAGGGGGCAAGTCACTAGAGGAAAAAAGTTATCTGGATATTAATGTCGATTTTGAAATTAATGCGATTTCCCAAATTAAAATTGTAAAAAACCTTCTCAGCCATTATAGTGAGGATGGGAGAGTCATTTTTTTAAATTCAATTTCGGCATTTAATGGTAGCTACGATGTTACTTATGCTGCAAGTAAAGCAGCGATTGTTGGGTTTACTAAGTCTATGGCAAAGTACGGTCCAAAAACGATTCGGTTCAACGCTATTGCCTCTGGATTGATTGAAGATTCAAGTATGGCTTCACAGTTTAGTGTGGAAGATTTGGATAGGCATAAATCTGAAACGCCCACAGGCATGCATAATGAAAGTTCAAAGATTGCCGATCTTATGTTTGACATTTGTGGCCCAAGTTGGATTAACATGAATGGCCAAGTCATCCATGTTAATGGTGGGCGGTATGTGTAGCTTCAATGCCTCTCACTAACATTAGTTTACTAATGGAAATCCTGCTGTTTTTCATCGGTAGGTGTAATTACTTTTAAAATACCTAGGATAAATATTAATGAGTCTAGAAGAAAAAGACTGCGACACAAATGTAGCGGTTATTGGTGGAGGTATTTTTGGCTGTTTGATATCAATTGAGTTAGCCCGCAGGGGCTGCGCAGTTAATTTATATGAAAGAAACCCGGAGATTATGATTGGAGCGTCTCTAAATAACCAGAATCGCTTGCATCTTGGTTATCACTACCCTCGAGATGATAATACTGCTCGGCAATGTATTAATGGTTTTAATAAGTTTAAATCAGCATTTTCAAATTGTGTTTTGGGTGATTTTCAAAACAACTATTATATTTCCTCAAGAGATTCAAAAGTTTCTATGCCTGAATATGAAGATTTTTGCAGAAGGGTAGGGCTCCCAATGTCTCAAGTTTCAGTTGACTTCCCCGTTGAAGTGCGAAACGTAATGGGTGGCTTATCTACGGAGGAGGTTGTCTATGATAGCCGTCTATTGGCACAAGAAGTACAGGGACTATTAGCCCAATCAAATGTCAGCGTTTTTTGTAAGCATGACATCACTGGTGTAAGTAAAGACGGTTCAGCTAAATTTAAACTGAAGTCTGGTAATGTTGAGGTAGGTAAGTTCGATAAGGTTATTAATTGTACTTATGCAAACTATAACAAATTCAATAAAGACTTAGGTCTTGAAGATCAATTACTACAATATGAATATACTCTAGTTCCGATAATTAAATGGCTTGAATCACCTGTTGGCATAACAATTATGGATGGGGCTTTTATGAGTGTTTTGCCGTTTGGTCTGTCAGGTAATTCTTTGTTGTATCACGTGGAACATACTGTAATTGAATCTGAGATATCTCATAATTTAAATCAAGCCTGGCTCTCTAAATCTAGTTCGCCAGCTCAGTATATTGATAAGGAGCTTCATTTTAAAAAAATGCTGGAAGCTTGTGTGGAGTTTGTGCCTGAGCTGTCAACTGCAGAATTAGTAGGTTTTTTAGAGGGGCCAAGAGTAATTTTTTCTGGCAAAGACTCCACCGATGAGAGACCTTCCGTAATTAGTGTACTTGATAAAGATGGATTTTTCTCGGTTTTTTCTGGGAAAATTGATCACTCTATTTGGGTGGCAGATGATGTTGCTGAGATGATTGTTAATAATTAGATTCTATTTGTGACATAGATTAGTACTATTCAATTGGTGGTGTTTTAAATGAGAATTTTGGTCACTGGTGGCGCCGGTTTTATTGGTAGCGCTGTAATTAGAAAGATTATCCAAGATACGGATTACAGTGTTCTGAATGTTGATAAGCTAACCTATGCTGGCAATCTTGATTCTTTAAGTAGCGTTGCATTAAATCCTCGGTATGAATTTGCAATGGTTGATATTTCTGACGCTAGCAGTATTTCGGAAATTTTTAGCTCTTACAAACCTACAGTTGTCATGAACCTGGCAGCAGAGAGTCACGTTGACAGGTCTAAATAGTGCCCCCGACTTTGAGTCGTCGTCTGCAGGGCGCTTGTCAATCTAATCGCGGAGGAGGGGTTCTCTGCCTTTGCCTGCGCCGATATTGCAGCGGGACTTCTTAATTATCGACGTGTGATGGATGTCTATTACGATACCTATACCAACCCCGAGCCGGTTGATGAGTTTTTGCGAGATGCGAATATGAAGACTTCGAACCCTATCTTTAGCGAGCTTCTTAGTCCGTCAGGCAGTGAGCCCCAAGATGTACGAGAGATTGCAGCTTTTTTTGCGAGCATGCAAAGGCAGGAGCGGCGCAAAGGTGGGCCTGTGGCTCGTCGCACCACGGACAGCCACAAACTGATACGTTACCAGCGCAACGGCATCGCTCGGTTATCCAGAGAGGTTCGTCATGGCTAGATTAAAAAAGTAACAAAACGAAGCCAAATCCAAATCATGGCATGCGATAAATACCATTATCGGATTGTTTGACTAAGCAATCATCTCCGACTGAATCTTCACCCGCTGTTGATGCCTTAAGAAATTTATGAGAACAATCGCTGACTTGTCCTCGTCATACTTCTCAAATATCGCATT
>Ga0181566_10003535_pt1 | contig 12838 bp, 10 predicted proteins | sample 101ome_15_FD_133762 | JGI IMG/M metagenome (GOLD analysis project Ga0181566, IMG submission 133762) | Coastal salt marsh microbial communities from the Groves Creek Marsh, Skidaway Island, Georgia - 101402AT metaG (megahit assembly) | ecosystem: Environmental > Aquatic > Marine > Intertidal... | reverse complement strand
CCGTTGAATTCTGGTTCGGTTATTTCAGAGATTGATGCATATGAATTTACCGATTCTGATGTTGCCAGCAATGAGATAATCTCATTTACAGACGAGACTGTTGTCCAGGTTGCCGCAAGATTAAATAGCATCAGTGGATTATCCGCGCAGATTATTGACACAAATGGAGATGGTAGCAGTTATTCATTGATTGTATCTAGCGATGATACTGGTGCTGATAATGGATTTAAAATCACCGAAGTGTCGTCGTCGGTTTCAGGTCGATGGGCAACAACTGCAATCCCGTCATCAGATACAATCAATAATAACTTTAGCCAGTTAGCGCGAGATGCAAGCTTCAAATTAGATGGTATTGCTGTTTCGCGAAGTACAAACAGTATTACTGATTTAATTGATGGCGCGACAGTTACTCTTAAGGCGGACTTGGCAGGGTCTTCGGTAGTTTCATTTTCTCGTTCTGAAACCGCAATACGGCAGAGTATAAACGATACTATATTTTCTTTAAATGAATTTAAAACAGAAATTGATAGACTGACTTACATAGACGTTGATGGCGACGCTAACGGACCATTGGCGATGGAAACAGTAGCAACGCTGTTGAAGTCTAACTTCAAAAAGCTTGCAGTTGAACCATTGAAAGGTTTTGGCAGCGAGCACGTTTATCTTTCGCAGTTAGGAATTAAAACAAACACTGCCGGCGAGTTTTACTTGGATGAAGCAATATTTTCCAAGACTTTTTTGAATAATCCAGAATATTTTGCTTCATTAAAAGATACTAATTTGAGTACTAGTACGGTAGCAGCAACGGTCACAAAATCTGTATATGGAACCTCTCCGCCTGCTGATACTTATATTCTTTCAAATGATACGGGACAGTGGAAACTTGGTGATACGGATTTAACACGTACGGATCTAGATACTGGCGGTAGTCGATTTTCATCAGAAAGTTATCCGGGTTTGATTATAGAAACGACCGAACGAAGTCCTGAAAATTTTGATGTGTATATAGGAAAAAGCTTTGCTCAAAAAGTTATTGATTTAATGCAAGATACCTTAAGTGCGGATTCGTCTTTAAAAAGTGTAGAAGACTCCTATCAGAACATAACAGTTGAAATCGAAGAGCGATTAGAGAAATTAGACATAAGAGAGACGTTAATTACAAATAAATACACGGAACAATTTGGATCGATGGAACAAGCGATGTCCCAATTTAATAGCACGAAATCGCTATTAGAGAATCTTGTGGACTCTTGGAATCAGAAGTAGTTTCAAAGTCCGTATTTTTTAACTTTTTCAATTAGTGTAGTTCGTTGCAACTTTAGATCTTTTGCTGCTTCACTGGAGTTGTCATTATTTCTTTGTAACGCGGCTTTTATCAGCACTATCTCAATATCACGTAATAACCGTCTCAAATCGACTGAATTATGAGTTTCAAACCAAGACGCAAAGTCATCAGGTAATGGTGGGACTTTAGGTAGTACATGAATATCAGGGATGTTTATGGATGATAAATGGTCAAATGCTTCAAAAAATTCATCCTGCTCTTCTCTTTTATCAATGATAGATGAGCTAAACTTTATCAAGAAATTTTCGACATCATATGCGGTGACCGGCTTATTGGCAAAAAAAGTGACAGCCCTTTCAACAACGTTTTTGAGTTCCCGTATGTTACCCGGCCAATCATGCGATTTAAGAAGAAATTTTGCTTCTTCTGTGAGAACAGGGGAGGGTTGTCTCTTTATTTTGACAAAATGGTCAAACAAAAGTGGGATATCTGCACAGCGCTCTTTTAGACTTGGAACAGAAATTGGAAAAACATTCAATCGGTAGAGCAAGTCTTCTCTAAATGTTCCTTTGGTCACAAGGTTTTCTAAATTTTTATGCGTAGCTCCGATTATCCTTACATTCAACTTAATCTCTGCTGAACCCCCAACCCTTGAAATTGTCGAGTTTTCTAAAACTCGTAATAGCTTGGTTTGCACCGATGATGGCATATCTCCTATTTCATCTAAGAATAAAGTCCCACCATTAGCTTCTTCAAATTTTCCTTTATTTGCCTTTATTGCTCCAGTAAAAGCGCCCTTTTCAAAGCCGAAAAGTTCCGCTTCAACGAGTTCACTCGGAATTGCAGCGCAGTTTAGCGCTACAAATTTACCTTTTCTACGGCTTGTCTCATGTAAAGCTTCAGCAACGAGTTCTTTACCACAGCCTGTAGGTCCGTTTATGAGAACAGGCGCAGGTGTACCTCCTAAAACAGAAATCATTTTTTTGAGTTGAATGGCTGGCTCAGTTTCACCTATGATTTTGGAGCCTTCGAGTTCCATGGTTAATAGTCCCCAAACAATTACATAAAATCAAGGTATAGTATCTCAACTTCACTTATTATAATAACGTCTTATTTAGTTAATACTCAATCTATTTTTCAGATTGAAAATTCGCGGCCTCCGTAGAAATTATTTGACAAACACGTTCAATCATGGCGCGTTTTTGTGATGTCTGAAACGCAATATGTCTGCAATTTTTATACCATGGGCTCGTGTATTCAGACGCCGTTAAGCTCCTTCCAAATGACCACCTGTCACGTCCTTTTAAACTAAACATTAAAGATTTCACGCCCTGTGCTGATGCTTGAATTACTGGAGCAGTCGATGGTCCGAATACTAAATCGCAGTTAGCTATCAATGCAGCGAGAGATTCAAAATCATTTTTTAAATCGAATTCTGGTAAATATATATTAGATTTCGAACTTTTTTCGAGTTCATCCAATTCTTCTGAAATGTCTCCATATTGAAGACATATTGGTTGAACATTTTTGATTTTGAAAAATTCTGACCAATCATCTAAATACGTAAAGCTATGCATCCTACGTGGGTTTATCAGACCACTTCTCCAAGTAAATCCAACTTTGAATTTATTTTTAGATACTTTTTTTCGCCATTCTTCCGCAAGATTTTTATCCTGGACAATATATGGCGCACTGCATTCTTTCGAGGCATCATTAAATTCCAATAGATCACCCATGTCGGCGTAAGGAAGCCAAAATTTAGTAGAAATATTAGTTAAATCTTGAACTGAAACTACCTGGTGCTCTGGGAACGATCTTTGCATCAGTGATAATATTCTGGGCTCAACGCATAGTATGATTTTACACGCAGAAATTTGCGTAAACTTCTTTAGTAAACCCAAAAAGAAAATTTGATCGCCAATGCCTTGTTCAAGAACTACAAGTACAGTCTTGCCTTTTGCAAGTTTTATGTCTGTTAATCTCGGGCACTTAAACATACTCATATCGAATATAAAATTGTCATTATGGCGAAGTCTGTTATGGTATAGTTTCCACGCTTCCTGTGTTTTTCCTGCAGAAAATAAACTCAGGCTATAATTTAGATCGAAGTCGGCTTGGAGTTGAGTGTCTACATCGTTCCAATTCTTATCTTTCCAACGTTTATAAATTTGTAGAGCATTTTCTATTTCGCCGAGTTCAAAATACGCAGTTGCCATATTTACGAAATTATTAACGTCATTGGGTTCTATTGCTAAAGCGTCTTTAAAGTAACTTTGCGCTTTTCGATAATCCCCTTCGTTTTCGATGATATTTATGCCCAGGTGCGTTAAGGCGAGCGTATCTTCAGGATTTATTTTTATTGCTGCCTCCCACTCTAATTTAGCCTTATCGAACTTTTTTATCTTGTGGTAAATTATGCCAATGTTTGTATGCGCAGAGGCAGCATTAGGTTTCATAGAGAGTAGATGTTTAAAAGTTTTGTAAGAATTGCCCACGTCGCCCAAAGCGAGAAGGTCGCATCCGATCTGAAAGATCAAATCATGATCGTTTGGATTTAGCGCCAAAGATTTATTGTAACATTGTAAAGATAAAGATGCGTCGCCTTTGTGAAAATATACCACCCCGAGAAGTTTCCAGAAGTGCGCATTATACTGGTCACGTTCAATTGTGCTTAGTAAAATTTGTTCAACTTCGTCGTATCTTTCTTGGTTGATAAGAGAAATTAGGTCAGGACCGGCGTTCAACTTTTTGATTTCATTCAAAGCTTTTTTGGCAGTAATGTTACCTGGCTTGTCGACTAATATGTCCATGTAAATTTCTGCGGCTTCATGCACATTGCCGATTTTGAGGGCACGCTTGGCCCTGTCCAAGCGTGATTGTATGCTCAGTTTGTTTGTATTTCTTGATCGATTGTGCACTATGTTCATCTCGGATCCCTTTTAAGTATTTTTTGGATTGAGCAAATTGTGTACCAATTCCTTTATAGTTGTTTGGTCTCATTGTTACATTGCGTGCGGGATGATCCTAGATCCCTATGAAAATCATTTTATGATTCAGAGATGCTTTGGTATGAAATTTGCTAAATTATTGTAGTCTGTAAAATTGTAATAAGGGTTTTGACTCAGATGAAGTGCGTAACTTTAATTCCAGCGCGAGGTGGTAGTAAGGGTATCCCAGGCAAGAACCTTTATAAAATCTGTGGCAAGCCACTACTTACATACACTATTGAAGCGTCACTCGGTTCAATTGTTCAGGAGACGTGGGTAAGTTCGGATAGTACAGAGATTTTAAATTTCGCTTCATCGAAAGGAGCTCACTGCATAAAGAGGCCGCCAAAATTTGCGACGGATGACGCGTCGAGTGAAGATGCTTTGCTTCACTTTGCAGAACACGTCGATTTTGATATTCTAGTGTTTCTGCAGGCGACTTCACCCCTAATTCAATCAAGTGATATTGATGCAGGTATCAATCTCATGAATTCATACGACTCGATAGTTGGAGTTACTGAAAATACTCAGTTTTCATGGGTATCAGGGCAGCCCCAATATGACTTACGCTTTAGAAAGAGGCGACAAGATTTAGGTCAGAGTTTCTTAGAAAATGGCTCTATTTACATTACAACAAAGGATCAGTTGCTTCGTTCCGAGACACGCGTTAGTGGAGATATAGGGTTTCTTGAAATGCCGAAAATTAGGTCATTTGAAATTGACTCTTTCGAAGATATTGAGATCGTTGAATTAGTGATGAAGCAAAAGATAATGTGAAAAACATCTCATGCTGCGACAGGTAATCGTAACAAAATGGCAAAATTTTCTTTTCACAACTACCCTAAAAGACTTAAGCTTGACGACTATGACCTCGCACGCGAGCGCTTACATAATTTATTTACTGCAGATGGATGCGGTTACAGCTTAGTTGAGTATGGTCAAGTTCAATCTCCCGGCGTTTCTGACCTAGATATTATGGTCGTAGTTAATGATAAATGTTATGATGCTGGATCTTTAACTAAGAATTTGAAAAACGACCAAATTACGAAAAAATTTTTGGAAAACGGCACAATAATAACAGTACCGATTGAAGTTTTTAAACACTTACATTTTATAGACAGTTTTGGTGATTTTAAGGTATTGTCAGGGGAGAAAGTAAGTCAAAGTTATCCTGATAAAGAATTAAACAGTTCATTAAAATTTGTGTCCCTAATGGACTGGTTGCCGGAACGTTACATGCGTCTTCAGTCGATTGCATCTTCAAGTAAAATTGACGTTATTAACACGCTTGGCATCCTGCACTCAGTAAAATATAGCATAAGAAACTTTGAAAATTTTTTTGGTATTCAATTAGCGGAAAGTAAATCGTTTTTCAGGAATGTAGAAACACTTCGCCAGTCATGGTGGAAAGAGAAACAGCCTGAGATAAAGCTCTTTAACGCTGTCCATTCGGGTCTCGACCTGCTCAAATTATGTCTGGTCTCATTAGGAGATTTTTTCCATCGAAATGTTATTGATGCATGTGGATTGTTGGCGAACAAAATGCCGTTAGTGCGGGTAAATTTGCACAAGTCTCTTTCGCTTTTGAAATCAGAAGGTCAAAATAATATCGATATCTTTTATGATAATAAGCCGATTGGCGAGTTACCTTTTATTTATTATTTTCATTTTTGGTTCATGGCATCGTTCTCTAACAGGTTATCATCACACCTACTGGAAAATTTTGGGTTGAAGACGTGCGAAACTTTTGAACTGGTTCAAACATCAGAAATACCATATTTTAAAACGCTCGAACAGAAGATCAGTTTATTAAATCGTAATTTTGAATTTATACTGAGATCAAACCTAAGGGCGGGAATGGTGAGATATGGGCAATTCATCAATATCTGAAAGTGATTTTTGCTCATTTCTTGGGTGGTATCTATCTTCAAAGTCAGACTATGTTTTTGAAAAAGAGCCGTGGAACGAAAAACTGATATCAAGCATTTTGTGCAGTTCATATAAAAATTTAAAAAATAATTATGAACAACAAATTCCAGTAGGTGAACTTAGTTCATATTTAGAAGAATTTGATCAAAAAGATTATGAAAATACGTTTCTAGAGCCTATTTTGCGAATTCAGGAAGGCTTAAAGGTATTAGACGCAAAACAGTATTTAACTGATGCGGTTATGCATGGTAGTATGGCCACATTAGATTATAAACCCGGGTGGAGCGATGTAGATATCAGCGTAATCTTATCTGCTAGAGCATTTAGTAGCTGTGAAACGTTGTCTTATATACGAGTTCAGCTTAATCATTTGTCAAAAAACTTATACCAGATTGACCCTCTGCAGCATCATGGTTTTCTGATATCCTCTGATGTAAATCAAGTATTTACCAAGCAGCCGCAAATACCAACAATCGTATTGTTGCATGGAAAGTCCCTATTACATCGTCGAGAGTTTTATCATAATATCGAGCAGCGAACAGAGGACTGCGCATTAAGTCGACTTTTTCAATTGAAAAGTCTGTTTGAAGAAGCAGAAACGGTTGGCATGTTGAGACATCATTCGAAAAATGATGTTTACTTAGATGATTGTCTCAAAAATCCAGAAACATTATATCAACTAAAATATTTTCTTGGACTAATCATGAACTTACCCTGTTACTACTTTGAGGCTATTGGTCAGCCTATTTACAAAAAATATTCCTTTAAACAGATTGAAATGCTCGAGAATGTAGATTTAGAAATTTTGCATGCTGCATCCAACATTCGCGAAAATTGGACTCAAAATGAAATCCATCCTTACCCTTGCAACAGGATCCCAGATTGGGTGAAAAATGAACTTGGCAGTAACTACTTCTCGAGAGCGAAACGACTTGTCAACGAATTATTGTTTAATGTAGAGCGTTATAAGTCACGTGGGTTGAAAAATTAGTTTGCAGAACTTTCAAAAATATTTTGTCCGAGACAGTGCCTCTATCTTAGAAGTATTGGAGAGACAAGAAAAATATCAAATAAAATCACTTATTGTTATTAATAAAGATGATCGAGTGATTGGTATGGTTTCAGACGGTGATATCCGTCGATATCAAACGCAAAATGTTTCAGAGCAGCTAACGCTTACTCAGGTAATGAATAAACAGTTTTTTAGGATTTATGATAATGATGATTTTGATCTCAAAATAATTCAGCATGACATGTCGAAAGGGCTTGTTCCTATTCTAGACTCTGAGCAGCGTTTAGTAGATGTATACACTGATGATAGAAAGTCTTTACAGTTTAAGCCTGTCCAAAATGATGAATTTACGGTTATTGCTCCAACTAGAATTACGTTCGCTGGTGGCGGCACCGATGTTGCTAATTGGTTTAAAAAATATAATGGTTTATGCATTAATGCCGCGATTAATATTTATTCACGAGTGAGTTTTTCTGTAAGAAATGATGATCTTTTTTATATCTCGTCATATAACACACGTGAGCATTTAAAATATAGTAGAAGTGAACTTAATGCACACAGTGCAAATAACTTGATATTATGTGCCTTAAAGAAGTTTCCAAGTCTGCCGGGTTTAGACATTAAAATTTTTTGTGAATATCAGCCGGGCTCCGGTTTAGGCGGATCCTCATCTCTCTGTGTCGCGCTTCTAAAGGGGCTGTGTCACATTTCAGATTATAGTTTGACCAATCGCGAATTGCAGTCACTGGCTTATGAGGTGGAGAGAAATGAAGCCTCCATCAAAGGAGGTTGGCAAGATCAAATAGCTTCAGTGGAGGGTGGTGTTAACGTAATTTCTTTTGATAAGAAAGGTCCAAGAAACTATAAAATCGAAAGTAATTACGATGATTTAAACTTTTTAAACAATACTTTTTTTCTTGTCCGCACAGGAGCAAATCGGAGCAGTTCATCTATCCATGCACAGCTCGAAGAAATGATCTCTGATAGAAATTTTGTATCTAAAATGTTTGAAATATACAAAGTGGCGGAAACTATGGAAGAGATCATTCTTTCTAAGCAATTCCATAAAATGGGTAAGTTGTTAAATTATAGCTGGAAGATAAAAAGAAAACTCTATGACGGTATAACCAATAGCGAAATAGACAAACTTTATTCCTCTCTAATATCCTTCGGGGCATCTGGTGGAAAGCTACTTGGAGCGGGCGGTTCAGGGTATTTACTTATGGTAGTAGACTTAAAACATCAGTTTGACTTTATGAAAAATTGTGCAGAAAACGAAATTAATTTACGAAGAATATCTATTGACAGAGAAGGTGTGAGAATTCTGAAGACGAGATCATGAAGACCCTAATAATCGCAGAGATTGGAAATAACCACAACGCAAGTTTAGAGCGTGCATTCAAGCTGGTCGAGGAAGCTAAAAAGGCAGGAGCTCACATTGCAAAATTTCAATTAAGAAATTTGTCAAATCTATATAGAGGTTCAGATGTCGAAGACCTTGGAGTTGAGTATACCAAAGATCTTCTTAATAAGTACAATTTGGATATCTCTGCACACAAAAAAATCAAAAATCATTGTGATGCGATCGGCATAGAGTATATGTGCACACCTTGGGATTGTGCGTCAGTTTTTCAGTTAGAAAACTTAGGAGTGAAAAGATACAAAGTAGCAAGTGCTGATTTGGACAACTTTGAACTATTGTCTTTGATCGCTGCAACTAAAAAGCCATTGTATTTGTCCACAGGCATGCACACCCTGTCTGGAATAAAGAAAACCTATGCCTTTCTTAAAGAGGCGGGAGTTGAATTTTCGCTGCTACATTGTAATAGCACATATCCAGCGCCGTTTGCGGATATTGAGCTAAACTTTATTAATACTTTAAAGTCGCTAGATGTAGACATTGGGTATTCTGGTCATGAAAGAGGAATAGCTATATCCGTAGCAGCTGTTGCTCTAGGAGCTGTTATAATTGAGAGGCATATTACATTAGATAAAACATTAGAAGGGCCAGATCACCAAGCAAGTTTGTTACCAAAAGAATTTTCGGAAATGGTGAATATGATCCAAGAAGTAGAGTTGGCGCTAGGTGACCGTTTGATAAATGATCGTCATATATCACAGGGAGTGGCTTTAAACCGCGAGATACTCGGTAAAAGTTTGGTTGCTGCCAAAACGATAGACATTGGCGAAAAAATTTACAAATCGAGTTTGGAAGTCAAAGCTCCTGGACAAGGTATGTCACCCTCTGAAATTAGTAAAATTTTGGGCAAAACCATTAGAGTTAAAAAACGAAAGGGAGACTTTATTTTTCAGGAAGATTTTAAAGAAAAAAACACTACGTTGCGGGCGGATAACTTAGGAAGTCACTGGGGCATTCCAGTGCGCCCGCATGACGTTATTGATTTGCATACAAAGTTTGATGCACCCGTTTACGAATTTCACATTTCATATCAAGACCTAATTCGGCGCAAATTTCCTAAAGAACTAAAAAAGTTAAAACATAAAAAAGTTTTAGTACATGCACCTGAGCTTTTTTCAGACAGTATGCTACTAAATTTGTGTACCAATGATAAAGTGGAAAAAAATCAGTCTGTGCGCAATTTACAGGATGTATTTGACTACTCTGCAGAACTCAAGAAAAAGATAGGCACGGATCAAAAAATACAAGTTATAGCGAACGTAGGTGGGTTTTCTATTCATGGCTTCATGTCAAGTTACCAAAGATTGATACAATATAATAATTTAGTTAAAAGTCTCAGGGATTTAGACTTCTGCGGCTGTGATTTGCTCCCGCAGAATATGGCACCGTTCCCTTGGCATCTGGGCGGACAGCGCTATCAAAACATATTCATGAAGCCTATTGAAACTTTAGAGTTTTGCATAGAACATGGATTGAGAATTTGTTTAGATACTGCGCACCTTTACATGTATTGTAATTATTCAGACAGTTCATTTTTGGAAGCATTTGATTTACTATCACCTGTGACGGCTCACATTCATATGAGCGATGCAATTGGCAACAACGGCGAAGGTGTAAAACTAGGACAGGGTGGAGTCAACTTTGAGCATATTTTGAGCAGTTTGCGAGAAGACCAGAGTTATATTGTAGAGACTTGGCAGGGACATAAGAATAATGGGGAGGGTTTTAGATCCGAGATCAATTTTCTTAATGGGGTTTTAAATTGAATAATGAAGTTCTTACCGCTGTGTTAATCGATTATGACGAAGCAACCGGAAACTACCCTGATCAAAAATTTAATTTCCTAGACATTCCAACAATCGAATTACATATTACACACCTGATTGAACAAAAATTTTTTGAAAAACTGGTAATTTTTACAAACAAAATTCTAAATAATAAACTTATGAATTCTTCGGGTGTTGAAATTATCCAAACAATGCCTGATACCACCAATTTCAGCCTGACAGAAAATCTAGATGAAATAGTTTTGGCTCTTAGTACTGATCCTGCCTCAGCTCATATTGTATACTTATTTAACACAAGTAAACCAATTGCTTCGTTTGATACCATCGAACGGATAACGTCTGAAATTTTAAAACAAGATGAATATGGATTTCATGGCTCAATAGTAGATTTAGTTTCAGAGTTTAGCAGCTGTAACGATATTTTGGCATTTCAAATGCATTCTGATGAGCCGGATAGGCATAAAATTGTAACTTGCGATATAAAAGACGTTAACAAACGTGTGACGCTCTTTGACATTTTAAATAACAATAAAATATTACATGAACTATACCCACTTGAATGCGAAATAGCATGCGCGAAGCAAAATATGATCACAGCAATGGATCTTACATATCAGTCAGATACTGTTCAGCAAATTGACCAAGTTTCAAAAGTTATAATTAATTGTTTTAAAAGCGGCGGAAAGCTGATCCTTTTTGGAAATGGAGGTAGCGCCGCAGATAGTCAACATATTGCTGCAGAATTTGTTGTGAAGTTGCGAGAAAATCGAACGGCGTTACCCGCGATAGCTCTTACCACTGACACTTCGGTGCTTACTGCAATTGCGAATGATTTTGATTTTCGAACTGTTTTTGCTAGGCAGATTGAGGCTGTTGCTCGACCGTTGGATGTTGTTATTGGTTTGTCAACTTCTGGAAAGTCCAAAAATGTTTTGTTTGGTCTTCAGACAGCCAATAGAATTGGTGCGCATACGGTACTGTTAACTGGCAAAACGGTAAAAAGCAAAAAGTTTGTGGACACTGTAATAAGTGTGGCTTCATCGACAACTTCTACCATTCAAGAAATGCATATCCAAATTGGACATTTAATATGTGCAGCGGTTGAAAGAGAGTTCTTTAATGGATAAATTACTAATTTTGTGCGGTGGTGAAGGTAAAAGATTGCAAGAAATATGGAAGCTTCCAAAGGTATTATGTCCTGTTGGACCAATTACTTATCTCGAATTTATTTTGAATAATCTGAAGGATTATTTTTGTTTTTCAGATATCACGCTGTCAGTGGGTAAAAATAGTTATTTAATAAGAGAATTTATAGAATCAAAGAGAATTGATGTTGATGTTATTAACGAAAAAACGCCATTGGGAACTGGAGGAGCAATATTAAATTTTATGAATTCGAAAAGTATTCAACGAACGGCAGTTCTTAATGGAGATACCTTAATCTCCAAAAATGACCTGAATATATTTTTCAATGAATCCGATTCTTATAGCGGTAATCTGTTAGCGATTGCGAAGGTAAAGGAAAATGACAGCAGGTATGGATCTGTGTTATTTGATCCTTTCTTGAGGATACAAAAGCCAATTGTAAAGAAGTACGCTGATGTAGTTTATGCCGGATTATGCACTTTAAACTGTCAGTCAGTCCCCCAAAATACTAAATTCCCAATGTCGCTTGAGGACCTTCTACATCATGCACAGTTAAATGTGAAAGATACAAAGTTGATAGAATTTCAAAATGGATTTCATGATATTGGAACCCCCAAAGACTTATATTCGGTGGCTACTTGGTTAAAAAACAACTCATAATACTGGATCGTGATGGAATAATAAACGAACTTGTTGACCCTTATGTTAGAAGCGTAGATGAACTTGAGTTGATAGAAGACGTTCCCCAGGCTTTGAATTTACTCCTTAAATACAACTTTAAAATTTCAATTTGTAGTAATCAAAGAGGAGTTTCGAGGGGGTTACTCTCGTTGGATACATTATACGAAATAGAGCGAAGAATAATAACGGTTGCGGATATAGAGCATCATGATATCGCGTTTTATTATTGTACCCACGATATAAGCGATAGTTGTAATTGTAGAAAACCAAAACCAGGATTACTTTGCCAGGCAATAAATGATGTAGGATGTTATGCTAGCGAAGCTCTGTTCATAGGTGACTCAATTAGTGACTGTAAAAGCGCTCAATCGATTGGAGTAGACTTTAATCTTATTCTAACGGGGCACGGTAAATTAACAGCGCAGCAACCATTGGGTGACAGTCAAATATTTGTTAGTTTGATGGCTTGTGTGCGAAATATTATTACTACAAATTTTCCTTAAAAATTAATTCTTAAGTTTTAAAGTGTAACTATAGACTCATTTTTATAAGTTAAATCTATTAAACCCAAAAAGTTCAAAACGAGCAGTG
>Ga0181566_10003532_pt1 | contig 12845 bp, 10 predicted proteins | sample 101ome_15_FD_133762 | JGI IMG/M metagenome (GOLD analysis project Ga0181566, IMG submission 133762) | Coastal salt marsh microbial communities from the Groves Creek Marsh, Skidaway Island, Georgia - 101402AT metaG (megahit assembly) | ecosystem: Environmental > Aquatic > Marine > Intertidal... | reverse complement strand
GCATCTCCAAACTACATTAAGAAAGTAATAGGTGATAGAAACCTTGTTATCGATGCAAATGGAAAACAAACTGAAAATGGTGATTACGCTAATCGTTCTAAGTATATTAGAGTAGAATGTAAGGCAGAGGGTACATTCCCTGTAACTGCTGGACCATTTGGACATGATGCTTATTACAATCCAATTTATGTTGGTTCATCATTAGAATCATTAGTACCTGCAGTTGTATTCTCAACCGGTTCTGCTGATAACACTTCTTCAAGTGGTGTTAAATATAGTGGTATTGATTTAGAAACCGCAGTTGTTAAAGTTGACAACTCACACTACCTATCTCCAATCCCACAATCAGCTACACAAGGTGCTAACACAGTATTCGCATTTGATGCTACTGTATCAATTAATGGTGGTACTCACTCATTTGGATTTGAACTAACTGGTTCTGATTCAACTGATGTTAATAAGAGACAATTTACAGTAGGTTTCCAAGATGGATTTGATGGTGTAACACCAACTGTTGAAAGAGCACTTGCTGGTTCATCTGCTAACTTCGGTAGTGGTAACACTCAAGGATTCGATTGTTCTACATCAACTGCAAGTGGTTCAATTGCTTATGTAAAAGCAATCAATGCAGTATCTAATCCAGATGATTTCGATATCAACTTGGTATCTGTACCTGGTATCGTTCGTAGACATCACTCTTATGTATTTGATAAAGTTGTTGATATGGTTGAAGCTCGTGAAGATGCATTCTTCATTGGGGATGTTGTTGGTGTAACTTACAACTCTGCAAATGGACAAGTTTCAACAGATACTATTACACAGGCTGTTGAACAGGCTAGTAACTTAGATTCTAACTATGTTGGTACTTATTATCCATGGGTTAAAACAATCGATTCAAGAACAAATAAACTAACCGCAGTTCCACCATCAGTATTGATGCCTGGAATATATGCAGCCAATGATGCTATCGCAGCTGAATGGTTCGCTCCCGCTGGTTTGAATAGGGGTGGTATCGTAGGAGCTGTTTCAGTTCTTAACAGATTAACACACGCTGAAAGAGATACATTATATGAAGGAAAAGTTAACCCAATCGCTGCGTTCCCTGGTGAAGGTATCGTTGCATTCGGTCAGAAAACTCTTCAAGATAGAGCATCTGCACTTGATAGAATCAACGTAAGAAGATTACTTATCAAAGTTAAGAAGTATATTGCTTCTACATCAAGATACTTGGTGTTCGAACAAAATACGGCACAAACAAGAGGAAGATTCCTAAATACTGTTAATCCATATTTAGAAGGAATCCAACAAAGACAAGGTTTATATGCATTCCGAGTAGTGATGGATGAAACTAATAACACACCTGATGTAATCGACAGAAACATCTTGGCTGGACAGATTTTCTTACAACCAACGAAAACTGCTGAATTCATCGTGTTAGATTTCAACATTCTCCCAACAGGAGCTTCGTTCTCGGCATAATTTAGAATAAAAAATAAAAAGGACTATATTTATAATAGTACAAAATAGGAGAAACAAAAAATGGCAGAAGTATTAGAATTTAACGATATGTTCTATACCAATTTCGAACCTAAAATGCAAAATAGGTTCATCATGGAAATTGATGGTATTCCTTCATATCTTATCAAAGTAGCAACAAGACCTACTATTCAGTTTGAAACTGTTGTTCTTGACCACATTAACGTTAAGAGAAAACTTAAAGGTAAAGGTGATTGGCAAGACGTAACAATGACACTTTATGACCCAATTGTACCATCAGGTGCACAAGCGGTAATGGAGTGGGTAAGAACATCACACGAATCTTTAACAGGTAGAGATGGATACGCAGATTTCTATAAGAAAGATATCCAATGTTATCTATTAGGACCTGTTGGTGATAAGATTGAACAATGGACTTTAAAAGGTGCATTTATCCAATCAGCTAACTTCGGTGGATTGGATTGGTCATCAAACGAACCTACTTCGATTGAACTAACACTTTCTTACGATTACGCTATCTTAGAATTCTAATATTGCTCCAACTTATTTTTTATAAACAAAAAAGTTCTCTTCGTGAGAACTTTTTTTTTGTCTTTTTTCAACTTTTTTCTTTTTATATATTTATATAAAACAAATTAAATTAAAGTTATATGGCAAATTACGATTTTCCTACCGAAGTGATATCACTCCCATCACAAGGTAAATGTTATCCAGAAGATAATCCCCTTTCCTCTGGTCAGATTGAAATCAAGTACATGACTGCGAAAGAAGAAGAAATTCTCGCTTCACAGAATCTTATTAGAAAGGGGGTGGTACTTGATAAATTATTCGAATCAATTATAGTTGATAAGAACATTAATATCGATGATATTATTATAGGGGATAAAAATGCTATAATGTTAGCTGTTCGTATTTTAGGATATGGTCCTGAATATGAAATTCAAATTGCAGATGATTTGGGAAATACATCAGAACATACTGTTGATTTAGGTAAGGTACAAACAAAGGAAATTGATTTTGATAAATTATCAAGAGATAATAAATACACCTTTAAAACATCTACTGGTATAAAATTAGAGTGGAGAATGCTAACCCACGGAGATGAGAAAAAAGTAGACGCTGATGTTAGGGCCTTACAAAGATTAAATAAAGGAGGAGATGGTACAAGTTCAGAACTAACTACACGATATAGATATATGATTACTGCAGTAGATGGAGAATCTGATACCAAATCTATTACAGACTTTATTAACAATAAGTTTTTAACAAGAGATACAAGAGAATTTAGAAAAGCAATTAACGAAATACAGCCGGATGTGAATATGGAATTCGAGTATGAAAACCCACAAACCGGAGAAGTGGAGGTACGCCCAATTCCAATGGGCGTGGGGTTTTTTTGGCCTTCCGAATAACTACTCAGTTATACTACATAAACAAATTTTTGAGTTGTGTTACTATGGTAATGGGTTTACTCAAGAAGGAGTTTATAGATTACCTGTTCATCTTAGAAGATTTTATTACAAACAACTTGTGGATGCAAAAGAATCGGAAAAAGACCAGGCTCAAAAAAATCAAAAATCAAGTCCCTCTGTTAGGGGTCCTAATATAAGAGTGAAGAAGTAATTCTTCACTTTTTTTTTATACTATATTTATAGTAGTATAAATAGGAGAATTTTAATGCAACTTACAAAAGAACAATCTACAAAAATTTCAAGTGCTTTAGCTAAAAAGCATAATATGAACGAAGGATTAGTAGGATGGGTATTTGGCAAAGTTTTATCACGTCAACTTAAAAAAGATAAAAAACTAAACAGAATCGTATCAGATTTGGATAGTGCTTTACAAAATTTACAAAAAGAAGTTGAACGAATGAAGAAAAACGGAGAAGAGATACCACCATCATACAAACAAATCTTAAACATGAAGTAATAGGAAGTTAAAATGGCCAGTAAAGAAGATTTAAAATTAGAAAGAGAATACCAAGCGGCGTTAAAGATATCGGCGAGCGGTGTCAGTGCTTTACAGGCAAATATTAAAAAACTTTTAGATGATAAAAGAGCCTTAAAAAAAGAAACTAAAGATTACATAAAAGGATTATCTGATGCCTCTAAACAACTATCTGGCTCAGAATCTATTGGTAAGCAAATAGTTAAAAACCAAAATGAAATAAACCAATTAAAAAAAGGTGAACATAAATTACAACAAGGTAGTAATAAGTTTACTAAGGCAGGAACTGCAGCTGCTATAAAGGCTTTAGAACAGCAGAATATGAGTTTGGCTGTTTATGGTAAACAACAGGAGGCAATAGAACGAGTAAAGGAGAAGGCAGAAAACTTAAATTCTAAATATGGCGAAGGTGTTGATAAACTAGCAGGATATACCTCTCAGATTCCAATTGTAGGTAATTTGTTTGGTGGTATGGCCAAAAAAGCTGCTAACTCTTTAAAGGGAACATTTGGAAATGCTACAAAGAAATATATAGGGGCATATGGTAAATCTATGCAAAATGGTGCAAGATTAACCCAAAAGTTAGGTAAAAACATTGGTGGAGCTGCTGTTCATTTAAAATCATTAGGTGCAGGAGCTGCGGCTGCTGGTGGTTCAATGTTAAAAGCATTTATGGGCCCACAGGCAATATTATTACTCATCATTGGGGCTTTAGCGGCTGGATTTTATGCGATAAAACAATTCGAAGCCGGAATGAAATCATTCCGTGGAGAAACTGGTCTTGTTAAAGGCCAGATGGGTGATATAGAAAAAACAGCGGCTAGTATCGGCCAATCAACTATGAATCTTACTGGTGATGTTGCAGAAGGTGCAAAGGTAGTTGGTCAAATGGTTGCTGGGTTTGGTAGTATCGAAAGATTATCTGATGCTACATTAGCAAATGCAACTAAACTATCTCTTAGTTATGGGATTGGTGCTGATAATATAGCACAAACAAATAAAATGTTCCAAAACCTGAACGGTCTTACTGAAGAACAGGCTCAGTTCATGACTACAAATGTTGCTAAATTTGCTGAACTAAATGATGTATCACCAGATGCGGTGATGAAAGATATTAATGAATCTTCAGCCGATATGTACAAATATTTCAGAGGTTCACCAAATGAATTAATGAAAGCCGCAGTACAGGCAAGAAAATTAGGAACATCATTAAAACAATCAGCAGAAGTTTCTAAGAGCTTATTAAATTTTGAAGATAGTATAAACTCAGAATTAGAAGCAAGTGCAATTCTTGGTAGAAACCTTAATTTTAACGAAGCCAGATTTAAAGCAGCAAAAGGAGATACACTTGGTGCTCAACAAGCGATAATGAAAGAGGTTTCTAAACTTGGTGATTTAACCAAGTTAAATGTTTATCAACAAGAAGCTTTAGCTAAGGCAACTGGAATGCCAATTGAAGATTTAATTAATCAACAACGAATTAAACAAAAACTTGGTAAACTTAGTGATGAAGATGCAGCGGCCGCCCAACAGTTATTGAAGAGTGGTAAGGATATTACTAAAATGACTAAGGAAAAAGCTAAGGCCGCTCTTGAAAATCAAAAAATTGAAAATAAAAATGTTGAACGAACCAAAGAGATGGAAAACCAAATGAAACAGATGATGTTACAACTTGCATCTGCATTTGCTCCATTGGCTGAATCTTTAATTAAATTTTTACAGGATAACATGCCTCAAATTAAATCATTTATAACCGGTACCGCAACTTTAATTGGTGGTGTGGTTGATGGAATTCAAAGTGGTTTAGCGGTAGTCAAAACGTCTTTACAACCTGTTTTTGATATATTTAGTGACCTTTTTGGTGGAGATGAAGCAAAGGGATTCTCAGATACTTTAACAACCATTGGTAAGATTATTGGTGGTACTTTAACATATAGTATTAATTTTATGGCTAAGACGTTTACTTCAGTTGTAGATATAGCAATGGGATTGTGGAATGTTATAAAAGGTATTTTTACACTTGATTTTTCTTTAATTGGTGAGGGTCTTAAACAAGCATTTGGTGGATTCGTAGATTGGTTTGTAAGAATACCAGAAACTATAATAGATTTACTTGCTAGCGTATTTTCAGATGTTAATTTGTTTCAAGAATGGAAAGAAGATTGGGATAATACTATAACTTGGATAAAAGAAATACCAAGTATGGTATGGGGATTCTTTACAGGATTGAAAGATAAAATAAAAGGAGTATTTTCAAATATGTTGCCAGATTGGCTAGCGAAAAAACTTGGTTTAAAAACTGATGTAGCATTAACTGATGGTGGTAGTGTAAATGATGGTATAATTCAAAATGGTAAGATTATAGGAACTAATCCAGAAGATTCTATAATTGCAATGAAAAAACCTGAGGATTTGGCTTCAAATATGGCAGGTAAGATGAGTGGATTCTTCGGTGGATTAACCGAAACGATTGGAGCATCACTATCGGGTGTGGGTAATTTATTTGGTGGTATAACAAATAAAATTGGTAGTGCAATAATGGGAGTGGGTGGTGAAAATAGTGATTCTAACCTTACTACTATGATGACTACTTTAATGGATGTTTTGACAACTGGATTCAGAGGAATATCAAGTATTGTTAGTGGTAGTGTCGGTGAAGGTGGAATGGGTGGATTGGATGCAGAGAGTGTACAAGGTACTATATTAAAAATGAGTTCTGATACCATAGAAGCCAAATTAGATACAATTAATCAATATGCAACTGAATCAACTACTATGTTATCAGAAGCAATGAGTACTTTAAATAAAACTTTAGAAACAACTTCTACTGAAAATACAAAGAAAATGATTGAAAAATTAGAAGAAGTTAGAAAAGCAGTTATAGTAGGTGCTTTAATTGAAATGGATGGTGATATATTAACTCGTAATTTAGCGGGCAAACAAGAAGCATTTAATAGAGTAAACTTTGCAAGTAGATTAAAATCATAAAGGAGTAGGATATGCCAACTATAATGGAATTATTTAAGGGTTCATCACAAGATAAAGCGGTAGATTCTGCTGCTAATGAGTCCAAGGGTGGGTTTAAACAAGATGTTAAAAATTTCGCTCAACAAGAACTAAGTGGTATTCGTGTTAAATCTTTGGTAGATGTTAACAATCCTTTAATATATGGTAATCAAGCAGTAAGAATTGCACAAAGAACCACGCCTGATAAAGATACAATGACAGCAGGGAGAAGTAGTGGAGGTGGAGGTGGACTAAATCTTAATGAAAAAATTTCTGCTGTTAGGGATGCTGTAAATAGTAAATTGGGTATTCCTGAAACTCAACTACCAACACGAGTAATAGGTAAACCAGATGTTTCAAAACTAAAAAGTAATGAGGCGGTAGACCAAGATGCATATGGCAAAAATGGAACAGGATTAGGAAAACTTCTAAAAAATTCAGCAGGAAATCCATCAACTCTTGGTAAACAGGCCGCGGGTGGAGCATTAAAAGCGGCAAAAAAGGGAATTAGGGGTGCTATTTTTGGAAAACCAGGTAAATTAGAATCTGCAACAGGAGCTGATAGAGGATTTGAATCCTATACAAATAATGAAGAAACCTACTCTAAAACATATTCTGAAGTTGGTGGATACGGAAAAAAATCCACAGATATAAAAGAGAAAATGGGTATAGATATGCCAGGTTTACATAAACCAGGACCAGCAGCATTTTCTCAACCTAAAAAAGATGATGATAAACTCCAAATACCGTTTTGGATTCAAGATGTAACATCAACAAATCCAGATGAAAGGATATTTTTTAGAACCGTAATAACAGGTTTGAATGAAACATCTACACCAACTTGGACGGGGAGTAAATTTATTGGTAACCCATATAATTATTATGTATATGAGGGTGTTGATAGGTCAGTTACGTTTAATATGAACATATATTGTGTTAGTTCAACCGAACTTTTATTTAACTGGAAAAAGATACAAATACTTACTTCTAAGACATATCCAAAGATACAAAATAATATTATGAATGCTCCTTTCATAAAATTTCAATTGGGCGATATCTATAAAGATAGAGTAGGATTTATTGAATCTCTTACTTATACGATGCCTGATAATGGTACTTGGGAAAACGATATAGATGGATTGAGATTACCCAAATTCATTGATGTATCTATGACTATAAAATTAGTAGAAACACCAGGTGTAGAGGATAAATTATATGATTATAAAGGTACAGTAGAAGGAGTTACAGACCCAATACCTCCAAAACCTGTAAAATTATTTGATACTCCTCCAATAACTGTACCACAAATCCCACTAACCAAAATAGGAGGATTATAACATCATGGCAAGTAGATACGATAATAATAGTACACAAAAATTAAAAGATGGTAGACAGGTATATAGAACTCGTATATATCCAAACATACCTAAGTCTGATGAAGATATTTATATAGTAACACAAACCGGAGATAGGTTAGATACTCTTGCTAATCAATTTTATAAGGATTCTTCTTTGTGGTGGATTATTGCTACTGCTAATAATATCCATGATGCAACTTTTGCTCTCGATGATGGTACGGTATTAAGAGTTCCTCAAAATTATAGTAAAATACTAAATGATTTTAGAAAAGTATAAATATGTTTTTTCCAAAGTATTCAAATTTATATCCGGAACTTCAAGAAGTTCTTAAATCAAGAGTTGATAATACTAATAATCCATGGCAACTTGGTGGAGTTAGTGGATTATCAACTTGGATTAGAGTAATTTCTGCTGCTAATAAAGGACTTGTACTTGAAAGCATTCATAAACCAGAATCATTTGAAGATAGATATGGAAATCAAACTAAACCTGGTGTTCTTGGATATGAATTAGATTTATCAACACCTGTTGAAGCCGAAGGACCTGGTAGAGGATTACGACCTTCTCCCATTATAACAGATTTTAAGATAGATGAAACCCAACAAGGGGCCTTAAAACTAATTAGTTTTAATATTAGATGTTTCACTTTAGAACAAGTAAATACGATTACTAAATACTTTTTAGAGCCAGGTTTTCATATATTAACTGAGTGGGGGTGGAATACAAACGATGGATATTCTCAGAGAGTTGGTGGTGGCGGTAAAATAACACCATGTGATATAGTTGAATACAATAACTGGGTTAATATAAAAGAAAAAAGAAAAAATTCTAAATATCAATATGATGCTTCTCTTGGAATTGTAACCGGTGGTAGTGTGAAGTTTGGTGATTCTGAATCATATGATGTGGAAGTGAAAGTTTCTGGCCAAGGTCAAGTTGCTGAATATATGCAAGTACAAAGTGGTGGTAGTAGATTAGATGGAGAAGATGAACAAAACCCACCATCATTTGAACCTGAAAAAATTGGTGAGAGTACACCAGGTGTTGCTTTATTCAAACAGATGTTTAATTCTTTACCAAACACTAAAAAAACTGCAAATATACATTCATGGGCAACTAACAGAGATTCGAGTGGAAATAATTGGGCATATGAAGGTAATTATGTAAACTTCGATGAAGAAATAAAACAGTATTTGTTAGATACTCTAACAAAGGGAGCTACTATTAGAAATAAGAGTGGAGATAAATTAGAAATACCAACAGACATTCCTTTGTTTGATGAGGAGAGATTTATTAGATTCGAGTTAGCAGTTGCAATATTTAACGCATATGTAGTTGATTTAAAACCTAAAGATACTCCTTGTCCTGATGTTAAAAGTAATTTATTAGAAATTGATATTTCTAAAACTGCTATAAAAGCGTTCCCTCATATGTTTAGTACTGATAAATCTGTATTATATATTCCAAACACACAAGCACCAAATTTTGGATTAAAACAAGCGTTAGTTAACTCAAATTCAGAAGAGCCTGTTAAGTTTATAAACTTTAATGAATTGGGTAATAAAGAATTTCAATCAAACTTACATCCATTAGTTGATGCCGCCCCAGATGGAGACGAACTGGCTGAAAAAAATGGTTCAGCTTATGACCCCGCAACTGGACAGACCAGAGCCGTTCCTTTTGCATTTCCTTGTTTATACGATTTAGATGAAACTATTTTAGATTATAGTTGTGATGAATCTGTAAAACCATTAGAAGAAAAGGCTGGGTTTTGGGGATGGTTAAAAGACCTTTATATAAACTTTGATTTTTTTATAGAATGTATTCAAAAATCAAATATGAATTCTAAAGATGCATTATTTGAAATGTTAAATGGTATGAGTGCCGCTTGTAATTCACTTTGGGATTTTCAATTAAGAGAAGGCCCTGCATTAAATGACCCTGATGGGCCAAACGTATTGACAATCGAAGATGCAAATTTTAGTGGATATGTTGCAGAAGAAACAGTTGGACAAATTGCAACTTATCAAGCACGAGGTACTAAATCACCATTTACTTCAATAAGTTGGGATATGTCAATACCTGGAGCAATGCAAAGTAGTGTTATGATTAAAAAAATGTCTAATAATAAGGTAGACGGTAGTGGGGATACCCAATACGCACTATATGGTGGAGTTTTTTCAGACCCTGGTGAGGTTGAGGATAAAGTTGGTACTATTTTAAACCAATTGGCTGGTCAAGATACTACAACTGATGAAGAACTAAACCAAGATGAACAAGCAGAAGAAACCCCACCTGCAAATGCAAAAACATTTGAATTATTTGCAAATAGAGCAGGTGTGTTTTCAAGAATTCAAAACAGAAAAGGTAAAATTGATATTGTTAATAATATAACAGATAAAGAATTATCTAAAAAAGATAATGGTACAATTGAATCTTTATTATGTGTTGGTACTTGGGATGATAAATCTGCATTAAAAACTGTTGAATTGATTGATAGGGGATTGAAAAAGGGAGTTAAGGGGGAAGTTGATAAAGAATATACAAATAGAGTAAATCCTATTCCGGGTCTTGCAAAAGTAACATTTGATGTTCAAGGATTGAGTGGGTTTAAAGTTGGGGATATGATACAATTTGAAGGAATTCCTCTTAAATTTGGACCACCAAGTTTTTACCAGGTTGTTAAAACTTCACATTCTATAAACGGAACATCATGGACAACTTCTATACAATGTGATTTTAGATTAATAGGTTCGGAGGTATAATATGAGTATAGTAAATAGATATAAAGAACTTGTTAAATCTCCTATTAGAGAGGAAATTATAAAAACACACATCCCATCTCCAACTGATAACGACTATAGTAGGGGATTTATAAAAAGATGTTTTATACAAAAAACAAATGATAAGGGTTCTCCAATATACGAAGTATCTCCATCTAATAGTGGGAAGTATAAAGCAAATCCATTATATACTTTGGTAGAGTTAAAATGGAGAATTAGAGGCCCAAAAGAAACTCAATATAATAAAACAGGAGATATAGAAAATAAATCAGTTTCTGAATCAAATAGAATTGCAATAAAATTGGTATCTCATTTAATACCTAATTTAAAATTATATTTGCCAAATTTATTACAATTTTATAAATCTTAATATATATAGATATACAAACTAAAAACACTAAACAGGTTATATATGACATTCAAACATCTTACACAAGAAGAAATCCAACAAATGACCTTCGATTGGAGGTATAGAGGATTTACTACCTTACCACTACTTACCGAAGAAGAATGTGATGAAATTAATGATGAGTTAGAAAAACTTCGTCAAGAAAGACAATTAACTACCAAAGAAAATGGTGAAGAGTGGGGAGAATGGGACCCATTTGCATATCCACATAAACTTTCAGAAAAGTTAGAAGCTCTTTTTGTTCACCCAAAAATTATCGAGGCTTGTGAATTTTTAATGGGAGGTGAATTGGTTGGTATGCAAACTTGGGCATACTTCAAACCACCAGGACAATTAGGTAGAGACCAACATCAAAATGCTTTCTATACTGGTTGTGGTCATAATGAAATTGTAAATATGGCTCTTGCATTAGATAACCACGATGCTGAAAATGGTGCAGTTTGGAATTATGAAGGTTCACATCGTTTAGGTATTTTACCTATTGAAGTAGATGAAGAAAGAACTAAAACTAATCCTAAGAATTGGAGAAATGAACGAGGTAAACCTTGTATAATGCCCGAAGGACACGATTTCAGAAAAATTGAAGGTGATTGTAAAAAAGGTCATATGGTTCTACTTCATTCACATTGTGTACATGGTTCAGAACCAAATAACTCAAATCGTATGAGAAGAAACTTTTTAGGTGGATATCTTAAAAAAGGTGCTCATTTCAATGAAGGTCATCACATGAAACGTGAACCTATTGATGTATATGAATTACAGAAAAAACATTGGAAATAGTTAGTGATACCTAAATGCATCAGAATATTTACTCATATGGGTGTTCACATACGTTTGGTACAACTCATGATGGTAAAGTTGTACCTTATGTATCTTATTTAGCCAATTTATTAGATATTCCAAATATATTTAATCATGGACAAAATAGTGCCGGTAATGAATATAATCGAAAAAAACTAATTAATCATTACTTAAATGATGAAATAAAAAAAAATTCACTAATTGTATTTCAATTAACACAATACCATAGAAAATCATATCAATTAATTTATAATAATGATACTCAATTAAGTAATACGACTAAACTTGATGGTAGAGTTGGTTTTGTAGATGGAATTCTGCATATCTTACAGGGTATGTTTAATAGAAATGATTCGGACTATGATGAAGACCTGATAAAATTTTCTAATATATATCATGAAAGACTATCTGGTGAAAAATATATTATGTATGATGATATATTTTCAACTTATTCTGTTTTAAACTTAATTTCTTCTAAAATTAAAAATGTTAATTTTTTATTAATATCCTGGCCAGAAATATCATCTGATTTTAATAAATACTTACCAAACGATTTATCAAATATATGGGAGTGGTCATTAAAAAACAAATTAACAGAACATGATTCAAAGAATAATGGTGATTACCATTTATCTTCTGATGGTCATAAAAAATTAGCTGAAAAAATTTATACTTTTTTACAAAAATAATTCATTTTTTGCTTGGATAATTCAATTTTTTTTCGTATATTTACTATGTAAATGATTAACGATTAAACCTTAAAGATATGAATTATTTAGTTGACCCCCAAACCCTTGTTTTTAACTCTCACCGAATCGGTGGTTTCACCAAAATGATTGGTGATGAACAAATTCCCCAATGGGATTTATTGGAAATTGCAACTGAGGTTGCAACTGATTGGACTTCTGATTGGTCTGAAGATGAAGGATTTGGTTCTTCTGATATGACCTATATGATTAAAGATTTCATAGATACTGTGATTTCTTCAAACTATATCAAAAATGGTTTGGGTAGTGGTATGTATATGACCAAGTTTACTCCTT
>Ga0181566_10003526_pt1 | contig 12848 bp, 14 predicted proteins | sample 101ome_15_FD_133762 | JGI IMG/M metagenome (GOLD analysis project Ga0181566, IMG submission 133762) | Coastal salt marsh microbial communities from the Groves Creek Marsh, Skidaway Island, Georgia - 101402AT metaG (megahit assembly) | ecosystem: Environmental > Aquatic > Marine > Intertidal... | reverse complement strand
TTCATATTAATAATTATGGTAATGAAAATATAAAATATTTAGAAGGTGATTATTTGAATAATTTATTAGATAGTGCTTTTACTGCTATTCCCAAATTAATTGAAAAAATTCATTTTAATCCTAGTCATCCTGAAAATCATAATATAAAAATTACAAATAAAAAAGAACCCTATGTAAAAATACGGAAAAATGATAAATGGGAACTTCAAGATAAAAAAGAAACATTAGAAACATTAGTAGATGATAAATATTATATATTAGTAGATCATTATGCAGATATTGATGAAGATAAAATACCCGAAAAAACAAAAATAGTAATGGAACAATTTCACGATAGTTATGTAGATAATAAAGAACTTCAAAAAGATTTACAAAAAAAAAGTGAAATGATTATTTTGAATAATTCATAATTTATGTTATTTTTTATTTTTATTTACTTTTTTTACTGATTTCTTTTTAACTGATTTTTTATTTTTAGTACCAATATATTTTTCACATTTTGGATTTTTTTTAAGTACCTGACTATATGTTACTGCTAATGCTTGCTTATTATTTACATATTTACCTTTTTTATATTCTTCTAAATTTATTTTTTTTTTCTTTTCAAATTCTTTTAAACATTTTTTTTCATCTGATTTTAATATTTTCCAATATTTTATACCATTTGATTTTTTTTTTACTATATATTCTGTTTTTTTATCTAGTCCTTTTTTAATTGTATTCATATTAAACTTTTTAGCAGGTTCTATAGGAGCTTTTTTATTCATATAATATGTATAATATATTTTTATAAGTTTAAAATTATTTTTAAACTTATTTTATATATTATGATTAATAAATTTATACTATTTATTATAAATATATTAAAATATCTATATTTTGTAATTTGTATTGTAATGTTTATATTATGTCAAAAAATTATTTTTGTAGAAAAATTATTACATATGTATAATGTATATGGTGAAATAGAAGGTTTAGAAAAGTTTTATGATTTTAAAAAAAATAATACACGTGGTTTAGTTGTATTTAATCATGTTTCTATGTTAGATGGATTAATATTATTAAATGAATTTAAATATCCTATAACTTTTTTAGTAAAAAAAAATTTTTTTACTAATTTATTCACAAATTTTATTGAAAAACATAATGGTATTATGATTGATACAAATAAAAAAAAAAATACTACTCAAAAAATAATAGAATTAGTTAATAATAGAAAAAAAAATGATCCTGTATTATTTATTGCTCCAAGTGGAGGAGGTGAAGCAATGAATCAAAAAAATAAATTCAAATTATCTCAATTTAAAACTGGGGCGTTTGTGACTTTATCACCTATATTACCTATTATTATAAAATTTAATCCATATTATAAAGATCCTAAAACTACTGAAGAAACTGTATCATATATAATAGAAAATACAAATAATTTAAGTTATAAAGTAAAAATATTAGATCCTATATATCCCCAAGAAAATGATACTATTGAAAGTTTTAGAGATAGAGTGTATAATAAAATGAATATCGAAAAAAACAAACTTAAAGTTAATAAAAAAGAAAAAAAAGAAGAACACATATTTCTATTTATTTTAATTAATTTACTTTTATTATTATCTCTATTATATAGTCAAAATATTTATTACCTACCAATTATTTTAATAACTATTATTCCTTGTATTATATTATATCTCAAAAAAACACATTACATTTATAAATTTTTATATTCTAATATGATATATTTTACTACTTTAATTACGCTTATTTATTTGTTAAAAAATAATAATTTTATGTTAAGTATTCAAATAATATTATGTATTATACTTTATAAATTGTGTCAAAAATAATAAAATTAAAATAAAATATTAGATATATGATCGATCCAAAATTAGATATTATTTTAGAAAATGAATATGAACGCCAAAAAATGGGAATTGAACTTATTGCCTCTGAAAATTTTACATCTGCTAATGTATTAACTTTATTAGGTTCTGTTTTTACAAATAAATATTCAGAAGGATTACCAGGAAAACGATATTATGGTGGTAATAAACATATAGACGAATTAGAAACCTTATGTATTGAAAGAGCTTTAACTGCATTTCACCTAGATTCTAATAATTGGGGTGTTAACGTTCAACCATATTCAGGTAGTATAGCAAATATATGTGTATATTTAGGTTTATTAGAACCACATGACCGTATTATGGGTCTAGATTTACCATCTGGAGGTCATTTATCACATGGTTTCTATGTAAAACATAAAAAAATATCTAAATCATCTGTTATGTTTGAATCATTACCTTATACTATTAATGAAACTGGATATATTGATTATGATAAATTAGCAGAATATGTTAAAGTATTTCAACCTAAATTACTTATTTGTGGTGGAAGTGCTTATCCACGTGATTTAGATTATAAAAGTTTCCGCGATATTGCCGATTCTGTCGGATGTTTATTAATGGGTGATATAGCACATATTAGTGGATTAGTCGCCACTCAAGAAGCTAATAATCCATTTGAATATTGTGATGTTATTACAACCACTACACATAAAACATTACGTGGGCCTCGTTCTGGTATGATTTTCTATAAAAAAGAGTTAGAAAGTCGTATTAATGAATCCGTTTTTCCTGGAGTTCAAGGAGGTCCCCATAATAATAAAATTGCAGCATTATGCCATCAATTATATGAAGTAGCTACTCCTGAATTCAAAGAATATATAATAAATGTAAAAAAAAATGCTAAAACATTAGCTAATAAACTAATAGAACTTGGTTATTCTATATCATCTAATGGAACAGATAATCATATTGTTTTAGTAAATGTTCGTGATAAAGGTGTCACTGGAAGTAAAGTAGAAAAAGTATGTGAATTAGCTGATATTAGTATTAATAAAAATGCTGTATATGGAGATACAAGTGCCATGAATCCTGGTGGTATTCGTCTTGGAAGTTCTGCTATGACTACAAGATTATGTGATGAAACACATTTTACTAAAATCGCAGAATTTATAGATGAAACAGTTAAAATATGTTTAGAAATTCAAAAAGAAAAAGGTGTAAAATTAAAAGATTTTCTAGTTGATATTGAAAAAAATGAATCTATTATTGAATTACGTAAAAAAGTAAATGAATTTAGTAAAGATTTATATTTTCCATGTTAATAATATTCTTCAATATTATCTTTATTTATACTAATTGCCAAAATAAACCAACAAGCCAACATAAATAAGACTAATGCAATATCCAGTAAAATATGTGGATTTGTTAATTTTTTTACCATATATGTATTTTCTAATTCATAACCAAATTTTCTATAATAATTACGTGTGCCTACTGCTGAAATAATTGCCATTTCATTATATCCATTATCCCAAGCAATACGTTCAGCCTCTTTAATTAATCGTTTTCCAAATCCCATATGTTGAACTGTACTAGTTTGTTCTTTTTCATTTACTTTTTCAACGCTACCATATACATGAAGTTCTCTAATTAATGCCATATCTATTTCCTTAAATGGTCCATTTTTTTTATTATTATTAAATCTTAATCTTATAAATCCATACAAATATTTCATATCTTCTGTATTATAACTAATAAAGAATTCACGACCTTCTGAAGCATCATACTCCTCTATCATTAATTTTGCTCGTGTTGGATCACTCGGAAGGTCTTTAATTTCACGACAATTAATACATTGACACGTTTGACCGTAATTTGCTAATTCCTTTAATACTAATTGACGAAAATTTGTAGGAATTGTATTTGATACATAACCTACTTGATTATTTTTTTCATTTGCTACTGGAAAATCTCTTTGGACACGATTTACACGCATCCAACGAGGCATTAAACGTTTCGCAAATACTACTACATCAATTAAATCACGACCCTTATTTTGTTCAGCATAGGGTTTCCAACGACCGTCTTGTTTCCATTTACGAATTTCAGTATATTGAACATCTAGACACGGATAAATTTTTAAATAATCTGGTTGAAAATACGGTGATTCAAATATATCTAACATCATTATCTTATCTAGTTCTGGATTAGAACCTGGTAAATCCGGCATAATATGAATATCCACTTTAAAACCATTTTCTTTTAACATTTGAATTGCCTTAATACTATGTTCCACATGATGACGTCTATTAATTATATCTAAAATTTCATTATTTGTATGTTGAATACCTAACTGAACACGAGTACAACCATAATAACGCAAACGTTCAATCTCTGCTTTATTAATTTGATCTGGTCGTGTTTCTAAAGTAATACCTACAATATGACATTTTGCTCCTTCATTTATTTCTTGTTCTAATGGAATAGATAAACGTTTTTTTGGTTCTGTTTCCGAATAATCAAAATATGTATTTGCAGCATAATAAATATCACGTATAAACTCTTCTTGATATGAACGTGGATATGTTGAAAATGTCCCTCCTAATACAATAATCTCCGCCTTATCTGGTTTATGTCCATTTTTTTCCAATGTCATCATACGACTTCTAAATTGAAGCACTGTATCAAAATCTACTTCCATAGCTCGCATTTCTGCTGGTTCTGTTGATAAATAACTACGAGGCATATCTACTGTTGCTCCATTCGCAATTCTTTCATCCGGACACATATGACAATTAAAGGGACAACTAAATTTATCTGGTCGCATAACAATTGTAATTACTACTACACCAGATTGGGAACGTGTTTTCTTATGAATTAAATAACGCTCTAAATTTAAATTTGGTTCAATTTTTCCCATTTTTTTTAGTTCTTGATAACACGTAGATAAAATAGCTTTTCCAGGCATTTTTTTTTGTCCTCTAATTATTTTACGTAATGTTTTATTAAAATCATTCTCATTACGATAAGTATAAGTGTTTAGTTGATTTACAATCTTATAAATTTCATTTTTGTCATAATCCTTAAAGAAATCATTATATACAATATGCTCGATATCCAATGAGTTCATTTTCTTGATTTAGAAAAATAGAATAATCAATTTAAACTTTTTAAAAAAAGTTTTATCAAAAATAAAAAACATTTAGTTAATTATTATAAAATAAATAAAATTTTTGTGTTTAATTATTATAGTATAATATTTAATTCAAATTGAAATTTATATAAATATGTATTAATTATAATGAGTTGTGAGGCATTTATAAAATATGGTCCAAAAATGGGCAAAAATGTAATTATAAAACAAAAAATGGAAATAAATATTGTGGAAAACATAAAAATTATGATGCTAACAAAAATATAGAAAAAAAAGAAAATAAAAATAAGATTAATAATGAAACAATCGGTATCGCTTATGAAAAAGCGTGGTGTATTGTATCAGATATTGATTGTAATTATGAAGTAGATAGAATTAATTATGAATATGTAAATAAATTTATACCAAAAATAAAAATATTTTTAGAGGAAAATCCTAAATTTATAGCATTAAAACATATTGGTGACTATAATGGAGATATAGATTTTATTATTCAAGATAATAAAACATTAAGTTTAAAAACACTAAAAAAATATGATGGTAAAATTTGTCCGCAAAATATAGGACAACCAACATATAAAAGATTTGATGAAATTTGGAGTTTAGAATATGAAGGTAAATATGAAAAAAATCCATTACGATTAGAATTTATTACAAAAAATATCAATGTAATTTTAAATAAAATGTTTGAAAATTTATTTTGCTGTGATTGGGAAATAGTTGGTTATGATTGTGAAAAAAATATTAAAATAGATGTGTTAAAAAAACCTACTAATATGAATTATTTTGATAATTTACAACTAACATTTACTAGACCTGAATATGAAGAAAAATGGAATAAAATAAAACAAAAAAATAGTGAATATTCATCAATAATTAAATTAAATGGAGCAACTGTAGGTGAATTACAATTTCATAAAACAAGTAGACAGGTAATTAAATTTAGATTTTTTAGTAAATTTTTAAATACTATCTAATATTTCCTAATATATATCTCTAAACATATAGTAAGAGATGGTATCTATTTTTTTTTGAACTTAAAATCATATCATTTGTAAATACACATTTAAATTTATTATTTTTCTCTAATGCTAATGTAAAAGCACCTGTTCCAGCAAATAAATCAATAAATGTTTTACTATTATTAGTCATATAATTATAATATTATATTAAATCAATTTTAAATAATTTATTTCAAAAAAAAAATCGTAATTTTTCTGGGAAAATCGCAATTTTACTTTTTATTTTATTTTTTTGTAAAGAATTTTCTTTACAAAATTTTTTTCAAAAAAGTTTTTTTTTTCGGAGTTTCCCCCCCCCCCTCTAAAAATTAGACAAAATTAGACAACTAATTTAGAAAATTGACTTATTTAAAAATTAAAATATATTTATATAGTATAATATGATATATAATTGTATCAGATGTGGTTATGAAACAAAACATAAAGGACACTTTATAAATCATTTACATCGTAAAAAAATATGTAAACCTATACTAGAAGACATTAGTATAGAAGATATAAAAAATCATTATAATTTAGAAATTAGCATTACCTCAAAAATAACTTCAAATAACTCAAAATCCCTCATTTGTCCCTCAAAAAAACTCCAAAAACCTCAAAAAAATGTGGTTAATAACAAATGTTCTTATTGTTGTAAAGAATTTTCACGAATAGATAATTTAAATAGACATTTAAAAAAGTGCAAAATGAAAAACAATGTATTATCTGAAAATAAGGAATTACGGGAAACCGTAGAGAAATTGCTGATAGAATGTAGTGAAATGAAAAATTTATTGAAAAAAACAACAAAAAAATCTACAACACTACAACATTCTATGTCAAATAGTCATAATAATAATACAAATAGTAATAATACAAATAATAATAATAATACAATTATTATAAATAATTATGGAGAGGAAGATACTAAATATATTACAAGTGATTTTATATTAAATCTACTAAAAAATAAACCATTTCGTGCAATTCCCGAAATGATTAAACATACTCATTTTAATAAGGAACATCCAGAAAATCAAAACATAAAAATAACAAATAAAAAAGAACCATATGTGAGAATTATGAAAGATGATAAGTGGGAACTTCAAGATCGTAAGAATACAATAACAGATTTGATAGATAAACAACATATAAAAATAAGTGATGAAAAAGTGGAAGAACAAATAGAACGCCAATGCACTTCACAAGAAAAAATAAATATAATACGTTGTAATGAAAAATATGAAGAAGAAGAAGAAGATTATATGAAAAGGTTATATAATGAAAGTGAATTAGTAATGTTGAATAATAGTTAATTAACCAAATTAAATATAAACCTTATTACCTGATTTATTATAATAAAATTTACCTCCTTTTTTACCATTATATACTGGTATCTCTTCTATAGCATAAACTTTATTTCCATTCCATTCAACATTTCCATTATAACATAATGCTTCATCAATTGAAATTTTAGTACGTTTTTCAATATAACTTACTATATTATTATCATTATACATATTACTATTATAATTACCCATTTTAAAAATTTAAATTTAAAAAATCAATTTATAAAAAAGTTTTTATAGTTAAATAATATTAATAAAATATATTTTAAACTAACTTCAATAACTTATCATAATATTCTTTTGATACTTCACAACCCTTAAATTGTCTATTTTTATTTTTACAAGCAATAGCAGTTGTTCCACTACCTAAGAATGTATCTAATACTATATCATTTTCATTACTATGTTTATCTATAAGTGTTTCGAATAATTGTAATGATTTTTGTGTTGGATGAAAACGATTTTTACCCCCTTGTAATGGAAATTCATAAATACCATTATCATATTTACTGTTAAATGTTGGTTTACCCCCTTTAACCCCAATTAAAGCTATTTCACGACAATTTGTTAGATAATTTACACTACTATTCAATGGTTGCGGATTTGTTTTAATCCATTCAATAAAACGAATTTGTTTAAATTTATGTTTTTCTAATAAATCTTTTAATAATGTAATTTTCCATATATCAAAGAATATAATAACAGTTCCCCCTTTTCGTAATTTTTTATAATATTCACCAATAAATTTATCTAAAATATCCATACTAAATTGACTATCCCATTCACCATAATCAGTTTGAACACTATATTTCTTACCATAAATTGAAGCATATTTCATATAATTTTCCTTCATTTTTTCTTCAGTCATTCCTTCTATATTCTTATATTTATCTTTTACTTTTTCCCAATCGTCTTCTGTTTTTACAAATTCTATTCCTTTTTCTTTACATTCTTTTATTTGTTTATGTAAATTATCCATACCTGTTTCACTTGATGTAATATATGGTGGATCAGTTAATATTAAATCTATGGAATTATTATTAATAGTTTTTAAATAATTAAGTCCTTCTTCATTTTTAATATCCATAATATTACATTTTTATTTTAAAAAAATCAATTTTAATTTAAAATATTTAAAATTGATTTAAATAATATATATATAATAAAATGAATATTTCATTATCAGATATTCCAAATTTAAGTATAGATGAGTTAAAAAAAACATTTGGTTCAGATTATAAAAACTATAAGAAATGGCTACTTACTCAAGGATTAAATAATAAAGATTTAAATTATAGAAAATATGAGACATTACATAAAAATGCAATAAAATTAATCAATGAATTATTAAAAACTAAAAATGATAAAATAGATAATAATAAATCTTATCCATTGAACCAATGTAATAATGAAATAAAAGAACAACCATTAGTTATAAATAATACAACAACAAAAAAAAAATTTACAATTGTAGAAACATTTGTTGGTTGTGGGGGAGCATTATTAGGATTTAAACAAAATGGTTTTGAATCACTATTAGTTAATGATATTGATAAAAATATGATATCCACTTTATTAAAAAATAAATCTATTACAGAGGATATTGTATATACTTGTCCTATAGAAAAATTAACAGACGAAATGATTTTAAAAAAAATTAAAAATAAAAATGTTGATGTTTTATTTGGGGGTATAGTATGTAAAGGATTTTCATTAGCTGGTGTAAGAAATCCATTTGATCCAAGAAATTATTTATATAAAGAACAATTAAGAATAGTAAAATTATTAAAACCTAAAATAAGTATTATAGAGAATGTTGTAGGATTTAAAAATATGAATTTATATAAAAAAAATACTGAAACAGAACAAATATTTAATGATTATAGTGAATTATCCGATTTGAATAAAAAATTAAATGGAGAAAAATCAGCACGTAGAAAAAATAAAGATGAATATATGGAATTAACTTCAAAAATAAATTTAAATAAAATAAAAATGGCTGAATTATTGAAAAAAATAGATAAATACAAATATAATATATTTGAAGAGATAAAAATACTATATGAAGAAATGGGTTATAAAGTTTATGATAAAATTTTAGAAGCTGGTATGTTTAATGGTTATACACATCGTAAAAGAATAATTATTGTAGCTGTAAGAAATGATATTAAAAAAGAATATATATATCCTGAAGAACAAAAAAAGTATACTCTTATAGATGCTCTTAATAAAATAGATTATCAGAATTTAAATAATCCAGAAAATGATATAGATAATCAACCTATGAATCATAGTCAAAATACTGTTGAAAGATTTAAATTAATACCAGAAGGTAAAAATATAGCAGTTGTTATGGATGATGTCCCAGAACATCTTAAAATTAGCAAATTTTATTCAAGAGGAAATACCCAAAGACTTGATAGAAATAAAAGTGTTCCCACACTTGTTCCAGGACATAGTAATTTTCCTATACATCCCTGGGAACATCGTTCTATAACAGTTAGAGAAGCAGCTACTATTACAGGATTTCCATTAGATTATAAATTTGTAGGTAATCATTCCGCAAGATGTATGCAAATAGGAAATGCTGTACCTGTTTATTTAGCAGATGCTATTGCTAAAAGTGTTATTAAGGTTTTATCTTAATTCATTAAACTCCTTCCCCATACCACGTTCTTCCCAATATTTTTTTTGTCTTTCAAATTCTTTTTTCATAAATTCACGTGGTTCCATAGCACATTTTTTATCATTACAACGCCCACACAACGCATTCGCATTTTCCAATGTGGACTCACCACCTTTTTCTTTAGGGATAAAATGGTCTATTTCCAGCTTTCCCTTATGACCACATAATTCACATCTTCCTTTTGAACGTTTTTTCACAAAGTTCTTGATTTCCTCACTAAATGAATGAGATTTAGTGGAGCCCTTATATTCATTGTATTTTTGAATATTTAACCTAAATGGACCTTCTCTCTTACTGTTTTTTGTATCAAAACATCCTTCATAATCTTCTTGACGGAACTTTTCAACATTTCTGCCACCATCACCAAAATTTGCTGGTGAACCATCAGGATTTTTTTTACCTTTATCTACTCCTTTCCACCATCCTACACCACCATCTTTAACTACACGTTCATTAATAAATTTCATGGCTTCAGGTTGGGACCACCAATCATCATACTTTTTTTTTAATAGAAACTCTTTTAGATATCCTAATAAAGTGCCCTTCTTACTATTTATCATTTGATCAATACATTGTTCGTATTCTTCTTGTTTATTATTCATAATTTTTATAATAAATATAAAAATGAAATCAATTTTTAAAAATTATTATTTATTTCAAAAAAATTTACTATAAGGATTATAGAATAATAATTTTTAAAAATTGATTTTTCTAAAAAACTATAATAAAATGGAGGACATTAAAAGTCATTTGAAACAGGAAATTTCTGAGTGGGGACTTGATGAGTTTAAAAAAATTCACAAAGAAAAAAAATTAAATAAAGATTTATGTTTCGCATTTCTTGGATTAGGGGAAATTGGAGAATTATTTACATTAATAATGTTTCCGAATAGTATTGGTTCTGCTAGTAAGGGTGGTTGTTCTTTTGATAACAGAGAAGGATATAATGAAGCAACAGGAGGATATAATATAACAAGAGAAGTTAAATTTGCATCACTTGATGGTAGTAAACAATGTAGTAGATGCAAAATAAAAACTTCACGATTTCAGACAGAATGTCTAAAATGTGGGAGTAAAAATTTTAAACTTATAAATGATAGTAGATGGGGTATAAGTGCAAAGGCCCATAAAGATTATTATAATAATAAATATAATTTAAATGAATATATACTTTATGTAAGTGAATTTAATGATAAGGATGAGAGTATTAATTTAAAATGTTTTAAAATATTATCAAGTAATAGATATTTTAGTGAATATATAAATAATCAATATGAAAATGGAAAAGGAAATACTTGTAATATGCTTCCCTATAGTTGGGATTTTCATTTATCAGGTCCGATAATGTTATTTGATATTAATATAAAAAATAATGGTATAATTAGTGAGAATTTTTGGAATTTAGATAATACAAATATAGTAAACATTCCAAAAACTTTAATAAATAAAAATAAAAAAAGTTGTAATTATGAAGGTGTTATTCCTAATGAAGGATTAGATTATAATAATTATATTCAATATTTTACAATGAAAAAAAAAAATTTAGGAAAAGATAGAGGAGAAGTAGTACGTAAATAAATATTATGTAGATAATAAATTATTTTTAAAATATTTTTCATCTAATTCACAACCATAAAAATTTCGTGATAAATCAGTACAAACTTTAGCAGTCATACCACTTCCCATAAAAATATCTAATACATTATCATTAGTATCAGAAGAACATTTAACAAGTCTTTCTATTAATTTATATGGTTTTTGAGTAGGATGAAATTTTTTATATGTTTTATCATAAAAATTTATATCATTCCAAACATCAGTTAATTTAGGTTCAATATTAAATTTATATACATAATCATCATAATTAATATCAAATTTTCCAAATAATTCTTCTAATTTTTCCCAATCTTCTTTAGTTGGATATTGTATATTTTTTTGTTTTTTACCAGCAATTGTAGACCAAGTACCACCACCATTTATTGCCTTACCTAAATGTTTATTAATATCACTTGATTTAATTTTATGTGTTTTTTGTTTATTTTGTAAATAATTTTTAATAAATGGTCTTGCTTCTTTATGAAAATAAATAATATATTCACTTGCTGTAGGAAACATTTTTAATTTATTACTTGACCTACCAGCAACACTACGTAATCCTTTATCTAAAACAATATGTTGTCTATATGTAAAATTATGTTGTTCCATTAATTTAATAATAAAACTAAGTTGATAAGGAAATCCAAATATCCAACAACTACAAGAATATTTAGAAACTCTATCTAATTCTTTAATTATATCTTCCATCCAGTTTAAATAATCATCTAAACAAGACCATTGTTTATCCCATTTTTCATTTACTACATTAAAATAAGGAGGATCAAGTATAATTGTATCTATAATTTTATCATCTAATTTTTTTAGATATTCAAAACAATCTAAATTATAAATCTCATTTTTATTAATAACTTCAGTATTCATACTTGTTATATTTAGAACAATATAAAATCAATTTTAAAACTTAAAAAATTGATTTTAATTATTTAATTTTCAAATGGAAAACATAGATACATATTATAAGGATTCATGGCATGCGTTTTATAGTGCTACATCTATAAAATCCTCTAAAAAAAATTGTTATACAGAAGAAGAAAAAAAACAAAAAAATTATAAAAATATACATACAAATTTTTATAGAAATAATCATAGTGGTAAAGAAATAGAAATTACTTCGGTATTTAGTACAAAAAAATATCCAAATTATCAAGATTGTCCCTATTATTTTGAAGATAAAGTTTATTTAGGGATTGTAAATGATTG
>Ga0181566_10003513_pt1 | contig 12873 bp, 7 predicted proteins | sample 101ome_15_FD_133762 | JGI IMG/M metagenome (GOLD analysis project Ga0181566, IMG submission 133762) | Coastal salt marsh microbial communities from the Groves Creek Marsh, Skidaway Island, Georgia - 101402AT metaG (megahit assembly) | ecosystem: Environmental > Aquatic > Marine > Intertidal zone... | reverse complement strand
CCCTGTCGACGCAACAAAGGACAGAGAGAGTGATTTCATTGAATCTCTTGGGACCCAGAACGCAAGGTTACTTGGGTTGCCGTTCGAAACGGACACTGTGTATGCTGTGTTTTTGTTGACAAAGGTATTCTGCCAACCCCACATGCCAACACGTTCGTCGCCTCCGCCCCATTCATATCTGCCGTCTAAAGCGAGGTCGAGAGCGGGCAGCGTTGGTTGAAGACCACCGTAAAACGTGTGAGAAAGTTCGTTCAATTGCCAATTACCGTTTGCTGGGACCAAGGATGAGATGCGGTATTGAACACCGCTCATTTGACCTGAAATGTTGAAACTGTGAGGGAGTGTGATGTTGTTCCATACATCATTTGGACCTGTTCGATATTGAATCAAGGCATTGGAAGAGATACCTGATACTTGGGCACCGTACAGTGGCATGTGCGATAGGTACCATGGGGAAATAAGTTCATCTGAAGCCCCACCGGTGACAACATTTGTCACGGCATTGTACAAACTACCGTTCAATTCCCAATGCCGTGGGACAGGGTCGGTGTAGAAATGTTCTTCCAAACTACCATCACCAGTAATCGTGTAAAGCGTAGGCATGCCGTTGGATGAACCAGTTAATTCAAGATGGATTCGGAATGTTGGATACACGTCATGGTCGATGCCTTCCATAGGAATCACAAGTGTATTCGAACCTCGGAGACCTGGAATCGGCAATCCGCTCCCATCGAGAACAGTCCAGTTTAGGTACGCATCTTGAGGAATCTCAGCCTCGATGAAGATTGGAGCATACGAATTTCGGGAAAGCATCTGCGTCGACCCGGATTGCCAACCCAACGACGGACTCGTCCAATTTGATTGGGGCGGTGAGACGATATGGACGTCATCAACAAACCAGTAATCACAACATGTCCCGCTTCCAGAGTTTTGATAGATTCGGAATTGCGATGTTGAGTGGAGTGCTGCAGCGGGCAGGTTGTACACCACATTGGTGACAGTGCCTCCAGACGTTGAACCTTGGAAGGTTCGAAACGTGGTCCATGAATTTGAACTCGTTTTGTATTGAAGGTAGAGGTTTTCGTTGCTATCCGGCTCTTCACCGCATCCACTCGAGCCTTGTCGCACCCAAGCATGGAATGGAATATTGCTTCCTCCAGCGAGATTGAGTACAGGCGAAGTAGCGTATGAAGAACCCGCATACGTCCGAATTGAACCACCAGTGCTTCCATTCAAACCACAAGAAGGGGAAGTCACTCGGGCACCGTAGCCAGAAAAGGTCCATCCTTGATTGCCGTTGTTGAAGTCCCATAGGTTTCCAGCAGAAGTGCCCGTCATTGAATTTCCTTGAATGCTTACGCCCCCGTTGGTGGCGTCGCTGTGGGACCATATGCTGTTATCATCCCAAATGAACCCTGAATGCATTGCTGTTGCGTAAGGTTCAATTTCTATTGAGGCAGAGGTGAGCGGCTCTCCTTCTGGAAGATTGATTTTGAAATTTGAGTTTGGCGAGGCTGGATTAAGGGTAAGATTAGCCGATTGATCGGCAGCAGATAATCGAGGTCTTGGTTCATTCTTGAGGTAGGACATTTCGGTATCGGTGAGCATGATTGCCTGCGATGAAAAGAGGAACACAAAGGTGATGAAAAGTGCGCTCCAAGCACGAGACCTACCCGCCATGAATGAAGCCTAAACTTTGAAGGTCTTGAATGAAACGCTATTTTCAATTGGTAAATTTTTTCTCGACAGCAGAGGAATTTTGAAGAAATCGGCTTGGTTGGCTTCGGTTATGCCTCAACCGAAACCCGTCGGAGAACTTCATCCGGTGGACCTTGAAAACAGTCTTTTGAAGCGATGGCATGAAGAGCAAACCTTCCAGCAATCCATTGATGTTCGAAGGGAAGGTGCTCCGTTCATTTTCTTGGAAGGGCCACCTACAGCCAACGGGAAACCTGGCATCCATCACGTCGTTGCACGCACCTACAAAGATTTGGTTTGCCGTTGGAAAGCAATGGAAGGGTTTCTTGTTGAACGGAAAGGAGGTTGGGATACTCACGGTCTACCTGTTGAAATCGAAGTGCAAAAGCGCCTCAATCTCATGAGCAACCAAGCCATTGAGGAATTTGGTATGCAGGAATTTAACGATGCATGCAGAGAGTCCGTATGGACCTATGAATCAGCTTGGCGAGAGATGACAGAAAGAATGGCATACTGGGTGGATTTAGACAATCCATATGTGACCCTTCACAACGAATATGTCGAATCTTGTTGGTGGGCGATGAAACAGATGTTCAACAAAGGATTACTTTACCGTGGATACAAAGTCCTCCCTTATTGTCCACAAACCGGAACATCATATTCAAGCCACGAAGTAGCCCTTGGTTACAAAGAAGTAGAGGAACCATCGGTCTATGTTAAATTCAAACTCGTTGATGATGATGCCCACATCTTGGCTTGGACAACAACGCCTTGGACGCTGCCTGGCAACGTCGGCTTGGCGGTTGGCCCAGATGTCACCTATGTACGGGTTCGGGTAACTGCAGATTCCGAACACTGGGAAGGGGCAGGCGGAGCACATGTTGGTGAAGAATTCATTCTAGCGAAGGACCTCATGAAAGAAGTGCTTCGCCACCATGTGGAAATTGTTGAAGAATTCAACGGCTCATCCCTTGTTGGCAAGGCCTATGAACCACTCTTTCCGAATGCAGTTCCTCGAGGTGATTCTACCACGGCATGGACCGTCTTGTCTGCTGATTGGGTCACGACCACAGATGGAACAGGCGTGGTGCACACAGCGGTCATGTACGGTGAAGATGATTACAATTTGGGAATGGAAGTAGGGCTACCTGCTTTCCACACGGTTGGCATGGATGGAGCATTCGTAGAGGGCGTTCATTCACAACTCGACGGTCGTTATGTGAAAGACTGCGATGAAACCATCATCGAACTTTTGTCAAGTCAACACGGTAGCAACGGTAAGGGACCAATAAGCGGCCTCTTGTATCGCGAAAAATCCTATGCTCACGATTATCCACACTGCTGGCGAACCGACCACCCATTGTTGTATTATGCCATGGATTCATGGTTCGTGAAAATGACTGCTGTGAAAGAGAGGTTACTTGAATTCAACAACCAAGTCGAATGGGCTCCAGATTGGGTCGGTGAAGGAAGGTTTGGAGAATGGTTACGCAACATCAAAGATTGGGCAATTTCCCGTGAACGATATTGGGGGACGCCTCTACCAGTATGGCGTTCTGAGGATGGCGAGATGAAATGTGTAGGGTCAATTGAGGAATTGCAAAACGAAGTCAAGCGTGCTGTAGAGGCTGGATTTGAAAATCCTGAATGCCCTGATGACATCGATCTGCATCGACCTGTTGTCGATGGCTTCACACTCATCTCATCAACTGGTCTTCCAATGAAAAGGGAGCCTTTCGTCATGGACTGTTGGTTTGACTCAGGTTGTGCCTCATTTGCACAGTGGCATTATCCATTTGATGGAGGTGAACAATTCGCTAATACATTCCCTGTCGATTACATTTGCGAAGGTGTTGACCAAACACGAGGTTGGTTCTACACACTGCTTGCAGTTTCCACAACAGTTTTCGATTCGATTTGTTACAAACGATGTCTGTCGTTGGGCCTCATTCTCGATGCAGAGGGGAAAAAGATGTCAAAATCAAGGGGGAACATCGTTGACCCTTGGGACCATTTCAATCGCGAAGGTGCCGATTCAACCCGCTGGTACATGGTTACTGCTGGGGCTCCATGGAACCCACTCAAGTTTGACCCAAACGGTGTCCGTGAAACGTACGGAAAGATGTTCTCAACCCTTTGGAACGTTTACAAATTCCATGCGGATTATGCAGCAATGGATGGTTTTGACCCACAAGCACAAACAAATCCAGTTGAAAAACGACCACTCCTTGACCAGTGGATTCTTTCACGACTTCACACAGTCTCCACCTATTATCATCAATCATTCGTGGATTGGGAATTCCACAAAGCATGTAGGGAATTGGAAGATTTTGTTGTCAACGACCTCTCCAATTGGTATGTCCGCCGTAGTCGAAGAAGGCTTTGGGACGAAGGTCAGAGCGATGACAAACTTGCGTGCCAGCATACATTGCATGAGGTTCTTGTGACCGTATGTCGACTCGTTGCCCCTGTCGCTCCTTTCATGGTCGATGAAATTCATGAGAATCTCGAAGGAACATCTGTTCACACCGCACCTTGGCCATCCGGAACACCAGGACTAACGGAAGGAGCCACAGCAGACCACTGGGACGAAGCACTGGTTCGAGAAACAGCACAACTGCCGCCACAGAATGTTGAACTTGAAGAAAAGATGAGCCTAGTGCGCGAACTTGCTGAATCGGGACGTCGTATTCGGGTCAATCACAATCGTAGGCAACGGTTGCCTTGTGCCCAAGGCTGGATTGTCGCTGGACCTGACCTCTCTGATTTCCATGAAATTTTGGAAGAAGAATTGAATGTTGAAACGATTCAAGTCGAGACAAACCTTGACCGATTCCAAAAAGTTGAACTCCAACCCAATTTCAGAAACTTAGCCCCGAAGGCGAGAGCGGAAGTGAATGCGGTGGCTGCAGAAATTCGTGCAATTGAAGACGTCGATGCTTTCCTTGGACAAATTCAGCAAGGTCAAGCAACCGTTTTAGGTGTACAAATCGATCCAGAAGATGTCGAAATACGACGGACTGAGCGAAGGGGCTTTGCTGCTGAGACGTTGCAAGTCAACCAAGGTGAGAACGATTCGATGAGCCTCGTCCTCGATATGAACGACACCCCTGAACTTCTATCCAAAGGTCTTGCCCGAGATATCACTCGGAGAATTCAGGCAAAGCGAAAAGAAATGGATTTGCCAATGGAGGCGACGATTGAACTGCACATATGGATGATGAATGCACCCGAACTTTTCGAAGTGGATTCAAACTACATTAATCAGGAAACTAGAGCAGCGAATGCCACCTACCAACCGAATTCTCAACCAGAATCAACAACAGACTCATTCGAGGTCGATGGAGCAACAGTTTGGTTTCACGTTGAATAGGTGAGCAGGTGAGGGTAGTCTCGCTCGTTCCAAGTTTAACAGCCACTCTTTTTGATTTAGGCCTCACGACGAACGAAATTGTTGGCCGGACACCGTGGTGCATTCATCCAAAACCAGAAGTCAACGACATCAAAGTTGTCGGGGGAACAAAGACACCAAACTTAGGCAAGATTGAGGCTCTTGAACCAACATTACTCGTTCTCGATCGGGATGAGAATCCAAGAGAGGTCTATGAGTGGGCCTTGTCAAAACATATCGAGGTCTTCGTGTGCAATGTCCATCATCCAAGAGATGTCCCCAACATGCTCATCGAACTTGGCAAGACCATCGGTAGGACTGCTGAAGCAGAAAGTATTGCTTCAATCATCAACTCAGCACTTCACAAATGTGTTATTCCCTCTCGTCGACCCATCGTTTTACCCCTCATCTGGCACGAACCACTCATGGCAGTAAGCCCCGAAAAGTATGCAGGCGGACTCATCGAATCAATCGGTTTTACCGTTCCATTGATTGAACAAGGGGGGACAGGATACCCAGTTGTAACGCCAAAACATATTGTTGAACATCAAATCGAAGGTTTGTTGTTATCGAGTGAGCCACATGAATTTGCACGTTCTGAAGGCGAAGCAATTTGCGATGAAGTCGAAGCAATCTCGGGATCTCGTCCATGGTGTCAATGTATTGATGGCGAGGATTTGACATGGATGGGAAGTCGTACCTCAACTGCGATTGGTAACCTGTATAGTGCCCTCAGCCATCGATTTGAAGGGAATCAATGAGTTCAAATGAGACCGATACAAGCCATTGGCATGCGACGAGTCGCCCTCGCAGTTTTCATGGTAAGCATCATGACCCTCGCAGGATGCTTTGGGGCTGAAGAAGGCGAAACAGAAAATCAAGACATCAAAAGTATCTGGGAAGATTACAATCGCATCGATACTCAAACACACGTCGATGAGCGTAAGTTTCAGACTATTGATCTCAACACCAACATCTCAACCAACACGAGTTGGGCTGTATTCGACCGAACCTATGGAGGAAATTGTTGTGAACATTATTTGGCAACTTCGGTCGAAGGTTCCATCCTTAATATCGGAGGCGAATACCCCGTGTATTCGGTTGACCGTGGGCACGAGTGGGACACCTACATTCCCGGCGTTCTACCAGATGCCCAATGCAGAACCCCAATCCCAACAAACCCAGGTCAAGAGGGGTTAGGTGAAGGAAGCATCGTACAAGCTACCAACGGCGATATCATTTCGATGTCGTGGTTCCCCTACATCGGTGCCGATGGAAAACTCGACAAATTTTACGCAATTCTATACGACGAATCAGAAATGGCTTGGAAATGGTGCTACAATCGATTAACTGAACCGTTTTACGACCGTTCATGGCAAGTGGAAGTCGTAGGACCAATCGACTCGACCTTAGGGAACGGAGAATGGGCAAGTCTCGTTGTCTCGAACTTCTGGCACCAAACACAAAACGCTGGTGGACAAATCAGTGTTGATGGACTCAATTACTATCCTATTCAGTTCCCGGGTCGCGGCGGTGGAGAACCCATTGAAGAATTGAATCTCACATTCACAGACCTGCCTGCATATTGGGATGTCAACAAACCACACAAAGAAATGAGAGCGTTTTCGATACCTAGCGGTGGGCTGTTATTCCCGTCGTATTTCAACAACGGAAACGCTGCATTTCTCGACACTACACTCTCGTGGAATGAAGTCGAGATTCAATTTCCGAGTGAATATTGCCATATCGATAGAACAGGAACAATTCACTGTGTTGCCATGCAATCTGCTGTATTTACTCACTATACCTCAAACGATGGTGCTCTGTCTTGGAAGAATCAAACATACGATTTATCCTCTACTGCTTCCTCAATTGAAGAGTGGGAATTCCAAGGTAATGGTGAACTTGACCTCTTCGTTCTCAACGTCCGGTATCAATCGAATGAGGGGCCTGATGTCGATATCGTGTATCATGTTAGAGAATATTCAAAGGATTTGAGCCCTGATACATTGACCTACATTGGTCTTGGTGACCTCGACTCAACCTCCGGTGCTGGAAATGACATTCGATTTGATTTCGCCTCACTTGGTATCTTGAGGGACGGTGGTGTTGTTGTTGCATACCATGACTCAAGTCATGCTGACCCCTTGTTTGCAGTAGAGATTGAACTACCTCAATACACCGGTTCAAAATGAATCAAGAATGTCGCCAAACAACTGCTCGATTAAACCTGAATTACGCTGATGGAGTCTTCGTAGAATGAGTTCGGGTGTTGATTTGGCCAAATAATTCCGTCGAGGATTTCGATCAACAACCAACTCGAGTTGCTCATCCAATCCCCTCGCTTCAATGCCATCAACTCGCAAATCATCCCTGCATGTTGCTTCAATTATTGCTGGAGCAAGATGGGTAACGAGAACTGTTGTTGTATGGGATTGACGTTCTGCGGCAAGCAACATACCTGCAATAATTTTTGCACCGGCTCCCGGCTCTGTGATGGCTTCGAGTTCGTCAGCAAAAATGAATTTGGGAGAGGGGTCTGAGACAACTCTGGCAAGTTGTTCAAGTGTTTGTTCAAGGGCACCTGCACTCTGAGTCCCTCCCGCTTTGGCAAGGACATGAAGTGACTCAACCTTTCCAACCGTTGCAGATGATGCGGGTACAGGAAGGCCCATGTGTGCTAAAATGACAACAAATGATAGTGTCTCAAGAAGTGTAGTTTTCCCACCCGAATTTGCTCCAGTGAGGAGAGCAAGATTTTGCCGGTCATCTTTTCCAGCACATTGGCCTAATGCGTATGTAACTGGCTCTGGTATTCCATCGATGAATGGGTGAAAGGCGTCGATGACCGAAATGCCGTGTGGCGAAAACGAAGGTATTCTGCATCCATGATGATGGGCCCAACGACCAACTGACATCCAAATGTCTAGTGTGATACATTCTCGGTACCAATCTTTTGAAGATTCGATGAAAGGTTCCAAAGCAGTTGCGAGCGAAACAACTTTTTGGAGTTCATTCGATTCAATCATCTCAGAAAGTGCTTCATGGATATCATCAAGTTCTGCTTTATTTACAACCGAAGGCCAACCATCTGTGAACAACTGCATCGAGCATTGTACACCTGATGGCTCCAAAAATTGCGTGAATTTGTGATAAGCCTTCTCCACTGCCTCTTCAATGATGTTAGCCGTTGCAGATTGTAACTTTCGCTTGAGCGATGAGTTGTTGCTCAGTGCTTCGAGCAATTCCTCGCCCTGCAGAGCAACGCTTTGATCTTGAATTGCAGTCGTCACCTCATCCTGCATTTCTTGCTCAATACGTTTAGCAGTTCGCCATAATTGGTCACGAATCCCTTCAATGATATCCTCTTTGCCAAGAGATTCTAGTGTCGTTAGGTGTCGAACGAGCCCCTGTGTTTCATCAATTCGCTGAGAAATCGATTCGAAATGCAGATTCTGTTTTGTCATTTCTGCACATCTCTCTATGATGATGACCATCGTTTTGATCGTATCAGCGTTGAGTTGGAACCAATCGATGACATATTCGGGCAATATTCGGAAGTCATCCATTTGTTTGGGAAACACCAGCCATCCATCTGGTGCATCCAATGGAGCGCCTTCACCAACCCATGTCACTTTTGGAAAAACTGTGTAATCCTTCCACGATTCTTCGTCTGACGGGGTGTACATCCTGCATTTTCCTTTTACGTGTGAAAGTTCATTTCTTGTGACAATAACACGTTCGTACTTTTTTTGAGGTTCTTTGAAAGGACGAATGTGCGACATCAAGTCACCCATGTCTTGAAGCACCTCTTCCTCGAGTTGAAGTGCATGGCGGGATAATTCAACTCTCTTCGATTGATCTTGAAGAGGGGTCATCAATTGAATCTGTTTTTTTGTTGCCGTGGTTGAAGTATAATTTTGCAGGTCTTTGATGAGCAATTCATACAGACGAACAGATTCTTTTGTTGAAAGAAATGATGTTGCTCCACCCATAAATTGTCTTGCTATTGACAACGCCCTTTGAGTTGAAATGCCTTGAACTTGAGCGATTTTATCGATTTCACCATTTTTTAGTGTGTCAAAAACCTGCTCTTCACTACCAAAGTGAACGGTTAATTTGTGCATCAATTTGTCGCTGATGCTTCCATGTTGTTTTGACAGCATGCAAAACAATGGTTGTCAATGGCTTAAGAGCATAGCGGATTTTGAAGCCCTCAATACTGCGTTCGCTGATGACTAATGGCCGTGAGATAATGCTCCCGTCATGCTTAATATGACAAGGAGTAATGTCATGAGAAGTGCCCCGGTGACCACGTAGAGCATGGCTTTCTTTCCTGTTTCTGCATTATGTATGTCCGGTAGTGTATCCACAGTAGCAACGTAAAGAAATGTACCCGCTGAAAAGAGCATAGCAATGCCAATCATTTGAGTATCAAGGGAAGATAAGAGGAAATATGCGATAAAAATCATCAAAGGTGTTGCTAATGAAAAGATGACCACATCTTGAATTGATTCTTTTCGAGATTCTCGTTCATGGAGTGAAAATATTCCGAGACTCAAGGCAGCTGGTCCTTTGTGAATCAACACTGCGAGAAGAATTGTCATGGAAACTGAGATAGAACCAGTTGCTGCTGCTGCTCCAACGGCTAAACCATCGACTGCAGCGTGGAGTGTTAACCCAAAGACAAGCATCCAACCTACTGAGTTGTGGTGGACATGGTCATGTCCGTGGTCATCATGATGGTGATGATGTTCTTCGTGAACCGCGTGCCCAATACCTGAACCTTCCAAGATTAGCATCAAAAGGAACCCGGCAAGGATCGCACCGCCAACAAGCAATATGTCGCTGTGTTCATCTTCATCATCAACATGGGCATGCAAAGCGACCAAATCATGTATCTCGGATATCCCAGCAGTAGCGTTTATTTCTCCTGATTCTACTTCCTCAATCACATGTGTAATTTGAGATTTCAACCCTTCATCATGGTCTTCGCCGGCGTGCTCATCTTCATGCTCGTCGTGACCACCGAGCAACTCTTCAATTTCTTCGATGCCTTGTTGAGCAGTTATATCGCCATCATTCACTTCGAGGAGCACCAAAGCAACATGACCACCTAGTACTTGTTCAGCACCGTGTTCATCCGTTGACGCCAACTCAAAACCCTCGGGTATAACAACAAGAAATGCAGAAGCGATAATAATTCCAGAGGCAATGCCAGTGAGCATTTTTAGTCGGTCTTGATTTTCATCAAATTTAGAAAAAACAGGTAGCAGCCCGCACACAAGACCGATGATAAGAGCAATTGTTGCATAGGTTACGAGTTCGAACATGACACTTTGGTGGGTTAATATATATTTAAAAAATGTTATTAACTTTTGACCCGTGGTCTATTCATGTCTAGAATCCTTTCATTTAGCACGGATGACCAATTTGCTGTCGAGTTAGAAAAAATGATTCAAGAAAGTGGCTACAAGAATCGAAGCATGTTCCTGCGTGATGCCAGTCTTTTCTTCTCCGATTCACTTCTAAGGGGCGACCTTCAATCGATGGACGACAAAGAAATTGTTGAAGGGACGCTCATCATTTATTATCAGCATGGCATTGAACAAAAATTACTCAATATTCGACATTCACATTCAATTGAAGTTTCCTCATACCATCACAATTGTCTAACTGAATCCCACACATGTGTTGATACATTACAAACAAGAGCTTCAGTTGCATCAATTCGTTCGGTGCTCGACCAACTCAAAAACACAACGCAAATCGATAGAGTTCAATTCGTCACTGCACCTACACGCTCAAACGGATGTTGTTGAAGACGGTGAAATAAAAATCGAGAAGCATAAAAAGAACCTCTCGTCATCAGCATCATGCAGGAAAAATCTTCCCAACCGAAGAACTTCCTGCAAACCGGTTCAAAAATCTTAGATTTTGCAACAAAAAGAATTCTTTCCTTCGGCTCCATCTTTGATACAAAATATGGAACGCCGCAAAGTCGCAAGGAAAGGGTTCAGCGAACAAAGAAAGTCGGGTATATCGCTGTCTTACGAAGTGGAGCGATTGGAGCAATCGCCAGTGCCATACCTATTCTCATCTTGTACCAGGTCATCCTCGTTCAATATCCCCATCTAAACACAGAAACGCACAGTGTCACTGGTTGGGATTACGCATTTTTCATCGGATTGATTATTGCAGTTTCTCTTCTTGCGACAATACTTGAATTGCTTTTGTTGTATAATGATGCTGTGCGTGCAGCAGGCAAGATGAATCAAATCACTCATCGAGATGTTGATGCAGAAAGTGAAGTCGACGAAGCAATTCAACAAACCCTTCCCCTCGGGTTAACCAAGGCAGCTCTTGGGATGAATAGAGATACAAGCCCAAAGTTTGGTATCGACCCACTTGAAAAATCTTCGAAAGCAGCCATCGCTGCTAAAGGCGCCGCATATAGAGCACAAGTGCTTCTCTTCAATGCGGGTGTAAAACGGATCTTACGTAGAATTTTAGCAAGAATGTTTGGGCGTACTGCACCAAGAGTATTCGTTGAATGGCTTCTCCTCCCTGTTTATGTCATCTGGAATATGGTTGGGACCACCGTTGTCATGAATGAACTCATTTGTAGGGCAAACGGTCAAGAAGCGACGAAAGGGGTGCTTGATGAGATTCAACTCAATCACAACTTGTCACCTCAAATGACTGTGCTCATCAAAAATTCCATTCAACGCCATGTTCATGGAGCAAAAGCCATTCATCCAAACATTGAATTCCTTATTCTCTTTCTCAACCTCAAAAATTGTGAGTTTACGACACCGGAACCAGGATATGACACGTTAACTCCAAAAGAAAAAATCCAACTCGCAAAATTGATTCTTGCAATGCCCCTACTTGAAACAAGAAAAACAAAACTGAATCGAGAAGGAAAATTAATCGTTGATTCGGCTCTCACAACTCAGGAAAAGAAAATGTGGGTGCGTGATACGACTCGATATATCAAAAACGGTATTGACTTCAATTAAAATTAACATTGTCGTTGACTTTCTTCACTGTAATCATGCATTGGTGCTTGGAACAAATCATCGCATGTTCTGTAGATGATGGGTAAAGTAAGCGTTGCAGTAGACCAATCGATTGAAAATTGTCCAGCGCTCACTGGTGATGGCACATAATCGTACCCAGTTTGTTGCATTTCGATGATAATTAATTCACCCGCTTCGAGGAAGATATCCATCGGGAGAAATTCCATTTTACCTGTAACAGTCACAAATGGGACAAGTGCTTCTTGCCCATCTCTGCCTCCTTCGTGGAATCGGAAGTCCATCACGGCGTGACCTAAATGCATGCCTGTGCTATCTGTCATCTCTAGATATCCGTGAGCACCGTTTGAAGTATGAGGCGTCACAGGGATGTGAAATGAAGGCATACCAATGATGTACACATCGCTTTCAAATGGACCATAGGTCATTGTTATACTATCTGTTGAACTCATTGATGCTCCAGTAGGGTTCAGTTCAGTTGCGGGAATTTCAAGGTAGGTTGTGTCCATTGGGGGATAGGTTGTTTCAAATCGCCAGCCTCCGCGGTTATCTTGCATTTCTACTCCGAGCGTTGGGGCTGTGCCCTCACCTTTCAGGTACCAATTGAACCAATACAGCATTTCATCGGCCCAATCCCAACGCAGTGTATATGGATACGCTTCTTGACCTTCACCTGATGGTAACGAAGAATGTCCGGTTGCTCTGTCGGGGTAATCGTGAGCCCATTGACCTGCAAGTGTCTTG
>Ga0181566_10003496_pt1 | contig 12904 bp, 9 predicted proteins | sample 101ome_15_FD_133762 | JGI IMG/M metagenome (GOLD analysis project Ga0181566, IMG submission 133762) | Coastal salt marsh microbial communities from the Groves Creek Marsh, Skidaway Island, Georgia - 101402AT metaG (megahit assembly) | ecosystem: Environmental > Aquatic > Marine > Intertidal zone... | reverse complement strand
TCGTCCTCAGTGCGCGCCTCGTCGTCGTCGTCATGACGACGCCGTCTCTCGAGGATCTCTACGCGCGCGCGCGTCCGGCGACGGGCGTCGCGAGCGCGAGCGCGTGCGTCGCCCTCGCGGACGCCGTGCGACGGCGCCGGATGTTTCCCGCGGACGGTGGGACGACGGTGGAGGATGTGTCGACGGGCGATCTCAAGTACGTGCTCGCGGACGCGCACGCGGCGGCCGCGATGGCGCGCGAGGGGCGAGTGGAGCGCGCGATGGAGGCGAGCGAAGATTTTTTAGAGCTCGCGCGCGCGCTCGGGTGCGTGCCGAGGGATGAATCGGAGGCGTGCGAGGAGATTTTGAGAGCGAGAGACGAGGAGGCGGCGCCGACGACGACGACGAGCGGGAGACGGGATCCGAGAATGGATAAAGTGCGACGGTTTAAGATGAAGCGTCAGCTGAGCGCGAAGAGGGAACGTTTGGAGGCGGCGTTGGCGCGTCGACGGGGCGAGGTGAGCGAGGACGAGGACGAGGACGAGGACGGGCCGGACGTCGAGGAGCTCGAGCGCGACGCGCGTCTGTGCGACATTGAGGAGGCGGTGTACGACACCTTGGACGCGATACCGGCCATGCGCATCGAGTTTGAGATGTTGTCGCGTCGCGATGAGCTTCGAGACGCTCTCGAGCGCGAGCGCGAGCGCATGGAGAGAGAGGATGAACGCGCGAAGCGTCGAGAACCGGAGATTTTCACAATAGACAGAGACGCCGCCACGGGCGCGATTCGCGTCGATCCTCGCGAGCGTCTTCGATCGGAGGTGTTCAGGCCGACGGTGGCGTTACCGACGATGACCGTGGAGCAGGCGGGGGAGATCGAACGCGCGGAGATGTTCGCTCGAAGCGCTCGCGAGGCGGAGCGCACCAGAGCGCGAGAGCTCGAACGCGCGGCGAAAACCGCCGACGAATTAGAGGAGGAAGAGCTCCAAAAGGCGCGCTCCTGGGACGCGTTCAAGGATGATAATCCATACGGGAGCGGTAACAGTCGTCTGCGCCCGTGTGGATGACGCTCGCACGCTGTAAAAACAACCCGAGAAATAGCGCACGCCGCGTCTCCAGACTCCGACATGCGAGCGCACGCGCCGTCAACCTCGCGCGCGTCCTCCGCACGCGTCCACGCCGGAAGAACGACCGCGCGCGCGTCCCGCGTCGTCGCCATGGCGACCGAGGGCAAAACCCGCGTCGCCATCGCCGGCGGTGGACTCTGGGGAACCGCCATCGCGTACTTTTGCCAGAAATCCAATCTCTGCGACGTGACGCTCGTGGAGCGCGAGCGCGTCGCGTCGGCGGCGAGCGGTAAGGGCGGTGGGTTCCTCGCGCGCGATTGGGGCGATGGATCGCCCACGGAACCGCTGCACAAGCGCGCGTTCGAGCTCCACGAGACGCTCGCGGGCGAGCTCGAGCTCGAGACGTATCGAAAAATCCCGACGCTGTCCGTGGTCGGTGGCCAAGGGCTCGAGCAGGCGATGCCGTTGGTGAGCTGGTTGGACGGTGACATCGCCATGTGTCGAATGATGGATGAATTCGGCACGGCGCAGGTGACGCCGAGAGAGTTGTGCGAAAAGTTTCACGACGCGGCGATTCGTCTCGGCGCGAAGAGCGTGAAGGGAGAGGTGACGGGCGTGGCGTTCGACGACGACGGATCTGCGGCGCGGGGATTGTATTACACGAACGAGGAGGATGGGACCACGCACGAGATCGAGGCGGATCACGTGGTGGTGGCCATGGGACCATGGGCGACGCGCGCGAGCGAGTGGTTTGGGATTAAAGTTCCGATGACGGGCATTCGATCGACGAGCGTCATGTACGAGGCGTCCGAGGCGGTGATGAAGGAACCCGCGGCGTTGTTTTGCGGCGAGGATGAAAACGGGTGTCACTTAGAGGTGTATCCGCGGTCGACCGGGGAGGTGTACATTTGTGGCATCGGAGGTTCGCAATACATCAACGAAGAGCGCTTGTTGCCCGGCGGCGACTGCGATCGAAGCGACAAGATCACAGAAGACCCTAGCCGCGTCGCCGCCGCGATGCGTAGCTTCGGGGGGATGTCGCACAGCATCGGTGGAGACGGGAAGAAACCGTTGGTGACGCAGGCGTGTATGCGGCCTTGCGCGCCCGACGCGTTGCCCATCCTCGGCCCCGTCGACGGCATCTCCAACGCGTACATGGCGACGGCGGGTAACTGCTGGGGCATTCTCTGGTCGCCAGTCGCCGGTGAGATCATCGCCGATCTCATCACCAAGGGAAAGAGCGGCATCAACATTAAGCCGTTTTCGCCGACGCGTTTCATGCAGCGAGGCGCTCGAGGCCGCGGAAGAAAGATGCGAACTGAGGAGGTCGGCGAGCAGTGGTAAAGCGTTGAACTGAAAATTGTTTATTGTTAAAAGTTTTACAAATCGAATTTAATCGCGCTCCGGGGGTAACTCCAAGCAAAAATTGCCGATGTGTCCGCCTCGGAAATCGTTCAGCATGCGCGTGCCCGCGCGCTCAACGTCGCCGCCGCACGTCTTGTCGGCGAAACGCTGCACAAACTCTTCTCCGGACATCTCGTCCACGCGTTCCTCTTTGAATCTCTTGACGATGCCCGGTTTGATGGATCTCCACGTCGGCAAACGCTTCAACTCTTCGATCATCGCTGACGCCATGGTGCTGGCTATGTAACTCGCCTCTCCGATATCGTTCGCCATGGCCAATCTCGACGCCGCGCGCTGATCATGCATTCTCGCCGGCAACACCCCGGGTGCGTCCAAGAGATCCAAATCACCACCGATGCGCACCCATCGTAAATCTCTCGTCACTCCCGGTCTCGGCGCGCTCGCGCACGCCGCCTTCCCCACCAACCTATTAATCAATGCGCTCTTCCCCACGTTCGGGTACCCCACCACCGCCGCTCGCACCGGTCTCGGCAACAACCCCTTCGCTTTCCTCTTCGCGTTGATCTCCTCGCTCACCTCCATCGCCATCTCTTTCACCTTTTTCACCCCTTTCCCCGCGCGCGCGTCCGTGAGCACCACCCGCACGTCCCCCGTGCTCTTCAGATAATTCACCCACTTCGCGCGCTCTTTATCGCTCACCATGTCCGCTCGATTCAACACCACGATTCGCATCTTTTCCCCGCACCAATTTCCAATCTCCGGGTGCGACGTGGACAGCGGCAATCGACAATCCCGCACCTCGAGCACGGCGTCGACGCCCTTGAGCTGTTCCTTGAGCAATCGCTCGGCGCGCGCGATGTGCCCCGGGTACCACTGCACCAGCCGCACGTGCCCCGCCGACGCGATGCGTTTGGCGTCGAAGGATTCAGCGTCCTCGACGCGTCGATCGGAGACGGCACCGATCGTGGACGTTGACGAATGCTGCGACTGGTGCCTGGCGGCGGACGCGCGCACGGCGTGCGCGACGGCGCGACGAGGCGCGCGCGGGATCGGGAGCGCGCGCGCGGCGGAGCGTCCAAGGAGCATGACGTCCTCGACGACTCGTGGACGCGCGCGGCGTGCGGCGGCGACGACGGCGCGGCGGTGTAATGACGCGGCGCCCACGCGGCGAGCCGACGTCATTCGAGGTCGACGCGCGACTCGACGTCTCGACGCGCGCGCGACGCGCCGACGACGGACGACGCCCGTACCGTCGATCGCGCCGCGCCGTTTTTCGCGACGCGCGCCATGACGCGCGCGACTCGATACCGACCGCGATGGTTGATGATGATCGTCAACAGCATCGTCATCACCCTTCTCGTCGCGTCTCCCGCGCGCGCGTCGTCAACGACGACGGCGTTCGACGACGACGATGCGCGCCCATCGCGTCTCTCGTCGTCGCCTCGACGCGCGCTGACGTCGATGCTCGGGTCGCAAGCCGGCGCGTCGACGCCGCAGCATCGCGAACACCTGAGCACGGGCATATCCAAAGCGCTCGTCGATCGCGTCGCCAAGGACGGCGCCGTCATCGTCACCTGGGCCAACATGCACTATTACCATTTCGCCATCAACTGGTTGAGCCATCTGGACGAGGTAGGGGTGACGAATTATCTCATCGGCGCCATGGACGAGGAGCTGTACGCGGCGCTGCGGAAAATCGGCGTCAACACGTGGTTGATGGGCTCGCGAGGGATCGATGAATCGGCGGTGAAGAAAGATTTCGGGTGGGGATCGAAGAATTTTCACAAGATGGGTCGAGATAAGATTCGATTGATTCATGATTTTACCAAGACTGGCGTCGACGTGTTGATCTCCGACATCGACGTGACGTGGATGCGCGACCCGTTGCCCTTCATGAAGAGGTTTCCGGACGCGGATATGTTGGTGAGCACGGATGAGTTGCGAAACACGACGCACGATCGAGAGATGCAGTTGAAATTCTTGGTGAACGGGGAGGGATTGGAGGCGGAACCGTGCTCGGGGACGGCGAACATCGGGATGATGTGGTTTCGATCGACAAAGGCGAGTCAAGAAATGACAAAGGAGTGGGTGGACAATTTAGAGGCTGACGATAAGGTGTGGGATCAGGCGGAGTTTAACACGCTCATTCGTCGCGGTGGGTGCGGCGACGGGAACAAAGGGGACGGCGTGGGATTGGCGTACGACGGCAAGGTGAAAATCGGGACGCTTCCGGTGGCGTTGTTCAACAACGGACACACGTACTTTGTGCAGAGACTTCACGAGCGCGTCGGCATGAAACCGTACGCGATGCACGCGACGTTTCAGTACGACGGCACGCCGGGAAAGCGTAATCGCATGCGCGAGGCGAATCAGTGGTTGGGTGATCGGGATAACGACGCGTACTTTGATCAAAAGTTTCTCTCATACGCGCCGCGCATTCTCAAAGACGTCGATTTGGAGGCGTTCAAGGCGCGAGGATGGCCAACGATGGATCACGAGCTCGAACCTCTGCGAGAGGGAGACGCGCTCGTCAAGGAACAGTTGCGCTTGGTGCAGCATCAGATCGCGCAGCTGTACGAGGCGGTGGCGATCGCGAAGAAACTCGGGAGAGTGGTCATCCTTCCGCCGTTTTTCTGCGGCTTGGATCGCGTGTGGTTCCCGCACAGAGGTAAATTCCCGGGTTCGATGCTTAGTCTGCCGTACATTTGCCCCGGAGATCATGTGATGGCGATGGAGTCGAACAAGGCGTTCACGGACGAGTACCGAGAGTACACCTTTTTGGGACATCCGCAGATGCCCGAGGGCGAGGTGGTCGCCGCCAACGTGCGCCGCGTAGAGGTGCCGCCGACGGCGTCCTTCGCGAAAACGATGCTCGTTCCCGACGAATATGCCATGTGCTTCAAAAAGCAGGACGATGAAGGTAAGATTGATGCATCCGAGGGTGACGAGTGCGTGCCGGCGAGGAACTCGATTTTCAAGTCGGCGCAGTCCATCGCGCTCGACGCGCCGGCGGATTCGCTCGACGCTCTGAAGACGGCGCTCGCGTCGGCGAGCGACGTCAAGTTTCTTCACTTTGACACCATCATCGGCGTCACCAAGGCGTCACAGACCGATCCGGCGTCGGAGATGCGTTCGGGAATCTGGTGTTGTCGCGAGGGAGGTCACGAAAAGTACACCACGGAGGCGGTTGATCTATTCGAAGCGGGCGCCGTCCCGAAGCTCGACGAAGGCGAGACGAAGAAGAATGTGACGCAAGACGTCAGCGCGAAAAAAGCGAAGGGTGAGGATACAGAGGAATCGTCGGTGGATGATGCAAGCGATGACGACGCGGTGGAAGAGGATGGAATAGACGCAGCGACGATAGAGTCTGGGTTGATGAAGTACTTTCATGGCGACAAGAAGAAGGTTGCGAGCGCATTGGAACTCATCCACGCCGAAGCGTCCGCGGACAACGACGAGGACGCGAACGACGACGGTCAGGACGGCGACGATGAAAAAGCGTAATTCATTTGTGTTTAATGCTACAATCTACAGTACAGCGCGATCAAAGCGTGATACGTTTCGTTTGTTCATTCTTTGAGAGACAGTCGAACGCGCATTGACTTCTTCCGTTTTTTATCGTTCACGATGATCAACCCGTCCGTGCGATTTCCCATGAGACTCGACATTCGCTCCGTGAGGTTTTCTTTGAACTCTGATTCCAACACGCCGCGCAGATACAGATTCTTGCCTCCGAAACTCACGCTCGGTTTGGCCAACGAATCCGGATGCGCCAAGACCAAGGACGCCATGAAATCTTCGAGCGTCGCGTCGACAGACATGCTGTGCGCGATGCCGGGGGAGCACACGACGCACGATGGATCTCTCTCGTACTCCACAGTGTGAGAGTAGACGCCGTCCGTACCGACGTACATCATGTAATTGTTCATGCCTTTGGCGCACATGGTGGCCATTTTGAGCGTCTCGATGACGCACGCCGCGGCGATGATGGCGTTTGTGCTAGGAATCGCCGGTATTATGTTCTTCGTCACGCCCTGCGTGTGCGCGTAGGTGACGCCCAAAATGCCAAAGGTTTCCGCGCGTTTGAGAGCCTTGGTGTAGACCCACATCATGTGCTCGGCGACGTCGGGATCAAACGTCTCCCCGAACCGCTCCGCCGGCCATTGAATCAATCTTGCGTACTCGATGCAATGCGCGGCGTTTCGAGGCGTCTCGGCCAGCGTGCACAACGGAAACGTCGTTTGCGGAGGAAACAGCCACATCGTACAGTTGAAACACGGCGTCATGCCCGGCACGATGACCCTCGCGTGTCCCTTGAATCCCTCCGTGCCGCCGTCCACGAGCGGCTTAATCGTCGACGGATCAACGTTCCCTTCCTCGTCGTACTCCAAGAATCCGCAACACACGGCGTTTATGTACGCTCGCGCTTCCAACGAGTCCAATCCGAGGGCGATGATGTCAAACTGTCTGTACCAATCGTCCTGTTTATCCTCTATTCTTCCGTGGTGCGGCGTCACCAAACATCCTCGCACGCGTTCCCGCACGCGTCTCGCCGCCGTCTCCGCCTTGCTCGCCCCCACGTCCTCGTTTCTGAACAAAAACTGCCTGTTGAGATTCGTGACGTCGATGGTGTCCATGTCTATGACGTCCAGTCGCGTGAAACCGCTCAGAGCTGCGCGCGCGAAGAGCGAACCATTTGTCAGACGGTTAGAGCCTAGAGAGATTACCGAGTCCTTCGCGCGCCGGGCGCGTCCGTCGCGTCCGTCACGTCCGTCGCGCGTCGACACGCACCGAGTCCCTTCAACAGTTCGCAACCCAACCCTCCGGCGCCGACGACGAGCACGCGCACGTGGTCTCGAAGCACGCGCACGACGTCTTCGCCGGGCTCGAAATCTGGTCCAGTGAAGCGTCCGTCGCGGCGCAACAGCGCGTCGATGGAGCGCCAGCGCTCGTGATTGTGGTCGACGTCGAGGCGAGACATCGCCTCGGCCGGCGGTTCGTCGCGGAGGGCGTCGGACGGAATGTTTGGAGCGGTGGGCGAGTGTGGTGCACGGCGCAACGGGCGGGAGACATTGTCAGAACGGAGGAGATGTGCGTCGCGAGGCGCTATGAAATCTATGATGCATCACATCGTGCGTGCCTAGCTATTCATCGTCTACGTCGTGGGCGTTCGAGCGAGCCCACGGTGGTCATACAATCAATCAATCAATCGTCCCAGACGCCGTCGGCGTCGATTCTGAAATCCGCGCTCGCCGCAGGTAAATGCGGGGCGTAGACGACGTGAAACCGCCTCGCCACCGGATCGGACGACGCGCCGTCGGTTTTGTCGCCCGCATCAATCACACTGTTCGTCCGTCGCTTGGCGTGTCTCGTCAGAAATAATCGTGTGTTGACGCAGTTGGCCCACATCAAACCGAGCGCCGGCACGACGCGTCGCCCGCTCGATGTGAACTCCCCCATCGACCGCGTCGCGTTCGCGTCGTCACCGACCGCCCCTCTCTCTCGCATCGAATCCACCACGTGATTCGTCACCACCACCGCTAAATCGTGCACGCTCGCGTACTCTTTCAACAACATCGTCAATTTATGCAACGCGCCCGCGCGACGAGCCGCGTACGACCATCCCGCGCTCGCTCCGCACTCGTCGTCCCTGAACGGCGCCGCGACGCTGTCTACGACGATCATTCGCACCGACGCGTTCGCGTCCACGGGATGCGCCAACACCGCGCTCAGCGATCCGAGCGTCTCTCGCAACGACTCGGGGTCCGACAGCGCCTTGACCACGTACACGCGCTCCAACGCCTCCCGCGCCGCCTCCTCGCTCCCGAACGCGGTCGCCATGCGCTTCGACGACGCCACGCGATGCATGATCGCAGTCGGCGCCGGACCCTCGGTGTGCACGTACACCACCGCGCATCCGAGGTCGATCTGCGCCGCGAGCGCTAACTGACAGCACAAAATCGTCTTCGCGCTCCCGCTCTCCCCGACGATCTCCGTGAGCTGTCGCGTGCGCACGCCCCCGCGCAAAACGGCGTCGAGGCCATCGCACCGCGTGGACACCGCCGCGGACGACGCCTCGAGCGCGACGCGCGCGCGCGGGCGCATCGCGGTCTGGCGCCCGGGCGTGAGCTGTCGCAGGCGTTTGAATCCCTCCCCGTCGTCACCGCGCGACGCGCATGACGCCCGTGAACGTCGTCACCGGATGTTTGGGCGCGGGTAAAACGACCGCGATCGCGCGCGCGCTCGCGAGACGACCCGAGGGGGAGACGTGGGCGGTGGTGGTGAATGATTTCGGCGCTTTGGGCATCGACGGCGCGCTCTTGGACGACGCCGTGGGCTCGACGAGCAAAGCCAGCGAACGAGGCGGCGTCGTCGTGCGAGAGGTGAACGGTGGGTGCGTGTGTTGCGCCACGGCGGCGCCGTTCACGCTCGCGGTGACGCAGGTGTTGCGACGGTTTGCGCCCGACCGCGTGCTCGTGGAGCCGAGCGGCGTCGGCGACGCGGGACGCGTGATCGACGCGCTGCGAAGCGAGCATCTGGGGAAGAGCGTGGACGTGCGGGCGACGGTGTGCGTGGTGGACGTGCGAGAGTTCGGGGCGAACGCGCGGTCGGGGGTGTTGGAATCGGAATTGTTCAAGTCGCAGTGCGAGTGCGCGGAGACGCTGTGCGGGTCTTTCGCCGACGTCGCCGACGAGGCGGATGTCGAGGCGTTTCTGGCGTTTGCGGATGGGTTTTGGCCGAAGAAAATAAAGGTGTTTTTAACGCGAGATCGAGACGTGGACGTGGACGTGTTGGACGAGGCGTGCGGGTGGGCGGAGGACGAGCGACCTGCGAACGCCGACGGAGCCGCGCAAAACGCGCCGCCGCGTGGTCAAGGGCCGTTCGTTTTACGACCGTCGCTCGTCGCGAATGGATCGCCGTGGATGCTGAAGAATGTGAGCGAGCGATACGCGTCGTGTGGGTACGCATTTCATCAGGATGACGTCTTCGTGCGGCCGTGGTTGAGGACGTTTTTCGACGAATTCGTGCTTCGACGCCGAGACGTCGCGCGGTTCAAGGGAGTCCTGCGACTCGGCGCGGATTGGGTGCGACCGGACGTGGTGCGTTCGGAAACTAGCGACGGTGAGATCGAGCGCGCGATCAAGTTTACCTCGGTGGCGTACCGACGTGACAGTCGATTTGAAATCATACGCGAGCGAGGCGTGGACGCTGCGACCGACGCCGACGAGGACGCGTTTTGGAACGACGTTCGCGACAGGCTCGAGGCGTGTCGCAAGAAGCCTCGATGAGAAATTTCCTCCACCACGACGATTTGTCGCCGCACCGGTCGACGAGGACGCCCCTGTCTTGGAACGTCGCCTCACTCGTCGACTCGTTCGCCGGTCGAACCATGTCATGAGCGCATTCGAGGACGACTGGGTCGCCGAAGATTTCAGATTGACATCCGACGCGCGTGGTGATTGCGATGATGAACGCGAGCTCGACGAGCGGCGTCTGACGCTCCGCGCGTGGCGACGTCGCGACGCGACGCCCGCCGAGGCGGCCCGAGGGGATGCCGTCTGGAGGTGCGGTCGAGAGCTCGCGAACGTCGTATACGACGCCCGACCGCGCGGTCGAGTGTTAGAGATCGGCGCGGGATGTTCAGGGTATCCGGGTCGCGCCGCGGCGCGCCGACCGGGCGTGGTGAAGGTGACGATGCTCGATTGCGAGCCGAGCGCCGTGAGCGCGCTTCGACGAGCCCTGGACCACGATGCACGATACAACGCCGACGTCATCGAGGCGCAAGAGATCACAGCCGATGTCTTCGACGTGCGAGACGCGGTTAAGACGCTCGAGATGGAACCCAAGGCGTGTTACGACACGATTCTTGCCGCGGATGTGCTCTATGATGAAGATTGGGAAACCGCCGAGGGACTCTTTCGTTTCGTCTCCGTCATGCTTGCGCGAGAAAAACGAGACGGACGAAAACCTACGTTTTATCTCGCGTACGCGCACCGCGCGGCGGCCGATTTCGTGCCCATGCTCGCGGTCGAGTACGGTTTAGCTTTCGCGCGCTCACGCGCGGCAAACGCCGTTGTCGACGACGACGCGTTAGACGATGATCGCGCGGAGATTGAGATCGGCGAGTTCGTGCGCGCTCGAGAATAGGCTTGGCGTTCGCTACGCACGAACGCTCGACGCGTCCTTCGTCGACGAACGCCGACGTGTACGCTGTAAGATAGAATTAGTCGCCTTTTGCAAAAAAGAGCTCCACCGCGCACGCCACAACGCGTCCGCGCGAGCGTCCAACCGACGACCGCGCGCGACCCGAACGCTCGAAATCAACCGCGAACGTTCGATTTCCCACCGCTCCGCCTCTTCGAGCGCGCTGGCGAGGACGGTGGAGACGAACGCGCCCATCTTACCACCGCGTGACGTCGCCGACATGTCGTCGCCTCGTCTGACGATGTCGACGCCGACGTCGACGTCGCGCGTGGACGTAATGCTCCGCGCGCACGTCACGTGTCCGATTTGTCTCGAGACGTTCGCGGACGCGCACTGCGTGGCGACGTGCGGGCACACGTTTTGTCACGCGTGCGCGAGCGCGGCGCTCGACGCCTCCGGGACGGCGGAGGAGGACGCGATGGACGTCGGCGAGCGTCGAGCGAAGTGTCCGACGTGTTCGTCGGTGTTCACGAGTGCGCAATTGGTACCGAACGCGGCGGTGAACGCGATGGTGGCGGAGATGAGACGGGCGAGAGAGACGGAGACGGAGACGCGCGCGGTGGCGGCGGCGGACGAAGACGCGGCGGCGAACGGCGAGGATGAATTGCGGCGTCTGACGCCGTTGGTGAAGAATCTGAGCGCTAAACATCGAAATTTGGTGATCGAGTCGCGCGTAGTGTCGCGAGAGGTGCTGAATGAGTTTCTGTTGGAGAGTCGGTCGAGGAAGCAGGCGAGCGCCGAGGCGCTCGATCGAGAACTGCGGTATCTGGACGCCGACATCGCGGCGGTGCGACGAGAGTTGGAGGTTTTGGGCGGTGGCGCTCGCGCGGATGACCCGGCGAGCGAGCGTAACGATAAGGAGGTGATCGCGCAGGCGATGGACACGCTCGGATTGGCGAGGAAGGGTGATCCGTCGATGGATGCGACGAAACGGCGACGCGTGTTGACGCAATTCAATGAGTTACAGAGATGGTATTCCAAGCGACGATGTAAAGAGCAAGTCGACGCGAACAACGCGTCGGCGAACGAAGAAGGCGCGATCGCGCCGGACACGACGACTATGGAAGAATTTTCGTCCCTCATCAGTACTTTCAAGCGGTTCTCGAAACTGTCCATCGCCGTCGAGCTCAACACCGACGCCGACGCGACCGGCTCAAACGTCCCCATCAGTAGCATCGAATTCGACTGTACGCGCGAAAACTTCGCCACGGCTGGTGTGTCGAAGCGCATACAGCTCTACAACCTCGAGAGCGTCCTCCAGGGCTCGCAGGACACGGTGACGGAAATCGCCACGCGCTCCAAATTGACGTGCTTGTCCTACAACAAGTTTACGCGGCAGCACATCGCGGCGAGCGATTACGAGGGCATCGTCTCGGTGTGGGACGTCGAGAAGCAGCAAACCATCATCGAGTTCGAGGAGCACGAAAAGCGCATCTGGACCGTCGACTACTCGCGCGTCGACTCGAAATTGTTGGTGAGCGGTTCGGATGATTATTTGGTAAAGATTTGGAGCACCGACCAGGCGAACAGCGTGCACGAGATCGACATGAAGGCGAACGTATGCTGCGTGCAGTACTCTCCCGAGCGATCTCACTGCGTCGCCGTCGGATGCGTCGATCAAAAAGTGTACCTCTTTGATCTTCGTCGACTCGCCGAGCCCGTGCAGACGCTCTGCGGCCATCGAAAGGCGGTGAGTTACGTCAAATATCTCAACGCGAACGAGATCGCGAGCGCGTCGACGGATAACACCGTCAAAGTATGGGACGTCAAGACGGGCGAGCTCACGTGCGAGCTCAAAGGACATCACAACGAGCGAAACTTTGTCGGCCTGTCCACGGTGGGCGATTACATCGCGTGCGGAAGCGAAACCAACGAAGTGTACGTGTACAGAAAAGACCTCGCGTCACCGATCTCGTCCGTTCGCTTCGCCCGCGATCTCACCGAATCACACGGTTTCATCAGCGCGTGCACGTGGAGAGACGACGATTTACTCATCGCCGCCAACTCCAACGGCGTCGTCAAGATTTTACGCTCCGCCTAGTCAGCAATCACTACATTATTTAACAAGGCGCGGGACAAAGACACGTAATAAAAGCGCTCGCTTCATTTTGTACATCATTACACGTTGTAGTAACACAAAAGTAGTACAGTAAGTACAGTCGTACAGTACAGTAAGTAACAGTTCGTCGGCGGTGGGGTATCGGTGCGGTCGCGGCGCGAGGCGCTGTGCGCGCGCGTCTTCTAGGCGTGCGCGTGCGCGTTGCGATAGAGCACAAACTCTTCGCCGT
>Ga0181566_10003485_pt1 | contig 12921 bp, 10 predicted proteins | sample 101ome_15_FD_133762 | JGI IMG/M metagenome (GOLD analysis project Ga0181566, IMG submission 133762) | Coastal salt marsh microbial communities from the Groves Creek Marsh, Skidaway Island, Georgia - 101402AT metaG (megahit assembly) | ecosystem: Environmental > Aquatic > Marine > Intertidal... | reverse complement strand
TCCCCGCACCAGGACCAGCCACTATCTGGGTTACTGTATATACCGGGTTCGTCTTGATTGCATCCCTCTGTGCTTTACTTAGTTTGTAATCCAACGCAATCTCGGCATAACCAAAAAAGTCGTTATCGCTAATTGCCATGTTACGGACATATCATGTCAAGTATAATACATTAGATGCAACCGGTTTCTTGCAATCTCCCAACATCCTCTAGCGCGAGATGCCTATCGCATGGGTACCGTTCACTCAAGCAGGTAGTTCGGCGTTCTCAGCCGGTGCTTCTGTGTAAGAACGGGTAACGATCAACCCAAGAAGCGCACCCAGGGGAGCCACCATCATCGAGAGAAACAACACCGGGAAAGACACGTAGAGGGGTTGCGCCGTCGCCACCAGCCGCGTCCATGTCCAGCGACCGACGAAGAGGTCAAAGGCGAGGTAGTGTAACCAGCCGATGAGGATGACCTCACGCTCGGAGAACATGCTCACGACGATTTTAGGGGTGGGCATGTCGCTGGCAAGAAGGAGGAGGATGTCTGCGAGGTTGGGAAGGACAGCCAAGGTGTAGGCCACGGCCAACGGTGCAAGATAGACCCATTCATTGCGCATGAGAGCGGCTGTGCGCTCGTGGGTGGGCGCAAACCACATCATCAACCAGAAGGGAAGGATGTAGAGGCTTGAAAACCAAAACAAGACATCGATGAAGGCCACCATGTTACTGCCCACCCGCTTCCATGATGTTCAAGGCTTCTGTTAGAACGGTGCTGTTGGCCCAGTATGTTTTGGAGGTCCACACCAACCGGCCGTCATCATCCAGAATTTGCAAGGTGGGAGTCACCGGTTGCTGGAAGGCTCGGTAGAGGCCAACATCGGTCATGCGTCCTGAATCAGCATCAATGACCGTCGTGCTTTCTGGTGGAAGCAGAAGCGGCCAGGGTGTGTAGTGTGAACTGTTGTTACCAGCATATCGCTCTGCGACCGCATCTTGTGTTTCAAACGCAGGGTACCTGTGTACAGAAACGATGTTCGTGGTGTTTGAGATGTTGCCTGCATCCATCTCTTCTTTGATCATGGACGTCCAATCGTGACATCCACTGCATCCAGCAGCCACCCACAACAACAGCACGGGGCCGTCAAAGCTGTTGCGCAAATCGTGTTGTGCTCCCTCGTCAACGGCTCTGTCAAACGTAGGGGCAGAGAATGAAAGCATGGCAGGAACCGGGGACAAGAGCGTTTCTTCCTCTTCCACAGGGACCTTCTCCATCGTTTGAGGGGCTGTGCACCCTGCAAGAAAGGTCAGCACCACAAAGCAGGCCGTGACCGAACGGATGTTCATGGATTGAAACCTCAGCATCGGTATATCAACGCCTGTTCCTACCAACCGAAGTTCATCACCCAGTAGATGGCATCCCACCAGGTGCATTGGATGGAGAGCATGATGCATCCTGCCAGGGCTAGGTGAGCGCCCTGAAGCCGACCTCTTGAGCTCCAGACCAGCACGCCGAAGCCTACTGATGCAGCACCCGCCGTCCACAAAACGACCATCACCGCCACCATGCCGAGGGTGCTTGGGCCCTCAATGTAGAGGCGAGTCAAATCAATCCAAACCATCGAGGTGAGCAGAAAGGCAGCATACAGCGTAAACAATCGCTGCACACCCCGGCCATCGGGCGTTCGTCCGGGCCACTGAAGGGAGGCAACCTCTTCCTCAGTCCAGGCGAAAAAGAACCGATACCACATCAGCAGATAACCCGTCGCGGCCACGAACATCCACGGGACAATGAATGACTGCATGGATTCAGGGACGTCGCCCCAATAGACAAGCGGGTCGTCAACAGCCCCCACGCCTCGCCAATACGAAGCGAGGATCAACGGACCCACGAGATTGGTGAACCAAAAGAGGGTAGAGCGCTTCATTCAGCCTCACCTTGTGCTTGCGACGCCGTTCGCTTCAAGAACGGTGTGTAGAGCGCAGGCAAGATCAGCAAACTTGAGAGCAACGCCAGCGTGATGGCAACCACGAACGCCTGTCCAAACAAACGTAGGGGCAGCAAAGCGGAGAGGTTGAGCACCGCAAAGCCACCTGCCGTGGTCAACGCCGCACCCGCCATGGCCCGTCCCGTGGTGGCGGTTGATTTGGCAACCCATTCCGACGGCTTGGCCATCGGGAAATGCTCAGCCTCCTCTTCAAGCCGCGTGGTGAAGTGGACGGCATAGTCCACGCCCAGTCCAAGAGAAAGGGCCCCAATCGTGACCGTTTGCGAGTTGATGTTGTACCCTGTGTAACCCATCAGTCCGTACACCCATACCACGACCATCATCAACGGAATCCAAGAAACGACACCTCGTTGCAACCCTTCTTTCAGGTCGTTTCCGTTTCGGGTCGTGTGGATGCCAACGAGCATGAAGAGAATCACCACGGCGACGATGGCGGTGGATTGCACGGAAGCCGAAGCCACGTCGGAGGTGGTTTGGGCGTTGATGAGGCTACGACCGCTTAGCCGAAGGGTGAACTCATCACCGATGTCCCCTTCGAGGTCGGCAAGTGCAGCCTCGATGCTTTCAGCCAAATCGACTGTTGCGGCCCAATCCAGCGTGTCGGCTTGGAAGGAGAGCACGGTTTGTTCACCGTCCCGAGCGAGCAGGCTCTTGGTGGATTCAATCCCCGTAACGTTGTTTAGCGACCATGCGAGCAAATCGTTCCAAGCTTGTTGGTCGCCGTTTTCAGTACCGGTCAACAGGGCGTCGAGGTCCGAATCTTGTAGACGTGCCTGTTCCAGAACGTCCCATACACCGTTGGGTAACCCGCTGACGTCATCACGCTGAGACAGCATGCTCGCAGCGAGCGTCCACGCCTCACGACCTTCTGGGCTCATCACATCGCCGTCAAGAACAACGTACAGCGGCGAACGGCTGGTGCCAAATTCGTCGCTGATGAGGAGGAAATCTTGGACCACAGGAACGCTGTCGTCCAGTTGGTCACGCTGTTCAAACGCTACATCAAGTTGCTGGAATCCACCAATCATCGGAATCAGCAACAGCACGGCGATCAGGCCAACAAGGGCGGGGCGTTGTGAAAGATCACCCATCTTGGTAGCCAGCGGCCCGACGGTGATTTTGCTCGCTTTCTCGAGAGGAAGACGCTTTGCTGGAAGCATGAGCATCAGTGCTGGAAGAGCAGAGATGCTCAAGAGGTAGATGAGCAACAAACCGATGGCGATGACGGTCCCAAAGACTTGAAGGAAGGCGAGAGATGACAAGCGGAAGGAAAGGAACCCTACCACGTCGGTGGTGATGGCAATAAGCAATGCAATGGAGGTCAAGGTTGTCCCTTGACGAATGGCCCTTTGGCGTGCTGCACGGTCAAAATCACGTAGTGTCACGCGCCCCTCAGGGTTTCGTGTTTCCTCCTCGGTTAGTTCTTCCCGCACCCGTAAGACGACATGCAGCCCGTAGTCGACACCGATCGCCAACAGCAGGACAGGGATGGAATTCATGGCCGCATTGAACGTCATGTCTATGCCAGCGAATTGCAGCCATCCAGAGAGGCCGTAGGTGGCGGCGATGGCCAGCACCGTCAGCACGAGGACGTAGGCAGTTTCCCGCACGCTGCGGAAGTTGAACCACAAAATAACCCCCAACAACACCATGGCGGCACTCGTCAGTATACCGATTTCTTTGCCGATGGTGGCGCTGGAGTTTTCTGCAAATTGCGCAAACGAGAAGGTGCGCAGACTCTCGTCTTGCGTTTCTGCGATGATGTTGGCTTCCATGGCCTCAGCCCACTGTGCCAAATCAGCCTGCACATCTCCAAGAATTTCGTAACCGTAGTCAGCAGGTTCGCTTGATACGGCAAGCGTCACCATGACCGGGCCGTCGCTGTTCCATGGGTCGACAGCATCATCGGTTGGCAGGCTCGAGAGGATGGCTGCTCTGAAATCAACGGATTGTAGCCCCAAAAGGGGGCCAATCTGTCCTTGAAGTGGCCCCGTAATCGCCATGATTTGGCCCGCTTGGGCCGGTGAACGCCCTGCCACCAAACCCTCAAGCTGCCCCGTAAGTGACCCGAGGTCGTTGGAGAGGTTGGTGCTGTTGTCCATCCGAGGTAACCATGTTTCGGGGTCACCTGCATCCCAGGCAAGGAGGCGTTCGGCATTGACCGGTTCAACGACTGGAACCGCTGCAGCAGCGGCTGAGAGGTTAGCAAGCGCAGCGGTTAATTGATCATCATCTGCTGCGGCGCCCACGTCAAGTGTAGCCAATTGCAAGGCAGACAACCATGCTTCGGCTGTGGCATTGTCCTGAAGCACCATCCACTGCATGGCGTGGCCTGCTGGCCCGTTGTTGGCTTGCGTACCGAACAAGGGGTAGTGGTAGGGGGCGAAGTTACTGTCGTTGAGCATGGCAGCCTCAATGGTGGCCAATTGCTCCCACGTATCGGGTTGGAGCAAGTCTCCTTCGTCGATTTCGCTCAAGACACGAATAAAGTCAATGTTGGCTCGGTATTCGCTCTCAACCTCGTTGAGCAAGTCAACACTCGGGTCGTCGGGAAAGAATCCATCTTCGCTGTTATCGAACTTGAGATGCATGCCTCCCGATGCCAAGAGAATCATAACGAGGAAGACGGTTGCGAAGGCTTGCTTTGGGCGTTGAACGCTCCAATCGGTCAGCATCATGAAAGGATTTGCCATGTTTTTTGCACATTCTTCTTGCTTATAACCGCCTGTTTCCCCACGGACAAGGTCATGCCGAATTTTTCGGTGTTAGATTCCAGAAAAACGAGCTGTTTCAAGTCATTTTGGCAAGAAATATTCAGTTGGAAAATTAAATATTCAATTGCTTTCTTCAAGTTCAAGGAGGGCAGCGCCCTGTACGACTTGGTCGCCGGCATTGAAGTGCAATGCGGAGACCACGCCATCGGTTGTCGCCACGATGCGGTGTTCCATCTTCATCGCCTCCAAGACCATCAAAGCCTCGCCAGCTTCCACCTCTTGGCCAACGGATACCAAGACCTCCAACACCTTCCCGGGCATCGGTGCCACCAAGCCACCGTCATTGGTGTTCGAGGCAGACCCTGGTTCAATGCGTTCCCAGCGGAACGTTTGCCCGTTAAGGTGGACCCACCAAACATCGCCGACTTTGGCGACATGGGCTAAGTGGCTGGTTCCGTCAGAAAACGATACCCTCATTCGCCCGTCGCGCATCATCTCCGTGCGATGGCCTTCCAAAACAAACGCCTCACCCTCTTTGGAGAGGGTGACCTCCACCTCGCCTTCCTTACCCGAGAACATGTGTTGCATCACGGGTACCTCCGTTGCAAGGTGTTGAAGGGACTGGGGGCAGCCTCGTCGGAGGAGGTGCCGGAGAATTGCGAACGACGGTGAAGGCCAAGCGTTTCAGCGGCAGCGGCGACAAGCAATGAAGCATCTTCGTGGGCTTGCGTGTGTTGGGGCGACCAACCATTCGGCCACAAATCGTCAATGGTGGTGGTCGTCGTTTGGCCTGAAATAACCGCCGGAGCATCGCAAAGTTCCCTCAGGAAACGAATGTTGGTCGTGGTTCCAAGCACCACAAATTCATCAAGTGCACGTCGCATTTTCTGCAGGGCCTCCTCTCTTGATGGTGCCCAAACGATCAGTTTGGCCAGCATAGGGTCGTAGTTTGGAGTGACTTCATCCCCTTCCCGAACCCCCGTGTCAAGTCGGATGCCGGGTCCTTCAGGCGGGCGGAAGACGGCCAGCGGGCCGATGGAGGGGAGGAATCCGTTGGCCGCATCCTCTGCATAGAGGCGGACCTCAATTGCGTGACCTCTGATCAACAACTCGCCGCACGACATCGGCTCACCCTGGGCGATTCGGAGTTGTTCACGCACGATGTCCACTCCGGTGACCAGTTCAGTCACGGGGTGTTCAACCTGGATGCGCGTGTTCATCTCCAAGAAGAAAAATTCACCCGTCGGGGCAAGCAGGAACTCGACCGTGCCCGCTCCGACATAGTCAACGGCTTTGGCTGCAGCAACGGCTGCTTGACCCATGGCTTCACGCAATGCCGGTGTCATGGTCGGTCCAGGGGCTTCTTCGAAGACTTTCTGATGCCGCCGTTGAACACTGCATTCCCGCTCACCGAGGTGAACGGTTCGTCCGTGTTGGTCGGCCAAGATTTGGATTTCAACGTGCTTTGAGCCAGCGAGCAACCGTTCGATGTAAATGCGTCCGTCCCCAAACGCTGCTACTGCTTCACGGCGTGCGCCTGCTGCTGCTTGCTCAAAATCAGCCGGATCGTGCACGGCACGCATTCCTTTTCCGCCCCCTCCACTGGAGGCTTTCAGCAAGAGGGGATAGCCGACGCGTTGAGAGGCGGCCTTGAGGGCTGCAAGGGAGAGCGCTTCGTCAGCCTCCTCAACTTCTTCTCCGGGGATGACCGGAACGCCTGCAGTCCGCATGGTTTGGCGAGCCGTCATTTTGTCGCCCATGTTATCAATGGCATCCGGAGATGGACCAATCCACACCAGGCCAGCCTGGCTGACTGCTCGAGCAAATTCTGCTCGCTCGGATAGAAAGCCAAAGCCAGGGTGGATGGCGGTGGCTCCTGTTTGAAGAGCAGCGTTGATGATCTGCTCTTGATCGAGGTAGGTCGTGGCGATGGTGTCTCCCTCGAGTTGCACCACTTCGTCCGCCAGTTCGGTGAAAAGACTGCTTGCGTCGTTGGAAGCACAAATGGCAACGGTGGGGTGGCCCGCTTCTGAGCAAGCACGGAGAATTCGGCAAGCGATTTCACCGCGATTGGCCACCAAGACTTTGATGCGTATCCCTCCTATTCGTTGCTGGATGGTTTCCAATTTGGTGGCCGCTTCTCGAGGAAAGAGGACAAGCCCTCTTGGCCTTCGTTGGAGCCTCGCATTCGACTTGTGAAGTCCAGTGTCCATTCGCGCAGCGCTTCGTCGCTATCGGTCCAACGGTCAAAACCGAGGGTCAGCGCCTTCGCCAGCGTAACCGCTGACGGCCCGGTGGTCATCACTTCCTCCACGATGGTGTTAACAGCGTTCTCCAAGTCATCCACGGTGTCCACCACACGTTCAACAAAGCCGATGCGAAGGGCCTCCTCTGCTTCAATTCTGCTGGCCTGCATCGCAAGCCGGCGGAAGGTAGCTGAGCCTAATCTTCGGTAGACATAGGGTCCAATCACGGCAGGAAGGATGCCAAGTTTTCCCTCGGAGAGTGCAATGCGGAGGTTGCTCGTCCCCACGACGTAGTCGCAACAGGAAATCAGTCCGGCACCTCCGCCCAGGGCGACACCCTGGATGGCTGCGATGGTGAAACAGGGGTGGGACCACAGGCCGTTGAAGAGCCGGTCAAGCCGTTTGGAATCGGCACGGTTTTCCTCAGGTGTGTTCGCACCAGCATCTCGCATCATGTTGATGTCTGCGCCGGCGCAGAAGTGCTTGCCATCACCGAGCAACACCAAGGTTCGCAAAAACGGGTTACCGTTCGCGTCGTCAAGCGCATCTTGGTGACCTGCGCTCCGTTCAGCCGTCCACTCAAACACGCTGATGAGCTCCTGAATCATGGCGACATTCAGCGCGTTGAATTTGTCGGCTCGGTTCAGCGTGATGCGTGCTTGTGCGCCCTCAATCGTCAGTGAGATGAGGTTGGTTGCGGGGGGTGTGTCCATTTCGACCATCATGAAAACCTCAGTTTGAAAGTTAAATTTTGTATTGAAAAATCACATCCGGAAAATACCGTAGTTATGATCGGGAAGCGGGGCGTTTCTCGCCGCAGCGAGACACAGCCCGAGCACGTCTCGCGTGTCACGGGGATCGATGATGCCGTCATCCCACAGGCGGGCCGTTGAATAGTAGGGGCTTCCTTCGGTTTCGTACTTGTCAAGGATTGGCTTACGAAACGCTTCGAGTTCATCCCCTTCAAGCGGAGAGAGACCTTCTCTGGCCCGCTGATCTTGCTTCACCGTGGCCAGCACATCGGCAGCCTGTGGACCACCCATCACCGAAATACGGCTGTTGGGCCACATGAACAAGAAGCGGGGGTCATAGGCTCGTCCGCACATGCCGTAGTTGCCCGCTCCGTGAGAGCCCCCTACGATGACGGTGAATTTTGGAACATTGACGCAGGAAACGGCGGTGACCAATTTTGCACCGTCTTTTGCGATGCCACCGGCTTCGTAGTCCTTGCCAACCATGAATCCCGTGATGTTCTGAAGGAACACGAGCGGAATGCCCCGTTGCCCGCAGAGTTCAACGAAGTGAGCGCCTTTTTGGCTGGATTCGGAAAAGAGGATGCCGTTGTTGGCCACGATACCGACCTTGTGGCCGTGGATGTGAGCGAATCCGCACACCAAGGTCGTGCCGTACCGAGCTTTGAACTCGTGGAATCGGGATCCATCAACCACTCTTGCGATCAATTCACGCACGTCGACCGGGGTTCGGTTGTCTTCAGGGATGAGCCCCAGAAGGTCTTCAACATCGTGTGCAGGAGGTTCAACTTCAGCCATGGCCGCTGCTGTTTTGCTGTTCGGGCCCAGGTTCTCCACCACGTTTCGAACCATGCGAAGGGCCTCGTCCTCATCCTCTGCAAAATGGTCAGCGACACCGGATTGGGCCGTGTGAACATCTGCCCCACCGAGCTCTTCAGCGGTGACCTCCTCTCCCGTTGCCGCTTTCACCAAAGGCGGGCCTGCAAGGAAAATGGTGCCGTTGCCCTTGACGATGATCGATTCATCGGACATGGCAGGCACATAGGCGCCACCCGCTGTGCAGGAGCCTAGAACAGCAGCCACCTGCGGGATGCCGTCGCCGGACATTCGTGCTTGATTGCGGAAGATACGGCCAAAGTGCCCGATGTCAGGAAAGACCTCGTCTTGCATGGGCAAGAAGGCCCCTCCAGAATCGACGAGGTAGATGCAAGGCAGGTGGTTTTCATGAGCGATGGTTTGCGCACGAATGTGTTTCTTGACCGTCATGGGATAGTAAGAGCCGCCTTTGACGGTTGCGTCGTTGGCAACGAAGAGGCACTCGCGCCCGTGGACCATGCCGATGCCGGTGACGATGCCTGCGGAGTGAGCCCGACCGTCGTAGAGCTCGAACCCAGCCAATGGAGACAGTTCCAAGAAAGCAGTTCCTGCGTCGACGATCCGCTCAATGCGCTCCCGAGCGAGGTGTTTCCCTCGAGAACGGTGCCGTTCAACATACTTGCCACCACCGCCCTGTGATGCGGTTTCCAGCCGGCTTCGCAGCTCCTCGAGGAGGGCGAGGTTGTGCGTTTTCCGTTGGGCAAACGCCGGGTCGCCTGAATTGACCCGTGTAGGCAGCCTGTCCATGTTGAGCCCTCGTGAACTCCGAAGCCAAACATGCACTTAATCCCATGCGAGGTCAGTGGATGAACGCATCAGACGCCCAACATCAGACGGCCGATGTCGCGCAGGCCCGGGGCCAAGCCGACAATGAGCACGGCGAGGACAATGAGCAGGCGGAAATGTTGTTGGCGCTGTTCAACTCGCATTTGGACAAAGAGCCACACGATCAATCCGACCAAGACGGCTTTTACGATGGCGAACAACCATGCTCCTTCTCCCCAATCGAGTCCAAGACTTTCGTTGATGGAGCCCCCAAATCGGATGACACCATCGCTAACAGGATGTTTTTCTCCATAGCCGAACATGTCAATGCCCACCATGGTCGCTAACCCGTCGCACAACTGGCCAAACACCATGCCCAGCACCATCGGATGGGCTAATAGGGCCTTGTTGGAGAGGAATTCAACCGGGTGGTCTGCCCAGGCTTCTCGCTCCGATTCCCACTGTTTAATCCCGATGTGGGCGGGCAGAACACCCGCTGTGTAGCCCGTGAGTTTCAATTGACGTGCGTCCTCTTCACCCGCTCGATACAGCCAGTAGCACACCAAACCGGGGATACCGAGGACAACGAAGACAGGCCAAAGCGTGAGGTCCTCGGACACCCTCCCGCTCTCTTGTGCCCAGGGCGTTGCGATGAATTGTATCCAATGGGCGAGACCGAGGGTCACCGCGCTCGTTGCAAACGCAAACATGCCCCGTGTGATGGAAGGCCATCCCCGTGTGATGGTCAGGGTTGTCCAGAGCAAAATTGAGGCGAGTACCAATCCTGCGTAGCCGTATGTAAATTCAATGGATTCATGACTCAGGTAGGCCGGTTGGTACAGGTAATGCCAGTGGGCAAACAACGCAACGAAGAGGCCACCAAAGAGAAGCGTTTTCTGATGCTCCTCTGCGATATCGGACGTGGATGCGTCAAAGCGGCGGCCAAGACCGTGGCTTAACAGGGCGATGCCGATAAGCCATGCCGCAAGATGCAGGTGGATGATGGGCGAGATGAACAAAACATCGTTTTGGGAGGAGAAGAAATCCGCGTCTTCCAACACTCTGAGGACAGGCGCAAGACAGACCCAAGCGATCAGCGCAACGGTCATGCGTTCGTCGGCGGGAAGTCTCCATCGGCGAAACAACGCTTGCAAAAGGACAACACAACCGAGCATGCTCAAGGTGTAGATGGCGGTGTTCTGGGGCGTGTATCCCGCATCTCCGGCGGCACCCGCATCCTTGACCACTGGGTCCCAAATGATGGGTTTGAGCGTTTCCGTCCACACGGTATCAAAAGCCAATACCAGGCCAGCCAAGATGGCAAATGCGAGGCCAAGAGCAGCCCATATCACCGCTTTTTCAGCCGTGGTGTAGACCTCGTCGGGGAGCGGGGATTCAAAGGTGGATTCTGGGGATGCCTCACTTTCCAACCTCTTCACCCCTTAACAATTCACGCCAATCGGCGCTTCCCTATCGCCTTTCCGACGGTTACTCTTCTTCCTGAGAGAGACGAGCGATGAGGTCGGCTTTCTTGCCGCCCACGGGCAATCCAGCAGCCTTCAGGCGTTCCTTGAGGTCCGCCACGGAGAGTTTTGAGAGATCCTCAGCGTGGTCGTGGTCGTGGTCATGATCGTGGTCGTGATCATGGTCGTCTTCAACACCGAAGCCACGTGGTTCGTGGACTTCGATGAACGAGACTTTGCCGCATTCCACTGCATCGCGGATGATGGTGACCAAACGGAATTTCATCATGGCAGCGTTGGTGTCAAAGAGCATGGTCTGCGGCAGGACGATGTTGAGGTCATCACCGTCAAATGAGACGCCGAAGTCGTTGTGACCGGTGTTGGATTCAAGCAGGGCCATCACTTGCTCGTCTTTGCCTTCAACGACCTTCACGACCTTGAACGAATACTTCAGTTTCTTTCCAGCCATCGGGTGGTTGTAGTCAATACGAGCACGGCCAGCGGCCAAATAGGAAAGGTAGCCTTGACGCCCGCCGATGTTCACCGGGGCGCCGATGTAGAGCGAGTTTGGGTCCTGAACAGCACGGATCAATTTGTCGATGCTGATGGTTTCAATTTGTTCTGGGTCTTTTTCACCGTAGGCTTCAGCCGCCTCGATAACGACCTCAGTTTCTTTGTTGGCTTTGGCATCCGCTAACGCGGCTTCAAAGCCTGGAATGAGGTTTCCACCGCCAACAACGCACACCATAGGGGTGTAGTTGCGACCCTCTTGGTGCATTTCGTGTTCCTTTGCGACCGCCTCGCGAGTGGTCTCAATCAGGTCTCCGCTTTCGCCATTGTACAATTCATAATCAACGTGGACAATTGTTCCTTCTTCCATAGCCTTGCCTCCAAGGGAATGATTCGGCGACCAGCCCCCCCTTCATAATTGCATTGGCGAACGTCATTCTTCCTCAGTGGCAGAATTGGCTTCCTTGGTTGCTTTTTGGCCACCGTTTAGTCCTGACCAAGCCACCATTGCCATGCCCGCCATCATCATGCACCACCCCAGCCACACGATGTGGGAATGGGGGAGGTTGTAGATGGTTACACGGACCAATTCGACATCGTCTGTGCTTCCTGCTTGGGCGGTGGCCATCAGGCTCCCTGCTTGCGTTCCGTCGAAAATGAACACAAGGTCGCCGGTCAGCATCGTGAGGGTTGCCACCTCGGACCGTGGTGTGCCTTGACTGTCAAAACGAAGCGTACCTGGCAACACGTCGCCCACCTTGTCTCCGACCTCATTGCCGTTCATCTCGTAGATGTTGATACGGACTCCAATGAAGCCATCACCCACCTCAAGATTATCGCTTTCCAAGACCAATTCCTCAAATTCAAAACCGAACCCTTGGTGCACAATCACCTCGTCTTTCACCAGTGAGATACGGTGGGTTGCATCTCCACGGTCGACCAGAACGGTGGTTGAGAGGTGGCCCAAGAGAAGCAGCAAGATGCCGAGGTGGACAATGTGTGCGCCCAACGGAATTCGTTTCCAGGTTCCTTTTGCCCGTGCTCGGCTAACCTGTTCTCCAACTTCCCGTGCCATGGGCGCAGTCGCAAGGAGCACCATGGGCAAGGAAATCCACACGATGTGTCCACGGGTCAGGTGCTCAGAGACCATGGTTGAGGCATCCCTCCCGAACGAGGTTGGTGCAACAACGAAACCAACAGCGGAGAGCAAGGCAGCCCCTCCAAGCAGGATGGCCGTTTTCTGCGGGTCGTCCTTTCGGCGAGTGTAAACGAAAAACGCCGCAGCCATCGCAGCCAAGAAGGGTGCACCGTACAACTCGTGGGCCTCAAAATTGACAGCATCAATGCTGGCGAGCAACAGCGCCCAGGTGAGGACAAGGTAGAGGCTGACCAGCAGGGCACTGGCCCACAAGGCCATGGTTTGTTGGTTCTTCTTGCTGGTCAACGCAAAGCCATCATCTTGCTCTTGCTGGGGAGCGATAAGCCAGGGAAGCACAAACATCAGCAAGATGAATCCCGCAACAGGTAGTGTCAGTGTTTGGGACCATGCCAATCCCAACCCAAGCATCACGCCCCCGGCCGCCCAGGGCCACGCATCAAGGG
>Ga0181566_10003484_pt1 | contig 12923 bp, 13 predicted proteins | sample 101ome_15_FD_133762 | JGI IMG/M metagenome (GOLD analysis project Ga0181566, IMG submission 133762) | Coastal salt marsh microbial communities from the Groves Creek Marsh, Skidaway Island, Georgia - 101402AT metaG (megahit assembly) | ecosystem: Environmental > Aquatic > Marine > Intertidal... | reverse complement strand
TCATGACCGATGGCCGCATTCAGTACAGCAGTGACGAGCAGGAATCAAAAACCTTCCACATAAAAGATGGACTCGGAATCAAGCTACTGCAAAAGGCAGGCGTCGAAATCGCCATCATCACGGGTAGAAAATCTGCCATGGTGACCCGACGCGCCAAGGAACTCGGTATTACCACGGTGGTTCAAGGGCGCGAGGACAAACAAAAAGCCCTGTCAGCGCTTGCACTTGAGCGTCACCTCGAAGCGCACCAAATTGCATACATGGGCGATGACCTACCCGACTTAGCCGCCATTCAATGGGCCGGGCTTGGCGCCTGCCCTCGGGACGCCTGCCCACAAGTTCTCGCGGCTGCCGATTTTCAGAGCGCACGCGATGGAGGTCAGGGTTGTGTTAGGGAACTGACTGACGCCTTACTGGCAGCTCGAGATCAGTTGCAAGAGAGCGTCGCACGTTTCGAGTTATGAAACTTACTCTGTCATCACTACTGTTTGTGGTAGCCGCATTAGCTTTATGGCTCACCCTCGGTTTGGGACAACCCATACCCAGGGGTAACACCGATCCTCAACAGCAGCTTATAAGCACCTACCTGGACCACGCTGAGATGGTGCGTTTTGATGGCACCGGCAGACAACAAGAGACATTAACCGTTGCTCGCGCAGAACAGTACGCCAACACCAATGTCTCCCGTCTGCAAAACATTATGGCAACCAGCACGTCGGCAGCCGAGCATCCTTGGCAGCTTCAGGCAGAACGAGGCGAGTACCACCACGACACTGCGACCCTCGAATTGCATAACAATGTTATTGTCGACGATCTGGAGAATGGCGGCCGACTGGTGACCGATAAACTCACAGTAAAACCTGACCTGCACCTAGCCTTAACTGAGGCAGCGGTGACACTCACTAGTAGTGATACCGTGACCACGGCTGTCGGTATGCGTGCAAACTGGGACAAACAGCACGTTTTTTTGCATCAGGACGTCGAGACACACTATGCCCGTTAAGCATCGCGATGCTCGGTCATTCATTGCGGCTGTACTAAGCGTATTGACCATTAGTGCTCAAGCCATGCCCGAGGATCGCGACCAACCGATAAAAATCACAGCGGACTCAGCTGAACGCTCCGAGCAAGTTGAGGAAACCCGCTACACCGGCAATGTGGTACTGACTCAGGGAAGCCTAAGAATCGAAGCTGACTCGCTAGTCGTGCACAATAACGCGGCTGATCTGATCGTAGCCACTGGCGCTCCGGCAACGCTCAAGCAAACTCCAGAAGCTAACAAAGCAGATGTTACCGCGAGCGCACAACGCATTGAGTATGACAGGCCACGCGACCAAATCACGCTCAAGCAGTCAGCTAAAATCGAACAAGATGGTGCGGTGGTGACGGGTGCAGTCATAAACTACCAGGTGGCAGAACAGCGCGTGATTGCGGTGGGTGACTCCAGCAGTAAAGTTAAACAGCGCGTTGAAGTCATTATTCCTCCAGATAGGGTAAATTCTGACGCACCCGCAGCACAGGTGAAGCCTCGGTGAGCAAACAGTTATCGGTCCAGCACCTTGCCAAGGCCTACAAGGGGCGGCAGGTGGTCATCGATGTATCACTTGAGGTCAAGACTGGCGAAATCGTGGGCTTGCTGGGACCCAATGGCGCCGGCAAAACAACCTGCTTTTACATGATTCTAGGGCTTGTACATGCGGACGCCGGGCAGATCATGTTAGACGACCAGGATCTCACCGGCCTGCCGATACATCGGCGCGCTCGCGCTGGACTCGGGTACCTTCCCCAAGAGGCCTCCATCTTTCGACGTATGTCAGTCAGCGACAACATTTTGGCCATCCTAGAGACACGAAAAGATCTTTCCAATAAGCAGCGAGAAGCACTATGCAACGACTTATTGGAGGAATTCAACGTTGGCCATCTTCGCGATTCGCTAGGCCAGGCATTATCGGGCGGAGAACGCCGTCGGGTAGAAATTGCGCGAGCTCTGGCAACTGATCCCACGTTTATTCTGCTAGACGAACCTTTTGCAGGCGTCGACCCCATCTCGATTGGGGACATAAAGTCCATCATCGAACACTTACGGGATCGCGGCATTGGCGTATTGATCACAGACCATAACGTTCGCGAGACGCTAGATATTTGCTCCCACGCCTACATAGTAGGAGAGGGACATGTCATTGCCTCAGGTAACGCGGAAGAAGTGCTGGCTAATGAGCGCGTGCGCGCGGTGTACCTTGGCGATAACTTCTCACTGTAGCTGAGAACCCCAAGAAAGCAAATACCGGGCCAATAATTGCCCACCGTGCAAATTAGAGGCTAAACTCAGGTTTCGTATTGCAAATGGCCTCGACCAAGTCGACATGAAACCCACCCTGCAACTAAAGCTTGGACAGTCGCTGACGCTAACACCTCAGCTGCAACAAGCTATCAAGTTGTTGCAGATGAGTACGCTGGACTTGCAGCAAACGATTCAGGAAACGTTAGATGCCAACCCCCTCCTAGAGCGCGAAGAGGACTACATTGGCGACGTTGAGAGTCAAGACGAGGATGCGACCGATGGGACTGTAGACCTCGTCTCGGCAGTAGACACCAACCCAGAATCAGAGCTCGCCGTCGATACTCGGTGGGAAGATTTGATTCCCTCGTCAGCCCCCCCAGTAGGTGCAGACTTTGCCGACGACGGCCCCTTTGGCGAGCGAGACGCCGTACCAGAATCTTTGCGCGACCACCTGCTCTGGCAACTGAACCTAACTCGATTTTCCGATTCTGATCGAACCATTGCCCTGAATTTAATCGATGCCATTGATGAAAATGGGCGACTAACGCAGAGCCCGGAAGATATCTTGGCTGGGTTAGATGACGATGAAATTGAAATCGAAGAAGTGCTGGCGGTATTGCACCGGCTACAACATTTTGAGCCTACCGGTGTCTTCGCGGTAGATCTACGTGAATGCCTGTTGCTTCAACTCAGACAAATGTCTGCTGATGCACCCCATAGAGAACTCGCGGGAGCACTGGTTAGCCGCCACCTAGACCAGCTCACCTCCTTCAACGCCAAGCAGCTTGCACGTCGACTGCGAACCGATGAAGAAAGCATTGTCTCCGCGCGTGAACTCATCCGCTCTCTTGATCCGTACCCCGGCGCTTCAATTGGGGAAGATGACACTCAGTACGTCATCCCCGATGTTTTTGTGAAACGAAGCGAAGGCTACTGGCGAGTAGAACTGAACCCTGACATCGCACCAAAACTCCGCATCAATGAAGGCTATGCCAGTCTTTCCAAAGCGGGTTCCGATCAGGACAAGTCCTTCGTAAAAGACAACCTGCAAGAAGCACGTTGGTTTATGCGCTCGCTACTCAGTCGTAATGAAACACTGCTCAAGGTCGCCGGTAAAATTGTGGAATTACAGAGGGGCTTCCTGGAGCATGGCGACGTCGCCATGAAGCCACTGGTGTTGTCGGATATTGCCGAGGCAGTCGGCCTACATGAATCCACTGTGTCGCGGGCTACAACCCAGAAATACATGCACACGCCGCGCGGTGTTTATGAACTCAAATACTTTTTTAGTGCCCACGTAGCGACCGCAGAGGGCGGCGAGTGCTCGTCTACCGCGATCAAAGCGCACATTAAAAGCTTGATAAACAGTGAAGATGCGCGCAAGCCGCTGTCAGACAGCAAGCTTTGCAACAAACTGGAGGAAAAAGGACTCATTGTGGCTCGCCGGACGGTTGCCAAGTACCGGGAGCAGCTTCATATCCCCCCCTCCAATGAACGAAAGAGACTGATCTAGTAAGCCGATAAACGCAACAGGAGTAAGCATATGCAATTGACAATCAGCGGCCATCATATCGATGTAACAGACAGCCTACGCACCCATGTCGCCGAGAAGTTTGAGAAGTTACAGCGTCATATCGACCAAATTACTAATATCGAGGTGACACTTATCGTTGAGAAGCAACTGCACAAAGCCGAGGCAAACCTTCACGTGTCTGGCGCCGATTTATTTGCTTCTGCAGATTCAGACGATATGTACGCGGCGATTGATGCTCTGGCTGTGAAACTGGACCGCCAGATAATCAAACACAAGGAAAAACACCGGGGTCATTGAGCGATGAACGCCCTGCAAAAATTACTGCGCAAAGAAAATCTTCTGTGCCGTGTTGATGCCGCCAGTAAAAAGCGCTGCTTTGAAATCGCCGCCTCGCACATTGCTCAGCAACAACCGGCCTTGAGCGAGGAGTTGGTGCACACAAAGTTACTAGCCCGAGAAAAACTTGGGAGCACTGGCTTGGGCCAGGGCGTAGCCGTGCCACACTGTCGCGTCGAGGGCTGCCACTCACCCACGGGCTACTTGATAACACTGGACAATAACGTTGACTACGATGCCCCTGATGGTATGCCCGTAGATTTGCTTTTTGTCCTATTGGCACCGCTGGAGGCAACACAGGAGCACCTCGACTTGCTCGCAGATGTAGCGCGCTGCTTTTCTGATACAGCCTTTTGCCATGGACTACGCTCGGCAACAACCGTTGACCTCCTGCTGCAGGCGGCTCAGCGTCCGCTATCAACACCCAGCGCATGAAACTTATCATCGTCAGTGGTCGGTCAGGATCAGGTAAAAGCACAGCGCTGCATCAGCTAGAGGATTTGGGTTATTACTGCGTGGACAATCTGCCTGCCGGACTGTTGCCAGCCTTAACAGAACAGCTAGAGGGCGCGCAGTATCAAGACTTCCTAGGCGTCGCCGTTTGCATTGATGCACGCAACAGCGAGCAGGATCTTATCCAGCTCATTGATGTAATCGACAACTTACCTGCTACCATTCGCTGCGAGGTTATCTATCTCGACGCCGCTGACCCTATTCTAGCTACGCGCTTTAGCGAAACCCGGCGCCCGCATCCCCTTCGTAATGAATGCCAATCTCTTGCAGAGGCCATTGAGCGTGAAGCCGTGTTACTCGATGGTCTGTCATCTCAGGCCACGCTGAGTATCGATACAAGTCAGCTAAACCTGTATGACCTTCGAGCCACTATTTCGCAGCGAGTTGGCGTGGAAAACCCAACCGGCTTGTCGCTCCTGATCGAATCGTTCGGTTTTAAAAAGGGCCTTCCCGCCGACGCCGACCTCATCTTTGATGCCCGACATCTACCCAATCCTCACTGGGTCCCTGAGCTGCGCTCCCTGACAGGTGAAGACCAGGCCGTCGCCAACTTTTTAGAGTCGCAATCGGAAACCTCCGCTTATATTGATGACATCAGTGCGTTTTTGTTGAAATGGCTACCGGCCTATGCGCGATCGCAACGCAGTTATCTATCGGTGGCTATTGGCTGTACTGGCGGCCAGCATCGTTCAGTGTATATTGCGAATCAGGTATTCATTGCGATAAGTGAACAACATGCTGGTGTCCAACTCAGGCACCGGGAACTCACAAAAATGGCGAGCCAATGATTGAAAGAGAAATAGAAATCATTAACAGACTGGGGCTGCACGCTCGAGCGGCCGCTAAATTGGTTGATTGTGCGGCACGCTTCAGCAGCCAAATTCGGCTCACAAAGGAGCAGCAGCAGGTCGATGCCAAGAGCATCATGTCAGTGATGATGCTAGCAGCGGGTCAAGGCAGCCTAGTAACCCTGCACATAGAGGGTGACGATGAAAACGCGGCATTGGAGGCTCTATGCGCACTGATCAATAACCGTTTTGGTGAACCTGACTGAATATTTACACTCACACAGGATGCAGCGAGCCACGCTCTGACCGATAATATTCGGGCAACATAAGGGGCCTCGGTGTGAACACAGCGATCAAATCACAGAAGCAGCTGGCGCGCCTTGATCAGGCATTGGACAGCGGCACCCTTGCTGATATCTCAGGCATTCTTGCCGATTTATCCCCGGGTGATGCAGCGCACCTCATTAGTACCTCCCCTCCACGCTCCCGTGATTTATTGTGGAACTTGCTCGAGCCTGAGCAAGAGGCAGACGTTCTTAATGAATTACCCGAAGAGCTGCGTAGTAGCTTTATCGAGTCAATGGAGCTCACCGATGTCGCCTCGCTGGTAGGGCAATTGGATGACGACGATATCGCTGACATCCTACAAGAGCTGCCTGAGGAAGTTACGTCTCAGGTTTTGGGCATCATGGACGAGGCCGATCGAGCCCGGGTAGAGGCCGTACTTAGCTTCTCAGATGATGTGGCCGGCGGCTTGATGAGTGCCGACACCATTACCATCCGCGCCGACCTTACCCTTGACGTTGTTCTACGCTACCTGCGACGCCACAGCGAGATCCCTCAGAACACGGACAATCTCGTTGTTGTCAGTCGCAATGATCGATACGTTGGCATTCTGCCAATTCGAACCATCTTAGTGACCGATCCTAATGTGTCGGTCCGCGAAATGATGGTTACCAGCCGAGAACCGATACCCGCCAATATGCCGGCATCGGAAGTGGCTCGGAAGTTTGAACGAAACGACTGGATTTCAGCACCCGTAGTCGACGACGAAGGCAAGCTCCTAGGGCGTATTACTATTGACGATATCGTCGATGTCATTCGGGAAGAGGCAGACCACTCCCTGACATCTCTGGCGCGTATCGGCGAAGAGGATACGTTTGCGCCTGCGCTGCAAGCAGCACCGCGCCGCGCTATTTGGCTGGGCATCAATCTACTCACCGCTTTTCTAGCCGCCGGTGTGATCAATATGTTCCAAGGAACTATTGAAAAGGTGGTCGCGCTGGCAGTCTTAATGCCAATCGTCGCCAGCATGGGTGGCATTGCCGGAACCCAAACCCTTACGGTACTCATCAGAGCCATGGCGCTAGGTCAAATCAATCGACGCAATCAAATTTGGCTCGTGGGCCGTGAGGCCTTGGTCGCGAGCATCAATGGGATTTTGTGGGCAGTCATCGTCGCTATCAGTGCCTCATTCTGGTTCAACGATCAGACACTGGGTTTGATTATTGCCTGTGCCATGTTGATCAACCTCATTACAGCAGGTGTCTTCGGCGCGGCACTGCCATTGCTGCTGCAAAAGCTCGGTATTGATGCAGCGCTCGCTGGCGGGGTTGTACTCACAACCGTTACCGATGTAGTGGGCTTCTTATCGTTTTTAGGTCTGGCATCTTTGTTTTATGGATGATGCATACGAAGATGACTGGGAAGAAGGGCCCAGTAAGAGCGAACTCAAGCGCCGCATGACTGAGTTGCAGCAACTGGGCGAAAAGCTCACACAACTTACGCCTGCACAGCTAGCAAAAGTAGCCATTACAGATCAGCGCCTCATCGAAGCGATCGATCAGGCCAAACGCATAAACGCCCGGGGTGGTAAGCGACGTCAGCTGCAGTACATTGGGAAATTAATGCGCGACATCGACGCCGACCCTATCCGGCAAGCGATACAGGACCTGGAACAAGGTAATCAAGCCGAGAACCAACGTTTTCATCGTCTGGAGCATCTGCGGGACACCCTACTCACACGCGGAGACGCGGGTCTCGAGTCGGTCATTGAGCAACTTCCCGGTGCGGATCGGCAGCATTTACGCCAATTGCTGCGCAAGCATCAACGTGAAGTCAACGAAGGCAAACCACAGGCCACAGCTCGTAAGATTTTTCGCTATTTGCGGGCTTTAGATGATTCCGATTCACCCGATTCGTAGCCCGATAGCGACGACTCATTTGACGCGTTGGATTCTTCAGATTCCACCGGCTGACTCTCACCTTGGGCACCACTGCCTTTGGCATCAAAAATACGGATAAACTTTACCTCGGGCTTGGCCAAATCGCCGGTCACCGAATAGACCCCGCTCGACAAACTTTTTACCTCATCTTTAAATAGTTTACTCGCCAAGTAGGCACCCGCAGCGATAGGAAGACCGCCAGCGATAGCCGCAACCCAAGGAATATTTTCTGCCAACGGCAAGGTCACCACCAGCTCGCCATCGACAGTTTGCTGAGCAAGATCAATGTCACTACTCAGCGCGAAACCGCCACTCGTGCCATCCACTACAAAGTTGGGTAGCCGCAACATACCCGCATCAAATACAAATTGCCCCTTGGCTTTTCGAAAGGCCACACCCGGATCAAACAGCCGTGTCACGTTCGCGCGCTCGAACAATCCTGATAAGTTAATCAAACTGATAATGCGCAAGAATCCATTAGTGCCGGCGGGCACGGGCAAAAAAGATCCACGCCGAATATCTACGTTTAACTCTCCAGAGAGCGCCAGCAACCCAAAGTCCATAGGCGTTCCCGGCCACGCCAACTGACCCAGTATTTGTCCTGAACGATTTTCAATCACTGGATCAACATCCAAACTCTCTAAAGTTCGTCGTAAATCCTCAAGCTGTGCGTCCAACGTCATGGACGTGACAGCGGTGCCATCCTCCAGTATCTGCCACTTAAGCTCGCTGGCCCTATCCAACGAAACCTCGGCCAAATTACCCGTGATCTCGCTAACAAACATCGCGGAGGCATCACTCTCCAAACGAAAACTCACCGCGCCCTGGTTATCCCCTCCGAAGACCAAGTTGGCAACAATGACATTCATGGCAAACGGCAAGTCCGGCGGTGCAGCCGAGCTAGTAGACATTTCGGTCGCCTCTCCGATCGCCTGTTCACTTTCGAGTTCAACCTCGGGGGGATCCAAGTCCGGCTCTCGCATGGCAGACCAGGCGTCTAGATCCAGTCGGTTTACAATCAGACTGGCGCCGGCGCGATTGCGCTCCAAAGTGAGTTCAGCATCCACCCATTCGGCATTAATACCCAACATGTCCCAATCATCATAGGGCGTCAAATCCAGAACGGTGGCACCCAGCTCAACATCCCCCAATCGCGTGTCATCGATTGTCAGCCGATCAAGACTCGTGCCACGGCCGCTGCTATCACCCTGTAAATCGCTGGTGATATTCCGAGTTAATTCTACCCACTCACCAAGATTCAAGCTGGGAAGATGTCCGCCAATGATCAATCCGCTGGTAGCGGGCGCCGCTAACAACTGATCGGAGGCGGCGCCCGGAGTCGCATCAACACGCGCCCCTATGATCTCTCTGCCCTGGCGATAAATTTGGGCGCTAACGGTGTCATTCCAATTCACCGACCAAGGGGCGTCTTCTGCCAAATTTACGTTAAAGGTGATATTGCCTGGCTGTGAGCGCGCCTTGCCCAATGGACTGGGAAAGGCCACGGCCATATCCTCAAGATCAGCGCTGACCGTTATTTCTGTGGTCTCACCAACAAAGACATCCACATCGATCAGTGTTGTACCTTCGATCGGCTTCGCTGAGGCAGGCACCGCCCAGCCATGGGCTGAATCACCGCTTAGCCAACGGTCCACATTAGCCGAATGAACCCTTGTTTTGAGCTCACCGTCAAAAATCGATCGATCATTAGGCCGAGTGGTACCTTGCTCAACCACAATGGCTACAGTCTCCGACCAGAGTGCAGCAGACAAATTCTCAGACTGAAACCCAGTGGAGACGTTAAAGTGCAATCGCCCAGTGAGTTGCTCTAAGGTTAGATCCAAGGTTTTTGAATGCAAGGCGTTATCGGCAACATCAACCGTGACATCCAAGGACACGGGCGCAGCTAATTCAGCCATATCCAGACGAAGATTCAGTACTCCTTGCGCATCGCCTGTAGCGCTTAGGTCACTCAGAACTGCTCCCGCCTTAAAGGCGACCGGTGACCGTCGTAGAAGGTCTAAGGCACCCTCGGTAGCCCCATCAAAATACCCCTTAAGTTCTAAGGCACTAATGCCCTGATCGCGACCAATCTCGGCGGATATGGCCCGCACGGGTAAGGCTGCGATTTCAGCGTGATCTGACCAAATACTTGCCCGATCGGTATCCAGTAGCAAGCGCGCAGTCGCCACCTCAGCCAACGGCCAGTCGGGATGAAAACGCAAGTGGACATCCTGTAAATCGATGCCTAACTGCACGGACTGGCCGCCCTGTCCATATTTATCAAAACGGCCCCGCCAAAAGAACACACCCCCGTCCACTTGGCCACTTTCAATGGCGTCATCCAACCACTGATACAGTGTGGCGGGTAGACGGCTCGGCGTGTATCGCGTGCGGGCCGCTACCGGCATATCGTCAAAACCCACCGCCAGATTCATTGTAGTGATAGGCGCAGTCGGAGACGCCTTGTTAAGAGCTATGTCCATGTTGAGTTCAACCAAAGCGCGGTGATCGCCTGCCTCAGCCAACAAACGCCCCTGATCGAGAAACAGTGCATCGTGTTTCCAGCTGGCATGAAGTTGCCCTAACACCCGCTCAAATGGGATCGCTGCAGGAAATACGGCGGGCAGTTCAAAGGAAAAGGCTTCCGTATCAATCCAGGCTATGGCGCCATTCGCGGAAGCCTCGATAGTGGCATCGATACCCCCGAGTCCAGGAGCGCGCAAGAAAGGCTGGATACTCAAGTCTTCAAAAGCGGCGGTAGCACTCCAATCCTGCTGGGGTCTCCGCCAATCAGGCATCTCGGCTGATAGCGCCGTTATTTCGCCACTCGGAGCCAGCTCAGATAATATGTCTGTCGCTTTGGGAGCCAGCGGCTGAGTCTGGATAAGATCTACTAACGCTCCGATATCAATCGCCCCGGTGGTTACCGCGAGCGCCGACTCGTTGAATGTGAGTCCCATGCGTTCAAGTGAAAATACCGACTCTTCAACAACAGCCTGCAAGGCCTCTACGTAGGCAACCGACACGCCCTCCCTAGGCACTACAGACGCTCGAAAAGACAGCCCATCGAGCTTGAGCTCACGCTCACTGGCAGCGGCGTATCGCAGATCCCGCAAACCGACACTAAACGTCAATTGAGGCAGACCATCGCGTACGGTATACCAAAAATCCAGATCGCCACTGCCTTCGAGCGGGACATCCAGAAAGGGCATTAACGGCGCCATGTGGTCAATATTTAGACGACCAAAAAACTCACCCTCAAAATTCTTCACCTCAAAGGGGTTGCCAATACCACGACCCCCACCACTGGCTTGAAACCCGTCGGGACTGCTGACTAAAAACTGAAGTTGCCGCTCACTACCCTGAACTTGTAGATCCATACTCAGCAATACGGACAGCTCAGTGCCATCGGCGGCGACTAGCGTGATTTCAGCATCACTCAACGACACGTGCCGCAATGAAGTCATGACATCACTCAGTAATTTTCCACTCACGTCTGGCGCGCCAGTTGACTGTTCGCGCTGATGCCAACGGGCCGTTACCCCCTCCAGCTGTAACAGCGCCAGACGCGGCTGAAGTGCCAACAATGACGCCCACGGATCAAGCACCCAGGTAGCCTGATTGACTTCAAGAGGAGAATCTTGTGCTTCAGAGTCAAATACTCGCAACCGATCTACGTGTACGACCGGCGAAAATCCATGTAAGTGCCCTTCTAGAGAATGCACTTGAACCGCATAACCCAGTGCCTGTGACAGTGCCTGGGTGACATCAGTCTGGTAGTCGGGTAGTACCTTGATGAGCGCGCGGATACAGGTGATGTAGATGGCGAGTGCAATGAGTGCTGCCACCAGAGCACGCCAACAAAATCTAGCCACTTGTTGTACTCGAGCGTCAGTCACCCGCTGCCCTCGACCACGACACGGCCACACCAAATTCCTGCAAAAGCAGCCGCGCTTCTAATAACGGTAGGCCAACAACTGATGAATAGCTACCTTGTATTGCGGTGACAAAACTACCTGCTTTACCCTGCACCGCGTAGGCGCCCGCTTTATCCCACGGCTCTTCTGTATCGAGATAGTTTTCGATCAAGTCTTGGCATAGCGGCGCAAATGTCACCGCTGTGTGCACGCAGCGGGTGTGTACGGTCTCGTTTAGACAAACACTAATGCCCGTGAAAACGTCGTGTGTACTATCAGATAGAGAGGTGAGCATGCGTCGAGCATGCTCGCGATCTTCGGGTTTGCCTAAAATCGTTTGATTGATCGCGACACAGGTATCGGCACCGATGATTGCGCTCTCTGGATAATTCTCGAAAACCGATAACGCTTTTTCACGCGAGAGGCGACTCACATAATCCCCAGGCTTTTCACCAGCCTGTACGGATTCATCGATATCAGCGCTGCAAGTCTCGAAAGAGGGTAACAACAAGCCCAAGAGCTCTCGCCGCCGGGGACTTGCCGATGCCAGAACAACAGTCGTCATCTGACTTCGTAATACCTTCGCAGTCCGCGCAGGATTGCCCTAACGGGATACCAGCACAGCAACGTTAACGGCAATGGCGCTAAAAAGACGTAACCCTCTGCCACAACACCACCAGCAGACAACAATAAGGCACGTTCGATAATCAGGGAGACGCCTACCAACAGTGTAATGGTGATGCTCTGCTGAACAATATCGAACTGACGTACCCGTTGATAGGTAAACAATAGGACGAGGACCGAAACCACCAAACCCAATGACAGCGCGCCGGGCGTGTTGCCCTGTAGAATGGCCATACAGATACCTACGAGCGTGGCGGTAATGACCCCGGCCGTATGGGGTAAAGCCAGCACCCAGTACATAAGCACCACCACCGGAAGCTCGGGTCGAAACCAAGCGAAAGCGCGGGGCATTGGCACGGTATAAATGATAAGCGCCAGCATCAACGACGCCGAAATCACCCAGCGCGCATGGGCGACGGTCATGGTGCTGCGCTCTCAGTGTGTGCTACTGCTAGCAGCACGTGCCGTCCGCGATCGAGTGAAGCCAACGGTTCCGCACGGACCGAGGCAAATGCTGCCTCCGGCCTGAGGTTAATGTCTACGACTTTGGCAACCGGGTAATTGGGCGGAAAACGACCACCCAAACCTGAGGTTACCAACACGTCACCCACCTCAATGTCTGTGGTAGCCGCCAAGTGTCGAATCAGTAGCTCTCCTATGGAGCCGGTGCCTTCGGCTAATGCGCGCACACCATTGCGCATG
>Ga0181566_10003481_pt1 | contig 12938 bp, 10 predicted proteins | sample 101ome_15_FD_133762 | JGI IMG/M metagenome (GOLD analysis project Ga0181566, IMG submission 133762) | Coastal salt marsh microbial communities from the Groves Creek Marsh, Skidaway Island, Georgia - 101402AT metaG (megahit assembly) | ecosystem: Environmental > Aquatic > Marine > Intertidal... | reverse complement strand
GGGGTTCGGGGTGACGGTGTTCCTTGGGGTCAAGCTGGCAACAAAGGGGCGGGTGAGCCTTGAGGATTTCGAGCGGGCGGTAAGTGCGATCCGTGAGGTGCAAACGGTCGAGCATGTGCTGGGGCTTTATGATTATCGCCTGCGCGTGGTGGCGCGTGATCTCGCGGATTTCGAGCGCGTGTTGCGGAGGCGCATCATGACATTGCCCGGGGTTGGCAATGTGGAGGCTAATGTTCTGCTGAGTGAAGAACGCCGTCCCGGCCCGATTTGAGACTTAGCCGCGCTTTGTAATTGCGTTGGAGCATTGGGCGCGGTTAGTTGTGCCAACATTATAGGAGAATGATGATGTCGCAGGTCGATCCCGATGGGCTGATAGAATTTTCGGTGGTGTTCACCGACCGCTCGCTCAATCACATGAGTGCGGCATTTCAGGAAGTGATGCGTGATATCTCTGGCATGTTGAAAGAGGTCTATCAGGCCGATCATGTGGCGATTGTGCCGGGCGGTGGCACCTATGGGATGGAGGCAGTGGCCCGTCAGTTTGGCAAAGATGCACATGCGCTGATCGTGCGGAATGGATGGTTCTCTTTCCGTTGGACGCAGATCTTTGATGCTGGTGACTTTGCCAAGACGACCACGGTGATGAAGGCGCGCCAAACGGGCAATGACAGCCGCGCGCCCTTTGCGCCGGTGCTGATCGAAGAGGTGGTCGCAGCGATCCACGATGCGCGGCCTGATGTGGTATTCGCGCCCCATGTTGAGACGAGTGCGGGGATTATCCTGCCGGATGATTATGTCGCGTCCCTTGCCGCTGCCGCGCATGAGGTTGGCGCGTTGATGGTGCTGGATTGTATCGCCTCGGGTTGCGCATGGATTGACATGAAAGCGACGGGCGTTGATGTGCTGATCTCAGCTCCGCAGAAGGGCTGGTCCTCAACACCATCGGCGGGGTTGGTGATGATGTCGGAGCGTGCATGGGAGCGGCTTGGGCAGACAAGCTCCAACAGTTTTGCCATCGACCTGAAGAAATGGGCTGACATCATGAAAGCCTATGAAAACGGCGGCCATGCATATCATGCGACGATGCCGACGGATTCGCTGCGTGCTTTCCGTGAAACGATGAAGGAAACGCAGCGCTACGGGTTTGACCGGCTGAAAGAAGCGCAGTGGGAGTTGGGCAATCGCGTCAGGGAGATGTTGGCGGCAAAGGGCATTCGCTCGGTTGCGGCAGAGGGCTTTGGCGCGCCAGGGGTTGTTGTGAGCTATACGGACGATCCGGAGATCCAGAACGGCAAGAAGTTCATGGCCGAAGGAATGCAGATTGCCGCTGGTGTGCCGCTGCAATGTGATGAGCCGGATGATTTCCGCACGTTCCGGCTCGGGCTTTTCGGGCTGGATAAGCTCTATGACGTGGAAGGCACGGTCGAACGGCTCGGGCTTGTCTGTGACAAGGTGCTGTAAGCAGATCTAGGAGCGCGCGCCAAGGCCGAGGCGCATCAGGCCGCGCCGCACAGGCGTGAGGTTGTAGAGCGCCTCGATCCCTTTGGCGCGGAGATCGCGCAGCAGTGGGCTGCCAGCGATCGACGCGCGATTGAGAGCATCCACACCGCGCACGCGGAGTATCACTTCGGGGTGGCGGCGACGGTTGTAGGCGTCCAGCATCTTGCGGTCGCCTAAGTCTTGCGGGCGGGCTTTGGCGAGGTCGAGCAGGCAGGAGAGATCTGCCAGTGACATATTGAGCCCCTGTGCGCCGATGGGCGGCACCACATGGGCGGCCTCGGCGACAAGTGCTACGCGCTCGGCGATCATTTTGTCAGCCAATTGGCTGATGATCGGCCAGACGAGACGCTTTGATGCCATTTTGAGCGGGCCATAGACCCCAGCGGAGCGTTCTGTCGCCTCGTCTTCAAACGCGGCTTCAGACAAGTTTGCGAGGCGCTGGGCGTCGGGACCGTGGGTCATCCAGACCACAGCGGAGCAGGGTTTCCCATCGTGATCAGGCAAGGGCACGAGGGTGAAGGGGCCGCCGGTGCGGTGGACCTCGGTTGAGACATTCTCATGCGGTGCGTCGTGGGTGACGGCGAAGGTCACGGCCTTCTGACCGTAGCGGGTGGTTTTGGCGGCGATGCCGACGGCCTGTCGCAACGGGCTATTGCGACCATCCGCGCCGATGACGAGGCGCGCCGCGATGTGCTGCCCATCGCTGAGGGTGACACGGGCCTCGCGCTCGCGGGTCAGCATGCCGGAAAAACCAGTGCCGGAAAGGAAACGGACATTGGGAAGCTCCGAAAGGCGGGCGACCATTTCGCGGCGCAGGAGCCAGTTGGGGAAGTTCCAACCGAAGGGGTCAGAGGAGATATCCTCGGCGTCAAAGTCGCGGGTGACGCGGGGCGTAGCCTCGGCGCCGCCGGCATCGACGATGCGCATGACTTGCAGCGCGCTGGCGTGTGGCGCGAGGCGGGACCAAAGACCCGCCGCATCAAGAAAGGCGCGCGCTGGCTGGAGGAAGGCGGTGGTGCGCAGATCGGCGCCTTCGGCCTGCGCGTCGGTCACCGGCGGGGCTGGATCGACGATCACCACATCAAAGCCCGCGCTGCCGAATGCCGCCGCCGCCGATAGACCGGCAACGCCGCCGCCGGAGATCACGATATCTGTCGTCGAAATGCTCATGTGTCAGACATAATCCGCGTGGGGTGAGACGGGAAGGGGGCTCAGACCAGCTGCGACAGAAAAGCCGCGAGATCATCGGTATGGTGATGGATGTGATCGGCGGGCAAAGGTTTCGGCCCCACATGGACCGTTCGCATTCCCATTGCATGGGGCGCTGCGAGGTTGCGGATATCATCCTCGAACATGGCGCCTTGTTCGGCGGCGAGGCCATCGAGCGCGAAGATCGCCTCGAAGGCAGCCTGCTCGGGTTTGGGGCGGAACTGCGCATGTTCGACGCCGTAAACGGCATCAAAGACATCGGAGAGCCCGCGCGCGGCCAGAACCCGCCTTGCATAGGGTTCGGTGCCGTTGGTGTAGACGATCCGTCGCCCGGGCAGGTGAGTGATCGCGGCGGCGAGCGCGGGATCGGGGGTCAGATGGCTCATGTCGATCTCGTGCACCTCGTGCAGATAGGGACCGGGATCGACGTTATGTTCGTTCATCAGTCCGGCGAGGGTGGTGCCGTACCGCTGCCAGTAATCGGCGCGGAGAAAATCCGCCTCCGTCCGTGATACGCCGAGGGCGGATTGCACGAACGTGGTCATTTTGACTTCGATTTGGTCGAAGAGGCGGGCTTCGGGCGGGTAGAGGGTATTATCGAGGTCAAAGACCCACGCGCGGACATGTGTGAAATGTGCAGCAACCATGGCCTATGGGTAGGAGGCAAATTGGCGCGGCGCAAGTGGTTTGGCTTGATGCTGCCGCTGTGAGGGGGCTAAGGTCGCGGGACAGTGCCGGAGAGTGTGATGACAGCCCCTAAAAGCCCGCAACGCGATGCGTATTACCTGATCCTCGAAGCGATTGATACGCATGTTTACAAGCCCGGCGACCGGCTGGTGGAGAGCGATCTGGCGGACCGGTTTGGCGTGTCGCGGACGCCGATCCGAGAGGCATTGCAACGGCTGGAGACGCAATCTTTGCTGACCCGTGACGGGCGCTCGCTGATCGTGTCATCGCTTGATCATACGCAGATGGCCGAGCTTTACGTCGTGCGCGGCGAATTGGAGGGGTTGGCGGCGCGGTTGGCGGCTAGCCATGCGACACCGGAAGAAAAGCATGTTTTGCGCGATATGTTGGAAAACGATCGCGCTTTGGTGGCCGATCCGGGGGCGCTGAGCCGTGCCAATAAACGGTTCCATAAGCAGATCCATCTGGCCAGCCACAACCGATTTCTGGTGCAGCAGCTCGATCTTGTACATCGCTCGATGGCGTTACTGGCCACGACCTCTCTCGCGGCAGAGGGGCGGGGTGAGGTGGCGCTGGCTGAGCATGAGGCCATTGTAAGTGCGATTGAGGCAGGTGATGGCGATGCGGCTGCGGCGGCGCTGCGCGAGCATATCTCGCGGGCGTTTGTCACGCGGCTCAAACTGGATGCCGAGGCTGTTGAGGGGCGTGACGGGGCGTAGCCGCCGGTCGGGCCGCGCTATGCCCGTGACTTGTTTTGTCCCAGTAGAACGGACGGGCAATCATCTCCCATAAGCCTTTATACATCGCCAAGGCGGCCAGCGGGAAATAGAGGTGTAGCGTGGGTGCCCAGATCAGGAGGCTCGCATGACGGGTGCGGCTTGCAGCAACCATTGCTAAGGCGATGGAGATGACCTCTGACAGAATAAACAGCGCAGCGAGCGCGATCACCGCTGAATCTGGCAGGAGGGATGAGAGCGGATGCGGCAGCCCGAGCGCCAACAGCCAGAATGACCAGAGCAAGGGTGCGAGGGTGAATTGAAGGAGCGTGCCAAGGAACAGCACCTGTACGCCGATGAAGCGCCATGTGCCGAGTGACCGCCACAACCCCACAGGCGCGCGCATATGGGTTGCGTAGGTCATGGCGTAGCCTTTGAGCCAGCGGCTACGTTGCCGGACCCACGGCCACGGGCGGCAGTTTGATTCTTCGTATGTGACGGTGGGGACGAGCGCGGTCTGGTAGCCGAAACGGGCCAGACGCAGGCCAAGATCGGCATCCTCGGTCACGTTATGGGCATCCCAGCCGCCAATTTCTTCGAGTACAGAGCGCCGGAAGAAGAGTGTCGTGCCGCCAAGCGGTAGCACCCAGCCGATCTTTGACAGCGTCGGCAGAACCGCACGAAACCAAACCGCATATTCGAGTGTGAAGCAGCGGGAGAGCCAGTTCTGGTCGCTGTTATAGAAATCGAGCACGCCTTGAAGGCAGGCGACCTGTGCCGGGGCGGCGGCAAAGGCGCGGGCGATCTTTTGGAGTTGGTCGGGCGCGGGGGCATCCTCGGCATCGTAGATGCCGATGATTTGCCCGCGTGCGAATGTGAGCCCGTGATTGAGCGCGCGCGGCTTTGTTTGGATTTGCCCAGGTGGGACGGTAATCACCCGCATCCAGCGTGGCAGGTTCGCGGCGGCGAGGGCGTGCTGGGTGGTTGTATCGCCCTCCTCAAGCAGCAGACAGATATCGGTGAGTGGGCGGGGATAGTCGAGCTGTTGCAGCCGGTGGATGAGATGCGCGGCGATCCGGCGCTCGCTGTACAGAGGCACGAGGAGCGAGATCACCGGCAGGCGGGCGGGGAGGACTTCCGCCCCATGAGCGGCTGGTTCTTGCGGGCGGATGAGCAGCAGTAAAGCGCGCAGTTTGAGAAAGCTCAGTGGGAGCAGGCTGAGGACAGCGAGGGCTGATAGGAGGGCAAAGAGTGGTATGGGGGCAAGGACTGCGGCGGCGAAGAAGAAACTCGCAGCGAGAGGGAGCAGGGCAGAGAGACGTAGGCTGCGGCACGAAAATTCAGCGGCTGTAGCGGATTCGGCATTGTGTTTGTGTGCCGTGCGGTAGAGCGCTGCTTGGGCTGCGTCTAGGGAGCGGCTTTCAACCATCGCGACGCGGACTGCGCCGAAGGCGGCTTGGAGTGCTGGAAGGGCGGTTTCTACGCGAGACGGGTCCGCTGCGAGTATGACGACCTGACCGCCGATCCGTTGCCACGGGCAGACGCCGAGCGCCTGTGCGCGGGAAAACGGCAAAGGTGCTGCCAATGTGGCATCAGGCGCCAGTGACGGCTTGCCGAGAGGTGCCGTCCCGAGGTCGTGGGCGAAACGGGCGGCGATATCTGACGGGGCGATTGTGGGGGCGTGCAGCAGCGCCTCATTCGGTGTGATATCCCAGCGCCGTGCTGATCGGATGAGCGCAACTGTCGGATCACCAACAGGCGCTGGTGCGACGGACCGAATACGACGCTGGGTTTTAAGTGCCGAGAGCGCCATGATTGCCCCTTTCCCTGTGGCGAGAGGGTGGAGCAATCTTGCTTAACAGCTGGTTAAGGCCATGGGTAAATTAGGCCTTGCGGGCGTCCATTGCCTCAGAAAAGCGGTCGAAGAGGTAGTAGCTATCCTGCGGGCCGGGGCTGGCTTCGGGGTGGTATTGCACAGAAAATACCGGCCGTTCCGTCATGCGAATGCCGCAGTTCGAACCATCAAACAGCGAAACGTGGGTTTCTTTCACGCCGTCAGGCAGGGTCTGGCTATCCACGGTGAAGCCGTGGTTCATCGAAGTGATCTCGACTTTGCCGGTTTCCATATCCTTAACGGGATGGTTGGCGCCGTGGTGGCCGTGGTTCATCTTGATCGTCTTTGCGCCAAGGGCGAGGGCGAGCATCTGGTGGCCGAGGCAAATGCCAAAGACGGGCAGTTCCGTTGTGTCCAGAACCTGTTTGATCATCGGCACGGCATAGCTGCCGGTTGCCGCCGGATCGCCCGGACCGTTAGAGAGGAACACGCCATCGGGGTTGTGCGAGAGCACTTCTTCGGCGGTGGCGGTGGCAGGCAGCACCGTCACATCGCAGCCCGCGGAGGCGAGGCAGCGCAGGATGTTACGCTTGGCACCGAAATCAAGCGCGACGACCTTGTGGCGCGGTGCGGTTTGCGGAGCGTAGCCTTCGGGCCAAGCCCAGCGCATTTCGTTCCATGTGTAGGACTGGCTGCAAGTGACCTCCTTCGCGAGGTCGAGGCCAACGAGGCCTGAGAAACCGCGCGCGGCAGCGACAAGGGCTGCAACGTCGAAATTACCCTCGGGGTCATGCGCCAGTGCGACATGGGGAGCACCTTGCTGGCGGATCGCACGGGTCAGGCGGCGGGTATCAACGCCGCCGATGCCGACGCGGCCGCGCTTGGTGAGCCATGCTGTCAGTTCTTCTGTTGCGCGCCAGTTGGAAGGTTCCGTCGGATCCCATTTGACGACCATGCCTTCTGCTACCGGATCGCCGGTTTCGTCATCCTCGGCGTTGACGCCGACATTGCCGATATGGGGGAAGGTGAAGGTGACGACTTGCCCTGCATAGGAGGGGTCGGTCATGATTTCCTGATAGCCGGTCATGGCGGTGTTGAAGCACAGTTCAGCGGTCGTCTGGCCGGTGGCGCCGAAGCCTTTCCCGTAGAACAATGTGCCATCGGCAAGGGCGAGACAGGCGGTAGGTTTATCCTGAATGCGTTGGGCCATGGCAGCGACTCCGGAAAGGTCAAATCGACGTGGTCCTAAGGGACTGGGAGGGGCGGGTCAAGGCCGATAGCCGCAGATCAGGCGGTTTACATGATGAGTTGTCATAACTGGCATGGCAGGCTAAATGGGGGTCTTGATTTTGCTTTGCCATGAGGACTGCCAATGGACATGCGTAGCCGGATTTCCGCGGCATTGAAGGACGCGATGAAAAACAAGGAGGCCGAGCGCCTCTCGACGTTGCGCCTGATCAATGCCGCGATCAAGGATCGGGACATTGCCGCGCGTGGTGATGGCGAGGAAAGTGCCCTAACCGATGATGTTGTGCTCGGCATTCTGGGCAAGATGGTGAAGCAGCGGCAGGAAAGCGCGCGTGCCTACGAAGAGGGCGGGCGGCTGGAACTGGCTGAAAAGGAGCGGTCTGAAATCGAGGTCATCGAGGACTTCCTACCGCGTCAGTTGGATGCGGATGAGGTTGATGCCGCAATTAGTGCCGCGATTGCGGAAGTCGGTGCCGAAGGCCTGCGTGATATGGGCAAGGTTATGGCTGCCCTGAAGGCAAAGTACACCGGACAGATGGATTTTGGTAAAGCCGGACCAATGGTCAAAGATCGCCTGAACTGAGGCGTCCTTTTTTCAGGTCGGAAAACAGTTCGTTCAGCTCTTGATAGAGTGTGAGGCGCTCTTGCTTTGTCAGGAATGCGCCGAGTTCGACTTCGCGGCCGCCGCCGGTGAGCGTGAGGTAATTCTCGATCTGGCCATTTTTTTCGTAGCGGTTGACCCGCACCCAATGCGGATTGGCGGACCAATTCTGCTGAAGGCTGTTTGGATTGTGGCGCGTGAGTTCGACCTTGTCGGGCCAGATTTGCATTTCCTCGACCAGTGACCCGTCCCGATAGCTGCGCCCTAGCCCCCACCAGACACCCGCCAAGGCGAGCCCCATGAAGGGCAACAGCCCCCAGAGCACCGGAGTACCGAGCACTGCGAGCAGCGGCAGCGCGATCATCGCCGCAGTGAGGCCAATGAACAGCACAAAGCCACGTTTCGGAAGCGAGCGATACGGCCAGAGATACAGGCTGGCGATCGGGCTTTCGGGATCGCTGGGGCGGGCAAAGGGTGGCGGCGTAGGGGTCCATTCGTGGGGCATGGGGAACCTTTTAACATGTCAGCGCTGAATTAGGGCGCAGCTGTTTTGTGAAAAGGGGCATGGGTTGTGCAATTTTGCCGCTGTCGGGGAGGCAAAAGAAAACCCCCGGCAGCGGTGCTGTCGGGGGTCTTTTGTTCACAAGCCTTGCAGCATTAGTGTGCGTGGGCTTTGTCCCAGTCTTCTTGCTTGGGGAGCGTCTCGAAAGTGTGCTCCGGCGGCGGGGAAGGCAGGGTCCATTCCAGCGTGTCTGCGTACTCGTTCCACGGGTTGTTCTCGGTCACGCGCTTGCCAGCGAAGAGCGTGTAGAACAGCAGAACGATGAAAAACACGAAGGATGCGAAGGCGATGAATGCACCGATCGACGAGATGTAGTTCCAGTAGGCGAATGCCTCAGGATAGTCGATGTAACGGCGCGGCATGCCCTGACGACCCAGGAAGTGCTGCGGGAAGAAGGTGAGGTTGGCACCGATGAACATGGCCCAGAAGTGCAGCTTGCCTGCCCACTCAGGGAACATACGGCCCGACATCTTCGGCATGTAAAAGTAGATACCTGCGAAGATACCGAACACGGCGCCGAGGCTCATCACATAGTGGAAGTGCGCAACGACGTAGTAGGTGTCGTGGTAGGCACGGTCCACACCGGCTTGCGACAGGACGATACCGGTCACACCGCCGACGGTGAAGAGGAACAGGAAGCCGAAGGCCCAGAGCATAGGGGTGCGGAACTCGACCGAGCCGCCCCACATGGTGGCGATCCACGAGAAGATCTTAACCCCGGTCGGAACCGCGATCACCATGGTGGCCAGCATGAAGTAGGACTGCTGGGTCAGCGACATACCAACGGTGTACATGTGGTGGGCCCAGACAACGAAGCCAAGCGCACCAATGGCGACCATTGCGTAGACCATCGGCAGGTAGCCGAAGATCGGCTTCTTTGAGAAAGTCGCGATCACATGGCTGATGATACCAAAGGCCGGTACGATAATGATGTACACTTCGGGGTGGCCGAAGAACCACAGGATGTGCTGGTAGAGGATCGGGTCGCCACCGCCTGCCGGATCGAAGAATGTCGTCCCGAAGTTGCGGTCTGTCAGCAGCATGGTGATGGCGCCAGCCAGAACTGGCAGGGCCAGCAGGATGAGCCATGCAGTTACGAAGATCGACCATGAGAACAGCGGCACTTTGTGCAGGGTCATGCCCGGTGCGCGCATGTTCAGGAAGGTGGTGATCATGTTGATCGCACCAAGGATCGAGGACGCACCAGAGACGTGCACGGCGAAGATCGCGAGATCCATCGACATACCTGCCTCATTGGTTGAGAGCGGTGGATAGAGCACCCAGCCAACGCCGGAACCGAGCTGGCCGTTGCCGCCTGGTGCCAGCATGGATGCAACACCAAGCGCGGTGCCGGTGACATACATCCAGAAGCTGAGGTTGTTCATCCGCGGGAAGGCCATGTCCGGCGCACCGATCTGCAGCGGCATGAAATAGTTGCCGAAACCACCGAAAAGCGCGGGAATCACGACGAAGAACATCATCAACACACCGTGGTAGGTGATCAGGACGTTCCAGAGGTGGCCGTTAGGGGTACATTCGCCCGCGGCAGCTGCCGTGAAGCGTGCGCCTTCGAGGCACATGTATTGTACACCCGGTTCCATGAGCTCGAGGCGCATGTAAACGGTGAAGGCGACCGAGATAAACCCGACCAGACCTGAAACAAAGAGATACAGGATCCCGATGTCTTTGTGGTTGGTGGACATGAACCAACGGGTAAAGAAGCCCCGTGTGTCTTCGTGTTCATGGCCGTGGATGGCTGCGTCTGCCATTTGGCACTCCCATATTGGCTACAACTCGAAAACGGTTTGACCAGAGTCGCCCCGCCTTTGGTCCGGTTCTAGTGCGATGGGACATGAGGGGCAATAAACAATCAGAATAATCTGTTGAGATAAATTGGCGCACTTGGCCCAAAGGTATGGGGCCGTGGAATGGCCAACATATGCATTTTGCACAAAAAAACGTGCCGCCCGAGTGGGGCGGCACGTTGTAGTGCGGTCAGGTGATTAACCGGTTTGTCCGTTGTCGTCGCGCTTGACCACGATGACAGACGAACGCGGCAGGCCGTTGCCATCGGGCCAGCTGCCACCGGGGTGCTGGATTCCAACAAACATTGTGCGGCGGTGTGCCGACCATGTCAGGCCCGTCACCTTGGAGCCGTTCGGGCCGGTCAGGAAGCGTGCAATCTCACCGGTAACGGGATCGCCGACCAACATCTGGTTATTGCCCATGCCGGCAAAGTCACCTTCGTTGCTGTCATCGCCGTCTGTCTGGATCCAGACGAGGCCGTTGCTGTCAAACGCCATGCCATCGGGTGCGTTGAACAGGTTGCCTGAAGTCACATTTTCGGAGCCTGCGTAGGCGTCGTAATGCACATCGGGATTTCCTGCCATGACGTAGAGATCCCAATCAAAGGTATCTGCGGCATGGTCATCGTTATGTGGCATCCAGCGGACGATCTGACCGTAGTTGTTGACCTCCCGCGGGTTTGGTCCGTTCGCAGGTGTTTCGTCGCCGCCCGCGTTGGGTTTGACGCCACGGTTCTTGTTATTGGTCAGGCAGCAATATGCCTCAACCGCAACAGGGTTTGCAGCGATCTACTCTGGGCGATCCATCGTGGTTGCACCAACTGCCGATCCGGCGATGCGCGAAAAGATCAGGATCTCGGCAACGCTCATGCCTGTGGTTTCTGGTGTCAGCGGAAGCCATTCGCCCGTTTGGTCATCGTTGAATCGCGCGACATAGAGCGTGCCTTCATCCAGCAAGCCTTCAGTGGACGCCCCCGGGCTATAGGTGCCATTCGACACAAAGCGATATAGGAATTCACCGCGTTCGTCGTCGCCCATGTAAACAACCACGCGGCCATCAGGCGCGAGCACCACCTTGGCGTTTTCGTGCTTGAAGCGGCCAAGGCCGGTGTGTTTCACGGGTGTGCTTTGTGGGTTGGTCGGGTCTATTTCGACAACCCAGCCAGCGCGATGCGGTTCGTTGGGGTTTTTCGAGGTGTCGAAGCGGGCATCCCACTTGTGATAGTCGTAGCCCCAACCTTCGACTGGCACTCCGTAGCGGCTGTAACCTGCGGCGACGTTTTCTGGGTAGCTTGCTGTGGCATCGGTCGAGCCGAAGTAGCCATTAAAGTTTTCTTCGCAGCTCAGGTAGGTGCCCCAAAGGGTTTTGCCGGAGCCACAGTTGTTGAAGGTGCCGAGGCTTTCGGTGCCGGTGGGATCGGCATCTGTCTTGAGGAGATCGTGGCCAGCCGCGGGGCCTGCAATTTTCATTGGGGTAGTGTGGTGGATGCGGCGGTTGAACGGGCTGTCGGTGACGAGCTGCCATCCGCCTTCGGCCTCCTGAACTTCAATGACTGTGACGCCTTGCAGGTTTTGCAGTTTGCGCACGTCTTCGGCGTTGGCTGGTGTTCCGTTTTGCTCGGAGGGGAGATTGATGCAGCGGTTGGTGTATTCATGGTTGATCGCAATCAGTTCGTGGCCGTTGAAGGAGAAGGTTTCCATGCCGTCGGTATTTTCACCGAAAACCAGATCTGAGCTGGAGACGGACCCGCCATCGGTGATGTCGTAGCCAGCGCCTGCTGACATGAGCGGATCGCCCCAGCGCGCGAGAACCTTCCAGTTGTAGCCTTCCGGCACATGGACGGTGAAATCGGTTTGTGCGGCGATTGGCGTGAACGGGAAGCGGCTCGCAGTCTGTGCTTGTGCGGAGGTGCTGCTAAGAAGCCCCGTTCCCATGACAGCAGCGCCCGATCCGAATGCCAGAACGCCGCCAAGAAAGCCGCGGCGGGAAATGGTGCGTTCGACAACATTGTCGAAATCATTGGTTTCGGGACGCGGGAAGTTGATTTCATCCGCAATCGTCCGCGGACAAGTGAACGGTATTGATGTCTTTCATGACAAAGCCCTGTAGCTAAGGTTGCGGATCATTTCCGCGACCGTGGCTAGAGGCTTTGATTGTCGGATTCGTTACGAGTGGATAAAGTTTTTGTAACGGACGCTATGAACGCGGGGTGATGGCCGCATCAAAGGTGCGCTGCAGTGCGTTGTCGAGGTCGTCCATCGCAACTGGGAGGCCGAGATCGACGAGGCTGGTGACGCCGTGCTCATGGATGCCGCAGGGGACGATGCCGTCGAAATGGCTCAGGTCGGGGTCAACGTTGATCGAGATGCCATGAAAGCTCACCCACCGGCGGAGGCGGATGCCGATTGCGGCTATTTTGTCTTCTGCGACGGAGCCATCGGGAAGGCGCGGCTTTTCGGGGCGTTCGACCCAAACGCCGACGCGGCCATCGCGGATTGCGCCGTGGATGTTGAACTCGGCGAGGGCCGCGATGACCCAATTTTCGAGATCCTGCACAAAGCGGCGCACGTCGTGGCCGCGCTTTCCGACATCAAGCATGACATAGGCCACACGCTGACCCGGGCCGTGGTAGGTATACTGGCCGCCACGTTTGGAGGTAAAAACGGGGAACCGCTCGGGATCAGTGAGGTCTTCGCGTTTGGCGGAGGTTCCGGCGGTGTAGAGCGGTGGGTGCTCCACGAGCCAGATCAGTTCATCGGCGGTGCCAGCCGCGAT
>Ga0181566_10003479_pt1 | contig 12946 bp, 23 predicted proteins | sample 101ome_15_FD_133762 | JGI IMG/M metagenome (GOLD analysis project Ga0181566, IMG submission 133762) | Coastal salt marsh microbial communities from the Groves Creek Marsh, Skidaway Island, Georgia - 101402AT metaG (megahit assembly) | ecosystem: Environmental > Aquatic > Marine > Intertidal... | reverse complement strand
TGACCACCACCTTGTTGCTGTGCGGCCATGACCTGTTGCAACAATTCAGCATTTTTCTTAACTTGCCCCTGATCTGCAAGAAGCTCTTCCATAATGCCAAACTTCTGAGCGAGATACTGAACAACTCTTTCCTGATTGTAAAGCACAGGAGTTATTTCAGGGCCAAAAGTTCCTGCAACTGTTTGCTGGAATCTAACAAAGTCAGCAACATCTTGCTGATCTTGCGCTCTTAAAAGTGGAGATACAGGAACAATACGAAGCTCACGACCATCAACTCTTGGCAAGTCAACAAGACCTTGGTCTGTGTATATCTTTACAATCCTCTCCACTAAAGGCTGTAAAAATTCTTTTTGCATACGACCAGCAACAGCACCCATATCACGAGCAACATCAGCCAAACGCTCAGAAACCTCTGTAGCAGATAAAGGTGTTCTTGCATTTGGACGAGTGTCTAGCTCATCAATAAACAAAGCTTTGCGAACATTACGGCGCATATCATCAAGAACAAGCTGGGCAACATCAAACCGCCCCGGAGCCGCAAGAGTTTCGATGCTTGAGCCGGGGCTTCTCGGTATAAACGTTCCCGGCTGAATTGTAATGTTGTCTGGATTAAAGACACCGTCATCATCATATACATAAGAGCCAGCTATCGCCATTTCAGCGTTTTCAAGAATAAGCTGGACTGTGAGGTTAAGGGTCTTAATTGCTGGCATTGCTTGCAATACAGGGCCACGACCCCATACTTCAAAACCAGACTTAGACCAACGAGTAGTAATCCAAGGAACGCTTCCACGACCTTTGAGAACTGACTTCTTTAAAATATGCTTATCGGTCTCCGAGATCAAGTAATAGGTATATTCATCCTTAAACTTGTTCTTTTCATCATATATTGTAGCTTCAACAATCTTTGTTTTGCGATCAGGATTGCTTTTTTGCTCACGCAACATTTGATCACTAAAGTCAGCATCTGGATATCTGTGCTTTACATCTGTAATACCCATTTCATTATTCCAACGGAACCATCCTGAGACAGTATCCATATTGCCAGCCAACAAAGCCAAGTTAGTTGGGGGTACGGAGGTAAAGTGCAAGTCACCAGCAAAACGACCTTCTTCAACAAGAAGATTCATTGTGCCTAAACCAAGATCCTGAAAGCCTTCATGCAATTCAGCGTTGAAGTTAGAGTTACGCAACCCCTCATGCAGAAGCTCTGTAATTCTATCAAGCTCCTGAAGAAGTGGTTTATTTATCTGAGCTTTTGGAAACTCAGGGCCGGGAACCAGTTTAAATGCACGACCATTTGGAGGAAAGAAGCCAAGTTGTAGACGACTAGCAAACTTAGGCAAACCAACCACAGCAGTTTCGTCATAGATATTTTCAGTTCTACGAGCCGCTGGGCTTTCTTGAAAAAAACTCTCACGATGAGGAAGAACGTAATCATAAATCTCCTCCCACAAGTCAGTCCAAGAGCTCCATCGACCCTTGGCCTTCTTGTAACGATTCATTACAGATTCGTATTCTTTCTTATCTGTGCTTGCCTGATAAGGCTCTGGCTGACCATCATTAAATCTAGGGTCTTTCATTTGCTACGCCTTATAAACTTGGTTGGGGTCATTTATAGTTTGACTGCCCATAGTCTTAAAACCAGTAAACCCTTCCGCTTCAGCAGACTGAAGAGACTTAGTGCCAAGAAGGTTTGCTTTCTTTTTACGCTCAAAATCTGCGGCACGAGCTTCAGCTTCGTCAGCCGCTTTCTTTGCGGCGGCGGCTTCTTCCTTTTTCAAACGCTCCAACTCTGGGTCAGGCGGCGGCGTGTATGTCTTTGGCTTCATAAATCCCATCGGAGTCTCCTTCAATGCTCTCAAAAATGGGCTTTCCACCCTTTTTAATCAATTCACAATAAAGTTGGTATGGCGTTAATATAAATGGATTATTTATTCCAACAATGTGTTTTACAAAACTTACGCAATACATAAAGCGAGGCGTAAGTATGGGCTTGCCCTCACTGGCTTCAATTTCTATGCACTTGTGGTTTTCAAACAAATCACCAACAAGATAAGCCGCTTCATCACCAGAACACCACTCAAAATTAAATCTTTGACTAGCAAACTCAAATGTTATCCATATTTTAAGCTCTGGGTCGTATCTAACTGCGTAAACATGCTGAAAATCAGGCCTATGCAGAGTAAAAAGCTTCCAAATGCCTATATTCAAGGCTGGTCTAAAGCAAATTATCCATTTCATAATGCTCTAACACCCCTAGAAAGTCTATTTCTGTTCTTCTGACGTTGAAATGGGCTACTAACCCTCTCAACAGTGGTGGGGAGAGGTACTGAACGCCCACCGAGAATCACTTTACGACCCTCACCGCCACCTAAAAAAGCATACTGCAACGCATCATGTATATGAGAGAACCTATTCTTACTTGGCTTCTCTTCATAGCTTTCCTTACCCATATGATATTGGCGTTTATACTGATAACCACCCTCAAAACCACCAATCAAAACAGTGCATGTCGGGCTAACAGTAAGTGACGGAACGCCATCAGTCAGGCGATTTAGTACAGATTCGACAGATTCAATACGAACCTGAGTATCATTCGTAGGAGCAGGGTATGCTGTAATGCCGGAAGCTCTCAATATCATAAACGGAGTGTTCTCAGAGGTCTGAGCCATCTGATTACCAGCCGGATCACCAACAAACTTAAAATCTAATCCTTCCCAGTTGTTTCTGGCGATTTCCTTTTTGAGTATGTCAGCGAATCTTCCAGCTCCCATGTCCTGTCCAATAACCTCGTGAAAAATGACCCATCTTCCGAAGGTGCTTTGCTGGGCGAAAACTGCCGACGGCGTCCTGCCAAAGTCAATGCCAACGATAATTTCCTGATTCCTGTTGGGTTCAATGGGTGATTTCGCAACATGGGTGTCTCTCTTAAATGTTGGATAGACAGGTTTACCATCCATAAGAGCTTGATACTGGTTCAGAACATAGACCTTAACCCAGCTTGAGGCCTTACCTAAGATAATCTTGTCATAATAATCAGGCTGGATGTTATCAAGATTCTCAGCCTTCAGATTCTTTTCGTAACCTACTAAGTTTCCGTCTTTGTCTAGTTTCTCTACCATAGCCCCCGGCTGTGAGTAAAAAGTCCAGTCGTCAGGTTTAATAAGAAGAAGCTTTTCTTCTTCTGACATATATTCAGGTGCTGGTGCTTCACCAGACATAATAGCCCACCAGTGCGTTTCATCCGGCGAGTTGGTGTCCATAATCACACCAAACCAAGATGGGCCACCTTCACGCATCGATGGAAAACGACCAACACGCATAGTACACGCATCAACTATAGACTTTGGTATCTCTCTGGCTTCGTTGATCCAAACTGCCGTCAACTCTAACGACAACAGCTTCTTTACATCTTCCTGTTTGTCCAAAGCCAAAAAGATGACTTCTGATTCAACTACAGTCTTGTCACCAAGGGCAAAGTTTATGTGGTGGGTGTAAGGAGGCGACCACACAAACCTGCCAATGTCATCAGAAAACCAATCACGCCAAGTCTTGATTGTTGTCGTCTTCAGTTGAGGATTCGTATTACGAATAACAGCGAACCTAGTGCGGCGTACTCCAGAAGCATTTGGTTGCTGATTAACTGCAATTCTCATCAACTCCATACAAGATGCAACTGACTTACCAGAACCTACAGGCCCACGAATCCCCCGAACAAAAGAGCGATCTTTCATAAACGCCTTGGCTACAGGCCCCGGCGGTTTGTAGTTTAGGTTCACTTAGCTAATGAACTTTCTGCGTTTTGCAGATTCACCGCCAGCACCCAACTGACCAGCAAGAATCGACTTCTTAACAGCAGGGCTTGCAGACTCGGTAGCCTCAGTAGGCGTTTGCGTTTCACCAGCAGAAGGCATCTCTCCATAAAGAATTGCTCTGCGTTCTTGCTTGTCAGTACCAGCAACAACATCAAACGTTTCAGTTGCTACCTTCTTTGTTAGATTTTCAGCCGCCTTTAATGGCTTATCAATTACAGCCTTTTTAACTTTCTTAGCTGGTTTACCACCCATAATAACCTCCTTGGTAAAAAAAATATTTTTAGCAGATAGACCTGATAAAGTCTATTGCGTATGTGTTTGACCCTTTTATAGGTAAAGCCGAGTTTTTCAAGGCCCTTTCTCTAAGCACCCAATCTCACAGATGGGGCCCCTTAATCTACGTTAAAGTTTATCTGCACAGCCGTACTAGGAACTCTTCCTGTGTCGTTGCGAAATCCTGCCCTGTCCATCAAATCCCTAGCGGCTTCAAGCCTAACATACTGTGACTTACTACCAAGCAGTTCTCTCATCGTTGCCATCGCTTGTGTGGCGTCCCATCCCAAAGTCATCATAGCCAGTTGTTGTCTGTAATCGATAACATGTTGTTTATTCAGTGTATTATATGCCCAAGCTTTGTTCCTACCCAATGTCTCTGCGGCATCCTTCGGGTTGCAACCGTTATGCAAGATCATATGCACCAGATCAGCCTGTGCATCTGTTACTTTCTCATGTTGTGTGCGTAGTGTTGGAGAGTGTTTCTCAATGTCGTCCATTGGTACTACACCACCTTTATACTTCTCTTGCTGTTCTGTATTGGCTTTTGTCATGTCCGTGTCCCATAACTCTTCGGAAGGAGATTATACACACATGGGTTCAAAGGCTGTCAAGACACATTTTCTATGCCATTGATTTTATTGCTTACGCACGTCCTCGCCGGACGGGCATCTTACCAGATGGGTTGACCTGTCGTCAGGTCAATCACGGCAACGTATCGCCGTTGCATCACTCTCCGTCAGCATCGTTATTTATTCTTTGCCACGCTATTAGCACCCTCCACATCCTAACTTTGTTGGGACAAAGTTACGCTGTTCCGAAGTGCAGCTTATCGGCAGTTGATATACCGCTAATGCCCTTGGTCAGGCATAGCAAGACATAACCACAAACAATCGCTAACAAGAGAGAGTGTACGTCAAGTCGTGACACTCTCTCTTGTAATCGACTGTAGAGTGGTGCTTGCGAGTCTTCGTGTCATCCAGAGCAGGAACGTCTGCTATTCGCAGGTCGTTCGTTGCTCTTCCTCGTGAGAACACACACACATGATTGGCCCTACGTCGTTCCATTATCCTTGCAGGTTAGCACACGAATTGCGTGGCAAGCGGCAAAAGTAAAATGCGTTTCAAAATCCGAATTTATTATAATTGGCACGAGACAAGCTCGTGCGGCAAGCCCATCCCGATAGTGATCGTTGGCCGAAGTCGTGATGGGCTTGTTTGGAAAATCCATTTTGACAGGGGGGTTTCGTTAGAATACTCAACCCCAACAACATTTGACTATTGCCTTTCGTGTGCTGGGGGTCGGTAAGAACGCGCAGGACAATCCTGTATGAGTGTTCTTGCTAACCGTGTAACGATAGGAGATTTACACATGGATCAGTTAGATCTTTTCACCAATGATACTTTTACTTCAACTAACGAAGCTGGTCAGGTGACGATGACACCGCTACAGTTTGAGATAATGCAGTGCATTGCATCAGGCGATATGAGCCGGGCTACCGAGCTTATAGAGTTACAGAACTGTGACGATGACATCTGGTTTTAGGAGGTTGATATGACAGATCAAATTAAAGAACTGCTCGACTATCTTGAGCATCTTCGCAGTCTTAGCATCAACGATGCACAGGACACAGATCTCTTGTCCGAAGAGATCACTCAGGTCGAGTTAGACCTGATGCACCTCGGCTACTATCAATAGAAGCCAAGTATATCGGGGGTAGGTTGTATAGCTTACCCCCATCAAACTCAGACGTGAGGAGAATGAAATGAATAAATCTACAGAACTTTGCCAGTTGGCAGATGATATCCGCGACAAGCTAAGTGTCTTATCTGGTCACGCTATGGCTGGCAGATACGAGCTTGCGGCTGAAGCATTTGATTTAATCATGGGATACACAGGCGATATCAAGCGTATCGCACATCAGGAGGGTAAAAACAATGACTAACGTACAACTTGACGATCTGACACCAGAGGTTCTTGACCGTGTTGCTAGACAGCTTCAGGCTGACAGACGCCCGATGGACGACAAGCAGAAGCAATGGGATGACGAGTTCAAACGCCGTGTCCATGCACTGATCGATCTGTTCGAGGATGGCCCAGAGGTCATACTACAGTGCAAGCTGGCAGATCAGATCACTCGGATGTTTGAGAAGATCACGCACAATATCGCACAGGCTGGCACACAGGCCAGACAGGAGCTTAAAGACCTCAAGCGTGACGATGTTGGCATCGAGATCACTGGCAACATGATCGAGGATAAAGAAACCAAGATTCAGCTACTGCGTGACCAATACTACATTGCCAACCACGCATACAAGATCATGCGGCATCAGGTTCGGTCAGAGGTCATCGGCGCAACTGGTATGAACTGGGGTCAGTACATTCCGGCTGACGAGATGTCTCGTGTCAAGCGTGTTCGTTTCCGGAAAGGTCAGCTCACGATGGAAACATACCAAGCCAACAAGCAGGATTTCTGGTCTTATGCTAGGGATGCTGGGTTGGTAGAGATGCCCCGTGACGACAGTCATGCATCATCTATCGACTAACTAACATCGTGATTCCAGGCTCGGCAAGCTCGACTTGGAATCACTCATCGCGTCCTGAGTATGACGTGGTGCAGGTTGTAAAAGTCTTTGACCTCTGGCCTGTAAACTAAACTGCTCACATTTTTCAACCGTCAGCACCGAGGATGCGCCTCAAATGGAAACATATTACAAAGTACAACAACATCGTGAACGTGGTTGGGAAGATGTTGGCACATGGGTTCGTTTCTATAAAGATGCAGAGAAGGTTGCATTAACGTTGAATAAGCCAAAAACAGAACATATTAGAATTTTAGAGAAAAAGGTTAAAGATGAATATTCATCAGTTTTCTCAAGTCATTTCATAAGAGGTTCGGTTAAACGTGGAGTAATTCGTGAGGAGAGATAGTCATGTTCTTTTACATCTTTGCTGGCATTTGTTCAGCTTGCGGCATTTTGTTCCTATTAGCCAAACTAAACATAAAACGTGTTCTTGCGTTTGATGTTTTTGTTGACATCGGTGCCTCAATTATGCTCATGGTTATGTTCTTTGGCACATTCGCTGGGATGATGGCGGCTATTGTTGGCGGCTCAATCATCTCAATCGTACTGTTTACAATGAAGAAATTTGTTGGTTATCAAAAGCCAATATTCAAAAAATACAAGGTTCAGTGGGTGGATGTTCCGCCACGGTAATCTGTATTGACACTGTTGCCCAGTTAACAGGGACGCAATGCAGTGACAGAGGCTAGACGTGATGCCTCAACTTCAATCATGCTAACGTAAAGGAGAATCGCATGAACTTCGCACAAATCACAGTTTCTGGTAATGTAGGCTCTGCACCTGAGATCAAGGATGTTAACGGCACTAAAGTCGCTAACTTCTCTATCGCAGTCAATGAGAACTACACAACCAAGTCAGGCGAGAAGGTCGAGAAGACTCACTGGTATCGTGTAGAGGCTTGGGACGGCAGTAATGGCAAGGGTCTAGTATCCAACGTCATTGAGAAGTATGTCGGTCAGGGTACAACTGTATTCGTACAAGGTATGCCTATCATCGAGGAGTATGAGAAGGATGGCGTTAAGCAACGTTCATTCAAGATCAAACTCGCTGGTGCAGGTTCTACATTCCGCATGGGTGGTAAGTCAGGTGGTGACGCTTCTGCCGCACCTGCCGTAGACGTGCCTGCGGATGATATCCCATTCTAGTAGTCCTATCCTACTAGATAGAGGGGCAGGTTTTTCCTCCCAGTATTCCCTGCCCCTCGCACCTATGGGAGAAGGTCAATCCGAAACACCTTCTCCCACCTATTCCCCACCACTGTCAGGAGGTCGTAATGCAAATCAACAACGATGTTGTGCGCCTCATATATGAGTACAACGCTCAGTATGCTGGTGCTTATGCTGGAGATCCAGACGCAACATATGACAAGATTCTCAAGTTGTGTAATCACAGTCTAGATTTAGTAGCGGCTCACTTTGAGTACGCTGACGACATTCACTCAAGCCTATATGGAGGAGATAATGCGCCTCAAGGACGGAGATCTGGTTAATTGTTATAAATGCAAAGGAAAGGGTTTCACTTATGTGGAATCTATTTATCATCATAGAGACATGCTTACCGCTATGTACGGTATGGTAGATGTCCACCCCGAAGATTGCGAAACCTGCAACGGCAAAGGGGTAGTTATACACACGGAGAGGGAGAATGTTTCGTGCTAAACAATCTAAGACGCATACGCTTCATCAATCACAAGACGACATGGCTTGGCTGGTTCGTCACTGTTCACCTGATGTTTACCTTCAGTCTTCTGCTTATGCTAGTTGGTCTGGGCATCAACCCGACTCTGCTCGTAAGCGTCATTGGCGCACCATTGTGGATCTCGGTCGCTTTCGTATCCAAATTTGTAACAGATAAAATCATGGAGGATTAAATGCCATCATCAGTAAAAATTCAAAAAAACGTCCCTATTCCAACCAAAAGAGCCAAATATGATGAAATAATAGATAAAATGCAAATTGGCGATTCTTTTGAAGTTGATACATATTCTGAAAGAAGTAACGCCTACATTGCATTAGTAAGAGCTGGCTTTCAAATAACAACAAGAGCGCAAAATAATGGCAAATATCGTATTTGGCGTACTGCTTAATGGAGGACTAAATGTCTATTGGTATGGATGCTTTCAGACTAGCCGCAGAGATGAGATACGCTCAATTCAATGCTGTTGAGACAACTCAAACTGTAAATGTTTGCAAAGTAGAAAAACTACCTAAAAAGAAATTAAGTCTCGGTCAACCAAAGCATATGGAAACAGGCTTATGCATTATGCTCCACACAGTTGAGGACAATACAGTCTTAGAAGTGCGTGGTTACGATGAGGATGCAAATGAGTTCTCTTATAAATTCTTTTATGAGAGAAGCCCCAAACAGCCTGTCAACATAAGAGCAGTCGGTGCGTCTGGAATGGTAAACAAGCTCAAGGTTTGTTTGGAAAATAATCCATCAGACAAACATATGACGATACATCAAGGAGGAAAGAAATGATTGGCTATATGAATAGCACTATCACTCTAGAATCATCAAAGGTTGTTCTAGATCTTCAAGACCCTGATTTTATCACTATTCGATTTTATCAGGGCAGTCGTTGCATTGCTCATGTTCATGTTTCGCCAAGAGATAATAAATCATTGAAATTGACTGATCGTGATTTGCAGTTTGGCAATGAATATACTTTAATGATGGAGGAAGTTAATGCTTCAGATACCACTGAATCAGCTTAAACCAGCTAAAAATAATGTTCGTAAAGTACAGTCGTCAGCGCAAAGCCTCAGTGCGCTGGCTTCTTCAATCGAATCACAAGGCCTCTTGCACAATCTTATTGTCAAGAAAAACGGTAGTGGCTACGAAGTCATCGATGGCAACCGCCGCCTAGAAGCTCTTGTTCATATCTATGGTGACAAATCATCTAATGAAATCAATTGCATAGAGATTACTGACAACGAGAATGAAGTAGGGCTGCACGCTAACATGATGCGTGAAGACATGCACCCGCTTGACGAGTGTGATGTTATATATGCTCTTGTTGGTGATGGTCAGGAAGATTTTGATTCTGTTGGCAAACGCTTTGGTCAGACAAAGCAGTGGGTCAAGCAACGTGTCGCACTATCTGAGTTATCAGACAAAGCCAAAGAGATGTTTCGTAACTACGACTTTGGCATTGGTGTAGCAAGTGCATTGACTCTTGGAACTCACGAACAACAGGACAAATTCCTTGAGGACAATGATGGCTCTCGCCTCACTGCCGAATGGGTGCGCCGCCACTTTACAAGCCAGAAGATACCACTCAGTAAAGCATTGTTTCACTTAGATATTAACAGTCCAAAGATAGTGGAACACTTTGGTATTGAGTCTGATCTTTTTAGCGATGATGTTTACATTACAAATGTAGATGCGTTTAATGAAGCCCAAGATGGCTTTATCGATTACCATTTGGACATGAGAAGGTGTGAAGGTTATGCCGATGTCATCTATCTCAAAGATGAGTATTGGTTTGACTCACCTATGACCAAACATCTTAACATTTATCATGGTGATGACTATCCTGTTTCAGATCTAACTCTTGTTGTTACCTACAACACTTGGAAAATGCAATTAGACGAAACAACTGGCATCCCAAGAGAAATAGAAGAACAGTCTAAACTAGAAGAACAGGCAGAAGAAGAAGAGGTAGAAGTATCTCCAATGCTTATGTCTGAGCCTCAGAAGAACATACTTCATGGCTATCTTGTTACAGAAGCCAAGAAGCGTCTCTGGGATATGGAAGATCACTCAGAGCTAACTCGTTACATGATGGCTATGATGTGTCATAGACGCCTTGGGTATACATACTCAGGCATACATCGTGTAGGTAACATACACGCAGAACCGCAAAGTCACTTCCCTACGGAGGAATATCCAGATGACTACGTTACTCCTCAACATGAAGAGTTTATTGACGACCACATTGAACTTGCTAGGAAAGCTTTCGATGATCATGGAACTAGCCCACTACAGTATTGCCTCAATCTTGATCGTAAGGAACTATCTCGTTTGTTCAGTGCGATATGTCTTACAGGTATTGGCAAGTATGATGTCAGGCACGAAACGTGGTTGGAAACAACCCCGGCTCCTGTTGACAATCAAGGATGGTTCAAACCGGACAACAAATGGCTAAACAAATACAAAACTGTTCAGCTTGATATGCTTCAAGAGTATGTCGATGGTACAGTTACAGCAGGTGGTAAGGCAGAGAAGATCAACAAGCTTAGAGATTCTCTTTCCAAGAACCCTTGCTTCGACCCATTTGGCGAATGGCCTCAGTTCAAAGAGTAGTTCATTCCCCAATACGCAATCAGGGCTGACTCAGCAATACCGTCCTGACTACGTTTCTCCCAGCAGACAGAGGCATCTGGCGTAAGTTCAGTTGCTCTCTGTCTAGCTTGGTTTTTGTCAGACGTAACGCCTAAGTCTTTCTTCCAGACTTGCGGTCTAACTTCTTGGTATTTGTAGCCTAACGCCACAATCAGCCCAAGATATATACCGTAACCAAATCCTGTACGGAATGTGCTGACAACACCTTGTTGTGGCATTGCCTGTTGTTTTTCTATGTAAATCATTTTAGGCGAGTGGTCGTCTAACAATTCACATATAGAGGTAACACTAAGAAACTTCTTAGTTTTTCCAGCTACTCTATATGTTTCTATTGGAACTGGTTTGCATATCATATGGCGTTCGCTCATAAACGTAATGCCACCATTAACTCCTGGGTCAATACCGCAAATTATCATCATAAGCCTCTAGTTTAATGTTGCATCCAAGGGCCTCAGCCCAGCAATGTGCATTGAACAATGTTGGCTTCCTGTTTCCGCTTTCCCACTTTGCCACCAGACCTGTGGCAACGCCGATGCGTTCATCAACTTGGACTTGAGTTATTCCAAGTTCGTTTCTTCTTTTTGCAAATTGAGTAATCAATTGCTCTGTGAACGTATCATCAAATGACATGGGCTATTATAAATATCTTCACATCGTTCATGTCAACTGCTAATGTGAATAGGAAAGGAGGTGATTAGATGACCTCAGTTCCATTTGAGATGCCAGCAAAGGACATTTCTATACACGCAGATGGCATTTCTGCCTCTGACTGGATTCTCGTTGATCCAGAAGCCAAACCAAAAGACGGTGATAAGGTACTGATAAAAGATACCAATCGCTTTCTGTTGCTGACTTATTTCTGTCCGTACTACCTATCAGGTAAAGAAGCTTTGTTCGACTTAGCCATGTACGACATGTTGGGAACAGTAATCCAAAAAGATAATAAACCAATGTTAGGAGAACAATATTATGCCGAGGTTGACAGCACAGCACTTTAGATGGTTAGCCACAGAAGTCGCTGAGGACATAGACCCACGGAAGCTAGACAGCTATATCCGTAAGGTAAAAGCATTTTCCCAAAACAACAAGTTCAAGCAAGATCTGTTCAAAGATCGATGCGCTGAAACTCTCAAAGCCAAGGAGTATGATGAGGGTTTAGATCCTGAACTTTACAATGGGAGATACTGATGCTTACAGAAGCTCAACTCAAAGAACGTGCTACATACATAGGTTCATCTGATGCCAAAAAAATCGTAGAAGCTAATTACGATGCTTGGGAAGAACTTGCGCTTCAAAAACGTGGCGAAAAAGTATGGAAGCCTAACAAGCAAACCCAACTTATGATGGATACAGGCTCATACCTTGAGCCTTACATCATTGACAAGTGGGCTGAACAAGAGAAAAGGCAGGTGAATTTTCGTGGCGGCGGCAAGACTATTCTTATTGACGGCGTTCCTATGCACTCTACCTTTGATGGGCGTGTTGTTGGCGATAACGCTCCACTGGAGATCAAAGCACACTTCGGCTTCAAAGACATGGACGAGCTTGCTGACTTCTACGCTCCTCAGTGCCAGCATCACATGCTCGTTGCTGGCGTTGATAGGTGCTATCTCGTAGCCTTGTTCGGTGTTCGTTGCCGCATGGAATGGCGTATGCTCAACAAAGATGAGAATTGGTGTATGGATTACATTGCCAACTGCAAATCATTCTGGGCTTACTATCAGGGTCACACACCACATGATCCAATCCCACTGCCACCAGTAGATCATTCAGATATGTTTGTTATGAATGTCAAGGATCTTGATGGCTGGTGTGATGAGGATAATCATATGTTTGGTTTTCAAGCTCAACACATCATTGACAGCAAGGAAGCAGTCAAAGTTGCAGATGAAGCCAAAGATATGTTCAAGAAGCTTATGCCTA
>Ga0181566_10003468_pt1 | contig 12961 bp, 10 predicted proteins | sample 101ome_15_FD_133762 | JGI IMG/M metagenome (GOLD analysis project Ga0181566, IMG submission 133762) | Coastal salt marsh microbial communities from the Groves Creek Marsh, Skidaway Island, Georgia - 101402AT metaG (megahit assembly) | ecosystem: Environmental > Aquatic > Marine > Intertidal... | reverse complement strand
TCAAAGAGCATATTATGAAGTTTAGTGATCTTATCGATAGGATTTACATCTTTTGGACAAACCTCTTGACATTCATAGCATTTTACACAGTCCCATAAGCCTTGTTTCTCTTCATGAAGTTCATTAAGTCTCGTTACGTGTGCATCATCACGAACATCCGCTTCAAATCTATACGCTTTAGCAAAAGCTGCTGGACCGAAGAAATCATCGTTAATCTCAACAACAGGACAAGCATAGTGACATGCACCACACTGAATACAGATATCAGCTTCATTAAGCTCTTCGGCTTCTTCAGGTGTTACAATATGTTCGTGCTCTGGATGCTCTTCAACATCAGAGATAAGAAAAGGGTGAATTGCATCGTGTTTTTCCCAGAAATCACCTTTGTCGATGATCATATCTTTGACAGCTCGTTTGATACTTAATGGTTCTATGGTTAATTCATTACCAAAAAGATCAACCATATCATTCATACTTTCTTTACATGCAAGTGTTGAACGACCATTTACTTTAATAGCACATGCTCCACATATACCATGTCTACAAGATCTTCTATATGAAAAACTACCATCGTGATCCCATTTAATTCTGTTTAAAATATCTAAAACAACCTCTTCAGATGTGACTTCCATTTCATAGTTTTCATAGTATGGAAGGTAATCCTCATCAGCGTTAAAACGGAATACCTTAAAATGTACTGTTTGTGTTGTTAATGAATGTGTACCCATAAGTTTTCTCCCTTAGTAGTTTCTAGCTTTAAGTTCATGTTTTCCAAGAACAACATCCATGTAGTCAAGTGAGATTTCACCATTTTTATCCATGTAAGCCATTGTATGTTTCAAGAAGTTTTTATCATCTCTTTCCTGGAAGTCTTCTCTGTAGTGAGCACCTCTGCTTTCATCTCTTGCTACAGCACTCTCGACAATAAATAGAGAGTAGTCTAGCATATGACCAAACTCTATTGCTTCTTGAAGCTCTGTGTTGAAAACATTTGATTTATCCTTGATTCGTATATCTTTGAATCTTTCTCGAATCTTTTTCACTTCTTTGATTGCAGTCTCTAAAGTTTTCTTAGTTCTAAACGCACCTGCATTTGCAGTCATGCATTGTTGAAGTTCTTCTCTTAATCCAGTTACAGTTTCGTGTCCATTATTTCCAAGTACAAAGTCGATCTCATCAAGAGCAGTTTTTGCATCTTCTTCAGTTGCAGGACGTAGTTGAATATTGTCAATTTCGCTTACCATTGTTTTTCCAACAAATCTACCAAAAAGCAAAGCTTCTAGTACTGAGTTCGCACCAAGGCGGTTTGCACCATGAACAGAAACACATGAACATTCTCCTGCAGCATAGAAGCCTTCTACATATTCATCGTTGTTTTTACGAACATTTCCAGCAATATTTACAGGAATACCACCCATAGAGTAGTGTGCCGTTGCTGAAATAAGTATAGGTTCTTTAATCATATCCAAGCCTAAGAATGTGATTGCAAGATCGCGAAGCTCAGGAAGTCTTTCCATTATAAGATCGCGTCCAAGGTGTGTAACATCAAGATACACAGCGTCTTTTCTAGGTCCTACACCTCTACCTTCTCTAATTTCATTGAGGATCGCTCTAGAAACAACATCGCGAGAAGCAAGTTCCATAGCATTTGGGGCGTATTTATCCATAAACCTTTCACCTTCAGAGTTGAAAAGTCGTCCACCTTCACCGCGAGCAGCTTCAGAGATAAGTACACCATTTCCTGAAAGTCCAGATGGGTGAAATTGAACAAACTCCATATCTTCTAAAGGTAAACCATGACGAGCAACGATGCTTAATCCATCACCTGTATTTGCATGGGCATTTGAGTTGATCTTGTAACTTCTAGCGTAACCACCGGTAGCAAACATTACAGATTTTGAATTAAAAATTACAGTTTGCATATCACGAATGTTAAAAGCAACTACACCTGAAACTTTTCCATCTTTATAAATGATATCAGCTGCATACCACTCGTCCCAAAATTTTACTCCGGCACGGTGAGCTTGCTCATATATTGTTTGAAGTAGTGTTAAACCAGTTCTGTCTTTTGCATAACATGCACGTGGTGAAGATTGCCCACCAAAAGGTCTTTGAGCAATTTTCCCATCTTTGGTTCTACTAAATGCAGCACCCATTCTCTCAGCCCATCTGATAGTTTCTGGAGCTTTTTGACACATGAATTCAACTGCATCTTGATCAGCTAAATAATCAGAACCTTTCACAGTATCGAATTCATGTAATTCGATACTATCTTCATCACTAAATGCTGCATTAACTCCACCTTGTGCTGCACCAGAGTGACTTCTTAGTGGGTGTAGTTTTGTGATAACTGCAACTTTTTTACCTGCTTTTTGCAACTCTCTTGCGGCTGCACATCCTGCAAGACCTGAGCCAACAATAATTGCATCGTAAGTATAAATTGGAATACTCATTAACCTTCCTTGTAACTTGAATTTAAGAACTTAAATATTGCTGATTATATCGTTAATAGCCTTTTTGAAGGTTAAATATCTATCTTGGCGAAATGTCCTCTTAGTTTGTTACTATTTAGGACATCTTAATAAATTAGCTTGAATCATTTTTTTTATTTTGGGAGGTCTTTTATTTGTATAATTTTATTGTTTCCATGCTTTTGAGCATGTTGAAGTAACTCTTTTGCTCTTTTGATTGACTCTTCAATTGCATTGTTAGTTGATTTTTCAACAAAGCCACCACTAACTGTAACTTGTATCTTTTCTTGATTTTGATTTAAGAATTTAATTTCAGAAATACTTTGTCTTAAAAGGTCTGTATCTTTAAATAGCTCTGCTTTATTGGATCGTGCATATATGAGAGTGAATTGATTGTAGTCAGTTCTAGCAATGATGTCACCTGCTTGTTTGTGAAGAGATAAAGAATAAGCAACTTTCTTTAATATATCTTGAGTGAGTTCCTGAGTGAAAGGTCTGTTGTTTTTTGAGAAGTTGTCAATTTCTAATACTGTCACAGAAGAAAAGCTGTTGTTTTTACTCTTTTTTTTCTCTGAGTATGCTTGAATCATTCCTTTGTCATTATAGATGTTTGTGACTGGATCAAGCATTGAAGGATCATCAGAAGCTGAGGATTTTCGTTTCATACGTAGTGCAATTGAGTCTATTTCTATAGTGTTAATTTGTGAATCTTTATTTGAATCCAGATCTTTTAAAATCATGATGTCTTTATAGATTAAGTCAAAATTCTTTTTGTACCACAAAACGTTTAGTAGTGTCAGAAAAAATAACAAATAAAAAGCTTTACTATAGATAGTGAATCGTTCATTATTTAAATAAAGAGCATCGGTGACATAGATATTGATGTTTTTATTCACTTCATAAAACGCTTTTTCAATCTCTAAAACTCTTTGTTTCACTTTTTTCTTGTCACTTGAATCAAAGTGCACTCTTAAAAGTGAATCGTATTTTTGAATTGATTGCTTAAGTTTTAAAAGTTGCAAGTTATGATTTTTAAAATCTTCAAGAAAAGCAGAGGATAAGTAGTAATATTTGCTCATCTGTGTGATTGCATCAATTTCATTATATATCGTTGCCATTTTTGCGTTGTAATCAAGAATTTTAAGACTATTTTTGTCTTTTGATTTTTCTAAATACTCATGTAGTATTCTCTCGTAACTATTAAAAGCCTGCATATTGTTGTTTGAAATATTTTCCTCGATAAAAAACAATAAGATAAAAAGCGATAATAGAAAAATGATTATATTTTGAATGTTCATATTTTTAAAGATTTTCAAAATAGATTGTTGCATAAAAAAGTCCTAAGAGATGGTATAATTCAAAATATTCTATATCTTTGAATATTAATATATACTTAATGGTAAAAAATATTATTTTTGTAGCTTATATAAGGTTTGATTACAGTGAATTTAGAAAATTATTTTATATCTCTATTTGAAAATAAATACATTGGAGATGATGCTGCTGTAATTAACAATTATGTTTATTCTAAAGATGCGTTTTTTGAGAATGTACATTTTAAAAAAGAGTGGATGAGTTATTATCGGATAGCACGTAAGTCCATGTTGGTAAATATTTCGGATGCTATTGCTATGAATGCAAAGCCAAAGTATATTTTAATGAGTGTTGCAATGCCAAGTAACATTACAAAACTAGAAATGGAGCAGTTAGCACAAGGGTTTCAGGATGTGGCTAGAGAGTTTGAGTGCGAGATTATTGGTGGCGATACAATCAGCAATACAAAACTTGACATCACTATCACTGTAGTCTCTTATACAAAAAAACCTCTTGAGAGAAGAGGTGTTAAGGTTGGTGATTACATTGCCCACACTGGTACGCTTGGAAATTCAAAAAAAGATCTTCAAAAGCTATTTAGAGGTGGTTCGCTTCATAAAAAATCTAAATTTATAAACATTCAGCTTCGGGACTCTTTTGTTTTTAATACAGCTCGTTTTCTTTCAGCTGGAATGGATCTCTCTGATGGCCTTTTTAGTGACTTAGGAAAGTTGTCTGAATCAAGTAAAGTTGGATTTCATTTTTTTAGATCAATTCCAAAAAGTGTAGCTTGCAGTGGCGAAGAGTATGAGATACTTTTTGCTTTTTCTCCTCGAAATAAAAAAGTAGTTTTGCGAAGAGCAAAACAAAGTCGTACGCCGATCAATATTGTTGCAAAGGCAAGTAGAAAAAAATATATAAATAGATGTAAATCACATCATTTTAAAAAATAGGGAATAGTTTACGTGGATAGGTTTTACTCTTTAGCTCATGCAAGTATAGATTTTAGGTTCAAGCAAAGTCCAAGAGATTTTGTAGTTGAAGAGATACCTTTGTATGAATTTTCTGGAACTGGTGAACACTTGGTGTTGTTTATTCGAAAAAAAAATCTCTCAACTAATGAACTTGTCGGAATACTTTCTCGTTTTTTAGGAATAAAAAATAAAGAGATAGGATATGCAGGTTTGAAAGATAAGCATGCTCTTACAAAACAGTACATATCTGTTCATAAAAAACATGAAGATGCTTTGAAAAATTTTGATCATGAAAATATAAAGATTCTTTCAATGACGTATCATGAAAACAAATTAAGAATTGGGCATCTTAAAGGAAACCGTTTTTATATCAGACTTAAAAAGGTAAATCCTACAAGTGCTACAAAGATTGATGAAGCTCTTAAAAATATTGAGTCAAATGGAATGCCCAATTACTTTGGTTATCAGAGATTTGGAAATGATGGTAACAATCATATAGATGGTGAAAAAATAGCTAAGGGGTTGAAAAAAGAAAGAAATCCTAAAGTAAGAAAATTTCTCATAAATTCGTATCAGAGTCATCTTTTTAACATGTGGCTTAGTAGGCGACTTGAGATAAACACTTTGATAAGTAGTTTTAAAGCCCAAGAGTTAGAATCACTTTTAAATCTTCCATTGGAACAAATAAAGAACTTACAAAAACAAAAACATAGTTTTAAGTTGTTTCCTGGTGATATAATGGAGCATTACCCATTTGGCAGGTTGTTTGAGTTCAGTGGAGATGAAGAGGACCTGGAGCGTTTTAATAACAGGGGAGTTTCTGTTACCGGTCTTTTATCTGGAAAAAAAGTAAGTTTGGCTTCAGATATAGCTAGAACCATAGAGAAGGAATTTGATGAAGAGATACATATTGATGGATCTCGTCGCTATGCTTGGGTATATCCAACAGAAATCGAAGGAAAGTTTAACTCAGTTGAAGCACAGTATGAACTTCACTTTACTCTACCAAAAGGCTCATATGCTACGGTACTTATTGAAGAGCTGGCAAAACGCAAAATAAATGAATAAAAATATAGGAATACAAATGAATAAAAAACACTTTACATCTCTAGTTTCACAAAATTTTGGAAAGTTTGCCAATAAAGAGTTTCCTAAATGGTTTCAAAATGTAGTAAATTATTCATACGTTAAACTTATGGGTTTAGATATGAGTGAGTTTCGTTCACCAAATACATACAGAAGTTTAAATGCTTTATTCACTAGACGACTTCGTGAAGATAGAAAATACTCTTTAGATGGTGAGGACTTTATTTCACCATGCGATTCTTGGATATCAGAATGTGGAGCACTTGATAATGAATATGCTTTACAAATTAAGGGTATGAGTTATACGTGTAATGATTTTTTAGGAGATCAATTTACAGATGAGGAAAAAAGTAAAGTTCATAATGGTACATTTATAAACTTTTATCTTTCACCAAAAGATTATCATCGTTATCATATTCCTACAAATTTAAAAGTTCTAAAAGCTGTCCATATACCTGGAAAGTTTTATCCTGTTAATGTTCCATCGCTCAAGAAGAAAATAAATTTATTTATTGAAAATGAACGAGTTGTTTTACAGTGTAAAACGAATAACGGAAAAAACTTCTTCATGATTTTAGTGAGTGCTTTAAATGTAGGTGTTATGCAAGTCAATTTTGAACCTAAAATTCAAACAAATGCAAATGAAACTGATCCTCAAGCGTATGAATTTAAAGATCTTTTTTTAAATAAAGGGGATGATTTTGGTTGTTTTGAAATGGGATCAACTATAGTTGTGATAGCTCCTAAAGATATGCTTGATCTTCAGATTGAAGCTGGAGATAATGTACGCTATGGTCAAACAATTGCAAAGTTAGTTAGTTAGGATACATTACTTTGTCAACTACACTGGAGAACATTGAAGTGCTTTTTCAAAGCAGACAGTTGTTTGAAAAAAATGTACTTAATGCAGTGACTAATAAAGATCGTGCGGAGATTGTTCACCTTTTAGCTGTACGAATGGTTAATGATCTATTGAAAGAACATCTTAATTTTGTTTACTTAAAAGATTTATCAGATTTTACTTTACAACATGTTTTAAATATATTGTTTAAAGAGATTGCCAGCGAGTGGGTAGATTATGCAATTGAAGATCTTGGTTTTACAAAAACAGATGCTATTGCAGTTTTAAAAGATCCTAAAAAAGTGAAGTTTATTCGAAATCTAACGAAAGAGTACTATAGGGATTTCAAAAAGTTTATCTTTGAAGAGATATCTGAGAGTTTTGTGCAGTTACTTCTTTTAAATTCTGTTCAAGACACTAGAAGCCGTATGATTAATACTATTATAAATAGTGACTTAATTCCAAATAGAAGTATTTTAAATATCAATAGCTCTGATCAACTTTGTGAGTCTGTTTTAATAGCAAACAAGAAAAAAACAGAAGCTATTGAGGAGATCAAATTAACTATTCAAGATATGGAAGTAGGTATACGAAATCAAGCTTTGAAAATAGATAAAAGAGAGAGTTTAGCAGAAGCTTTGCCTATATATAAGCGTAGACTAAAAGAGCTTGAAAATGTTAAGCTTGCAACTTATAGCAATACGCTTCAAAGAGCCAAAAGAGCGATTGTTAATGCTCTTGAAAGTAGGGAAGAAGAAGATTCATAGTGAATTAACAACTTTTAGTTTTACAAGAAGTTTTTCATCTTCTTGATAGATATCTAGTTTTGTCTCAATTGAAAATTCATCTTTTAAGAGTACTCCTTGAACCGAATGTAACACATGGGCAAATTTTTGAAACATTGGTGCTATGACATAGTCAATATTGTCTTTTTTTAAAAGATTAGCGAGTGTTTCTATGGTGCAGTAATACACACCCTTATTGACTTCCCTTTGAATTATATACTCTTTCATCATAAGTATGTTGTTTCTCAGAGCTTCTTTGTCCTCATCTGTAATAGTTTCGCTTTCTTTTGCACGCTGTAAATCGTGATGTATGAGTTCTTGAGCTTTTTTTGCTTTAATGGCAATGATTTTTTCTAGTTTTGGACAGTATGTTTGTAATTTTGAAAATAATTCATCATTCTCAATTCGTTTAGTGCAGATATCATAGGTGTAAATCTTGTCTTGGATATACTCATGATCTAAAGCATCTAAAAGTTGCATCACTATATTTAGGTATGCAAACTTATCTTCTTTGTTGTTGTCAAACTCAATGCCAGTGTGAGAGATAATAGGTTTGGGACCAACATACTTGAGAAGCATAATAATTCCTTATCACTGTTAGTATGTTGTTATATCGGTAGTTAGTGCTTAAACATTAAATCTAAAGTGCATTACATCCCCATCTTGCACTATATACTCTTTCCCTTCAAGACGCATTTTTCCAGCTTCTTTCGCTTTTGTTTCACCGCCAAATTCTATAAAATCGTTATATGATATAACCTCTGCTCGGATAAAACCTTTTTCGAAGTCATTGTGAATTGCTGCTGCTGCACGTGGAGCTGTTGAGTTTTGTTTAATAGTCCAAGATCGAACCTCTTTAACGCCTGCAGTAAAATAAGACATAAGACCTAGCTTGTGGAAGCCTTTGTGGATAATTTGTTCAAGACCAGATTCTTTAACACCAAGGTCTGTAAGAAATTCAGCTGCTTCTTCATCTTCGAGGCCTATGAGTTCTTCTTCAACTTTTGCACAAAGCTTAATAAGTTCACAATTATTAGCTTGAGCATGCTCTATAAGAGCCTTAACATATTCATTGTCTTCTAGGAGCCCATCTTCATCTGTGTTTGCTCCATACATGATCTCTTTATCTGTTAAGAGTCTTGTTTCTTTAGCAAGTTGTTTGTATTCATCACTAGATGATTTCTCAAAGTTTCTTGCAAGGTTACCATCACCTAGAAACTCTACAAGTTCAGTTGCAAGGTCTAAAAGAGGTTGTGCTTTTTTATCAGCTTTTGCTTGTTTTTTAAGTCTCTCGATTCTATTGGATACTACTTCGATATCAGCTAAAATAAGTTCACCTTCTATTATTTCAACATCTCTAAGAGGATCAATACTGCCTTCGTTATGAACGACATTATCATCATCAAAGCAACGTACGATTTGAAGTATCACTTCTGTTTCACGAATATTTGAAAGGAATTTGTTTCCAAGCCCTTCACCTTTACTTGCACCTTTTACGAGCCCTGCAATATCAACAAAGTCGAGAGTTGAATAGATAACTTTTTCTGGATTTACAATTTTTGAAAGTTCAGCAAGTCTTTTGTCAGGTACCGGTACGACAGCTTTATTTGGTTCTATGGTACAAAATGGATAGTTTGCTGCTTCAGCATTCTGTGCTTTTGTTAGTGCATTGAATGTTGTTGATTTTCCAACGTTTGGTAGTCCTACGAGACCGATTGCTAAACCCATGATTTAATTCCTGCTATATAATTTTGTGTATATTTTTAAAAAATATACAGTTTTAAAATTTTGAGATTATACTGTACTAACCTTATAGCTCAGTGAGTTTTCAAAAATATATAAATTAGAGACATTTATATCTGATCTTAGGATATTTTAGATAAACTCATTGGATGCATAGATTTAGGTTTTTTATAATTGGTTTTATTTGTAGTATTTTAAGCTACAACTTATTTGCTTCAAAAGTAAAGCTTGAAAGTGTTAATGTTCAGTTGAAATGGTTTTACCAATACCAGTTCGCTGGTATTATCATGGCAAAAGAGAAGGGCTTTTATGAAGATTTTGGATTAGATGTAACAATCAAAGAGAGAAATCCTAAGTTAAACAACATACAACAAGTTCTTGATGGTGAATCTCAGTATGGAGTTGCTGATGCAGTTATTCTTCGGTACAGAGCCGAAGGTAAACCTGTTAAAGTTCTGGCAACTATATTTCAACATAATGCAATGGTACTACTTAGTAAAAAAGGGAGTGGAATAATAAGCCCTTATGAAATTCGTGGGAAAAAGATTGCGTATCAAGTAGGACTTGATGATAGCACTATAACAAGCTTGCTTGAATTTGCAAAATTAAGTAAGCAAGATTATACTCTAATGCCTATGGATTATACTCACATGGATTTTGTAAATGGAAATGTTGATGTGACTGAGTCTTATGTGAGTAACGAACCATACTGGCTTAAAAAAGAGTATGGAATTGATGTGAATATCATCGATCCTAAAAATTATGGAATTGATTTTTATGGTGATCTTATTTTTACAACGGAAAAAGAGATCGAAAATCATCCTAGCAGGGTAAAAAAGTTTAAAAATGCTACTTTAAAAGGTTGGAAGTATGCCTTGGAAAATACCCATGAGACCATAGAAGCTATACTGAAAAAATACAACTCGCGCAATTTAACCTACGATAAATTAGATTATGAGGCAAAGATTGCAAAAAATTTAATTGCAGAGACCTATATACCTTTAGGAACTGTTCAAAAAGAAAGGTTTATGGTTTTAGCTGACCTTTACTCAAAAAAAGGGGTTTCAAAAACAAAACTTGATGATGCAGTTGAAAATATAATTTACAGTGAAAAAACACTAGGCAATACATTTAATGAATATATCTATCCGGTTGTTATTGTGAGTTCAATGATCTTTTTAATTGCTTTGTTTTTGTTTTTTCACAATAGACAACTTCGCTATATGGTCAACAAAAGAACACAAGAGCTTGAAAAAGCAAAAAATGCAGCCGAACAAGCCGCAAAGACGAAAGCAATTTTTTTGGCAAATATGAGCCATGAAATTAGAACTCCAATGAATGCAATTATGGGTTTTGTTGATCAGCTTTTAAAAATAGAAGAAGATAAACACAAGAAAAATATGTTAAACATTATGAAAAACTCGAGTCAAAATCTTCTCTCAATTATTAATGATATTTTAGACCTTTCTAAGATCGAAAAAAATAATATACAGCTGCATAAGGCTGCTTGTGATTTTTATTTACTACTTTACAATACTACGATTTTATTTCAGCGACAATGTGAAGAAAAACAGATTGAATTCACTTCTATAATTGGTGAAAATGTTCCTGAATGTATTGAGATTGATGATCTTAGAGTTACTCAAATACTTACGAACCTTTTAAGTAATGCTATTAAGTTTACCCCTGAAAATGGAAAAATCTCTATTGATATTCAATATTCAAAAGATAGTAATATGATTCAGATTGACATACATGATACTGGTATAGGTATTTCACAAGAAAATATTAAAAAAATATTTTTAGCATTTGAACAGGCAGATAGTACTACAACAAAAAGGTTTGGGGGCACTGGTCTTGGTTTAGCTATAAGCAAACAATTAGCAGTTCTTATGGGAGGTAATATTAACGTATCAAGCGCTCTTCATAAAGGCTCAACTTTTCATTTTTCTTTTCCATTTGTTAGATGTTCAGAGCCATTAAGTGTAGAAAAGGAAGAAAATACTCAAGAAAGTAATGTTTCACTTGAAGGTAAGGCACTGATTGTTGAGGACAACAAAACAAACCAGCTGTTACTCTCAATGATTCTTGATGAGCTAGGTATTGATTACGAAGTTGCTAATAACGGAAAGGAAGCTGTAGATATATTTTATCAAGGCCACTCTTTTGATATTGTTTTTATGGATGAAAATATGCCGGAGATGAATGGTGTTGAGGCGGTTAAAGAGATTCGTCTTTTTGAAAAAGAAAAAAACTGTAGTAAAACTCCAATTGTAGCAGTTACAGCAAATGCCTTGGAAGGAGATAAGGAATATTTTATTAATGCGGGAATGGATGATTATGTATCAAAACCATATGATGAAAATCATATCAAAACAATTCTCATTCAGTTTCTTCAAAAGTAGTATTATTCAAGCAAATGAAGTTGCTTAGATTTCATTGTATCGATTTTTTCTTGAATTATTTCAGGTTTTACAAGCATCATTGTTCCTTTTATCGAACTAAACAAACCGTATCCTATAACCAGTATCGATGCAATCGTTAATGCAGTTTTTCGATAGGAACTTTTTTGAATTATTCCAGCTAAAAATCCAAAAGTAAAAAGTGTTGGTATAGTAGCGATTCCAAAGATTCCCATAACTATCATCCCCGAAAGAATTGAACCACTTGCGAGTGCAAAAGTTCCAAAAATATACACCAGACCACAAGGTATAAAACCATTAAGCAAGCCGAGTCCATAAAAACTTGGTAATGATTTTGAATGGATGAGATTTTTAAAAAGAGTATTGTAAATTTTGTATTTTGATATATTGATCTCTAGCTTATGTAAAAAATCAAGTTTTCCCATAAGCGAGAGACCCATCAAAATCATAATGAATCCAACAAATAAAAGAAGAATTCCCCATGTTGTAAGTGTAATCACAAAAGCGCTTCCTAGAAGACCAAATATTGCCCCTAGAATTATGTAACTTGTTACACGACCTATATTGTAAAGAAAGTGTGCAAAGCTTTGGTGAAATTTTGAATGATCTGTTTGAATTTTTGCACTGCTGTAAGCAAGGATAAAACCTCCACACATCCCAATGCAATGTCCAACAGAACCTAAAAATGCTACAAGTAAAATAGTAGTGAAATCTAGTGCTTCCATGTAAATCCTTTTGTGTAAGCCATTATGGCAAAAAAATGTTACATATTTGTTAGGTCTAAAAAATACAATTTATCCTGTTGTCTTGACTTTTAGAATACTAGGAGTATAATGAAGTATTATCATATCTATATATATTAGATATATTTGAGGAGGATGAGATGAAATTCTTCGTGAGATTTTTAATCTTAATGGTGCTTTTTTTGGCATTGAATGCCCAAGAAGCTGTTTCTACAGAAAAAGCATTATTAAGCGGTGGTAAAACAACAGGACAAGTAAAGGTTATGCATATTTTGCATGATAAAACAAATAGCTTTGCACCTAAAGATGGAAGTGGTTATTTGATATGGCTCAAATATGTCACACCAGATCTGAAACTATCTGGTCTCAAAGCTGGAACTGCATTTTATGTTAATGGGGATACTGGATTAACAGATTGGAATGATAATTCAAAAAATGCACAAGGGATGTTTACAGATGTAAATGGAGCATCAAAAGCTTTACTTGGTCAAGCATATGTTGAGTATAAAAACAAACTTCTTGAATTTAAAGTTGGGAGACAAATACTTCATACGCCTCTAACAAAAATAAAATGGAGTTTG